>Ga0160439_1000491_pt1 | contig 18119 bp, 17 predicted proteins | sample HID1975M_E0MG_FD_108201 | JGI IMG/M metagenome (GOLD analysis project Ga0160439, IMG submission 108201) | Enriched soil microbial communities from UW Madison campus, WI, USA - HID1975M_E0 MG | ecosystem: Environmental > Terrestrial > Soil > Unclassified | place: USA: Madison, Wisconsin... | reverse complement strand
TGCACAGCTATCCCGTGCAGCACGGGTTCGTGCGGGAGGCCTGCGAGTGGCCCTACAGTTCCATCCACCGCCGTTGTGCCAGGGAGGGCGGGCCATGCTGAAGTACGGGCGGACCGTGCCGCGTGGCGTGCGCTGGATGGTGGGCGGGCGACTCGGATGGCTGGCGCGTCCCGTGCGCAGGGACGCGCGCCGCCGTATGCCGCTACCGGGGGTGGCCGTGCAACAGAGGCGTGCGTGGCGTTGGGCGGGTCGGCCGTACAGGGGAGCGGGAGCACGGCGGCACATGCGCCGCTACGTGCGGAAGTCACCCCGGGGTTTGGTGCGGTGGGGATCCGCGCCGACGAGGAAACCCCGGCGGCAACTGCATATCCGCGGTTCGCCGCAGGACAGCGCCTTGGGTGAGGCGCTCAAGGGCAGGTCACCTGGAACACCGGGCCCGCACCGATCAGGACCAGCGCCATGTAGTCGCTGTCCTTGTCCTTGCCCTTGAGGGTGGCGCCGGGATTGAAGTGAAAGATGCCGAAGCCGCCCGTTGGGCGCACCAGCGCCTTGTCGATCTGGTGGGCATCATCGTTGAAGAAGCGGGCGATATCGGCGCGCGAGGAGAGCTGTAGCGGCGTGGCGTCACGCTGCCATTGCTCGTCGCGGTTGAAGGAAACGAAGTATTGCCCCTGCTGCTGTTCGATGCGGAACTCGGCCGGCTTGCGGGGGTGGGTGGCAAAGCAGCCCAGCAGCGGGTCGGAAGAGAACATCCCGGCGGCATTGTCGCGGTCGCCGCAGGCTGAGAGCAGCAGCAGGCCGGGCAGCAGAAGCATGAACGGTAATGTGCGCATGGCGGATCCCCCCCAGGGACAGGTTTGCGGGCATCGTGAACTTTTACCTGCGCAGGCGGTGTGTACGCGTTGCGTTGGGTGTACGGTTGGAGAGACCTACGGAGCACGTACATGCCGCAACCGACTTCCCAGCCGCTGCACACCCGTGTCGATTCCCGCGCCTCCAGCCAGCGCTGGCCGCTGCTTGGCACCGCCAGTTGGCTGGTGGCCCCGGTGATCCTGGCGGCGGCCTACGCAGTGGCGCAGGCATCACCTGAAATGGGGCGCCTACTGGTCGGAAGTGCCGGAGTAGCGGTGGGCGTACTGGCATCGTCGGTACTGGGTCTGGTGCTGACCATCGGCTCGCGCGTACGCCGCGAGCGCTGGCCATGGGTGGGCATTGTGGGCGCAATCATCAGCGCCTTGCCGCTGCTGCTGTTCCTGGCGGGAATGCTGCTGCGCCTGTAACACCAGGCATGCGGCGTAGAGCAATGCGGGTTCAATGACGGTGGCGGCGCCAGGCGTTCCAGATGTGGGTGCTGGCGAGGAGCAGGCTGCCGGTTACCGTCATCGGCGTCTCCGCTTCGTGGCTCGGCCACCCGGCTGCGCCCGCCAGCAGCAAAAGCAGACCGGCGGTTGCACTGATGATCGCCGCGGCCGGCAGCGGTTGCTTGCGGTGGGCGCGCCATAGCGCGAAGCCGGTGGTCGGGGCGGCGATGGCCACGAACACGATGTGCACCCACTCCGCTTCAGCCCACACCCCCATCAGCGGCAGGGCGGCGGCGAGCAGCGGCAGGGCCAGGCAGTGCAGCAGGCACAGGCTGGAAAGGGCGATGGCGCCGGCGTCGAGCAGGGCGTTGGTGGTCTTCATGGGGGAAGGGTCTGGAACGATGGGTGTTATATAGTAACATTGCAATCCACTTCCAGGCTTTCGCCACCATGACTGCCTCTGCCATCCCTTTCGACTCCCGACTGCTGGTCACTTGGGCGCGTGCTGATGTTCGCGACTACAGCAGCTTCAACTGCCACCCATCTTCGCCGGCATCCAGATGATGGGTCAGCTGCACCGCATCCAGCAGTGCCTGGTCGTGCGAGACGATCACCACGCTGCCGCAGTACTGGTTGAGCATCTGCTCCAGCGCGGCCAGCGAGGCCAGGTCCAGGTGGTTGCCCGGCTCGTCGAGCAGCAGCAGTTGCGGAGGCACTTCCGCATAGAGCACCGCAGCCAGCGCGGCCTTGACCCGTTCGCCACCGCTCAGGCTGGCCAACGGGCGTAGGCTGCGCTCGGCATCCAGGCCGAGCAGGGCCAGCTGGGTGCGCAGGATGCCCTCGCTGGCCTTCGGGTTCGCGCGCTGCAACAGCTGCAGCGCGGAATCCTGCGCGGGGAGCGAGGACAACGCCTGGTCAAGCAGGGCGATGTCAGCCCCGCGCCTGACCTCGCCACTGAGCGGCGCCACCTCACCGGCCAGCACCCGCAGCAGGGTGGACTTGCCACTGCCGTTGCGGCCGCGCACGCCGATGCGGTCGCCGCGCTGGAGATGCAGGGTGATGCGCCGCCAAGGCGCCTCCACCCATGGCAGGTGCACGTTGGCAAGCGTGGCGACCTGTTGCGGACCGGGCGCGGCCAGGCTGGGCCCGAGCATTGCAACCTGGGCCGCCTCATCGACACCCGCTGCCGCCTCCCGGACCCGGCTGTCCGCCGCTGCGCGCCGTTCAAGCTGCTGCGCCTGCAGCCGGCCGGCGCTGTTCTCGGCGCGGTTCTTCATGCCGCCCAGGAGGATCGGTGCCTGGTTGGCGGTGCGGGCATCGCGCTGGGCGCGTGACTGGCGGTGTTCCTGCCGCTCACGCTGTTCGCGCAGTGCGGCCTGCTCCTGCCGGCGCTCGCGCTTGCGCAGGGCAAGCTCGGCTTCGGCGCTGGCCTGTTCGGCCTGCTTCTGCGCGGCATACAGGTCGTAGTTGCCGCCGTAGCTGCGCAACCCGCTGGGCGTGAGTTCGACAACGCGCCGCATCTCGCGCAGCAATGCGCGGTCGTGGCTGATGACGATCAGGCCGCCACGCCACTGCGCCAGCGCATCGATCAGCCGGGTCCGATGTGCGCTGTCTAGGTGGTTGCTGGGCTCGTCCAGCACCAGGGCATCCGCGTCTGAGAGCAGGGCACCGGCCAACGCCACCTGCATGGCCTGGCCGCCGCTGAGCGTGGCGGCCGGTTGCGCGGGATCCAGTTCGGGCAGGCCAAGCCGCTGCCATTGCGCCTGCAACTGCTCGCGCAGGGTCCAGCGTTCGCCCACCACGGCGAAGTCGTGCGGGTCCACGCTGCCGGCTTCGATCCGGTCCAATGCATCCAACTGCGGGGCGACGCCGGCAAGGTCGGCAATGCGGCCGGGCAGCACGCCACTGTGCTGGGCAAGCAGGTGCACGTGGCCTTGCCGTTGGATGTGCCCACTGCTGGGCTGGAGCTGCCCGGCCAGCAGGCGGCCGAGCACGCTCTTGCCCACGCCGTTGCGACCGACCAGGCCGGTAGGGGTGGTATCGAACGAGGCAGAAAGTTCAGGGAACAGCACCCGGCCATCGGACAGGGTGAATGTCACGCGGTCGAGCGTGAGGGTGAATGCGGTCATGCGACCTCCAGCAATGCCAAGGACTCCCCCTGCGAACAGGGCGGGAAGGAGACTGGCCGTCCAACGACGGCGGCATTACTGGCGCATGCAGGCACACCTCATGACGGGGGCGGCTGGATGCCGCGTGCCCATTATAGGGCTGCATTCCAACCGGCCGATGAACCCGCTACTCGGTGATCGAGTTGGGGTTCTGCATGTCTTCCGGCGCCTTCCCATACTGCATGCGCCGCTGCTCATGGAAGGCCACGAACTCCGGGGCTGGCAGCGGCCGCGAGAACAGCCAGCCCTGGCCGAACTCCACTTGCCGCGACTGCAGGTAGGCGAGCTGGGCCGAGGTTTCGATGCCCTCGGCCACGGTGAACAGGCCCAGCGTCTTGGCCATGTCGATGATGTGCGAGGTAACCGGGCTGGTCACGCTGTGGGTGCCGATGGAATCAATGAACGACTTGTCGATCTTCAACGCATCCAGCGGCAGCTGCTGCAGGTACTGCAGGCTGGAGTAGCCGACGCCGAAGTCGTCGATGGCCACGCAGTGCCCGGCACGCCGCGCGGCAGCCAGCGAGGTGCGCGCGCCCTGGATATCGAGGAAGCCCCGTTCGGTGGCTTCCAGCCAGATCTGCTGCGGGTGGATGCCGCTGCCGACCAGCTTGCCGGACAGCACCTTCAATGCCCGCCCGCTGCTGACATCGCCGGCAGACAGGTTGATGGCGATATGCGCGCTGCGATCATGGATGAGCAGCTCACGCATGTCGCTGATCACCAGGTCCATCACGTGGTCGGTGAGCGCTTCGATCAATCCGGTTTCTTCGGCGACCGGAATGAACAGATCCGGCCGCACCTGGGTGCCGTCGGCGCGCGACCAGCGCACCAACGCTTCGGCGCCCACGCAGATGCCGGTGTCCAGTTCGATGATGGGCTGGTAGTCCATGCGGAACTCACGGCGGCGCACCGCGCTGGCCAGTTCGTTGCGCAGCGACAGGCGGCGGCGCGAGAGCCAGACGCCGGCGACGCTGGCCAGCACCGCACCCACCACGCCCAGCGGCACCAGCTGCCAGAACTGCTGCTGGAAGGCGGCCAGCAGCCCGACCCGTGGGGCGATGGCGATGGCCAGCCATTCCTGGTCCTGCGCGCTGGCAAACAGCGTGCGTGGGGTATGCCCGTTATGCGGTTCGCGCAGCAGCCGCTGCAGCAGTTCCGGGTCGGCCATGGGCTGCTGGGCGATCAGGCGGCCATCGGGGGTGGCCACCGCCAGCCGCACGTTGGGTTCGGCGATGACATCCACGAACCGGGAGGGGTCCATCAGGATGTCGTGGCGGCCGAGCTGCAGGGAGAGCAGCGAGGCGGCACCATCGCCGGCCACCGGCCGCACGCCAAGGGTGATGGAGGCGCCGTCGGCGGTGATGTGGTCTGGGGTGGGTTCGGGCACCAGGTCCTCGACCATGCCCCAGGAGGTGCAGCGCAGCCGGCCTTCCTCGAAATAGCCCACCTGTTCGGCGGAGGTGGTGCTCAGCGTGAGGCTGCGCATCAGCTTGAGGTGCTCGGGCGAGCAGCCGGGCAGTTGCGCCTGGTTGAGCTTGCGCAGGGCCAGCAGGCCGGCCTCGTAGGCGCGGTGGGCACGTTGAAGGGTGCGTTCGGCGGTGCGCTCGAGGCGGTCGGTCTCCGCGACCTGGGCGCGGCTCCAGCTGATGTAGACCAGCGCGGCCACGGGCAGGATGGCCCCCAGAAGGGCGGCAAGCGCGATGGCGGCGATGGTGCTGGCGCGCTTCAAGCGGACCTCTCTGCCCGGCGGGCGTGGATTGAGCCCTATATGACCATCTGGAACGCCCGTTTGGAACAGGGCTTCACGTAGATTCCTGTCGGTATTTCCCCAGTGTCGGCATCAGGTCGCAAGGGGGAGGTGAAGCCGTCACCCCGGCAGCCATGGCTGGTGCTTGCTTCGCCCCGTCGGCCAACAGCGGCATTTTCTCCACCAGCCGCACAGGGCTTCACCTGCGGTTCGCACTGCCCGCCGGATGATCGCGCCACCCCTCGATCTGGCCGACCCCCGGCGGCCCCGGAGCCATGAAGCCCCTGCTGCCTGCCGTGCTGGCCCTGTTGCCGTTGCTGTTGCCCGGCACTGCGTCCGCGCGCACGGTGTACCGCTGCGTACAGAACAACACCGTCAGCCTGGCCACGGCGCCGGAGCCGGGTTCGAAGTGCAAGGCGCAGCAGATCGACGACAACGCGGTGCAGGCGCCCAACCTGTGGGGCAACATGGGGGTGTTCAGCGGCACCTTGTATGAGCGCGAGCAGGATGGGCAGCTGGTGTACTCCACCCGCAACCTGCCCGGTTCGCGGGTGTTCCTGAAATTCACCGTCGCCACGCCACCGGGCGAACCCGCGCATGAAGGGCTGGGCAAGGTCGGCGCGCCGCAGCTCAACCGGCATGCGAAACAGTTCAAGGCGGCGGCGCGGGCCACGGGCGTGGACGATGCCTGGCTGCGCGCGATCGCCCATGCCGAAAGTGGCTTCGATGCCGGCGCAGTGTCGCCCAAGGGGGCGCAGGGGGTGATGCAGCTGATGCCCGATACCGCCACCGAACTGGGCGTGTCCGATCCGCTTTCCGCCGAGCAGTCGATCAATGGCGGCGCGCGGTACCTGAAGGCGCTGCTGGCGCGCTACAAGGGCGACCGCACGCTGGCGGCGGCCGCCTACAACGCGGGCATCGGTGCGGTGACCCGCTACAAGGGCGTGCCGCCCTATGCGGAAACGCTGGCCTACGTGGAGAAGGTGGGCGCGCTGTACGCGCGCTACCGCGAGGCAATGGGGTTCAAGGCGGAAACCCCGGCGCGCTGACCCACGCTCAGAAGGTGAACAGCGGGTAGGACTCGATGCGGCCGACACGACGCACCGCAGCCTGCACATCGGCACGTTGCTTGAGCTGCTTCCAACGCGTCGTAAGCAGGACTTCCTCCGGCAGCGGTGGCGCATCGCGCGTGTCCTGCAGCTCAAGCAGGGCATCGCTGCGGTCCATCGGGTCCTGCAGCTGGGCGATCAGTCCGGCCGCGGCTTCATCCATCCGATCCTCCAGCAACAGCGCCTCACGGTAGTGGCCGGGGGTTTCAACGCGGCTGGTGAACAGCTGCTCGCGCGCGCGCGACGCTGCGGCGGCATCGTCGAGCTGCAGGGCGGCCTGCAGTTCGATCACCGCCTTCGTGCTGCGGCCGTAGGTGCTCATGTTGTCCAGGCCCTGCATCGTTTCGCGTGCCATCGACGGACGGTGCAGGGCGGCATACAGGTTGGCCAGGTTGAGGCGCTGACTGACCGTATCGCCCTCAGGGTCGGCCATGCGGATCGCCAGCAGCTGCGCGCCTACCGCGTCGTCGGCCTTGCCCAGGCGCCGGTAGGCGCGGCTGCGGGTGTCGAGCATCCACGCAATGTGGCGCGCCATCTCCGGCGGCGCCGAACGCGCGGCTGCGGCAGCCTCGGCGATGGGTGCGGTCATGCCCACTACTTCCTGCAGCTCGCCGGCCACCATGAGCGCCGAGGTCAGTTCAACGGCGGTTTCATTCACGCCCGGTGACAGCATGGTGTCCACGCGAAGCCGGTCGATATGGCGACGTGCGGCGGCCACCGGGTCGTAGCGGGGATCATCGCGGCGCAGGAAGCGGTCAAAGCGCTTGTCGGCGCGCAGACGCACCAGCGGGATCGGTGCATCGATGCGCTCCAGCGTGGCAGCGACCTTGTCGGTCTGGCCGGCCTCGACCTGGAGGATGGCCAGGATGGACCACAGTTCAACCGGTTCGATGCCGTCGATCTTCCACTCGCGGTCGAACAGACCCTGCAAAACAGACAGGCGTTTGCCCGGCAGGTGCTTCAGGTCCGTGTCCAGCTGCCACACCATCTCGGCGGACATGTCCGGCTGCCCTTCGCCATCGGCCAGCGCGAGAATGACGTTGTCGGCGGCGTTCTCCGGCGTGCCATCGACCATCTGCGTCCACGCCAGCCGCAGCCGCGCGTAGGCGTTGTGTGGATTGATCGCCAGCGCCTGCTGCAGGCGCTGCAGGGCGATGTCGTCCTGCTTCTGTGCACCGGACACCATGGCCGCCGATGCCCATACGTCGCTGCGCTGGGCCACCTCCAGCTGCGCCATGCGCGGATCGACCAGCAGGCGATCCAGGGTAATGGCCGCGCCCAGGCTGTCACCTGCGTCGGACTGCTGCAGGGCGGCGCCTACTTCGGCCAGGAACGCGGCGTTGGCGGGCGATGCCTCAACAGTGGAAGCATCCAGGGTAGCGCCACTGGCAGCGGCGGCCGCGCCTGCGGCCGGCACCCCGCACAGCGAGAGCAGCAGGACGAGGGCAGTGCCGGTATGGCAGGTCATGCGGTGCTTCCTTCCTTGGTCTGAGCCTCGATTGAAACCGGAACGCGGCATCCACACAAGTCGCTGCGGACGCACGCAGGGTTTGCAGGCACGCGGCGAGCGGCTAAGGTCGTGTCCCGAACGAGCAGGCAAGGACAGCGATGACGCGCGCACGATGGGCAATGGTGGCGCTGGTAGGCGTGGCGGTGGCAGCGGCACTGGCGTGGACCTTCCTGCGCGAACCGGCCGCGCCGACCCCGCCGCCGGGCCCGGTGGCCACGGTGCTGGGCTGGACCCCGCAGGTCAGCCTGCTGGCCGGTGACGGCGTGGGCGGGCTGCGCGATGGCGCGGCGGCGCAGGCCCGGTTTGCCGACCCCTACGGCCTCGCATTGGATGCGGACGGCGTGCTGTATGTGGCCGATGCGGGCGACAACAACCGCATCCGCCGGGTGTTTCCCGATGGGCGGGTGGACACGCTGGCCGGGCAGGGCGAGGGCTGGCGCGATGGCCCGGCGCTGCAGGCGCAGTTCAATACGCCGTCAGGCATTGCACTGGATGGTGCCGGCAATGTGTTCGTCGCCGATACCGGCAACCATGTGATCCGCCGGATCGGCACCGATGGTGTGGTCAGCACGATTGCCGGTGATGGCACTGCCGGTTACGCCGATGGCCCGGCCGCACAGGCGCGCTTTGACGGGCCGATGGGCGTGGCGGTGGATGCCGGTGGCCGTGTGTTCGTGGCCGATACCTGGAACGACCGCATCCGCGTGATCGAGCCCGATGGCCAGGTGCGCACGCTGGCCGGCGGTGATGCGCCGGGCAACGTGGACGGGGCAGGGGTGGGCGCGCGGCTGGACACGCCCGTTGCGTTGGCGCTGGATTCGCATGGCAACCTGCTGATCGCCGATCTGCTCAACGCCGCGATCCGCCGGCTGGCGCCGGACGGCACGCTGGATACGCTGCTGGCCCGCGGCAGCCTGCTCAACGGGCCGCTGGCGCTGGCGGTGACCCACGATGACGTGGTGTATGCGAGCGATTTCGACGGCAAGGTAGTGCAGTTGTCGGCACTGGGCCATGTGGTGGACCTCACCGGCGCGTCGGCGCAGCCACGCTTCTCGCGGCCGGGCGGGCTGGCGCTGGATGCCGATGGCGGGCTGTATGTGTCCGATGCGGCGTCATACCGCGTGCATCGCCTGCGTGCGCTGGCGGCCGGCGCCACGCCGGCGCCGTCATTGATCGGTCCGGCCGCCGATGCCGCGCTGCCGGACACCGGTGGGCGCTGGCCGCTGGCTCCGCAGCTCGGCTGGCATGAGGTGGTGGGCACGCTGGGCGAGGTGCGCGGCAACTTCAGTGGTGAGAGCCGCCACCACCTGCACGATGGCTTTGATATCCGTGGCGATGTCGGGCAGACGGTGTTGGCGATGGCCGATGCGAAGGTGAGTAGTCCCTTCCCAAGCTGGTCGGTGGGCGGGCAGGCCGAAGGTTTCTCGCTGGACCGGCTGCGCTACATCCACATGAAGGTGGGCCGCGATGCGCGCGACCGCGCGTTCGACGCGCGCTGGCCGCAGCTGCGCGACCTGGACGGCAAGCTGGAGCGGGTACGCGTTCGCCGGGGCACGCGCTTCAAGGCCGGTGAGCCGCTGGGCAGCATCAACCGCATGGCGCACGTGCACCTGAGCGTCGGCGCCGGTGGCTTCCAGCGCAATGCGGTGGCGCTGGGCTTCGTGGGCTACGCCGACAGCTTCGCGCCGCGCATTACGGACGTCGCGGTGCTGGATGACCTGGACCAGCCGATCAAGGCCGGGGCGAACGGGCGCGTGCCGATTCCGCGCGTTGGGCCGGGCGTGCAGATCGCGGTGGAGGCGTGGGACCAGGTGGACAACAACCTGCCGCGGCGTCGGTTGGGGGCGTATCAGGTGGGGTACCAGATCCTGGACGCGGCTGGCACGCCGCTGGCCGGGTACGAGCAGCCGCGCTTCAACATCGTGTTCACCCGGATGCCGCGCGAGGACAGTGCCACGGTGGTGGCGTATGCGCCGGACAGCGGGATTACCGTGCACGGCAGTGCGGTGACGCGGTTCCGCTACCTGGTGACCAATACGGTGCGCGATGGCCTGGTGGAGACCGGGCGCTGGCAGCCGGAGGCATTGCCGGCGGGGGACTACATCATTCGTGGGAGCGCGCGGGATTACAGCGGGAACGAGGCGATCGGAGAGCGCGAGTTGAAGGTTACGGTGTTGCCGTGATTTCCAGGCAACCTCAGGCGCCGACCCGGCGGCGTTCTGCTTCGAAGTCGGCTACCGGGCGGACTTCGATGCTGCCGTAGCGCGACCACGGGAACCCTTGGGCGATGCGCAGGGCTTCATCGTGGTCGCTGGCGTTGATGAGGTTGAAGCCGGCGAGCAGTTCGCGGGTTTCGGCGAATGGGCCGTCGGTGATGCGCGCCTGCGCCTGGCGCGTGCGCAGGGTGCGGGCCTGGGCGACCGGCTCCAGCTGCTGCGAGGCGACCAGCGTGCCTTCGGCCTTCAGCTTGTCAGCATGCTGGATGCAGCCGCGCATCATGGCGTCGTATTCCTCGGCGGGCACGTCCTGGATCAGGGATTCGTCGATATAGATCAGCAGCAGGAATTGCATGGCCGGCGCACCGCTGGGCAGGGGATGCCCATGATGCCCCAGCCTGCGCTGCGGTCCTGTTGCAGTGCAGCGCTGGCGGGCTGTTCAGGGCCGTGACCGTCAACAGCTGCCGGCATCGGAATATTTTTTGGCAGGCATGTCGATTTCCGTTCCACTGGGGCGTCGTATCTCATGAAGGGCCCGCCAACCGGGCCGACAACGAGGAAAGCCGATGAAAGTCATGGTGATCGTCAAGGCGACCGAGGCCACCGAGGCCGGGGTGCTGCCCACCGAAGCGCAGTTCCGGGACATGGGCGCCTTCAACGAGGAGCTGGTCAAGGCCGGGATCATGCTGGCCGGCGATGGCCTGCGCCCCAGCAGCCACGGCCGCCGGGTCGCTTACACAGGGGCGGCACCGCAGGTGATCGACGGGCCGTTCGCCGAAACCCGCGAGCTGGTGGCCGGTTTCTGGCTGTGGCAGGTGCGCTCGGTGGACGAAGCCACCGAATGGCTCAAGCGCGCCCCGTTCCTGCCCGGCGACGTGGTGGAGATCCGCCCGTTCTATACCGAAGAAGATTTTGGCGAGGTTTTCACCCCGGAATTACGTGCGCAGGAACAGCGTCTGCGCGAGCAGATCGGCCAGGCCGACTGACCCACCCCCCGTGCTTTTTCAGGAGATTCCCATGAAACTGATTCCGTTCCTTGGCTTCAGCGGCCAGACCCACGAAGCCATGGCGTTCTATGCCCAGGTGCTGGGCGGCAAGGTCACCTCGGAAATGAAGTACAGCGACATGCCGCCCAGCGACAACATGGACGGCTGTGGCGACAACCCTGGCCCGTCCGATCCGAACCTGATCGCGCACAGCCAGCTGGAAGTGGGCAGCGCGATCCTGATGGCGGCCGATGGCCCGCCTTCTTCGGGCCTAGGCATCACCACGATCAACATCGAGGTGGAGACCGAGGAGGAAGCCGAGCGCGTGTTCAAGGCGCTGTCCGAGGGCGGCAAGGTCACGTTCCCGATCGGCGAAACGTTCTGGGCCAAGCGCTGGGGCATGCTGGAAGACCGCTACGGCAAGCCGTGGATGGTCAATTGCATGAAACCCTACTGATTACGGGAAACCCACCATGTCCGACACGCCCCAGATGATCTTCGTGAACCTGCCCGTCCGCGACCTGGACAGGAGCAAGGCGTTCTTCACCGCGCTGGGTTTCACGCCCAACCTGACCTACACCGATGACAAGGCGGCCTCGTTCAACATCAGCGACACCATCATGCTGATGCTGCTGCTGGAGCCGTTCTTCGCGACCTTCATCAACCGGCCCATCGCCGATGCGCGCGAGAAGGCGCAGGTGATTCTTGCGTTGTCCTCGCCCAGCCGCCCGGCGGTGGATGAAACCCTGGAGAAGGTGCTCAAGGCCGGCGGCAGTGAACCGACCCCGCCGCGCGATTACGGCTTCATGTACCAGCGCAGCTTCGAGGACCTGGATGGCCACCTGTGGGAAGTGGCGCACATGGATGGCGAACCCGGCTGATGCCAAGTGCCGCGCCGCACCTTGTGCGGCGCGGTGACGGATGCTCTCATTCGCCGCATGGAAGCTGCGCTGACACAACGACTGGATACCCTCTGGCGCATGGAGTCGCCGGCGCTGATCGCACGCCTGGCGCGGATGCTGGGCGGCGATATCGGGCGTGCCGAAGAACTGGCCCAGGACACCTGGCTGGCCGCGCTGGAGCGCTGGCCCACCCAGGGCGTTCCGGATAATCCGGGAGCGTGGCTGATGACTACTGCACGCAATCGCGCCATCGACGTGCTGCGCCAGCACCAGCGCGTGGCCGGCCAGCATGCGCAATGGGGCAGCGAGCTGGAGCCGCAGCCCTTGCCGCTGCCCGACGACAGCGACGCCCTGCAGGACGACATAGGCGATGACCTGCTGCGGCTGATGTTCGTGGCCTGCCACCCGGTGCTGTCGGCCGATGCACGGGTGGCGCTGACCCTGCGTCTGCTGGGCGGCCTGACCACCGATGAGATCGCGCGCGCGTTCCTGCAGCCGGAGCCGACCATTGCCCAGCGCCTCGTGCGCGCCAAGCGCACGCTGGCCGACAAGCAGGTGCCGTTCGAAGTGCCGCGCCAGGCGGCATTGCCGGAACGGCTGGGCTCGGTGCTGGCGGTGGTGTACCTGATCTTCAACGAAGGCTACGCGGCCAGCAGCGGCGATGACTGGATGCGTCCGGCGCTGTGCGAGGAGGCGCTGCGGCTGGGCCGGGTGCTGCAGCAGCGCCTGCCGACCTGGCCGCAGGTGCACGGCCTGCTGGCGCTGATGGAACTGCAGGCCTCACGCGCGGCCGCGCGCGTGGATGTGCACGGCAACCCGATCCTGCTCCCCGACCAGGACCGCAGCCGCTGGGACCACCTGCAGGTGGCGCGCGGGCAGGCGGCGCTGCAGCAGGCCGTGGCGCTGGGTGGGGCCGATGATGGCTACGTGCTGCAGGCGGCCATCGCCGACTGCCACGCGCGCGCGCGCCACGCCGATGCGACCGACTGGGCGCGCATGGCCGCGCTGTATGCGCGGTTGGCGGAAGTGCAGCCCTCACCGGTGGTGGAACTCAACCGCGCGGTGGCGGTATCGCGCGCGGAAGGGGCGGCAGCGGCATGGCCGCTGGTGGAGCAGCTGGCCGACGATCCACGGTTGCGCGACTACGCGCCGATGGCGGCGGTGCAGGGTGACCTTTTGTCGCAGATGGGCCGGCACGCAGAGGCGGCCGATGCCTTTGCGCGGGCGGCGCGGCTTACTCCCAACGCGCGCGAACGCGCGCTGCTGCAGGCGCGGGCGGCGCAGCTGCAGCCGGACTGACACAATTCTCCTCTTGCCCGAAACCTGAACAGGCACTATGGTGGCGCCTCACAAAAGTGACCGGGCGCCTTGCCGGGTCCGTTCGAGAAGGATTGCGGGACGATGGTTTCAGGGAAGAAGCGTACGCGCGCGCGTAGCGCGTGGCTGTTGTTGTGCGGGTTCGTACTGGTTGGCACTGCCACCTTCGCCAGCGCCGCGCAGGCCGCCGACAAATCGCAGCAGGCCTATTGGGCCGGTTTTGCCTACACCGCCGACCAGAGCGCCGTTGAAGCCAGCACCCCGCGCGCGGCCGCCGTGCTCAAGGCGCGTGGCCTGGCCCCGCTCAACCAGGCCCTGTGGGCCCGGCTGCAGGCGCAACGCCCGGCCAGCCTGGAACTGATCGACCAACCGCTGGCGATGCTTGATGGCACCACCAGTGCCACGGTGCTGGCCACCGCGCTGGACCGCGAGCTGGTGTCCATCGAACCGATCGGTGGCCAGTACAAGGTGCTGGTGGAAGTGGCGCTGCAGGCGCTGTTCTTCGATTTCCGCGAACGCCAGGTGGTGGCGTCCTACCCGATCACGCTGCAGCGCATCGATGTGATGGAGTTCCTGCCGGACGAGGACGACATCGACGCGATCGTGGCCGACCTGCTGTACGGCAAGGCCGCCACCGGCCTGCCGCAGGTGCTGGCCGATACGCTGGCCAAGGCAAAGCTGCCGGCTGCGTCGACGCGCCGCCTGCAGGTGGGCGAGGTAACCCTTTCCGATGCGGTGCGCGCCAAACTGCCCGACGCGGTGGATGAGCAGGTGCTGCGCGCGACGCTGGCCCATGAGCTGTCCAAGACGCTGTCGTCCAACACCGGCATCGGGCTGCTGCCGCCAGCCACCGGCCAGGCGATCGGCGGTGCGATGGCCGCGCGCTTTGCCGACGGCAAGGTGTACCAGCTGAAGATCCCCGAGCCGGATTACGTGGTGAAGCTGCGCCTGGATGCGCTGAAGAACGGCGTGATCAATGAAACCCCGGCGATGAAGACGATGCTGTTCGGCGCGTTCTTCCAGGCCACGGTGGTGGAGCCGTTCTCGGGCAAGGTTTTCTTCGACCAGCCGCTGCGCAAGGGCGCCACCAAGGTGGTGCCGTCGACCCAGTGGCACGTTGACCAGTGGTCGGCCAGCTACGAAACCACGCTGGCCGGCCTGGACGCCTTCGCCGGCGCCGCCGCCAAGCGCGCGGATTCGAAAGCGTGGCTGGACGAACAGAAGCCCGGCGGCAAGCCGCTGCAGCAACAGACCCAAGCCCTCCAGGAGTTGATCACCTCATGCCGTTGATTCGTGCCGTACTGCTGATTCTCATTGCACTGCTGGTTGCCGCGCCCGTTTCGGCGCAGACCGCCAGTTCCCGTGGTACCGGTTCGGCCAGCTATGGCCTGCGCCTGAGTGCCGACACCCGCGCCCAGGCCCTGAACAAGGCCAAGGTCAATGCACTGGAGGCGTACATCGCCGAATCCGGCGCGGCCAAGCTGCGCCTGTTCGAAGACCGCCGCGCCGAGTTCATCGGTGAAATCGACCGCTACGTGCTGTCGGCGGTGCCGCTGTCGGATACCGAAGACAAGAAGGCCAAGACCTACACCGTCAGCGTCCGCGCCGAGATCAATACCACCCTGCTGCAGACCAAGCTGGATGCCGGCTCGGCCACCGCCGGTGCACGCAGCAACGAGCGGTCGATGCTGACCTTCCTGTTCATGGCGCGCTCGCAGGATACCGTGCAGTCGTTCCAGGACAAGGAATACCGCCGGGTCGACGCCAGCCAGAGCTACGACGAGAAGACCCGCGAAGGCGACAGCTTCCGTGGCAACTCGGTGAGCACCAACGGCAGCATCAACCAGAACGCGTCGGCGTCGATCACCGCCGGTGGCAGCACCACCGCGCGCAGCGACAACATCGCCTGGAAGGTGGCCAACGCCAACGAGATCAACACCGCGATGACCGGCGCGTTCAGCGCAGCCGGCTATGAAGTGGTGGAAGCGGAATACGTGGAAGGCGAATCGCGTGGCCTGCTGAGCATCGAGCGCATCCGCAAGGACTTCAGCACCGGCAACGACCTGTCGGCCGCCACCCTGCGCGATACCGCCAATGGCATCAAGGCGGCCAACATCCCGTACCTGGCGGTCGGCACGCTGGACGTGGGCATGCGTGACCGCGATCCGGTCAGCGGCAACACCCGCGTGTTCGTCACCGTCACCGGCAAGGTGCTGGACGTGAGCGGCCGCTTCCCGAAGACCGTGTCGTCGGTGGGTCCGGTGCAGTTCTCCGGCACCGGTCCGAACGAGACCGTGGCCCGCACCAATGCGCTGCAGATCGCCGCCGAGAAGGGTGCGCAGCAGATGATCAACGAATTGAACGTCAAGGCCGTGCGTTAAGGCGTACCGACCAACGGTCGGTACCCACCGGTTCGCGCCAACATTTTCCAACAAGGAATTACACAATGATCCGCAAGACCCTCATCGCCCTGGCCATCGCCACCACCTTCGCCGCCCCGGCGCACGCGCAGTTCGGCAAGCTGAAGGACCTGGCTGGCGGCGGCAACAGCGCCGCGGCCGCTTCGGCCGGCGCCCCGGACGAAGCCGCGCAGGAAGCGCTGGTGCGTCGTTTCGTGTCCTCGCAGTCGCACTCGATCGACGCCCAGACCTCCTTCGCCAAGGCCTTCGGCCTGGCCGAGCAGGTCAAGCTGCTGGAAGCCGAGCGCATGGCGCTGTCGTCCGGTTCGGTCAACGTGGACCAGATGAAGAAGTCGGTGTCGGTCAGCGAAGCAGCCCAGGCTGCGATCGATGAGCGCGTGGCCGCGCAGCCGGAGCTGAGCGCCGAATCCAAGCAGCACTACACCACCGGCCTGGTCGCCCTGGTCGCGTCGGCTGCCGAAGGCCAGAAGCTGAGCGGTGAAGCCAGCAACTTCGCCAACGGCATGAAGAGCCTGAGCGGCACCCAGCTGGTCACCGTGGGCCGCAAGCTGGCTGCCGGCGCGTGGGTGGCCAAGGAATCGCCGGGCTACCTGAAGGGCCTGTACTCCTCGTCGAAGGCCGCGCTGACCTTCGCCCGCGCCGCCAAGATCAAGGTGCCGGGCAACGCCGAGTCGATGCTCGACAGCCTGTAATCGAAAGGAACGCCACGTATGCAGACCCCATACCGACTGTTGAGCCTGGCCCTCACCGCTGCCCTGCTTGCCGCCTGCGGCAAGCAGGAGGCACCGGTGGAGACCGCGGCGCCGAAGGCCGAATCCAAGCTGGACGCACCGGCTGAAAAGCCGCTGCGCGGGTCCCCGGATTTCGGCGGCACCACCCAGGTGGCGCGCGAAGCCGATGGCATCGGCAGCACGCCGGAGCTGGCGGTGCTGGCAGCGCTGCAGTCGGCGGTGGCGCAGGTCAATGGCGTGCGTGTCGCCAGCCAGATGCAGAGCCTGCGTGCGGGCCTGCATGTGGACGTGGATGGGGAACACGTCGGCGATATCCGCGCCGACGCGTTTTCCCAGCAGATGATTGCCGCTTCCCAAGGAGCGGTGCTGGGCTACGAGATCCTCTCGCAGGAAGAAGTCAGCCAGCTCGATGAAGAAGTGATTGCCCGCGTGCGCGCCAGCGACGCCGGCTACAGTTATTCGGCGTCTGCCTCGGCCAGTGGCTCGGCGCAGGCGCAGGCAGAGGCTGCTGGTGGCGGGAGTTCCGCATCGGCCAGCATCAAGGAAAGCTACAAGGAACAGGCCAGCGTGGACGCCAAGCGTGGCGCGCAGTCGTTCGAGTCCGATGTCAGCCGCCGCACCATGCGCAGCTACTGGAAGGTGCGCGTGCGTGCCGATATCGCCAGGTACCGCGCCCCGGACGAACAGGGCCGGCCGAAGATCGTGGTGGCCCAGCCGCACGTGCGCAGCGGTACCTACGCCGTCGGCGATGGCCGGGTGGCCAGTGAGGAAGTGGCCGCGGCCATTCGCGCGCGCCTGAACGACACGCTGACCCAGACCAAGCGCTTCATCGTGCTGGACCGTGAGTTCGGCGAGGAGATGCAGGCCGAGATCGACCACATCAACAGCGGCAACGTGCGCCTGCAGGACACCGCGCGGCTGGGCCAGCAGCTGGCCACCGACCTGATCCTGATTCCGACCATCGAACGCTTCGAGTACCCGCGCAGCGTGCGCAACCTGCGCATGTCCGACCGCCAGGTGACCTCGTATTCGGGCGGCGGGCGCATCACCCTGCGCCTGATCAACGCGACCACCGGTGAGGTGGTGATGTCCGACAGCTTCGACCATCAGCTGGCCTCGACCGGCCCGAGCACCCTGCCGCGCGTGGTGGATGGCAAGGGCATGGCGGCGGCGATGATGGATTCGCTGTCCGGGCAGATCGGCACGGCGATCATCACCGAGATCTTCCCGGTGTCGGTGGTGGCCATGACCGGCGACCAGGTGGTGCTGAGCCAGGGCGGTGAATCGCTCAAGGCCGGCCAGCGCTGGCAGGCGGTGATGCTGGGCGAGGAACTGAAGGACCCGCAGACCGGGCGTTCGCTGGGCCGCAATGAAACCCCGTGCTGCACGATCCGGGTGGACCGCGTGGCATCGCAGACCTCCTACGGCACCATCGAAGGCGGCGCGGACCTGGGGGGAGCGAGCTTCAAGCCCGGTTCGATCGAGCTGCGTTCGCAGGCCGGTGCGGTGAAGCCGGCCGCGTCGGCGGCGACGGCATCCAGCGGCAGCGCGAAGCCGAAGCCCGCGCGTGCGGCGGCACCGAAGGCAGCGGCGCCGGCGGAAGATCCGAACTGGTGAAACAGCGTACCGACCAACGGTCGGTACCTACCGGGGCGTGACGGTCGTTGAAAGGCGTACCGACCAACGGTCGGTACCTACCGGGGCGTAACGGT
>Ga0160439_1000489_pt1 | contig 18194 bp, 16 predicted proteins | sample HID1975M_E0MG_FD_108201 | JGI IMG/M metagenome (GOLD analysis project Ga0160439, IMG submission 108201) | Enriched soil microbial communities from UW Madison campus, WI, USA - HID1975M_E0 MG | ecosystem: Environmental > Terrestrial > Soil > Unclassified | place: USA: Madison, Wisconsin... | reverse complement strand
TTGAATGTGGTCGGGCAAGTCTTTGATCATGCGGCATCGTGGAACACCGGTGGGCGAATTCAAGTACGCTGCGATGAACCTTCCGGGACTCGTTACCGGCGCTTCACTGCAACTTCCCCCCTGGTTCCGACCACTCTGGAAGGCACCACACAATGGTTCAATGTGAACGAATACCTCGATACAACGATTAACGTTGCGGTTCAGGGCAACCGCTATGTCCCTTTCAAAAATATACGAGGAGGCGGTGCCAACGACTCAGCAGGCCAGACGAGCATGCCAGCAGGGACCACCGGCTTTCTGGACTTAAAAATCATTAAACCCTTCGTCGGCACCACCTCATTTGACAACATCCATGTGGCCGATATTTTCCTGTCTAAGCAAAGTGGCGTATATAGCCCGGAACCCATCGCGCAGGTGTTCCTCAATGGCGTTATTTCCGTCCCGCAAAATTGCAGTGTGAATGCCGGTGCGGTCATACATGTTGATTTTGGTACGATGTACAACACCGATTTTACCGCCGCTGGGCAAAAGGCTGATAACGTTACCCCGCAAACGTTCAGCGTGCCGGTTGAGTGCAACTACGGCGCGTCTCTGGCAAACCTCTCACTTTCGTTGAAAGGTACTGCTACCGCCAACGGCGATGCCATCCAGTCTGATAATCCGGACGTTGGCGTGGCGATAACCGACCAGAATAGCGCCCTGCTGCGCCCTAATGACGACTCCAGTTCCATTCGTCTGGCTCTCGACGAGATAGATACCGAAACTTTTTCGACCAATGTGATGCTTAGCGCTTATCCGGTAAGTACCACCGGCAACGCCCCTGCGGAGGGTACCTTTACCGCCCTCGCCGTCTTGCGCGTGGATTTTTCCTGAGGAGTGATGATGAAAATAAAACTGCCCCCTCTGAAGGAATTATCCACCGCACTCTTACTGCTGGTTGCCCCGTATGCCGCCGCGGATGCCTACAACTTACAAATCACCGGCACGATTTTGTCGCGCACCTGTGATGTCAGCAGTAGCCAGAGTCAGACGGTGAACATCGGCCAGTTTTCCGTAAGTCACTTTGCCGCCGCAGGCGACACGACGGCCGCCAAACGGTTCACCATTGATTTGGTAAACTGTGGCTCCGCCGCGACCGGAACTAAGCTGACATTTTCTGGCACGAACGACAGCGACAACCCGGCATTACTCGCGCTTTCAGATACGGGAAGCTCGGGGGCTATGGCAACCGGTGTTGGGATAGAAATCCTCGATGGCAACCAACAGCCGCTGGCGATTAATACCCTGTCATCCACCGTTTACGAACTCTCGCCGGGGAGCAATTCTCTGCCTTTTTATCTGCGCTATAAAGCCACGCAAAATGTGGTCACCGCCGGAAATGCCTCCTCCGTCATGTATTTTGATTTGCAGTATCAATAAGGTGGCCGCATGAAACTCCATTTTTTGCTCACGGCGGCGCTATCGGCAGGCAGTATATTCGCAGCGCTTGCCCACGACGGAACCATGAGTATTACCGGCACGATAACCGACAACACCTGCGTGGTTTCTGCCGATTCACAAAACCTGACGGTGGAGATGGGAAACGTCAGCAGCAAGCAGTTTTACCGGGCGGGTGCCGCCACGCGTTATGAACCGTTTACCATTCATCTGGAACGTTGCGATGCCGCCGCCAGTCGCGTCAGCATCACGTTTATTGGCACACCGAACTCCGTAAATTCGCAGCTACTCGCCGTAACAACGCAAGCGCAAAGCGCTCAGGGCGTAGGAATTGGGCTATACGATAGCGATAAAACGCTGGTTCCGGTCAACAACCTCAGCGGCGGAACCGCACTGACATCGCGCCAGGCAAATGTAACGCTGCCTTTTTTTGCCCGCTATGTGGCTGACGGTAGTGATGTCAGCCCTGGCGCGGCCAATGCCACCATTACTTTTACACTGACTTATGAATAAAACTTTTATTGCAGCAGCCATTATTGTGTTCTTTGGGCACGTCACACAAAGCATGGCGGGAGTCAGCATTGGCGGCACTCGGTTTATCTATCACGAGCAGGCCAAAGGGGTGAAAGTTGAGCTGCGCAATACCAGCCAGAGCGCCTGGCTTATCAATACCACCGTGAGTTCTGGCGGCACATGGTCAGGGGTGACACCTTCAACACAACCTGCCCCGTTTATCGCAACACCGCCGCTTTTCTCCCTCAAACCAGGACGAGAAAACAGCATTCGCTTACTCAAAACTCACGCCAACATGCCCCCTGACCGCGAAAGTTTGTTTACCTTGAGTATCGCTGCAATCCCTTCGGGCCAGGCTCAAGCCAATAGCGTGCAAATTGCGGTGCGTTCCAGAATGAAGCTTTTTTACCGCCCGGCCAATTTAAAAGGAAACCCGCAGGAGGCTTATAAACAGCTCAGGTGGGAGAAAAACCATGGGCAGGCCCGCGTCAGTAACCCGACGCCGTTTTATGTGACGCTAGTGAATCTGGTGATTAATGGTAAAAAAATTGATAACCCTGGGATGGTGGCCCCGTTTAGCACGCGAAGCATCAACGGGTGTGCGACGGTAAACACCTGCCATTTAAGCTGGCAAAGTATTAACGATTACGGGCGTATTCTTGAGAAAACCGAACGGGATATTTCCGGGAAATAAGTATTTAAAAAAGGGCCAATAAACCTCACGATATGAGCTTCATTGGCCAGAAGCGGTGTCAGAGTATTTTTTTGAGATCCCTCTCTTCCTGGACGTGCTCGTTATAGGCCAGGTGCGTTTTGATGACCTCTTCAACCCTGAACCCTTTATTTATCAGCTTGTTTACCCCATGTTCCGCGCACGTAATTCACCACGTTATTTCGCTCTTCCTCAGACATAACCTGTTTGTAAGCAGGCATTTTGAAAGAAATATTCCCCTGAGTCTGTGGTGTCTGGGTTCCGTCATTAATGACTGAAAGCAGTGACGCCGGGTCTTTCGCCGTAACGATGGAGTTATTCACCAGCGATGGTACGGTAAAATCTTTGCCTTTGCCGTCATCGCCGTGGCAGGTCGAGCAATACATTGAATAAAGCGTTTTACCGTCTTTCGGCGAATAGGTTATTGCCCCGCTTGTAGACACCGCACCCGCATCGGGATGGTTAAAATTGAGCAAATAATATGAAATCGCTTCCAGGTCACCGTCGGTCATATATTGCGTACTCTGCGTCACCACTTCGCTCATCGGCCCGGAGAGCGCGTCATGCTGGCTTTTGCCCGTCCGCAGCAAGCCTTTTAATTCCTCCCGCGACATCGAGATGTTTCTGAGCGACGGGGCATTCCAGCCATCTATCATCGCTCCGCTCAAATAAACATCGCTGGAGGCGTCATAGCCTTTTTCCTGCATCGTGACGCCGCGTGGAGTATGGCAGGCGCCACAATGCCCCGGCCCTTCGACTAAATATGCGCCCCGGCTCAATAATACATTGTGCTGTTCATCGGGCTTATTGGCGTTATTAACCGATTGAGTGTCATCGACATAAAGCCAATTCCAGATATGCAGCGGCCAGCGAGCGGATAATAGCCACGGGATATCATTATCTTTATTCTTTTGCGCCGACGGCGGAATTTCATTCATAAAGTAATCATACAAATCATGAATATCTTTGTCGGTCATTCTGGCGTAGGAAGGATATGGCATCGCCGGATAGAGCGCGTGCCCATCTTTCGCAATCCCCTGCCTCACGGCTTTTTCGAAATCTTCATAAGAGTAATTACCGATCCCGGCGGTTTTATCCGGCGTGATATTGGTGGCGTAAATATCCCCAACCGGCGTTGAAAATTTCTTGCCGCCCGCCATCGGTTGCCCGCCTTCGGCGGTATGGCATGCCACGCAATCTGACGCCCGCGCTATGTATTTACCGGGTGAAGAATTACCGGGTGAAGAATCAGCCGCCGCATTTCCGGCAACTATCAAACATCCGATAGCCAATAGAGTTTGTTTCATCTCAAATCACCCCATTGCCTTAAGTTCGTTGACCGCACGCCAGGCCTGGTCAATGGCCGTGTGCGCGTAGGCGTCCCAGTCTGAGTCAGAGTTGGCAATCGCAATTCGCCCAATCGGTTTGCGCGCGTTATCTTTAATGGCGTCCATTTTGTCCATATCATCGAACAACGCGCTGGCGTAATACGCATAGCCATGCGCCCAGCGGTTAACGGTAATCGCCGTGATATCGCGTTGATGGTCAAAGCCGGTATGCCCGAGCATTTCCTGAAGTTGCGAGCGAATCATTTGCTCGTGAGTATCAAACGTCGTGCCCAATAAATACGCTCGCCCCTGGCGGAACTGCTCGCGTGCGCTCAATTTGCTGCCCGGATAGGTCGGGACATAAACCATATGCAGGCACATCGGTTCATCCGGGTTTTGCGGATGCTGATAACTGCCGAGACTGACCGGGTAATCGAGCTTCACGCGGCTGTACGGAGCCGCCGGAGAATAAAATTCGTGAATACCCAGTTGCTTGAATGCCTGCCAGTTTTTGACCACCACATTGGTGTAAACCAGCGGCGCTTTGACATTCAGGCGCAGATCGGCTTTTTGCTCTTCCGGCGTTTCTGGCACCAGATACGGGATCATCATGTTGTAACCGGCCATGATCGCGTTGCGCCCTTTCACGCGGTACGCTTTGCCGTCGTTAACGTAGGTCACAACCACGCCGTCGTCGGTATTTTTAGCATTAATCACAATACTGTTAAGACGGATTCGGGTGGCGTTATCCGGGTGGTCGAGCTTTTCGTAATTGAGCCGCGAGGTGACAGAATCCTCCATGGTATGTCCGGGTAACGCTTCAGGCACCAGGTGGCGAACAATCAAACGCGCCAGGCCCGCATTGCCATCCGGCAAATGATAAACGTACGGCTCTTCCAGGTCAGCGAGAGCTTCTTCATCCAGCGGCGGCAGCTCCATGGCATCCATCCCTGGCAGCGCACAGGTTCTGGCGTCGGAACAACTCACACCTTCGATGCCGATGGCGAAAAAGTCGTTGGTGCGCTGCTGGAAATACATCATCGCCATTTTGCTTAACCCCACTTTCTCAGTCAGGAAATCGTGATAGCTGTGGGTGTCCATCCAGGCGGTTTTTTCGTCTACCGTCATCCCTTTCAGGTAATCAACTGGTTTCTCGTACAGGTCCAGAATGGCTTTACGGTCACTCTCGCTTAACGGGAAATCGTTGATAAACTCAGCCAGCGGGCGGCCATTGAGCCTGTCGGGTGGAATGTCATCGGCCACCGCACGCCCAGGGTCGCCGCCAACAATTTTCGTTTCACCGAAGTTCTTTTTATCAAAGAACACGCCACGGCTGAGGTTTAAGTCGGGGTAGAAATTCACATCAAAACTTTGCTTCATGCGCGTAACGCTGACGCCGACCGTGGACATCAGCCCGTTGACGACGTCGCTAAAATTTCGTGTCGGCGACTGAAAGGCTTCGCTGCCACCGTAACCGATGATTTTTTTGCCGCCGGAGTTAAACTCATTGCGTTTGGCGTGTCCGCCGAAATCATCGTGGTTGTCGAGAACCAGCACTTTGCTCTCTTTACCCATCACATCGCGCCAGAAGCTGGCGGCGGCTAAACCACTCAGCCCGCCACCGACTATTACCAGATCGTATTCTTCTTTAATGGGAAGATGGTCGGTACTGAATTTTTCATGGTCGCGCCCCACGGCGTGGGCCATTTCAAATGAACCGGGATGATTCCCACGCAGACCTGTTAACTGCGGCGGGTAATAATCATCGTCCATTATTGCGGTGGCTTTTCCGGCGGCTTTAGCAAGATCGAGTGGCGTCATCCCTGCGGCAATGGTAATTGCCACCCCATTGAGAAAATCACGTCTGGTAATCGACATATAAGACCTTATTTATTTTTTGGCTTTAATTCTTCATCGAGCTTTTTGGAGTCGTAATAATCGCCCTGCCAGGTAATTTTCCCGTTATTGACGGTGATGTAACTCACCCCTTCAAATTTAATCGGGTTATTGGTCGCCGGGCTTCCCGCCCATTCGCCGCTATTTTTGCCGCTGAATTCCCAGCGAAAGGCGATGGTGTCGTGGTCATAAACCGGTTTACTGGTCATTTTCCAGGTTAAATCTGGCACGGCTTTAATAAAGGCCCCAATCACCTCTTTTTCAGCATTGCTTTTGCCATTCACTGGCGTACCGCTTGCGGCGTCGTAATAAACCACGTCCGGCGCTAAATATTGCGCGGCTTTAGCAGCATCATGCGCATTCCACGCGGACATATAATCTTTAACGACGGTTAACGGAGAAACCTCGGCCAGCGCTAAATTTGAGAATAGTACAAAAGATAACGCAGCGGCTTTTATTGCTTTCATTTCATCACCTTATTATTCAGAAACATCGCACATGATGTGTTTTACGCGGGTGTATTCATCCAGCGAGTACGAGGACAAATCCTTGCCGTAGCCGGATTTTTTAAAGCCACCGTGGGGCATTTCAGCGCACAGAGGAATGTGGTTGTTAATCCACACGGTGCCGAAATCCAGGCGGATGCTAAAGCGCTGGGCGCGACCGTGGTTACTGGTCCAGACGCTGGACGCCAGGCCGTATTCCACGTCGTTGGCTTTTTCGAGCGCTTCGGCTTCTGAGGAGAATTTTTGCACCGTCATGACCGGGCCAAAAACTTCGTGCTGAATAGCTTCGTCACGCTGTTCAAGGCCGGAAATAATCGTCGGTTCAAAGTAAAAACCTGGGCCTGCGCCAGGTTTGCCGCCGGTTTCAATTTTGGCGTGAGCCGGGAGGCGGCTGATAAACCCTTTCACCTGTTCAAGCTGGCTGCGGCTGTTGAGCGCACCGTATAACGCATTTTTGTCTTCTGGCGTACCGAAGGTAATTTCGCGGGTTTTAGTCACCAGTTTTTCGACAAACGATGCGTAAATCGACTCTTCAATCAGGATGCGCGTGGCAGAAGTGCAATCTTGCCCGGCGTTGAAGAATCCGGCGGTGGTGATGGTATCGACGGCTTTATTAATGTCGGCGTCGGCAAAGACAATCACCGGCGCTTTGCCGCCCAGTTCGAGATGCGCTTTGGTGAGGTTTGCTGCCGCCGAGGCCGCAACTTGCAGACCGGCGCGGACCGAACCGGTAATCGACACCAGCGAGGCTTCCGGGCTGGAGACCACCAGCGATCCGGTTTCCGCTTTACCGAGCACCACGTTAAAGGCGCCCTGCGGGAATAGCGGTGCGGCCAGTTCTGCCAGAATTAAGGTGCTGACTGGCGTGGTGTCACTCGGTTTGAGCACCACCGTGTTGCCCGCCGCCAGCGCCGGGGCAATTTTCCACACCGCCATCATAAACGGGTAATTCCACGGCGTGACCTGGCCTACGATTCCGAGTGGTTCGCGGCGAATAGTGGAGGTTAAACCGGCGGCATATTCGTACGACGCTTTACCTTCAAGGCAACGTGCGGCACCCGCAAAGAACCGCAGTGCGTCGCAAGAAGCCGCAATCTCTTCTTTCTCAATGAAGTGGCGCAACTGCCCGGTTTCTTCACTTTGCGCGCTCACCAGTCGGTCAACATTGCGTTCGATTTCATCGGCCAGCTTCAGGAGCGCTAACTGGCGTTGCGCAGGCGTAGAAAGTTTCCAGACCGCAAACGCGCTTTTCGCCGCGCGGTACGCCTGCTCCACTTCTTCTCGCCCTGCGCTCGGCGACAGCGCGTAAGTTTCGCCGTTGACCGGGCTGACCAGGTCAAAAAGATTATCCTGCGAACCTGCCTGGTATTGCCCATTGATAAAGTGCTTCAGTACTTTCATCGCGCTCTCCGCTCGTTAAAACATAAACTATATTATGTAATATGTTTTGAGCGAGATAAATTCAATAACAATTTACTAACAATTTGATATGCATCTCATTCCAAAACGATTTTTTGCGCTGCAATTGCGCAGCTCATCAAAGTGAAGTGCCTGAACACGAATACTTAAGGCTTCCTTCATTAACAAGGGGTTGTATGCTATGTTCAAAGGCTCTATTTAGGGATTATCTCACCAGGGAATATTATGATTACTCATGCGGTGATATTTGCGCCAATCGGTCAGGCCAGCCGTTCCGATCAAATCGTTCAGCGACTTTCCAATGCCATTATTACCGGCCTGCTTGAGGCTAATGAGCAACTTCCTAATGAAGCGGATCTGGCGAAAATGATGGGGGTTTCTCACATCACTATCCGCGAAGCGTTAAATACGCTGCGTGCCAATAATTTAATCCACACGGTACGTGGGCGTAATGGTGGAAGTTTTGTTTGCGAACAAGCCTGGGAATTAAGTCAAACACTTAATCCTTTTAAATCATTAAGCACCGATTACCTTTCCGATCTCGGTGAAATGCACTGCGCCATTATTAGCCACAGTGCAAGATTAGCCTCGCGAAGAATGACCCAGGCAGATATTACGCGCCTGCGTGATTTTGTTTCGGTTCTCGACTCAGCCCAATCGCCTGAAGCACGCACTCAGGCGGATATGCGCTGTTTGTTAGCGATTGCGGCGTGTTCTCAATCAGCCCGCCTGGCGAACCAGGAATTGATTTTGCAATCAGAATGGTCATCGCTGGTGGCGATTTTGTTCCGTTCAGACAATATCCATCGCGAAATTGTTGAGCTGTATACCACGTTAATTGACACCCTGGCTTCACACCATGAAGCGGAGTCCGTTAACCTTGCCAAAAAGTTAATCGACACGTTTACTTTCTATCTGATAGAAAATAAATTGAAGCACAATATAAATTAATACCCAAGATAATTCGAATTGCATCGCGGCGGCAAGAGAATAAGTCCCGATGAGCTTACATAAGTAAGTGATTCGGGCGCGAGAACGCAGCCAACAAAGAGGCAACTTGAAGTATGAAGGGTATATAACAACAGGCATAAATATGCTAACAACATCACTCCGTACCCTAAGCGAAAAAATAGACAGCATCATCAATTCGATGATTGATTCCACCGGGATGCTGGCGAAAGATATTCAATCAACACTTGCTGAAATTGAAGGGGTCAATCTTGAACATCTGCTTGAACCTTCCGTCAGAAAGACCATTCAGGAACATATAAAAAAGACATTAAACAACAATGTTTATTGTTCGGGCGCGGGGTTTGCCAGCCATATAGAAGCCACGGGAAACAATAAGGAATTCTGGCTACTGGAGTGGTGGTATAAGAAGGCCGACGGCGTAAAGCAGGTGAATCTTGACTTGGACCAGGCTACCCAACAGCGCCTGGATTTCAGAACCTTTGAGTGGTTCAAACAAGCGCCAGCTGTGGGTAACGCATTTATTCATGGTCCCTACGTTGATTATATCTGCAATACTTCGTACACCATTACCTCCGCCGTTCCGGTTTATTTCAACCAGCAATTCTTAGGCGTGGCGGCGATTGATTTATTGGTGAGTCGTGTTGAGGATGAGTTATTACCTTTCGCGACGAATGATAAAGTTTTTCTTACCAATAAAGAGCGCAGAATTGTATTTTCGAGCCATCCAAAATTCCGCGTGGGTGACTTGCTGGATGTCAGCCTGGCATCTGTGGTTTATGAAAATGATTACTTTAATTTATATCAGGCAAAGTAAAACGGGCGGGTAAACCCCGCCCTTATGTTTATGACTGTTCCGCATTCAGCTTGCGCGCATATTCAATCGCATCGTTTTCTGGTGCATTCGAACGGCCAAACGGTTTAGTGATAAACATGTAAAGCAGACCGGAAATGATCACAATCGCCAGCCCGACTAATACCGTCCAGCGATCCACAAAACTCTCGCCTGCCGCCGGTTGTGCCAGTAACCAAATCCCGCACAAACCATAAGCCAGCGCCAGCACATTGACGATAATTCCCCATGAACCGACCGTCCATTCCCCTGCTGGTTTCCAGCCTTTCAGGCGTTGACGCAATGCCGCCAGCACCACCATCTGGAATGAAATATAGATACCGATAACCGCAAAGGCTGTGATTCGCGCCAGGCTATCCGGCTGGAAGTAAACCCAGACACAAATAATCACCGGCAATAAGCAGCTCACCATCATCGCGTTATCCGGCACGCTGTGTTTGGAAATCTTCGACATCCACTCGCTGCCCGGCAGCATGTTATCGCGGGAGAAAGAGAAGATCAGGCGGCTCAATGCGGCTTGCAAAGAAAGAATACAAGACAGCATGGCGATAACAGCGACAACGATAAATATTGTCGCCCCGGTTTCACCCAGCGCCTGGTTAAGTATGGTCGGGATCGGGTCTGCGATTTTGCCGTTAACAATATCCTGCAAGTCGGGTGAAGAGAGTAAATACCCCATGATTGAGATAACCGCTGAAATAGCCCCAAACACGATACTTAAAATCATCGCCACTGGAATCTTCTTGCCTGGGTTTTTAACTTCTTCCGCCACATTGCCGCAGGCTTCAAAGCCAAAGAACATAAACAAGCCCATTAACGATGCGGACATAAACGCGGTGGTGTAATTGCCGTCTGCGGAGAGCACGCCCATGGAATCAAATACCACGGAGAACGGCTGGGCGCGGTGGAAAATTAACAGGTAAATACCCAGCGCAATCACGCTGACAATTTCGCACCAGAAACCAATTTTAGCGACGCGGGCTAAGTTTTTGGTCCCGGACATATTGACCCCTATCATAATCAACAGCAGGACGACGGAAGTCAGCATCATGTTGCCCGCGCTGGTCGCGTAGTGAAACAGTGACGCAACGAAGGTGGCGGTATATTCGGCAATTGAGGTGATAGTGACCACCAATGCCCAGAGATAAATCCATGCGGCAATCCAGGCATATTTTTTACCCCACAATCTTCTCGCCCACGGATATAAACCGCCAGTAATCGGATATTGCGAAGCCACTTCGCCAAAGACTAATGCCACCAGCAATTGACCGCAGGCAACAATTAAAATCCACCAGATTGCCGGTGGCCCTGCCAGCGTCACCGCGAGGGCGAACAGCGAATACACCGCAGTCAGCGGCGAAAGATAAGTGAATCCCAATGCGAAGTTAGACATCAGCCCTATCGAGCGGTTGAATTGCTCGCCTTTAACTGGCTGATGTTGAAGATTTTCTTTGTCTGTCGTCTGTTCCATATCTTTTCTCTTTATGTGGCATAAGGGCAGGCAGTGTGTGTATTTTATAAAACATAATATGTTATATGTATACGTTCAATGTCACATAATTGTTAAAGATTTTGGCGGGATTTTTAACAGGTGGGATTTTGTCGGATGACGCTTCGCTTATCCGACCTACGAAAGGCTATGGCGCGATGAATTGTAGGGTGGATAAGCGAAGCGTCATCCACCATTTTACAAAGTCAGAGTTTTACGCAGACATACTTCATCTCCAGATACTCATCTATGCCAAAACGTGAACCTTCTCGCCCCAGGCCGGACTGTTTAATCCCGCCAAACGGTGCAACTTCATTAGAAATCAGCCCGGTATTGACGCCAACCATGCCATATTCCAGGGCCTCTGGGATTAGCCATTGGAGTTTTGCATCCTGAGTGAAGATATAAGCGGCTAAACCAAATTCGGTGTCGTTGGCGTAATTAACCGCTTCGGCATCGGTTTCAAATTTAAATAGCGGCGCAACTGGCCCGAAGGTTTCTTCTTTCGCAAAGCGCATATTCTGCGTGACATTCGCCACCACCGTCGGCGCGAAAAAGTTTCCGCCTAACGCGTGTTTGTGGCCGCCGGTTAATACTGTTGCACCCTTTTCTACCGCGTCATGAATATGGAGTTCCACCTTCTCAATCGCTTTGGCATTGATTAGCGGCCCTTGAGTGACGCCGTCATCCATGCCGTTGCCGACCTTTAGCGCTTCCACCGCTTTGACCAGTTCCGCGCTGAGTGCCTGATATATCCCGCTTTGCACATAAATTCGGTTCGCACACACGCACGTCTGCCCGCTATTGCGGAATTTCGACGCCATAATGCCTTTCACGGCCAGCTCAATATCGGCGTCATCGAAGACGATAACGGGCGCATTGCCCCCTAATTCCAGCGACAATTTTTTGATGGTCGGCGCGCACTGCGCCATTAACAAACGCCCGGTGTCCGTGGAGCCGGTAAAACTCAGTTTACGAACCGTCGCGTTGCGGCACAGTTCACCGCCAATTTCTTTGGCGTCCCCTGTGATTACCTGCAACAACCCTTGCGGCAAGCCCGCCAGCTCGGCCAGTTTTGCCAGCGCCAGCGCGGTCAGCGGGGTTTGCTCCGCGGGTTTTACGATAATCGCGCAGCCTGCGGCAAGTGCTGGCGCGACTTTGCGGGTGATCATCGCCGCCGGGAAATTCCACGGTGTAATTGCCGCGCAAACGCCGACCGGTTGTTTCGAGACGATAAAACGTTGATCCGCCGCGGTTGGCTGCAACAAAACGCCGTCCACTCTTTTGGCCTCTTCCGCAAACCAGGTAATAAACGAGGCGGCGTAGTTGATTCCACCCCGCGCCTCAGCCAGCGGTTTGCCACCTTCCAGAGTTATCAGCCGCGCCAGATCTTCGCTGTTTTCCTGAATCAGGTTCACCCAACTGTGGAGAATTTTGGCGCGACTGGCCGCCGTTTGTGTCTTCCACTCCTTTTGCGCAGCTTCAGCAGTTGCAATGGCGCGTTGCGTTTCGACCTGCGCCATTAAAGGCACATCTGCGATTTTTTCCCCGGTGGCAGCATTCACTACCGGCATGGTTTTACCCGACTGCGCATGACTCCATTCCCCTGCAATCAGGCAGGCATCACGCAGCAAATCGTTATTTTTCAAATTGATCATTTTGAGTCTCACATCTGCGTCGCAGTTTTAATGATATCCAGCGCCTGATCGAACTGCGCATCGGGAATCGTCAGCGGGTACAAGAAGCGAATCACGTTGCCATTTTGCCCGCAGGTCAGCAGCAGCAAGCCTTGCTCTAACGCACGTTTTTGCACTTGCTGCGCGACGGCCGCAGACGGTTCTCCGGTTGCCGGGTCGTAAAACTCAGCCGCAACCATCGAACCCAGACCACGGATTTCTACCAGCGCAGGGCATGTGGCGGTGATTTCACGCAGCCGTGAAGTCAGGCGCTCGCCCAGTGTTTGCGCCCGTAAACAGAGTTTTTCGTCCGCAATGACATCCAGCACCGCGTGAGCCGAAGCAACGGCAAGCGGGTTCCCGGCGTAGGTTCCCCCTAGTCCGCCCGGCGCTGGCGCATCCATGATTTCTGCTTTGCCGACCACGCCGGATAACGGCATCCCGCCTGCCAGGCTTTTCGCCATCGTCATCAAATCGGGCTGATGGGAATAGTGGTTCATGGCAAACATTTTGCCGGTACGGGCAAAACCGCTTTGCACTTCGTCGGCAATCATCACGATGCCGTGGGTGTTACAAATCTCGCGAATAGCCGCCACAAATTCAGGCGGAGCTACGTTAAAACCGCCTTCGCCCTGGACCGGCTCGAAGATGATCGCGGCAACTTGCGTCGCTTCAATGTCAGATTTGAACAGGCGCTCGATGGCTTTCACCGCATCTTCGGTGGAAATACCACTGAGCTCAGACGGATACGGCGCATGGAATACGGAGCCAGGGAATGGGCCAAAGCCAATTTTATAGGGAGCCACTTTGCCCGTCAGCGCCATCGTCATATAGGTGCGGCCATGGAATCCGCCGCTAAAAGCAATCACGCCTGGGCGACCGGTATGGGCTCGAGCGATTTTCACGGCATTTTCAACGGCTTCAGCGCCGGTGGTGAAAAACGCCGTTTTCTTAGGGCCAACAATCGGGGCCGCTGCGTTAATTTTTTCCGCCAGCGCGACATAACTTTCGTAAGGGACAATCTGATAAGCGGTGTGGGTAAACGCATGAAGCTGCTGTTCGATGGCCTGAACCAGGCGCGGGTGGCGATGGCCGGTATTGAGCACCGCAATGCCCGCAGCAAAATCGATATATTGCTTCCCTTCGACATCGGTAATGGTGCTGTTTTCAGCCGTTTGCGCAAAGAAATTACACATCACGCCCACGCCACGCGGAGTAGCGGACAGGCGACGTTGGTGGAGTTCGTTATTGCTCATTTTTTTATCCCTCACACGAAATTCAGATTTACAGGTTGATTGTCGAATTTCATTTAGACAGTATCTGGTACCTGAATCGAGAGCCAAATCGTTTTATTCATAGGATCCAAATGCGTTCACTTACCGTAGATGTGATCAAGCAGGCATTTCTCCAGACCCCTGCTGAGAAACTGCATAAGAAACTTTATGCCGCGATATGTAATTGTATTCTTGAGGGAAGTTTGCGCCCTGCGGCGCGAATGCCGCCGACCCGCGATTTGGCCAATGAATTATCGCTTTCGCGTAACACCGTGCTACGTGTGTATGAGCAATTACAGGCCGAAGGGTATATTTCAACGCGCACCAGCAGCGGCACGTTTGTCACCGAAAGCGTGCTCGACAACCTGAATACGCAGGCCGCACGCACGGTGCCCGCCACGGTACCAGAAGAGCCCACCAGTCTTTCCCTGCGCTGCCTTGAATTGCTGGAAAACGCCAGCGCCAGCCCGGCGCAATGGGGCGATTTCATTCCCGGCGTGCCGGATGTCGAAAGCTTTCCGCATCGTACGTTTAAGAAAATCTACGACCGTGTCGCCAGACGCCCGAATCCTGAATATCTGACTTACGACGCCGCATCCGGGCTGGAGGAGTTAAAATCTGCGCTCTCGGATTATCTGCGCACTGCGCGCGGCGTAAAATGCACCACCGATCAGATTCTCATTACCGAAGGGATCCACCAGGCACTGGATTTAGTCACCCGCACGCTGTGTGATCCTGGCGACAATGCGTGGATTGAAGAACCCGGCTACTGGGGAATTAAAAATATTCTGCGCATGAATGCGGTGAATATTTCGGCGCTGGATGTCGACGATCAGGGATTAATGCCGCAGGCCAATGCCGATGAAAAGCCAAAATTAATCTTTGTTACGCCATCGCATCAGTATCCGCTGGGTTCTGTGATGAGCCTGCCGCGCCGCCAGTTATTACTTTCGCAGGCAAGGGAATTCCAGAGCTGGATTGTTGAAGATGATTACGACAGTGAATTTCGTTTTTCCGGCCAGCCGATTCCATCGCTTCAGGGGCTTGAAGAAAACAGTCCGGTCATTTACATCGGCACGTTTAGTAAAACGCTCTACCCTGCACTGCGCCTGGGTTATGTGGTATTGCCCAACATGCTCGCCGCTCCGCTGAAAAAAGTTCACAACGAGTTATATCGCAGCGGTCATCAGGTGATTCAGGCGGCACTTGCGGAGTTTATCCGCGAAGGTTATTACGCCGCGCATATCCGCAAAATGCGCCAGTTATATAGCAAACGACGCAACCAACTGGTCGAGTTAATTAAGCGGCATTTAGGGGAAGAATATCTCGGCTATTACAACAGCAATGCGGGGTTACATTTGATCATTCAGCTTCCCGCCGCAGCAGACGATATCCACATTGCGAAACTCGCGAATGCCGAAGGTATTCTGGTCAGGCCACTATCGCGCTACTATTTTAATGCGCAGAAATCAAAAGGGTTATTAGTTGGATTTGCCAGCGTTCAGGATGACAACATGTTGCCCTCTTTTCTTCGCCTGGTAAAGACTATTAAGTACAAAGCATATTGACGAATGAAAATGAGAGATATTTGAGCGACAACAAAGCTTTAATAGAAAATTATATCAAATATATGTTTCAGGCCCGCAAAATAAATCTTCACGCACATTTTAGAACCGTACCTTTAATGTAATGCGCCACTGGTACCCATGCCTTTTATTGGATCAATAGTCCGATACTGGACTGAATGTCTGATAAAATACCTCAAGCCATTCCCCTTAGACTATAAAACCACTAGATATATCTCAAATTAAATATAAGCTATAGTTATTGACGAGAAGTTCACTGCCGAGACGGCTAACTTAGTGGGGACTCTATGGAAACAATATTCAAAAATTTAATGGATATAGAAACGGAATATACCACTGCGGTAGCAAGGCTTTTTACTGCGATGAAAGATATAGGTGAAAATCACACCTACAAAAAGAATGAAGCTTTTTTTGATTTCAAAAACAACGAACATAATATATTGCTAATAGAATCAGGTGCCTTTGGCTTTTATCGGCAAAATGATCGCCTGTTAATGCAAGAGAGTTTAGCTCCTGCAATCTTTGGTCTGGTGATGGTTTCATATAATCCCGATGTCATCCTTTTTGCTCATAGCAAGCTAAGTGCCAAAGTTGTTCCCTGGGAATCTGCATTAAGAATTATTGAGCAGGAAGGATTGTGGCATGAAGTTGTGATTGTTCTTGGTAAGATAATTAAAGTTTATGTTGAAAGAGATATGAACCTGATTGGCCGTGATGCCTATCACATTATAAAACATCACTTGAATTTATTGATGTTGTTATCCGTTGAGGAACGTTACTCCACAACGGCTGTGAAATTCATTACTAACCGCAGCATGTTATCCCGTAGTCGGGTAATGGATATTCTAAAGAAACTAAATGATGGTGAGTACATTTCAATTAAGAATGGCATACTAAATAAAATTAACTCCTTGCCAGATAGATTTTAGTATTTCTTATTTTAAAAATAACATCATCTTTTGCATAGCCCTAAACATGCGCATTCATAACATCCCATTTTAGATAGTTAACAATTCGAACACCCCAAAGAGAAATGCAATGGCTTTTATCCTATTGAGCAATGATAGTTTTTTTGAATTCGGTATACGCAGTATTTTTAATTCTGCAATAAGCGACTGTGTAAACCGCAGAACAATAATTATCGTTGACATAAAATATTTACCCAAAATAAACCTGGATATTAATCTTGATCAAGTAAGCACTATTATTTTTATGATGGAAAACATAGAAGACAGGAGGCTTTTTGACAAAAAATTAATAAATTACCTTTCGACAATTTGCACAATCCACTTCATCAGCAGAAATGCAACACCAGGTGTATGTAACGCGCTCATCAATATGATTAATAAAGGGGATGTTAAAAATAGATCTCGGATTAACCAACCGATTAAAAGAGCGTTATTAACATCGATGGAAAGTCACGTTTTAAGCTTATTGCTCCAGGGTAATAGCTTGTGTTATATCGCGGAAATGTCGGCATTATCCGTTAAAACCATTAGCGCACATAAACGTTCGATAATGAAAAAAGTAAATGTTAAAAACATCCCCAAACTGGTTGAAAAAATTGTTTTCAAACAAAAGGCGGACAATCTGCTGCTTGAGTTATCACGCGCAAAGTTGGATTTAGTACAGTGCTATGACTTCATGTTGCCAGAGTTAGATTCTGTGTTCAGTTCTACCTTAGGTTCCGAGTATAGAAAGTCCCCTGAACTAACAAAACCGGTTTTACATGATGTTTCTACAGGTATTCCTGCTTATTTAAGCACTCTATTGCACTCCAGGAATGTTATGTTATAACATAGTCACACATTCATGATTTTCTCTGGAGTTTTTATGACATCACGCTTCCCCACTGCCGTTCTCGGCCTGGGCATTTTGCTCAGTAGTACCAGCGCTCTGGCACACGGGCATTCGCACGGAACGCCTCTTACAGACGCAGAAAAGAAAGCCAGCGAAGGCGTTTTTGAGAATCAACAGGTTAAAGATCGCGCCCTCACCGACTGGGATGGCATGTGGCAGTCAGTTAGTCCGTACCTGTTAAACGGCGATTTAGATCCGGTGATGGAGAAAAAAGCGCAGAAAGATGGCAGCAAAACAGCGGCGCAGTACAAAGAGTATTATAAGAAAGGTTATGCGACGGATATTGATACCATTGGTATTGAAAACAATGTGATTGAATTTCATGTGGGTAAAACGGTTAATGCCTGCAAGTACGATTATTCGGGCTTTAAAATCCTGACTTATACCTCCGGGAAAAAAGGCGTGCGCTATTTGTTTGAGTGCAAAGACAGCCAGTCAAAAGCACCGAAATACGTGCAGTTTAGCGATCATATTATTGGCCCGCGTAAATCTGAACACTTCCATATTTTCATGGGCAATGACTCACAAGAGTCGCTATTGAAAGAGATGGACAACTGGCCGACTTTTTACGAGTACTCGTTAAGCAAAAATCAGGTTGTCCACGAGATGCTTGAACACTAATACCTGCAAATTGCGCCGGGCCATCACGACTTCCGGCGCACAATCGCGCACAATA
>Ga0160439_1000487_pt1 | contig 18333 bp, 15 predicted proteins | sample HID1975M_E0MG_FD_108201 | JGI IMG/M metagenome (GOLD analysis project Ga0160439, IMG submission 108201) | Enriched soil microbial communities from UW Madison campus, WI, USA - HID1975M_E0 MG | ecosystem: Environmental > Terrestrial > Soil > Unclassified | place: USA: Madison, Wisconsin... | reverse complement strand
CTCCCTGGTGAGCCGGCCGATGGGCGTCCAGGACGTCGACTTCGACGGCGACCTCTGGTTCTTCGCCGACGCCGACTCGCACAAGGTCGCCGAGATCGAGCACGGCAGTCCCGCCAACGCCGCGTTCGCGGGCTCGTCGTCGTGGGTGTCGGTGTCCGGCCCGGCCGAGGTGGTCCGCGACGTGGCCAAGCAGCGCGAGCTGTGGGGACCGGTCGCCGAGGCCTGGTACCCCGACGGGCCCGAGACCCCCGGCCTGGTCCTCGTCGTGCTGCGCGGCGAGACGGCCGAGTACTGGGACTCCCCGGGCGGTCGCATCGCCACGGTCCTGAGCCTGGTCAAGGCGAAGGTCACGGGCGAGCGCTACGACGGCGGCGAGAACGAGACGGTCTCGCTCTGAGTCTCGCGAGTGCGCCCGCGACGACGGGCGCACTCGCGAGCACGGGCAGCGCCCGGGTCAGGCGAGGGCCGCGAACGCCTGGGTGAGGTCGTCCTTGAGGTCCTCGACGTCCTCCAGGCCCACCGAGAAGCGGACCGTCGACTCGGCGATGCCGACCGCGGCGCGGCCCTCGGCACCGAGCTTGCGGTGCGTCGTGGTCGCCGGGTGCGTGACGATCGACTTCGAGTCGCCGAGGTTGTTCGAGATGTCGACGATCCGCAGGGCGTCGAGGAACGCGAACGTGGCCTTCTTCGCGACCTCGGGCGTGGCGTCGGCGGGTACCCGCAGGTCGAACGTGACGACCGTGCCGCCGCCCTTCTGCTGCCGCAGCGCGAGCTCGTGCTGCGGGTGCGAGGGCAGGTAGGCGTAGCGCACGCGCGCCACCGCGTCCTGGCCCTCGAGCCACTGCGCGAGCTCCAGCGCCGAGGCGGTCTGGTGGCGGACCCGCAGCGAGAGGGTCTCGATGCCCTTGAGCAGCACCCACGCGTTGAACGGCGACAGCGACGGCCCGGTGTTGCGCACCAGGGTCTGCACCGGCCCGCGGATGTACTCCTCCGGGCCGAGGATCGCGCCGCCGAGCACGCGGCCCTGGCCGTCGATGTGCTTGGTCGCCGAGTAGACGACGACGTCCGCACCGAGCTCGAGGGGCCGGGACAGCACCGGGGTCGCGAAGACGTTGTCGACGACGACCAGCGCGCCGGCCGCGTGCGCGAGCGCCGAGACGGCCGCGATGTCGACGAGGTCCTGCATCGGGTTGGACGGCGTCTCGAAGAACACCACGTTGGCGGGCGTCGCCAGAGCGGCCTCCCACTGGGACAGCTCGTGGCCGTCCACGTAGTCGGTCGTCACGCCCCAGCCCGCGAGGATCTCGTCGAAGATCACGACGCTCGAGCCGAACAGCGCGCGGGCGGCGACGATGCGCGAGCCCTGCTTGACGATCGCGGCGAGCGACGTGAACACGGCGGACATGCCCGTCGCGGTCGACACCGCCGCCTCGGCGCCGTCGAGCAGCCGCAGCCGCTCCTCGAACGTCTGGACCGTCGGGTTGTTGTACCGGGAGTACAGGAACCGGTCGACGTCGCCGGCGAACGCGGCCTCCGCCTGGCCGGCCGAGCCGTACACGTAGCCCTGCGTGAGGAACAGCGCCTCGGACATCTCGTCGAACTCGGTGCGCACCAGGCCGCCGCGCACCGCGAGCGTGTCGGGCCGAAGCCCCTCGCGCGCGACGCGTCGTGCATCCCAGTCGGCCGGTCCGGGGACGCGGCTCACAGGTTCCGCCACGGCAGGCCGTCGGCCTGCCAGCCCTCGTGGCCGCGCTGACCGTCGGGGCCCACGTCGCCCTCGAAGCCGTGCAGCACGTTGTACGACGGGCCGAACCCGGCGGCCGTCGCCGCGTGCGCGGCCGCCACGGAGCGGACCCCCGAGCGGCACAGGAAGATCACGGGTCGCTCGTCGCCGGGCTCGAGGCCGGACTCGGCGAGCTGGTCCAGGAAGTTCGGGTTGGGCCCGGCGGGGGTCACCCACTCGACGAAGCTGGCGCGGTCGTGGACCGGGACGCCGATCGTGCGCCACTCGCCGTCGGTGCGGACGTCGACGAGCAGCGCGCTCTCGTCGGACGCCAGCAGCTCCCAGGCCTGCTGCGGGGTCAGGTCGCCTGCGTAGGGCATTGCTCTCCTCCATCGGTCCTGGCGGTAGCACCCTGCTCCGGGGCGTGTGCCCTGCCCCGGATGGGTTGCTGCGGCGTCGTCGAGCCAGATCTCTCGGCCGCTCTGGATGGTCCGGCGATGTTAGCGTGCCGAAGCCGTGACCATCCACGTGATGAACACCGCGTCCCGTCATGCGAGATGGGACCGGCGTGCCGTTGACCGGAGCGGGCGACGTGGGGAACCCTCAGCAACAGGTCATGAGCGCCAGCGTCAAGCCCCGGCTCGCTGGCCGGCAACCCTCCTCCGCGGCGGGGTGCCCCGGGTGACGACCAGGCCGGCACCGATGTGGTGCCCGGCAAGCGCGGGACACCCATGGGCGGTGGTCCCTCGATCTGGAGGTGCACCATGACAGCGATCGCCGAGCGGCAGTCCTGTGCGGGCGTCGACGACGTGATCAGCCCGCTGATCCCGGTCGTCGGCGGCACGACGACCGTCCCCCTCGTCGACGGCACGCAGGTCGTCTACGCCAACCTCGACTACGCGGCCAGCGCCCCGGCGCTGGAGGCCGTGGCCGCGCGGGTCACCGAGGTGCTGCCGCTGTACGCCTCCGTGCACCGCGGCGCCGGCTACCTCTCGCAGGTGTCCACCGCGCTGTACGAGTCGTCGCGGCAGAGCATCGCGCGCTTCGTCGGCGCCCGCGAGGACGACGTCGCGATCATCACGCGCAACACCACGGACTCGCTCAACCTGCTGGCGGGCGTGGTCCCGGCCGGCGGGCGCGTGCTCGTGCTGGACGTCGAGCACCACGCCAACCTGCTGCCCTGGGTGCACTCGCGGCCCGGCCAGGGGCACTCGACGACGATCCTGCCGATCGCGCGCACGGTCGCCGAGACGCTCGCGGCGCTGGCCGACGAGCTGGCCCGGCAGCCCTACGCGCTCGTCACCGTGACCGGCGCCTCCAACGTCACCGGTGAGTCACTGCCGCTGGACCGGGTCATCGAGATCGCGCACGCCGAGGGCGCCCGCGTGGCCGTCGACGGCGCCCAGCTGGTGCCCCACCGCGGCTTCTCGCTCGCCGAGAGCGGCGCGGACTACGTCGCCTTCTCCGGGCACAAGACCTACGCGCCGTTCGGCGCCGGCGCGCTCGTCGGGCGCCGCGACTGGCTCGACGCCGGCACGCCGTACCTCGCAGGGGGAGGTGCGGTGCGCGACGTGCGCACCGACCGGACCGTCTGGCAGCCCGCGCCCGCCCGGCACGAGGCCGGCTCGCCGAACGTCATCGGCGCGATCGCGCTCGCCGAGGCCTGCGACCAGCTCGCCGCGCTGCCCGCCGGCGCCCTGCACGCGCACGAGCAGGCGCTGCGCGACCGGCTCGCGACCGGGCTGTCCGGCATCGAGGGGGTCGAGGTCGCGCGCATCTGGCCCGACTCCGACGAGCCCGTCGGCGTCCTCACCTTCACCGTCCCGGACCACGACCCGGGCCTCGTCGCCGCGTACCTCGCGGCCGAGCACGGCATCGGTGTGCGCGACGGCCGGTTCTGCGCCCACCCGCTCCTGGCGCACCTCGGCGCGACCGGCGGCGCGATCCGCGCGTCGGTCGGCGTCGGCACGACGAGCGAGGCGGTCGACCGCCTGGTCACGGCGCTCTCCGCGTACCTGAGCGCCGGAGCGCGGTCGTCGTACGAGATCGTCGACGGCTGCTGGGCCGTGGTCGACGACACGCGCCCGCTGCTCGCGGTGCACGGGCTGGACCACCTCGCGGCGACCGCCGCGGCCGCCTGCGGGCCCGCGCTCGACGACTGAGCCGCCCGGAGCGAGTCGGGCATTTCGTGCATCCGGATCGGGTGCTCGGGCGGAAGAGGGGTCGAGGGGTGCCGGTCGGCGCCCCGCGCGGTGCGGCGCCCGGCGTCGTCCCGCGTCCCCTCGTCCGCTGGAGCTCGCCATGCCGATCCGTCGCTTCGTCTCCGCCCTCGCCGCCGCCTCCCTCGCGACCGGGGCCGTCGTCGTCCTCGCGCCTGCCGCGTCAGCCGCACCCCCGTCGGGGACGACGAGCCTCGCCGCCGTCCTCGCCTCGGACGGCGACACGTTCGACCGCAACTGGGGTGACTTCGACATCCTCGACCAGGCCGTCGGCGCGGTCCTCGCGGCCAAGCCTGACAGCCCCGTCGCCGTGCTCGCCGACGGCACCGTGCCGCTGACGGCCTTCATCCCCACGGACCGGGCGTTCCAGCTGCTGGCCCTCGACCTGACGCACCGCTGGTACTTCAGCGAGAAGGGCGTGTTCACCGCGCTCGCCAAGGCAGTCGGCGTCGACGCGCTCGAGCAGGTGCTGCTCTACCACGTTGTCCCGGGCGCGACGATCGACTCGAAGACGGCCCTGGCCTCGGACAACGCCGTGCTCACGACGGCCCAGGGCGGGACCGTCAAGGTCGACGTGCTGTCCAAGCGGTTCGGCATCGTGCAGCTCGTCGACAAGGACCGCAACGACATCAACCCGTTCCTGGTCCCCGGGAAGCTGGACATCAACAAGGGCAACAAGCAGATCGCGCACGCCATCACGTTCGTGCTGCGGCCCGCGGACCTCTGACGCTCAGCGCACCCGCAGGCCCACGTGGTCGGCGAGTGCGGGAGCCAGGTCGACGAGCTGGTCGGGGCTGATGGTCGCCCCGGCCAGCCCGTCGATCCCCTCGATCTGCTCGAGCCCCGCGATGCCGCGCAGGTCCGTGTCCCGGTGCGTCGCGCCCGAGAGCAGCAGGCGCCGCACGCGGCAGTCCTCGAACGACAGCTTCGTGGCCTTGACGCGGGCGAGGTCGAGCTCGTCGATCATCACGCCCACGAACGTCACGTCCGTGAGGTGCGCGTCGCGCAGGTTGAGGTAGTCGATCTTGCCCCCGGACACGCGCATCCGGGTCCACGTCGAGCCGTACGCCTGCACGGCGCCCAGCCGCAGGTCGGTCCACGCGCTGTCCTGCCAGGTCGACGAGGCGAGGAGCAGCTCGCCGGCGCGCGAGTCCGCCACCGTGGTGTCGATGACCCGCGCGTGGTCGAGGCGGACGCCGTCGAGCGAGCAGCCGCTGAACGAGCACTCCAGGACGCGGGCCGACGAGCCGTCCTGGCCGTCGAGCCGGTGGCCGACCACCTCCAGACCGTCGAGGTCGGCTCCGGGCTCCAGGCTGATCTCGGTCACGCGCCCCACCCTGCCATGCACCCGTGACAGGATCGCGCCGTGCTCCACGACCTCGTCCTCGCAGGCCACGGCGTCCGGCTCGTCCCGCTCGAGGTGTCGCACGCCGCAGCCCTCGTCTCGATCGTCGACGACGCGCTGTGGCGCGGCATGACGAGCGCGACTCCCCGGACGCCGACCGAGATGGCGGAGACCATCACCGACGCCCTCGACGTTCCCGGCCGCCTGTCGTTCGCGGTGCTCGACGCGGCCAGCGGCGAGGTGCGGGGGAGCACGTCGTTCTACGACTGGGCACCGCAGTACGCGCGCGTGGAGATCGGCCACACCTACTACGGGCGGCCGTGGTGGGGCGGGACGACGAACCCCGCGTGCAAGCTGCTGCTCCTCACGCACGCGTTCGACTCCTGGGGCTGTGCGCGCGTCGCGCTGCGGGCCGACTCGGAGAACACCCGCTCGACCGCGGCCATCCAGCGGCTCGGTGCGACGCCCGAGGGGGTCCTGCGCAGCCACCGCGTGCGGCCCGACGGGTCACGCGGCGACACCGCGTACTTCTCGATCCTGGCCGACGAGTGGCCCGCGGTCCGCGCGGGCCTGGAGGCCCGCCTGCGCGGCTGAGCCGTACCGATGCCGGTAACACGGCCCGTTCGTCAGAGCGGGCGGACGGTCCCCGTCAGGTAGGGCCGGGTCCGCTTCGCGTCCCAGCCGGTGAACGCGAAGCCCTCGTCGTCCGCAGCGACCCTGACCGCGACGGTCCCCGGCAGCAGCACGGGCTTGGCGAACTCGACGCTCCAGACGAAGGCCTCGCCGCGCGCGGCGCCTACGTCGGCCAGCGCGCGCGCCGCGGTGTACATGCCGTGCGCGATGGCGCGCGGGAAGCCGAGCGCCTTGGCGGACAGCGCGGACAGGTGGATCGGGTTCCGGTCGCCCGACACCGCCGCGTACCGCCGGCCGACGTCACCGGACAGCCGCCACTGCCCGGTCGGCACGGGCGCGACGAACGCCTCGCGGGGGCCGTCGTCGACCCGTGAGCTGCTCGCGGTATCGCCGGGCTGTGCGCGATCAACCCACGGCTCGCCGGCGGGGGACCCCTTGGACAGGTACGTCGAGGTGCCCGTCCAGACGGGCTCGCCCGCGACCGCGACCTCGGTGACCAGGTCGACCTGGGTCCCAGACCGGTGCGGGCGCAGGTCCTGCGCCCAGGCGCGCACGTCGAGGACCTCGCCCAGCCGGACCGCGCGTCGCTGGGTGACCACGTTGGACAGGTGCACGAGCCCGAGCAGCGAGAGGGGGAAGTCGGTCCGCGCCATGAGCGCCGTGGCGACCGAGAACGCGAGCACGTGGACGAACCCCGCGGGCAGGGCGTCGCTCGCGGGCTCGCCGAGCAGGTGCTGGTAGTCCGTGAGGTGGGTGGGGTCGACGTCGACCCCAAGTACCTCGTACGCGACGTCTGGGAGGCCCGCAGGCGCCCGACCCGCCCTGCGGGCGATCGCCAGCCGGGCGGCGGCCCCCGCTCCGCGCGCGTAGACCCCGCCGAGCGCGGGCACGCCGGGCAAGGTGACCGTCCGGAGGGTCACTGGCCCACCATGTTCTGCCCGCACACGCGCAGCACGCGCCCGACGACGCCACCGGCGGCCGGCGAGGCCAGGAACGCGACCGTCTCCGCGACGTCGACCGGCTGGCCACCCTGCTGCAGCGAGTTGAGCCGGCGCGCCACCTGCCGCGTGAGCGCGGGGATCCGCGCGGTCATGTCGGTCTCGATGAAGCCCGGCGCGACCGCGTTGGCGGTACCGCCGAACGCCTCGAGCAGCGGTGCGGTCGCACGGACCATGCCGATGACGCCGCCCTTGGACGCCGCGTAGTTGGTCTGGCCGCGGTTGCCCGCGATGCCGGAGGTCGACGCGAGCGAGACGATGCGCGGCGCGTCGGCGAAGTCGCCCGACGTCAGCAGCGCCTCGTTGATCCGCAGCTGCGCGGCGATGTTGACCGCGAGCACCGGGTCCCACTTCTCGGGCGTCATGTTGGCGAGCAGCTTGTCCCGCGTGATGCCCGCGTTGTGCACGACGATGTCGATCCGCCCGTGCCGCGCGAGCGCGTGCTCGAGGATGCGCTCGCCGGCGTCCTCGGCGGTGACGTCGAGCTGCAGCGCGGTGCCGCGCACGCGGTTGGCCACGGTCGTCAGGTGCTCGCCCGCCGAGGGCATGTCCACGGCGACGACGGTCGCGCCGTCGCGGGCCAGGGTGTCGGCGATCGACTCGCCGATGCCGCGCGCGGCACCCGTGACGACCGCGACGCGGCCCTCGAGCGGGCGCTCCCAGGACGCGGGCAGCGTGCCGGCGGCGGACGAGACCGTGAGCAGCTGGCCGTCGACGAAGGCCGAGCGCGTGGACAGGAAGAACCGCAGCGCGCCGACGACCGACGGCGCGTCGACGCCCACCGCGGCGTCGAGCACGATCCCGTTGCCGGTCGACCCGCCGCGCAGCTCCTTGGCCAGCGAGCGCAGCAGGCCGTCCACGCCCTGCCGGGCAGCGGCGACCGCGGGGGCGTCGTCGGCCGTCGCCGTGCGCGACAGCGTGACCACGCGCCCGCCGCGCGCGAGCGACTTGAGGACGCCCGCGGCCGCGAGCACGGGCTCGCTCAGGTCGGTCGGCTGCGTGACCTCGGTGAGGACGACGACGACGGCCGCGTAGCGCAGCTCGGGCGTCGCGTGCCGGTGCACCTCGAGGTCCCACGTGGTCGAGAGCAGGCCGGCGACCGCGTCGGCATCGGTGCCGCGACCGAGCACGAGGGCCGGGCCCTCGAGCAGCGGCTGGCCCGGCCGGTAGCGGCGCAGGGGAGCGGGCTGGGGCAGGCCGAGCTGCTTCGCGAGCTTCTTGGTGAAGCCGCTGTTGACGAGGTTCAGGTAGGTGTCGCTCATGGTCAGGCCGCCTCGAGGATCGCCGTCAGGCCGAGCCCGCCGGCCGCGCAGATGGACACGAGCGCCCGGACGGGACGGCCTTCAGCCGCGCGCCGCCGGTGCAGCTCCTTGCTGATGGTCGCCACGATGCGGCCGCCGGTCGCCGCGAACGGGTGCCCCGCCGCGAGCGACGAGCCGTGCACGTTGAGCCGCGCGCGGTCGACGGTGCCGAACGCGCCGTCGAGGCCGAGGCGCTCGCGCCCGAACGTCTCGGACTCCCACGCCGCGAGCGTCGTCAGCACGGTGGACGCGAACGCCTCGTGGATCTCGACGTAGTCGAAGTCGGCCAGAGTCAGGCCGTTGCGGGCCAGCAGGCGCGGCACCGCGAACGCGGGCGCCATGAGGAGCCCGTCCACGCCGTGCACGAAATCCACCGCGGCTGCCTCGGAGTCGACCACCACGGCGAGCGGGGTCAGGCCGTGCGCCTCGGCCCACGCGTCGTTGCCGAGCAGCACCGTCGAGGCGCCGTCGGTCAGCGGCGTGGAGTTGCCGGCGGTCATCGTCGCGGGGGTGTCCAGGCCGAGCCCGAACGTCGGCCGCAGCCCCGCGAGCTTCTCGAGCGAGGTGTCCGCGCGCAGGTTGCCGTCCTGCGACTGCCCCCGGTACGGGGTGACCAGGTCGTCGAAGAAGCCGGCCGCCCACGCCGCCGCGAGGTTCTGGTGCGACGCGAGCGCGATCTGGTCCTGCGCCTCGCGGGTGATGCCCCACTGCGCGGTGGTCAGCGCCTGGTGCTCGCCCATCGACAGGCCCGTGCGCGGCTCGGACGTGCGGGGCGTGGCCGGCGCGAGGTCCTTGGGTCGGATCTTGGACGCCGCGGCGATCTTCTGGCCGACCGAACGGGCGCGCGACAGGTCGAGCAGCGCGCGGCGCAGCCGGTCGCTCACGGCGATCGGTGCGTCGGACGTGGTGTCGACACCGCCGGCGACGGCGGACTCGATCTGCCCGAGGCGGATCTTGTTCGACAGCGAGACCACGGTCTCGAGGCCCGTGGCGCACGCCTGCTGCAGGTCGTACGCCGGGGTCTCGGCCGACAGCGCCGAGCCGAGGACGGTCTCCCGCGTGAGGTTGAAGTCGCGGCTGTGCTTGAGCACCGCGCCCGCGGCGACCTCCCCGATCCGCTCACCCTGCAGGCCGTAGCGCGCGACGAGCCCGTCGAGAGCGGCCGTGAGCATGTCCTGGTTGCTCGCGTGGGCGTACTTGCCGCCGGCGCGGGCGAACGGGATCCGGTTGCCGCCCAGCACCAGCGCGCGGGGCGCGGCAGCGGGCGTGGTGGTCTTCGAGGCTGCCATGGGGCGTCCCTCTCGCATCGTCGGGTGCATCGGCGGTGATGGCGGGTGAAGTGCGTGTCCACGGACTTTGGTCCCTGGGTGTTTCCGGAACCCACAGTACCTGATACCTTCGGTCTCGTGAGCCCCATCACACCGAGCTCGAAGACGAGCGCCTCCACGACGAGCGGGTTGACCCTGCTGAGCAACGACGCCGCGACCCCCTCGGGACGCGGCGCCGGTCGCACGCCTGCGTCGTCCCCCACCACGCCCGCCTCGCGGCGCCCGGCCGAGGACGTGTTCGCCTCGGACGGTCGGTCCACCCGCTGGGCCGACCACCGCGAGGCCCGCCGCGCCGAGCTCGTCCGCATCGCGCGGCGCACCGTCCACCACAAGGGCCCCGACGTCTCCATGGAGGAGATCGCCACGGCCGCGGGCACCTCCAAGTCGATCGTCTACCGCTACTTCGCGGACAAGACCGGTCTGCAGATCGCGGTCGCCGAGGCGGTCGTGCTGCAGATCCAGGGGGCGCTCGAGGGCGTGCTGCGCGTCGCGCCCACGCCGCGTGACGGCCTGCGGGCGATGGTCGCGGTCTACCTCGAGATGATCGAGTCGTCGCCGCACGTCTACGCGTTCGTGACGCGCAACGGTTCGGTCGAGTCGGGCGGCCCCCTCGGCCACTTCCTCGACTCGGTGACCGCGCTGGTCGCGGCCCCGTTCGCGCGCGGGCTGACCGAGGAGGCCGCGGACGGCCGTCGCTACGCGCGGCGCCCCGAGGGCTCGCCCGACGACGCCACGACGGCCCGCATCGCGCTGGCCGAGTCGTGGGCGGCCGGGGCCGTCGGCTTCGTCCGCGGCGCCGGCGAGTGGTGGCTGGCCCACCGCGACGAGCCGGGCAGCCCCGACCGCGAGGACATCACCGCGCAGGTCGCCGCGTGGCTGTGGGCCGGCCCGGTCGGCCTGCTCGCCCGCGAGCGCACGCGCCCCGAGCTCGCCGACCCCCACGACCCCACCGCAGCGCACCACGAGCACACCAGCACCACCAGGGAGAACCGATGACCGCCATCACCGACCGGCCTGCCTCGCTCGAGGCGCTCGTGAACGACCCGCAGGACGTCCGCGTCGACGTCCAGGCGCTCGCCGACCAGCTGCTGGGCCCCTACGCGGAGCTGCGCCGGCAGGCGCGAGCGGTCGCCGGCAACCCCGACTTCCAAAAGATCGAGGGCCAGCCGGTGGCCGAGCACCGCGAGCGCGTGCTGCACCAGCTGCGCGAGCTCGCCGCCCACCACGATGTGCTGCGCGCGTTCCCGTCGCACCTCGGCGGCGCCGACGACCACGGCGGCTCGCTGTCCCGCTTCGAGGAGCTCGTCGCGGGCGACCCGTCGCTGCAGATCAAGGCCGGCGTGCAGTGGGGGCTGTTCGCCTCGGCGATCCTGCACCTGGGCACGGCCGACCACCACGAGCGGTTCCTGCCGACGGCGATGTCCGTCGAGGTGCCCGGTGCGTTCGCCATGACGGAGACGGGCCACGGCTCGGATGTCGCCTCGATCGGCACGACCGCGACGTACGACGCGGCGACGCAGGAGTTCGTCATCCACACGCCGTTCCGCGCGGCGTGGAAGGACTACCTCGGCAACGCGGGCCAGCACGGCACGGCGGCCGTCGTGTTCGCGCAGCTGGTCACCGCGGCGCCCGACCAGCCCGCCGTGAACCACGGCGTGCACGCGTTCTACGTGACGATCCGCGACGAGTCCGGCGCGTGGGCCCCCGGAGTGGGCGGTGAGGACGACGGCCTCAAGGGTGGCCTCAACGGCATCGACAACGGCCGTCTGCACTTCGACCACGTCCGCGTCCCGCGCACCAGCCTGCTCAACCGCTACGGCGACGTGGCGGTCGACGGCACCTACAGCTCGCCGATCTCGAGCCCGGGCCGCCGGTTCTTCACGATGCTCGGCACGCTCGTGCAGGGCCGCGTCTCGCTGGACGGCGCGGCCGCCAACGCGAGCAAGATGGCCCTCGCGATCGCGGTCACCTACGCCAACCAGCGCCGCCAGTTCGCGGGAGCCGGGTCGGACGAGGTCGTGCTCCTGGACTACGGCCAGCACCAGCGTCGCCTCCTGCCGCTGCTGGCCGAGACCTACGCGACGACCTTCGCGCACGAGGAGCTGCTCGCCGCGTTCGACAGCGTCTTCTCCGGCCGCGGCGACACCCCCGAGGGTCGCGAGGACCTCGAGACGCTCGCGGCGACGCTCAAGCCCACCTCCACGTGGCACGCGATGAACACGATCCAGACGGCGCGCGAGGCGTGCGGTGGCGCGGGCTACCTCGCCGAGAACCGGCTCGTCGGCCTGCACCAGGACATGGACGTCTACGTGACTTTCGAGGGCGACAACACGGTGCTCTACCAGCTCGTCGCCAAGCGCCTGCTCACGGAGTACGCGCGCTCGCTCAAGGTCGCCGGCGCCGGGGACGTGGCCCGCCTGGTGGCCGGCCGGGCCGCGGACGCCGCGCTGCACCGCACCCCGCTGATCCGCGCGGTGCAGACCCTGGCCGACGCGGGTGACGCGCGCCGCTCGGTGGGGCAGCTGCGCGACGAGGCCTCGCAGCGCGAGCTGCTGACCGACCGCGTCGAGTCGATGGTGGCGGACCTGGCCAACTCGCTGCGACCCGCGCGGAAGATGGCACCGGCCGAGGCCGCGGCCCTGTTCAACGCCCACCAGCACGAGCTCGTCGAGGCCGCGCGAGCGCACGCCGAGCGCGTCCAGTGGGAGGCATTCACGCGCGGGCTGGCCCAGGTGAGCGACCCCGCGACGAAGCAGGTGCTCACGTGGGTGCGTGACCTGTTCGGCCTGCAGGTCATCGAGCGGCACCTGGCCTGGTACCTGATCAACGGCCGCCTCTCGGCGGGCCGCGCCCGCACGGTCACCTCGTACATCGACCGGCTCCTGGTGCGCCTGCGTCCGCACGCCCAGGACCTCGTCGACGCGTTCGGGTACGGGCCGGAGCACCTGCGCGCGTCGATCGCCTCGGGCGCCGAGCAGGACCGGCAGGACGAGGCGCGCGCCTACTACCGCGCGCAGCGGGCCTCGGGCGACGCGCCCGTGCCGGAGAAGCACCACCGCTGATCCCGGCGGGGCCACGACCCCGGACCACCGCTCACGAGGCGGGGTCCGGGGTCGTCGTGCTACTTGCCCTTCCGCTTGCGGCTCGTGCGGCGGTAGTGCAGCAGCCAGCCGATGACCACGCCCAGCGCGAGGGTGATCAGGAGCATCACCCACGTCGGCGTCTCGAACGACCACGCGAGGACCTCGAAGGTCGCCGCCTGGGTGTTCTGCAGGATGATCACGAGCGCCACCACGACGACGACGAGGCCCGCGTAGAGGCGCCACGGGATCGGCTTCTTCTCGGCGGGCGTCCCGCCGGGACGTGGGCTGGGGCTGGGGCTCTGGGTCGACATGCTGGCCTCCGTGTCTGTTGCGTGGTCGCCGGCGTCTCTCGTCGCGCGGCCGTCCCCGTCGTGCTCATCCTGGCCTCGCGGGGGCTCGCGCGGAACGTCCCCGCCGCGTGTTCTCACGTGGGGTTGCAGCGCGCGGCGATCATCTCGAGGTCGCTGACCTCGGGCCGCCACGGCTCGAGGTTCCACGTGGCCTTGTCCGGGGCGCCGAGCTCATGGCACTGCAGCTGTGCGCGCATCGTCGCGGAGTCCGCCTCCGGCTCGCGCTCGACGAGCTGCGACCAGACCAGGTCGTGCGCCGCGAGACCGCCCGCGCGGGTCCAGGCGGTCGGGGTGACGGCGAGCGAGCGGCCGCCCTCCTGGTTCGCCCACCGGGTCGTGCTGATCGTCGCGCCCGTGAACCACACGCCGACGTCGTCGGCCCTGCGGGGGAGCAGGACCAGGACGCCGTCCGACGAGGCGACCAGCGTGCCCCGCGTCGGGGACAGGCCGCCGCCGCCCGCGGTGGCCGTGCCGTCGGCGAACGGTTGGGCGTCGGCTCCGGAGACGTAGGCCAGGGGTGTGGTGGGCGCCGCTGCGGCGGGGACGACGAACGTGAGGTGGACGGACCCGTCGTCGGCCGCCTTCTTCTCCATGCGCACGCCCGGTGCCGTCAGGACCCGCACGTGGGCGCCGTCGCTGCGGACGCGTGTGCCGTCCGCGTCGACCTCGGACGCCGTCGGAGCGGTGGGGGTCGGGGTGGGCGCGTCGCTCGTCGGCTCTGCGCTGGTCGACGTGCTCGTCGACGTGCCGGTCGACGTGCTGGTGGTCGTGCTCGTCGTCGGGGACGGGGGCGCGGCCGTGGCCGAGCATGCCGCGGTGAGCAGCACGGCCACGAGGGCGACGGTCGCGGCGCGCCTCATCCGGCGGCGCCCGGACGCGGAGCCCGCGCCGGCGTCGGGACCTCGGTCAGGAGCGTGGGGGTGTGGCGCACGGTCGACCGGTCCACGAGCCATCCGACCAGGAGGCCACCCAGCGCGGCGAGCCAGCCGTACATCAGCCCCCACACGCCCCCCGACGTGACGAGTGCGGAGCCGTACCGGAGCAGGGAGCCGAGCCCGCCGACCTGGCCGGTCAGCGGGAGCACGGACACGAACGCAGCCACGGTGCTGCCCAGGACCGCGGTGAACGAGAGGGCGAGGACGAGCGCGGTGCGACCGCCGCGCAGGCTCGCCGCGAGCCCGGCGGCCGTCCCGACCAGGCCGACGACCAGCGCGAGCGCGACCGCCCCCAGCAGGTAGGCGGACCCGTCCGTATCGCTCACCGGCACCGACATCCCCCTCGAGAGCGGCAGGAACGCATCGACGAGCCGCTGCGCGTCCAGCCGCGCCGGCGACGTGGGGGGCAGGATCCGCTCGAGCGCCCAGGTCCGCAGCACTCCGGACAGCGCCCAGCCCGTGCCCGCGAGGACGGCCGTCGTCGCCGCGGCGCCCACCGCGGCCGGAAGCGCGAGCCTCTGCGCCGCTGGCCCCGGCACGATGCCCGCGGTGCCGCGCACGCGCCAGCCGACCAGCCCGACCAGCCACCCGGAGACCAGTCCCCACCACGCCCCCGGCCCGAGTGCGGTGGCGGCCGACCAGGCGACCTCGTACGGGCTGCGGTCGGTGCGGATGACCGACCACGCGAGGGTGCCCACGGCGCCCGCCGCGATCGTCGCCCACCACAGGGCCAGCACGACGGTCACGCCGCCGGTCCGGGTCGAGCGCAGCACGGGGATCGACAGCGCCAGCACGAGCGCGAGCACCAGGACCATGACGAGGAAGACGCCGCCCGCGTCCACGGACGTGAGCCACCACGTGCCGGCGGGGATCGACGGCAGGTACGGCGACCACGCGCCTGACCGGGAGATGCCCGTCCCGAGGGAGCCGAGCGCGAACCAGAGGACGAGCGCCGTGACCGCGGCCGAGAGGATCGCGGCGTTCGTCCGGTTCTTGCGCATGGCCGCGACGCTAGCGGACGCGCGTCCGCGGTGTCCGGTGGGGCCGGTATCCTGTGCGTCGTCTGCCGACGTCGGCCGCGCGAGCACCAGCCGCGGCCCCCGGGCTCTCCACCGAGGGAATCGATGACCACCGCACCTGCGCGTCCCGCACACACGAGTGACACCGTCGAGAACGCGGCGGCGACGCCCGAGCTCGCCCAGCCGTTCGCCGAGCTGGGGCTGAAGCCCGACGAGTACCAGCGCATCCGCGACATCCTCGAGCGCCGCCCCACGGCCGCCGAGCTCGCCATGTACTCGGTCATGTGGTCGGAGCACTGCTCCTACAAGTCGAGCAAGAACCACCTGCGCCAGTTCGGTGACAAGACGACCGACGCGATGAAGGAGCACCTGCTCGTCGGCATCGGCGAGAACGCGGGCGTCGTTGACATCGGTGACGGCTGGGCCGTGACGTTCAAGGTCGAGTCGCACAACCACCCGTCGTACGTCGAGCCCTACCAGGGTGCCGCGACGGGCGTCGGCGGCATCGTGCGCGACATCATCTCGATGGGCGCGCGCCCGGTCGCGGTCATGGACCAGCTGCGCTTCGGAGCGGTCGACCACCCCGACACGGCCCGCGTGGTGCACGGCGTGGTCGCCGGCGTCGGCGGTTACGGCAACTCGCTCGGCCTGCCCAACATCGGCGGCGAGCTCGTCTTCGACGCGAGCTACCAGGGCAACCCGCTCGTCAACGCCCTGTGCCTCGGCGTGCTGCGGCACGAGGACATCCACCTGGCCAACGCGTCGGGCACCGGCAACAAGATCGTCCTGTTCGGGGCCCGGACGGGCGGCGACGGCATCGGCGGCGCCTCGATCCTCGCGAGCGAGACGTTCGACGACACCAAGCCCTCCAAGCGCCCGTCGGTGCAGGTCGGCGACCCGTTCATGGAGAAGGTGCTCATCGAGTGCTGCCTCGAGCTCTACGCCGCGCGCGTGGTCGAGGGCATCCAGGACCTGGGCGCGGCCGGCATCAGCTGCGCGACGAGCGAGCTGGCGTCCAACGGCGACGGCGGGATGCACGTCGACCTCGAGCACGTGCTGCTGCGCGACCCCACGCTGACCGCCGGCGAGATCCTCATGTCGGAGTCGCAGGAGCGCATGATGGCCGTCGTCCGGCCGGACCAGCTCGAGGCGTTCCTCGCGATCACCGGCAAGTGGGACGTGGAGACGGCCGTGATCGGTGAGGTCACCGGCACGGGCCGCCTGACGATCGACCACCACGGCGAGCGCATCGTCGACGTCGACCCCAAGACGGTCGCGCACGACGGCCCGGTCTACGACCGCCCCTACGCGCGCCCGGCTTGGCAGGACGGCCTGAACGCCGACACCGCGGCGTCGCTGGCCCGCCCGACGAGCGGCGCGGAGATCCGCGGCACGGTGCTCGAGCTGCTCGCCTCGCCCAACCTGGCCTCCAAGGCCTGGGTCACCAACCAGTACGACCGGTTCGTGCAGGGCAACACCGCGCTCGCGCAGCCCGACGACTCGGGCGTCATCCGCGTCGACGAGACGACCGGCCTCGGTGTCGCCCTGGCCACCGACGCGAGCGGCCGCTACGCCAAGCTCGACCCGTACACGGGTGCGCAGCTCGCGCTGGCCGAGGCCTACCGCAACGTCGCCACGACGGGCGCGCGCCCGCTCGCGGTGACCGACTGCCTCAACTTCGGCAGCCCCGAGCACCCCGACTCCATGTGGCAGCTCGTCGAGGCCATCCGCGGCCTGGCCGACGCGTGCCAGACGCTCGAGGTCCCCGTCACGGGTGGCAACGTCTCGCTCTACAACGGCACGGGCGAGCCCGGGCTCATCGACTCCGCGATCCACCCGACGCCCGTCGTCGGCGTGCTCGGCGTGCTCGACGACGTCGCGGACGCGACCCCCTCCGGCTGGACGACGCCCGGCCAGGCCGTCTACCTGCTGGGCACCACGCGACCCGAGCTCGACGGCTCGGCCTGGGCCGACGTGGTGCACGACCACCTCGGCGGCGTCCCGCCGGTCGTCGACCTGGCCGCCGAGCGCCGCCTCGCCGGCGTCCTGCAGAACGCGAGCCGCGACGACCTCGTCGACGCCGCGCACGACCTGTCCGAGGGCGGCCTCGTCCAGGCGCTCGTCGAGTCGTCGCTGCGCTACGGCGTGGGCGTGCAGGTCTCGCTCGACGAGCTGTGCGCACGGGACGGCCTGACGCCGTTCGAGGCGCTGTTCTCCGAGTCGACCGCGCGCGTGCTCGTCGCGGTGCCGCGCTCGGAGGAGGTGCGCCTCGTGGACCTGTGCACCGCGCGCGGCGTCCCGGCCCTGCGGATCGGCGAGACGGCCGAGTCGTGCACGCCCGGTGCGGGAGCGCCGACCGACGACGCCGACCACGACCACGGCCCCGCGGTCGAGGTCGCCGGCGTCTTCACGCTCCCGCTCGCCGAGGCGCGCGAGGCCCACGAGGCCACCCTCCCGCACTACTTCGGCTGAGCGGCGGCACCACCCGGAGCAGCGCGCGAACCGGGAGCTGCTCGCGCTCTCGGGCGCCGGAACGTGAGCAGCTCACGGTTCGCGGGCCTTGACGGTCGGAAATGAGCTGGGTGCGCGCGGAGGGCGTGGCTAGCGTCGAGGGCGATGTCTCTCGACGAGGGTGCTGTCCGCGTGGTCCGGGCCGACAAGGGCTCGGTGCTCGTCGCGCCCGACGACGGCGACGAGCCCCTGCGTGCGGTGCTCGACCGCGACGGCCTGGCGGCGCTCGACGACGGCCGCGCGGTGCCGACCGTCGGCGACTGGGTGCTGGTCGACGACGCGGGCGGCGAGCCGCACGTGCGCCAGGTCCTGCCGCGCGCGTCCGCCCTGGTCCGCGACTCCGCCGGGGCCACGTCACGCGAGCAGGTGCTGGCCGCGAACGTCGACGTGGTCCTGGTCGTCGAGCACCTCGACCCGGATCCGGACCTCGGCCGCGTCGAGCGGTTGCTCACGCTCGCGTGGCGGTCCGGCGCGCGGCCGGTCGTGGTGCTGACCAAGGCCGACCTGGTCCCCGACCCCGCGAGCATGGCGCAGGACGTCTCCGCCGCGGCGATCGCGGTCGAGGTGCACGCCGTCAGCGCCGCGACGGGCGACGGGCTCGAGCCGCTGCGCGCCCTGCTGAGCCCGGGCACGACGCTCGTCGTCGTAGGTCCGTCCGGGGCGGGGAAGTCGACCCTCGTCAATGCGCTCGCCGGGCGCGACGTGATGTCGACCGGCGACCGGCGCGAGCAGGACGGTCGCGGCCGGCACACGACCACCCACCGCGAGCTCGTGCCCCTGCCGGGCGGCGCGGTGCTCATCGACACCCCGGGGATCCGCGGGATCGGGGTCGTGGCCGACGAGGACGCGCTCGCGACGACCTTCGCGGACGTGGCCGAGCTCGTGGCG
>Ga0160439_1000485_pt1 | contig 18387 bp, 15 predicted proteins | sample HID1975M_E0MG_FD_108201 | JGI IMG/M metagenome (GOLD analysis project Ga0160439, IMG submission 108201) | Enriched soil microbial communities from UW Madison campus, WI, USA - HID1975M_E0 MG | ecosystem: Environmental > Terrestrial > Soil > Unclassified | place: USA: Madison, Wisconsin... | reverse complement strand
TGGTCGACGACGGCACGTCCGACACGCTCGCCTGGCGTGCCGCCGATGGCACCTGGTCCGCGCGCTCGGTCCCGACCGGCACGACCCTCGGCCGCGGCGGGGCGTACGCGGTCCTTCCCTCGGTCCCGACGGCGGACGGCGCGATCACCACCCCGATCGAGGACGTCCGCACCGGCGACGTGGTCTGGGACTACCCCTCGCTCGCGGGTACGGCGGTCACCGTCGAGGGTGGGACGGTCACCGGGGTCGCGGCCAGCCACACGATCGTCAACCGGAGCATCGAGAGCCACGCGGCCCTGTGGAGCAAGAACACGGTCCGCGCCTACACACGCGCCGAGACCTTCGGTCGCTGGTTGGTCCCGACCTCCGCCGAAGTAGTACTAGTCGTCCGCGACCTGAACGACGTCTACTGGGGCTTCTTCGTCCCCGACGACGCGATCGTCGGGCGCGACGTGGCCGTGAGCGTGGACAGCACCGCACACGAGCTGGTGGTCGACCAGTTCGCCGGGGACGATCGGTCGTACGGCCCCGCGTCGTCGGCGTCGCCCGACCTCGACGACGCCGGGACCGCCGTGGTCTACGTCGACGACGAGCACCACGCACGGTTCGTCGACCTGTCCGACGCGCCGCGCGTGTCGACGACGATCGTCGACCACGCCGCACCCGATGTTCCCTTTACCTGGGTCGACGCCGCCACGAGCGACGCCGTCACCGTGACCGGGCACGCCAACACCCCCCTGGACGAGTACTCGCGCGACTTCCTGGCGATCGGTGGCGTCGTCACCGAGATGCGCTACCGGCAGTCGCGTCCGGGCTCCCCCTTCGGCGCGTGGTCGCAGCCCCGCACGACGACGACGCTCTCCGTCCGCGCGATCGACGGTGGCGACATCTGCTTCGCGGCCCGTGCGCACGACGCAGCCGGCAACTACACCCGCTGGTCCGACGACGAGTGCACCCACAGCGACCTGACGCCGCCGCGCCTGACCAAGGTCAGCACCCCTGCCGCCGCGGCGGTCTCGCACGGCCACGCCACCCCCTCGGTGACCTACGCCGCGACCGACGTCGGCAGCGTCCCCACCTACGACGTCCGGTACAAGGTCCGTGCGCGCGGCGCCGGCACCTACGGTGCGTGGGTGTATCGGTCGTCGTTCCAGGGCACGACGAGCACGAAGGCTGCGGTCACGATCAGCACCGGCCAGCGCATCTGTTTCTCGGTGCGTGCCCGCGACGCGTTCGGCCGCACGAGCGCCTGGTCGTCGAGCCACTGCCTCGGCACCGACGTCGCCGCGCCGCGGATGACGCGCATCTCGGTCCCCACGTGGCGCGGGGTGCCGGCGAGCGGCAAGGTCCGGTCGACCGTCACCTACGCAGCAACCGACGACCGGGGCGTCGCGTCCTACGACGTGCGGGCCAGGGTGGCCACCGCGACGGGGACGCTCGGCACCTGGAAGACGTTGGCGTCGCACACCACGAAGCGCTCGGTGAGCCACACGCTGCAGGCAGGCAGGCAGGCCTGCTACGAGGTCCGCGCGCGGGACGCCATCGGCCGCGTGAGTGCATGGTCGAAGCCTCGCTGCACCTACGTCGCCGCTGCGGCGACCTCGCACGCTCTGGACGCCGAGCGCGTCGCGACCCGGGGCGGCCACAAGGTCGCGGTCCTGAGCAGCGCGCTCCCGGGCGGGAGCGGGAGCGGCCGGTCCACCAGCGCGAGCATCTTCACGCAGGAGTCGCGGGGCGTCCGGATCCAGGTACGGACGTGCCCGTCGTGCGGCACCTTCAACGTTCAGGTCGGGAAGAAGGTCATGACGGTCAGGACGAAGTCGTCGACCACCGGTTGGAAGTACGTGACGCTGCGGTGGAAGTCACGGCCGGGCTATGTCTTCTTCGACGAGGTCACGCCCTACCCCCACCCCCGTGCCACCAGCTCGTACCTCAGGTCCTGGACGCTGATCCGCAGCCAGTAGACGTCAGGGCGCGAGGCTCGGCGCCTGCGTGATCCCGAAGCCCTCGCGCAGCGCCCGCGTGGCGGCGTACCAACCACCCAGCCCGTGCACACCGGGCCCGGGCGGCGTCGACGCCGAGCACAGGTACACGCCGTCGCGACCGGTCCAGTAGGGCTCCCAGGCCGCCGTCGGCCGCGCGATCATCTGCCAGATCGTCGCCGCCCCCGCGGAGATGTCTCCGCCCACGTAGTTCTCGTTGTGCTCGCTCATGTGCGCGGCGGGGACGCAGCGGCTCGCGACGACGACGTCGCGGAACCCGGGCGCGAAGCGCTCGATGTGCGAGGTGACGGCCTCGGTGACGTCGACGTCGGAGCCCGACGGCACGTGCGCGTACGTCCACAGAGGTCGCAGCCCGCCGACGAGGCGCGACTCGTCGACCACCGATGGGTCGCTGACCAGCATCATCGGCCGCTCGGCGTGCCGCCCCGCGGCGACCTCGGCCTCCGCGTGCACCATCTCGGCGCGCGTCCCGCCGACGTGCACGGTCCCTGCACGAGCCACGTCAGGCGCGGCCCACGGCACCGGGCCGGAGAGCACGAAGTCCACCTTCGCGGCCGCGTTGCCGTACCCGAAGTCCTCGAGGCGACGCCGGTGGCGGGGCGGCAGCCGGTCGCCGAGCACGCCGACGAGCGTGCGGGGCGTCGTGTCGAACAGCGTGACGTGGGCGGGCGGAAGGTCCTCGAACGTGGTGACGCGGTAGCCGGTGATCACCTCACCGCCGTGCGCCTCGAGGTCGGCGACCAGGGCGGCCGTCAGCGCGCCCGAACCTCCGCGCGGGATCGGCCAACCCGCACCCGCGTGCCCGAGCGAAGCGAGCAGCAGGGCCGTCCCCGCGGCGGCCAGCGAGGGCAGCGTGCTGATGGAGTGCGCGCCGACGCCGGTGAGCAGCGCCGGCGCGACGTCGTCGACGAACCGGCGGTCCCAGGCGCGCGTCCCCTGCTCCAGCACGGCGGCGCCGAACGCCGCTGCCGTGCCGATGCCACGCGGCACCACGCCCGGCGGGATCGACCGCTTGTCGCTCAGCGCGACCGCGACGGTCTGGTCGTGGTGCTCGGACAGCCGGCCGACGAGCGAGCGCCACGCGCCGCCGTCGACGCCGAGCCCTTCGACGGTCCGGTCCAGCGACCGGTAGGCGATGCCGGCCCGTCCGCCGGGCAGCGGCTGCGCGAACGACACGTCGGGCGTCAGCAGCTCGACGCCGCGCGCGGCCAGGTCGAACTGCGCGAAGAACGGCGACGCCCAGGCCATGGGATGCACGGCCGAGCAGATGTCGTGGACGATCCCGTCGGCCAGGCCGAGGTCGAGCGTGCGGGCTCCGCCGCCGATCGTCGGCTGCGCCTCCAGGACCTGCACCCGCAGACCGGCGCGCGCACACGTCACAGCCGCGGCCAGCCCGTTGGGACCGGACCCCACGACGACCACCTCGGCACGAGTCACGCCACCATCCAAGCATCCCGGCGGGCGGTGCACCGGAACGCGCCGCGCGCCTGCCATAGTGGCCCCGCACGACATCCTCATCAGGACCGCAGGACGCAGGGGGACGAACGACGTGGTGGCAACGAGAACCGGCGACGGTCGTGCGGCCGCCGTCGGAGACGAGCGCGACGACGCGCACGAGAGTCGGATCGCGCGACGAGTCACGATCGGCACGATCGTCGTCCTGCTGCTCGTCGCGCTGGTCCAGCTGGAGCTCTGGCCGCTGACAGCCTTCCGCCTGTTCTCGACGGTCCGCACCGGCGACAGCGCCGGTCTGCAGCTCGTGGCGATCGCGCCAGACGGCACTCAGCAGCCGCTGCGGCTCCCCGGCGACCAGGTCCTCAGCACGACGGGCCACCAGTACCCTGACCTGCCGCACGAGTCGGCGGCGGTGCAGCGCGCCAAGGTGCGGGCGTGGTTGGTGGCGTGCGGCATCGATCCCGCCGACGTCGCCAAGGTCGAGCTCGTCCGGACCTCACGCTCGGCCCACGCGTCCGGGACGCCGCAGGTCACCGCCACGAAGGTGCTGCTGGAGGTGACCCCGTGAGCGCATCCCCGCAGGTTGCTGGCCCGGTCACCCGACGCGGCGCGGCGCGACGGCTCGTCGACCGGGCCGACGCCGCACTCACGGCCCCCGGGCCCTGGTACCGGCTGCTCGAGGTGCACACGCTCGTCGCGCTCGTCATCGGGCTGCGCCTCGCGGTGCGCGACTGGACGCGGATCGCCGACCGGCCCGCGATCCTGACCCAGCACTGGACCGTCGTCGGCTGGTACCCCGGCGCGCCGCCCGCGTGGCTGCTGGTGACGCTGCAGGTCGTCGGGCTGCTGGGAGTCGTGCTGGTGCTCGCGCGGTACCGCGGGCGCGTCGGGTTCGTCGTCGCGTGGGTCGCCTACGTGACGTTGTGCGCGTGGTGGGGCTCGTCGGGCAAGGTCATGCACAACGACGTCCTGACCGTCACCGTGGCGTTCCCGCTGCTGTTCTCGCGGCCGCCGGCTCGGGGCGAGACGGGCTCGTCCGTCCGGTTCGGCTGGCCGCCGCGCGCCGCGCTGGCCGTGCTCGCGACCGTGTACCTGCTCACCGGCCTGCAGAAGCTGCGGCACTCCGGGCTGCACTGGGTGTTCAGCGACAACATGACGTGGATCCTGCGCCAAGGCGCTGTGGACCGGGCCGGTGACCTGGCCGCCTTCGTGGCAGACCACCCCTGGCTCGCCCAGGGCCTGGCCGGGGGCGCGCTGGCGCTGGAGCTGACCGCACCGGTCTGGCTGGCGATCCGGCAGACCCGCTGGCTCTTCGCGGTGGCCGCGCTGATCATGCACACGAGCATCTGGTGGCTGCTCGGCATCGACTACTCCGCGTGGGTCCTCACCGTCGCGGCCGTGGCGATCCCCATGAGCCTGCGCCCGGACAGGCGGCTGCTGCGCACCCGAGTCGCCGCCCCGGTGACCGTCACCGCCACCTGACCGTCAGCGGTCGTCGTTCTCCGCTTCCTCCAGGTCTTCGGTCAGCTCGTCGACGACCAGGAGGTCGCGGCGGACCTTGCCCGTGCGGTAGCCGGCCCGGCCGACCATGTGCGCGGCGACGGGTGCGGTGAGCATCTGGAAGATCGCGACGAGGACCAGCGCCCACACAGCGCCACCGGACCGGAGCCGCAGCGCGAGGCCGATGAGCACCAGCACCAGGCCCAGCACCTGTGGCTTCGTGCCCGCGTGCATGCGGGACAGCAGGTCGGGGAACTTGAGCACGCCGACGCCGGCCGCGAACGCCAAGAACGCGCCGCCGAGCATGCAGATCGCGGACGCGACGTCCGCCACGGTGTCCCAGCTCATCGGACCTCCCCCTCCGCGCCGCCGCCGTTCTCCTCGTCGGTGCCCGAGATCCGACGGCGTTCGGCCTCCTCCTCCGCCTCGCGGCGCGCGGCGTCCTCGGCCGCGACCTCCTCGCGCGTGCGGACGCGCCCCTCGCCCTCGGGCTCGACGGACGCGAACCGCGCGACGGTCACCGACCCGACGAAGCCGACGAGCGACAGGACGACGAGCACCGGGACCACGTCGGTGCGGCGCTCGATCGCCGCGTAGAGCGCGACCGCGGCGATCATCGTCGTCACCACGATGTCCAGCGCGACGGTCCGGTCCAGGATCGACGGCCCCTTCTCCGCGCGCACGATCGCGAAGCCGACGCCGATGGTCAGCAGCACGCCGCACACGGCGATCACCCAGGTCATGCGCGCACCTCCAGGCCGGCGGCGGCGAGCTCGGCGTCGGACGCGAACGCCCGCAGCACGCGCGCCTCCTGGTCCAGCACGGAGCGCCGCGCGGCCTCGATCCCGCCCGACTGCTCCACGTCGAGCACGTGCAGGTAGAGCATGCCGGTCAGGCGGTGCGCCTCGACCACCAGCGAACCGGGCACCAGGGAGCACAGCTCGGCGGTCATGGTCAGGTAGAGGTCCGAGTGGCTGCGCAGCTGGACGCCGATCACGGCGCCGCGCGGTGTGTGCCGGGGCCGCAGCGCCAGCAGGCTGACCTCGAAGGACGCACGCACGAGGTCGACGGCGAAGCGGGCGAACAGCGCGACGACGCGCAGCGGCCGCACGTGCCCGTGGAAGGCGATCGGCGTCATCCGCAGGCCGGTCGTGACCGCGAGGCCGATCAGCACTCCGGCCAGGACGTTGCCGATCGTCAGGTCGCCCCACAGCAGCACCCAGACCACCGTCAGCCAGACGACGGTGCCCCAGGCGATCCGGGTGCGCGCACGGCGCGGGTGCAGGCTCATCCGTGGCCTCCGCCCAGGTCGATCTCGACCTCGTTCCCTCGGTCGGCGATGTCGGCAGAGTCGCCGGTGCCGCGCTCGCCGTCCGGGAGCACGGCGTCGATGTACGGGGTGCGCTCGGTCAGGGCGTGCGCGGCGCGGTCGGTGTAGGCGTACAGCGGGCCGCCGGCGAAGGTGAGCACCAGGCCCACGCCGACGAGAGCAGCGGCCGGCCCGACCATCCCGAGCGGCAGGTGCGTGGAGCGCGGCTCGGCCTCCGGCGGCTGCCAGAACGCCTTGTTCCACGCCTTCGTCAGCGCGTACAGGGTCAGCAGCGAGGTGACCACACCCCCGACGACCAACGTGTACGACAGCGGAGTCGCCTCATGTACACCGGCCTCGAGCAGCCCCAGCTTGCCCAGGAACCCCGACAGCGGCGGGATGCCGGCCAGGTTCATCGCGGCGACGAAGAACAGCACCGCGAGCACCGGCGCCAGCCTGGCCAAGCCACCCAGGCGGGTCAGCGACGTGGACCCGCCCACGCGCTCGATCAGCCCTACCACCAGGAACAACGCGGTCTGCACGGTGATGTGGTGCGCCACGTAGTAGATCGCCGCGGTCCAGCCGGCGTCGGTGGACAGCGCGATGCCGAACACCATGTACCCGATGTGGCTGACCAGCGTGAAGGACAGCAGGCGCTTGATGTCGTCCTGTGCCACGGCGCCCAGGATCCCGACGACCATCGTCGCGAGCGCCAGCCACATGAGGATGTCGTCGAGCTGCCCGCCCGGGAACAGCAGCGTCTGCGTGCGGATCATCGCGTAGATGCCGACCTTGGTCAGCAACCCCGCGAACACGGCCGTGACCGGGGCCGGCGCGGTCGGGTAGGAGTCGGGCAGCCAGGCGGACAGCGGGAAGATGGCGGCCTTGATCGCGAACGCGAGCAGCAGCAGCACCTGCAGCAGCAGCCGCACGCCCGGGTCGATCTCGGGCAGCCGGATCGCGAGCTGTGCCAGGTTCACGGTCCCCGTCGCCGCGTAGACCAGCGCGATCGCCACCAGGAACAGCACCGACGACAGCAGCGCGACCACCACGTAGATGCTGCCCGCGCGGATCCGCTCGCCCGTCCCGCCCAGCGTGATGAGCACGAACGAGGCCGCCAGCAGGATCTCGAAGCCCACGTAGATGTTGAACAGGTCCCCGGACAGGAACGCGTTGCAGACCCCGGCCGTCAGCACCAGGAACGTCGGGTGGTAGATCGAGATCGGGGCGGACTCCTCCTCGTCGTCGCGCCCCTGCGCCAGCGAGTACAGCAGGACGCAGAGGGTGACGGCCGACGAGATGGTCAGCATGAGCGCGGACAGGCGGTCGGCCACCAGGTCGATGCCGACGGGCGCCGCCCAGTCGCCGACGTCGACGACCAGCGGGCCGTCGTCGACGATCACCAGCAGCGCCAGCGACGCGACGAGCACGAGCGACAGCGCCGTGACCGACACGATCGGCTGCAGGCGCGGCCGACGGAACAGCGCGAGCGCGAGCCCCGCCGCGAACAGCGGGATCATCACGGGCAGGGGGACGATCCAGGACCAGTCGTTCATCGGCCACGCTCCGGGGCCGGCGCGCCGTGGTCGGTCTCGTCGCGCGCCGCGGCGGCGGCCTCGTCGAGCGTCTCCGCGCTCTCGCTGTCGTCGCCCAGCACGGTGGGTTCGTCACGGGCTGCCCGACGAGCGATGCGGCGGTCCTCGACGTCGTCCTGGACCTCGTCGTGCCGGTGCAGCTGCCAGGACCGGTACGCCATGGCCAGCAGGAACGCGGTCATGCCGAGCGTGATGACGATCGCGGTCAGCACCATGGCCTGCGGCAGCGGGTCGGCCATCTGCCCCTCGGGCTCGAGCCCGACGATGGGCGGGCGGCCCGCCGCGCCCCCGGCCACCAGGAACAGCAGGTTGGCGCCGTTGCCGAGCAGGATGATGCCGATGAGCACACGCGACAGCGACCGCTCCAGCAGCAGGTAGACGCCGGCGGTGAACAGCACGCCGATGGTGATCACCAGCACCAGGTTGGGGGTCATGTCGATCATCGCTTCACCGCCGATCGCTCCACGTCGTCGGAGCCCGCGGCGTCGTCGATGCCGACCTCCGCACGCCGGTCGAGCTCCGCGCCCAGTGACCGCAGGATGTCGAGCACCAGACCGATGACCACCAGGTACACGCCCACGTCGAAGAAGACGCTCGTCACCAGGTGCAGGTCGCCGACCACGGGCAGGTGGATGTCGACGATCCAGGACTGGAGCACCGACCCGCCCAGCAGCAGCGCGAACAGCCCGACGCCCGCCGAGAGGAACAGCCCGATCCCCAGCAGCGTGCCGGGCTGGACGGGCGCGGCCTCGCCCAGCTCGTAGCGGCCGCCCGCCAGGTAGCGCACGGTCAGCGCGATGCCGACGACGAGCCCCGCCGCGAACCCGCCACCGGGCGCGTTGTGCCCGCTGAAAAGCAGGAACAGCGAGTACACGATCATCGTCTGGAACAGCAGCCGGACGACGACCTCGAAGATCACCGACCGCCGCTGCGGCGCGAGCGTCGAGCCGGCGCGCAGCCACTCGCGGTCGGTGTGCAGCGCGTCGGGGCGCATGCGATCGGCCCGACGACGCAGCGCGGCCATCGGGTCCGGCCCGGACCAGACCCGGCGGCTCTGCGGTGCGTCGTCGGCCCGGAAGATCTGACCGCCGCGCCGCGACAGGAAGACGAGCGACGCGACGCCGGTCGCGGCCACGAGCAGCACCGAGATCTCGCCGACGGTGTCCCACGCGCGGATGTCGACGAGCGTGACGTTGACGATGTTCCGTCCGCCGCCCCAGTGCACGGCCTCCTCGGCGAAGGCCTGCGAGACGGGCGCGTGGATCCGCGCGCCGGGCGCGACCAGCGCGATGCCGGCGACCGTCAGACCCACCGCGAGCGCGACGGTCAACCGCACCCACCGGGAGGCGGCCAGGGGTCGGTCGGAGAAGTACGGGGGAAGCCGGCGCAGGACCAGCACGAAGACGACGAGGGTGACCGTCTCGACCAGCACCTGGGTCAGCGCCAGGTCCGGCGCGCCCTGCAGCAGGAACAGGCCGGCGACCGCGTAGCCGCCGATGCCGAGCAGGATGATCGCCTTGAGGCGTCGTCGGGCACGGGCCGCCAGCACGGCCGACGCGATCGTCGCGGCCGCGAACACGACCTGCGCGGGGCTGTCGAAGGCCTTGACCTGGCTCGGCCATGACGTCCGCGTGAGCGCCACGGTCCCGACCGACAGCACGAAGACGACCAGGATGATGCCGAGGTACAGCGGCAGCGAACCACGCTGCGTGATGGCGGTGACGTCGGCCGCCACGTCGTCGAGCCGACGCATGAACCGGCGGTAGAGCTGGTCGGCCTCCGGCCCGCGGTACGCACCGGACTGCCAGCGCTCCACCCGCTCGCGCGCCAGCCACAGCAGCAGGCCGCCACCCAGGATCGCCAGGGTGAGGACGAAGGTCGGCGTGAACCCGGCCCACAGCGTGAGGTGCCCGGGCTCCCCCTCCGGGTAGGTGTCGGCGTAGGGCAGCAGCAGGTGCTCGCCGAGCTGGGGAAGCAGCGCGACGGCCAGGCCCAGCACGCCCAGGATCATGGCCGGCCAGACGAGGTTGAGCGACGGCGTCGTGATCCGCGCCGGTTCGGCGTCCGCGTCGGTCGCGAGCGTCGTCGTCGTGCCCGGGCTCGTGGCGCCGTCGACCTGCGCGGCCACCGCGTCCGGCACCAGCGCGGACTCCGGGATCACCGCGCTCTTCGTCGCGAACGCCCCCCACCACAGCCGCAGCCCGTACGCGACGGTCAGCGCGGAACCAACGGCGACGGCGACCAGCAGCACGGTGCCCGTCCAGCCCTGGTCCAGGTGACCCAGCGCCTCGAGGCCCGCCTCCTTGGCGACGTAGCCGGCGAACGGCGGCAGCCCGATCATGCTCGCCGTCGCGAGCGCGCCGGCCAGCGCGGTCAGCGGCAGCGCGCGGCCTACGCCCGACAGGCGGCGCAGGTCGCGGGTGCCCGTGGCGGCGTCGACCACGCCGACGACGAGGAACAGGGCGGCCTTGAACATGGCGTGCGCGCCGAGCATCGCGAGCCCCGCGAGGGCCGTCGCGCGGCTGCCCAACCCCACCAGCAGCGTGATGAGCCCCAGCTGGCTGACCGTGCCGAACGCGAGGACCAGCTTCAGGTCGTGCTGGCGCAGGGAGCGGTAGCCGCCCAGCAGCAACGTGCCGCAGCCCAGCACGATCACGCACCAGCGCCACGTCGCGTCGGTCGCGTAGGCGGGGGCGAACCGGGCCACCAGGTAGATGCCCGCCTTCACCATCGCGGCGGCGTGCAGGTACGCACTGACCGGCGTGGGCGCGGCCATCGCGGCCGGTAGCCAGAAGTGGAACGGGATGAGCGCGGACTTGGTGGCCACGCCAGCGAACAGGCACAGGATCGCGGCCGTCGCGATGCCGCCGCCCGGCGGGTGCGCGACGACCTCCGACAGCCGGTAGGTGCCCGCGGCCTCGCCCAGCAGCAGCACGCCCACGAGCATCGCCAGCCCGCCGGCCGTCGTGATGACGATGGCCTGCATGGCTGCGCGTCGGCTGGCCTTGCGGTCGTTGTAGTGGCCGATGAGCAGGTACGACGTGACCGTCGTCAGCTCCCAGAAGATGAACAGGAGCAGCATGTCGTCGGCCGTGACGAGCCCCAGCATCGCGCCCGCGAAGGCGACGAACACCGCCCCGAACCGGCCCAGCCCGTGCGCGCTCGTCGAGAAGTAGCCCGCGCAGTAGACCAGCACGAGCGCACCCACGCCGCCGACGATCAGCGTCATGAACCAGCTGAGCGTGTCGAGGCGGAACGTCAGCTCGAGGCCCAGCTGCGGGATCCACTGGATCCGCTCAACGGCCCCGTCGCCGGCCTGCACCCGCGACGTCCACATCAGCGCCCAGACCGCGGCGCTCGCCGGCGCCAGCGCGAGCACGTAGAAGGCCCGCCTGCCCCACCACCGCACGAGCACGGGCGCGACGAGAGCCGCGAGCACGTGGATCGTGAACAGCAGCAGCACGGGGGCCGGCTCCGTCCTGTCGGGGCGGGGTCGTCAGGTCAAGACTCTACCAACCGGTAGCAACCCCACCGCCACGCCGATCCTTCCCCCGGGGCACACGCGCATCGGATCGCGGGTTCCTCGCCGATGCGCCCGTTTCAAGCCGCGGTCCGACGAGCAAGCCGCGACTCGACCGTCTCCAGGGCCGCTAGGTTGGGCGCGTGAGCGTGCTGCAGTGGGTCTGCCTCGGACTGGTCGTCGTCGCGACCGTCGTCGGGATCGCCGTCTTCGCGCGCGGCGCGCGGGAGATCGTCCGCACCCTGCGCATCGGGCGCTCGGCGCCGGGCCGCACGTCGCCGGCCGGGCAGCGCACGGCACGCGTCGTCCGGGAGATCCTGGGCCACGGGCGGTTCCAGCACCGGCCGGTCGTCAAGGTCGCGCACTGGACGGTGATGATCTCGTTCGGGCTGCTGTTCATCGCGCTCGTCACCGGGTACGGCCAGGTGGTCGACCCGGAGTTCGCGCTCCCGCTCGTCGGGCACCTGTGGCCGCTGGAGTGGGCGATCGAGGCGTTCGCGTGGCTGTCGCTCGCCGGCATCGTCGCGCTGTTCCTCCTGCGCCTGCGCCTGCAGCCGCGCGGCGAGAACGCGCGCCGGTCGCGGTTCTTCGGCTCGAACCAGGGTCAGGCGTTCTTCGTCGAGGCGACCGTGGCCGTCGTCGTCCCGGCCGTGCTGGTCATCCGCGGGCTCGAGTACGCGATGGGCGAGGGCAGCGCGCTGCACTACCCGCTGACGGCGTGGTTCGGGCAGGCCTGGTCGGGTGCGTCGTGGCTGGAGACGGCCGTGGTCGTCGTCGCGACCGTCAAGATCCTCGTGTCGATGTCGTGGTTCGTGGTCGTCGGGCTGCAGCCGACGATGGGCGTCGCGTGGCACCGCTTCCTGGCGATCGTCAACGTCTACGCGCGCCGCGAGCCCGACGGCCGCACGGCGCTGGGCCCGCTCCAGCCGCTCACCTCGCAGCACGGTCCGGTGGACGCCGACGCGTTGGAGGACCTGCCCGACGACGCCCGCCTGGGGGTGGGCGCCATCGAGGACTTCACCTGGAAGGGGCTGCTGGACTTCGCGACGTGCACGGAGTGCGGCCGCTGCCAGGACCAGTGCCCGGCGTGGGCCACCGACAAGCCGCTCTCCCCCAAGCTCGTCACGCTGGCACTGCGGGACCACGCCGCCGCGACCGCCCCGTACCTGCGCGCCGCCGACGAGTCGCACGCGGGTCTGGACCTGCTCGGCAGCGGTGTCATCGACCCCGACGCGCTGTGGGCGTGCACCAGCTGCGGTGCGTGCGTCCAGCAGTGCCCGGTCGACATCGAGCACGTGGATGCCATCGTCGACATGCGCCGCTACCAGGTGCTGATGGAGTCGGCGTTCCCGGCCGAGCTGGGCAAGACGTTCACCAAGATGGAGCGGCAGGGCAACCCGTGGGGGCTGCCCGCGCGCCAGCGGCTCGGCTGGGCCAAGGACCTGCCGTTCGACGTGCCGGTCGTCGGCGTCGACGTCGAGTCCGCGGCCGACGTCGACTACCTGTTCTGGGTCGGGTGCGCGGGCGCGTACGAGGACCGCGCCAAGCGCACGACGAGGGCCGTCGCCGAGCTGCTGCACACGGCCGACGTGAGCTTCGCGGTGCTGGGCGACGGCGAGAGCTGCACGGGCGACCCCGCCCGACGAGCCGGCAACGAGCTGCTGTACCTGACGCTGGCCGCCGGCAACGTCGAGGTGCTGAACGAGGTGGGTGCGCGCCGCATCGTCGTGACCTGCGCGCACTGCTTCAACACGATCTCCCGCGAGTACCCGCAGCTCGGCGGCCGGTACGAGGTGCTGCACCACACCGAGCTCCTCAACACGCTCGTCGCCGAGGGCCGCCTGCGCCCGACCCGCTCGGTCGAGGCGGACGTCACCTATCACGACCCCTGCTACCTGGGCCGGCACAACGAGATCTACACCCCGCCGCGCGAGCTGCTGGGCGCGCTGCCCGGCGTGCAGCTGACCGAGATGCCCCGCAACCGCGAGCAGTCGTTCTGCTGCGGCGCCGGCGGCGCTCGGATGTGGATGGAGGAGTCGATCGGCACGCGCATCAGCACGACGCGCGCCGCGGAGGCGATCGGCACCGGGGCCGGCGTCGTCGCGACGGCCTGCCCGTTCTGCAGCGTGATGCTGGGCGACGGAGTCACCGCTGCCTCGTCGGGCGGAGCCTCGGCCGGAACGGAAGGCGGCGTGGGCGTCGGCGTCCCCGAGGTCACGGACATCGCCCTGCTGCTGCTCGACCGCGTGCGCGACACCGGGGTGGTCCCGTGATCGGGCGGCTCGACGAGGTCGTCGTCGACTGCCACGACCCGCTGGCCCTGGCGACGTTCTGGTCCCACGTGCTGGGCGGCACCCCCGAGCTCCGCGACCCGGACTGGTGCCGGCTGCAGGGCCCTGGCTCGCCACTGATCTCGTTCCAGCGCGTGCCGGAGCCGAAGTCGACCAAGAACCGCCTGCACCTGGACGTCCTGGTCGACGACGTCGACGCAGCCACCGCGCAGGCGGAGTCGCTGGGCGCGAAGAGGCTCGGCGAGCGGCACGACGCCGCCCCCGGCTCCTTCCAGGTCCTGACGGACCCGGAGGGAAACGAGTGGTGCGTGGTCAGCCCCGCCTGACGATGAAACAGTCGGTTCGGTGGTGAATCAGTCCGGTGCAACCGACTGATCCAGGTGCGAGCTACTGATTCATCGGAGTTGGGTCGCGGCTCAGCGGGGCGCGCGAGCGGTCGGCGCGCGCGGTCGGGGTCAGTCGCCGGCTACGTGGCGCAGGAGGCGGAGCAGCTCTGCGCGGTCGGGCTCCGACAGGCGCGCCAGCCGGTCCTGGGCGCCCTCGCGGCGCTGGGTGGCGACGGCGCTCAGCAGATCACGGCCGGTCTCGGTGAGCTCGATCAGCGTCGCCCGGCGGTCGGTCGGGTCCGGGACGCGGCGCACGTGGCCGGCCGCCTCGGCCGCGTCGACCTTGGACGTCACCGAGCGGGGCGCAACGCACAGGCACTCGGCGATCTCTCCCGAGCGGCGCGGGGTGTCGAACCGGGCCAGCGTGCGCAGGAAGCGGAGCTGTCCGGGCGTCGTGCCCGCCTCGTCGAGGAATCCCGCGGTCCCCTGCCGGAACGAGCGCAGCACCTGGTGGACGAGGTCCAGGAACTCGCCCGACGCGTCCGCGGCTGCGGGCCCGTGAGCGTGGACGGGCGTCGGTTCAGGTCGCAGGTCGGCCGCACCGCCCGCTCGAGCGGCGGGGCCGAACGCGGCGTCGGGATGGCCGACGGTCTGCTGGGCGTTCACGACGACGAGGCTACCGCCGTTGCCCACGGTTGTGAACCAACCACATAGTGAGTTAACCTCACGATCGGCGTCGACGCGCCCGCTCGACCCCCCCGGAGGCGCCCCCATGCCCACACCCCTCGCTCGCAACGGCTCCGTCATGCGCGGCTTCATGAAGGACGACTCGGTGACCCACCGTCGTCTGAGCCGCGGCACGCTGCGCCGCATCCTGTCCTTCGCCCGCCCCTACCGCTGGCAGCTCGCGATCTTCGTCGCGCTCATCGCCGTCGAGGCCGCGGCCGGCGCCCTGACCCCGCTGCTGGTCAAGAACCTCATCGACCACGGCATCGCCACTGGCGACACCGCAGAGGTCGTCGAGCTCTCGCTGGGCATCGCTGTCCTCGCCATCGTCGGCGCGGGCCTGTCCGTCGCGGACCGCTGGGTCTCCTCGCGCATCGGCGAGGGCCTGATCTACGACCTGCGCACCGCCGTCTACGACCACGTGCAGCGCATGCCGCTCGCGTTCTTCAGCCGCGCCAAGACCGGCGCCCTCGTCCAGCGGCTCAACGGCGACGTGCTGGGCGCGCAGCAGGCGTTCACGTCCACGCTGCAGAACGTCATCAGCAACTCGCTGACCATCGTGTTCGTGCTGGCGGCCATGTTCTCCATGTCATGGCAGCTCACCGCGCTGTCGCTGGTGCTGCTGCCCGCGTTCGTGCTGCCGGCGCGTTGGTTCGGCAAGAAGATCGCCGCGATCACGCGCGAGAGCTACGAGCGCAACGCCGATGCCGCGCAGATCATGAACGAGCGGTTCAACGTGGCCGGCGCGCACCTGGTCAAGGTGTTCGCCGACCCTGCGCGCGAGTCGGCCGCGTATGCCGAGCAGGCCGCCCGCGTCCGCGACATCGGCGTCACGCGCGCGCTCTACTCGACGTGGTTCCGCGTGGGCCTGACGACGCTCGCGTCGATCGCGACGGCGATCATCTACGGCGCCGGTGGCGTGCTGGCGATCCGTGGCCAGCTCACGGTCGGTGTCGTCGTCGCGCTCGCCGCCTACCTTGGCCGGCTCTACGGCCCGCTCACCGCGATGTCGACGGTCCAGGTCGACGTCATGACGGCACTGGTCAGCTTCGAGCGCGTGCTCGAGGTCCTGGACCTCGAGCCGACGGTCACCGATGCCGCGGACGCCCACGACCTGCGAGAGGACGTCGCGCGGCGCGGCGCGGACGTCGAGCTCGACGGCCTCGCGTTCCGCTACCCCGCGGCCGACGAGGTCTCGCTCGCCTCCCTCGAGTCGGTGGCGACCCTGCGCCACGACCCCGTCGCCGACACCCTGCGCGACGTCGGCTTCACCGTGCCCGCCGGGCACATGGTCGCGCTCGTCGGCCCGTCCGGCGCCGGCAAGACGACCATCTCCCAGCTGGTCACGCGCATGTACGACCCCACGCGCGGCGCGGTCCGCATCGCCGGCGCCGACCTGCGCGACGTCACGCAGGAGTCGCTGCGCGCGACCGTCGGCGTGGTCAGCCAGGAGGCGCACCTGTTCCACGACACGATCGCCGCGAACCTGCGCCTGGCCCGCCCGGAGGCCACCGACGACGACCTCGAGCGCGCGCTGCGCCAGGCCCACGTCTGGCACCTGGTCGAGTCGCTGCCCGAGGGGCTCGACACCGTGGTCGGCGACCGCGGCTACCGCCTGTCCGGCGGCGAGCGCCAGCGCCTGGCCATCGCCCGGCTGCTGCTCAAGGCCCCGGACGTCGTCGTGCTCGACGAGGCCACCGCGCACCTGGACTCCGAGTCGGAGGCCGCCGTGCAGGCCGCGCTCGACGAGGCGCTCGTCGGCCGCACGTCGCTCGTGATCGCCCACCGCCTGTCGACCGTGCGCAAGGCGGACGCGATCGTCGTCGTCGCCGACGGCCGCGTGGCCGAGACCGGCACCCATGCCGAGCTCATGGCCGCCGACGGCCTGTACGCCGAGCTCTACCGCACCCAGTTCCGCGAGCCGGTCGCCGCCTGAGGCGCCTACTGCGCCAGCTCGTCCAGGTCGCTCACCGAGTCGACGGCCACGTCGTTGTCCGGCGCGACGGGCTGCAGGTCGTCGGAACCGTCGTCGACGGTGTACATGGCCTGGACCGGGTGCAGCAGGTCGTACGGCACGCCGGGTCCGTGGTCGGCCATGAGCAGCACGTAGGAGCCACCGACGTCGAACGGCGTCGTCTCGGCCTCCTCGTACCGGACCCCTCGGTACAGGCCGCCGAGCTGCGCGACCTGGATGACGTCGCCGACCGCGACGTCACCCTTGACGACCTCGTCGACCCGCGCGTCGGCGATGGTCACCACGACGCCCGGCACGTCCTGCGGGTCGTCGAGCCCGGCCTGGGGGTTGGTCCGCGGGTCGCCGTCGGTCGAGACCTCGGGCTTGTCGTCGACGACGGACGTGTCGAGGACGGTCACGCGCGCGACGACGTCCGCGGCGTCGACGATCTCCTGCGGGGTGTCGTAGGCGGGGTAGTCGGCGTACGACGTGACGACGGGCGGCTCGGCGGAGGACCCGGCCGACGGCTGCGACGCGCACCCCGCCAGCGACGAGCCCGCCACCAGAGCGAGCACCAGCGCCGCGACCCTCGTCCGTGCCCTCACTTGTACTTCACCACTTCGCTGACGTCGTAGGGCTGGGGCTTGTAGATGACCGCGGGGTCGCGGTCGTACTTCATGAGCGACGCCTTGCTGGTGGACGGGTTGTCGGCCAGCTTCAGGCCGTGCCCCAGCTCGTGGGTGGACGTCGACAGGATCCACTTCGTCAGGTTGGAGCCAGCACGACCCTCGATGAACTGCACGTTCACCTCGACCGTGAAGTGCTTGGACGACCCGGACCCGTACGGCGTGTACCGGCCGGCCCAGCTGTAGGTCCAACGGCCGGCGGTGTAGGTGCTCGCCGACGTCGTCGTCCGCGTGATCGACGCCCCCGCCCCCGACGAGTTCCAGTACCCCCGAGCCGTGTCGAGGTACCCGACCCACGCGCTGTTGATGCTCAGCGGCCGCACCGTGAACGAGGTGCTCGGCATGCCGCCCGAGTACTCGTCCGCCGCAGCCGGGCTCGCCGCCAGTGCCACGGCGGCGACCGCCGCCAGCACCGCGACCCCCGCGCCGCGCGCGCTCGATCGTCTCCTCACCACGCCCCCTGCTCGTCCGTCGAAACCGGGCAACTCCGCCCGAAGCGGACGCTAGCACGGTCGACCGACACACCGGGCGCGGCCGTCCACACGCCCTCAGAGGTCGTCGGGGCTCACCAGGAAGTCGGCCTGGTCGGCGATCTCGCCGCCGACAGCCTCGTGGACGGCGCGCGCGACGGAGTGCAGCACGCCCGCGGCTCGTCGTCGGGCGACGCGGTGCTCCAGCGTGGGCCGCTCGATCTCCAGCTCGTCGACGACCACCGGTTCCCAGTGCACGCGGTACGCGACCACGCCGCCTGCCGCCCACGGCACGGAACGGAGCAGCGGCGGCACCTCGTCGGGCTCGGAGACGTCCACGGAGATGAGCCCGTCGACGCCGAGGTCCACGAGGATCCCGAAGGTCTGCGCGGCCTCCTGCGCCGCGGCCATCATCATCTCGTCGAACGCCGCCGCCTCGGCATGCAGCCGGCGCCGCGCCTCCTCGTCGTCCACGCCGTGCAGCTCGAGCGACGACCGCAGGCCGGACCCGCCGGGCTCGCTGATCCCCGCGGGACCGCTCACCGAGTGCCG
>Ga0160439_1000483_pt1 | contig 18449 bp, 16 predicted proteins | sample HID1975M_E0MG_FD_108201 | JGI IMG/M metagenome (GOLD analysis project Ga0160439, IMG submission 108201) | Enriched soil microbial communities from UW Madison campus, WI, USA - HID1975M_E0 MG | ecosystem: Environmental > Terrestrial > Soil > Unclassified | place: USA: Madison, Wisconsin... | reverse complement strand
GTTCCCGCGCTGCAGGGGTAGCGCAGATCAGCCTTAGCGGGATTTTCTCATTGGGCAATAATCCGGATTTTCGCTACACGCCTTCCCTGGGTGAACCTCACTGGTGATAAGTGATGATTATCGCTAGTACACATCCTATTTCATAACGTACATTACATAGTATGAAGCGAAATAGCACATTGCCTGCCTTGGCAGCGTCGGCCGTGAACCTGGTGCTCCCCGAGCAGCTGGCCCAGCAGGCCGCCGACGCAGTGCGTGAACTGCTCGCTGAAGCCGCCGCGGCCAACACCACCCGCAGCTATGCCGCCGCCCTGCGCTACTGGGCTGGCTGGCACCAGGCCCGCTATGGCATTGAGCTAGCCTTGCCGGCGAGCGAGGCCGTGGTGATCCAGTTCCTGGTCGACCACATCCAGCGCAAGAACAAGACCGGCTTGGTCATCGAGCTGCCGCCGGCAATCGACCAAGCGCTGTTCGCCGCCGGCCTCAAGGCGAAGGTCGGGCCGCTTAAGCTTTCGACCGTGGTCCAGCGGGTAGCCGTGCTTTCCACCGCCCACAAGCTCAAACGCCTGGCTAACCCCTGCGAGTTGCCTAGCGTCCGCACCCTGCTTAACCGGGCCCGGCGCGCGGCGGTCAAGCGCGGCGAACGACCGACCAAGAAGACCGCGATTACTCGGCCCGAACTGGAGGCCATGCTGGCGACCTGCGACGACAGCCTCGAGGGCCTGCGTGACCGTGCCCTGCCCTGCTCTGCTTCGGGTTCGCCAGCGGCGGGCGACGTCGCAGCGAGATCGCCGCCGCAGACATGCGGGACCTGCGCAAGGTCGGCGAGGACGCCTATATCTATCGACTTGAGTATTCCAAGACGCAGCAGGCCGGGGTGTCAGTCGATTCGACCCCGGACAAACCAATATTGGGGCGCAGCGCCGAGGCGCTCGCGGCTTGGCTCAATGAGGCAAAAATCCATGAGGGTGCGATCTTCCGGCGGGTTTGGAAGGGGCGGGTCGGCCCTGCCCTCCTCCCAGGCTCAGTGGCGGCAATCGTCAAGCGTCGCGCTAAGTTGGCAGGGTTGGAGGGGGACTTTGGTGCACATAGCTTAAGGTCGGGGTTTGTGACCGAGGCCGGCAAGCAGGGCGTGCCGCTGCCGGCGGTGATGGCTATGACCGAACACCGTTCCGTGGCGAGCGTGATTGGGTACTTTCAAGCAGGTGCGGCAGAAGACCATCCAGCCGCTCGCCTGCTGAAGTACTTACGCACCCATGGCATGGGCAGGTCGAAGGGGCGATTCCGAAGAGTCCGGATGCAAGTGTCCGACCGGGGTGGGCGCAGTCGAGACCTTGCAGTTCCAAGCATTCTGGGTATATTCCGGATATACGACGGAAAATCGATATGAACAAGGACGGAAGGTCGACCTTTGATGCGTTATCTGCTCGACACCAACGTCATCAGCAATTTCACCAAGCCGGCGCCGTCAGAATCGCTGATCGCCTAGATGGCAGAGCAGTCCGACGAGGACCTCTTTATCGCGTCGCTGACCGTGGCCGAGATTCGCCGCGGGGTGATCGAAAAGCCGGCCGGAAGATGGCGCGATCAGCTCGACACGTGGTTCACTGGCCGTCAAGGCCTCCAAGCGCTCTCTGCGGGCCGTATCCTTTCGTTCGACGAGAAAGCGGGTCTCGTCCAGGCCGAGCGTATGGCTGACGGAAATTCGAACGGCCGTCCGCGCAGCAGTCTTGACACGATCATTGAGGTGATCGCCTCCGCCAATGACTGCATCGTGGTCACGGACAACGAGCGCGATTTCGCCGGCATCGAGATCGTCAAACCGATTCGGGGGGCGAGCTGATGAGAGCGCAGCCCTTCACACGTCCCACGCTGATCGCCGCCGTTGAACTTCTCGAAGGACATAGCCAGGCTCGCTTCAATCAGATGATCCTGCGCCTCGGTCTGGAGGACGAAATCGGTTCGGGCACAGTAGTGAGCGTCGCCAAGAAGTGCGACATCCTCGGGCGCATCGTCGTCCAGCGCTCGGACCAAGTCTTGGACACGCTCGACGGCAGCATGTCGCTCGGAGAAGCCGTGGTGCGAGAGGCCGTCCATCTCCTCAGTGCCGAGCCACGTCTGCCGCGCGAAACAGCGCTCAGTCGCGGTCTGGCCCGCGATGGCTATATCGTGAGCTTCGACGACTACGGCCGCAATCCGAAACTCCGGGCGGCATTGCCCGACGAGGTTCAGCTTCCCGAGACCGACGACGAGGTTCATCAGCTTCTCAAGTCGTTCCAGTTCATCACGTCGCTCGGCCACCTTGATCAGGCGATCGAGGCGCACACGCGCGGCGACTGGGCGGCCTGCAACAGCCAACTACGCACATTTTTGGAGAGCCTGTTCGACGACATCGCCCGGAACATCCGGCCGCAGGAGGCCGCGCAGCGGCTAAGCTCGGAGAACCGGCGTGCGCTACTGGCCGATCTCAGCGTCGGCTTTCTCGCGGTCGACCGGAACGAATGGACGGCCGACGGCAAGAACTACGTTAATGGCCTCTTCAAGATGCTGCACACCGAGGGTTCGCACCCCGGGCTCTCGGACGAGGACCACTGCACCTTTCGCCTGCACGTCGTCCTAATTACGGCCAGAACCTTTTTGCGCCGTCTCCACTATAGCCGTTGATCATGACCGCGGGCGCTACCAGTATGAAATCTAAGGTCACCTTCCTGGAAACCGTCTATCCGCCGATCTCCAATCAGGAGGCAGTTTGGCTTCAGAATGACTCGGAGGTCGAGGCGCTGCTTAGGCAGAGCGACTTCTACATGATTGGCGGTCGCGCTGAAGCCAAATACCTGAACCTCGTCATCGACCCCGACGCCTGCGTCATAACCTTCGACTTCGCGATCGGCGATAATTTCCGTGATCCCGTGGAGATCCGCATCCGCGACCTGCCGGCCGTCGAGGAATTGGAAGCCGAGTCCTTCTGGATAGAGACTGGCGACAAAATGATCCGGGTGTGGGACGGGCCAATCGGCGAACCCGGCTCGAGTGTTCTGGAGTGGTTCACGACCGAGAAGCTGATCTGGGATCGGTCGCGCGGCCGTGCCGGTATCGGCCGCTTCTATCGTTACCGCGAGGCCGCGACCTACGACCTCCTCTATGTCGGTATCGCCAAGGTCGGAGACAGCTTCGATCGCCTCATCAGCAATGGACACAAGGCCCGCATGGAGATTCTTGGCAACGAGCCCCAGCGCTATCCCGGAGCGCGGGTGACCGACGAAATCTATCTCTTCCTGTTCAACGTCCAGCCACTGATCATGACGACCTTCGAACTGGAGCATGACTTCGAGAATGAGGATCTCAGCGGTGCCTACGACCAGAAGCGTATCGTCGCCGATGCCGAGAAGGCCTTCGTCAGCCTCCTGAAGCCGGAATACAACGTGGTGAGGTTCGCGAGCTACCCAAAGGGCGCGGACGGCCTCTACGGCTCCGACTTCGTTCGCTACGGCTACGCGATCTGCGAGGCAGCTTCCTTCAATACAGCGCATGGCCGGATCAGGGGAAGCCGGGACGCGACCACCGGCTTCATCACCAATGATGCCGACAGCATCTTCGTGGAAGGAAACACCGTGAAGCTGTTAGTCTCGGGCGTCGATTTCTCGGCTGAGCCGCCTCCGGCCGGAGCGAACGCCGCTCCGCAAGACAAGCAGAAGGAAGACAATCAGGGGGGCGTATGATGAATCGCGGTTCCGAATGGCATCGATGGGAGCCGCATATCCATGCGCCCGGCACCCTGTTCAACAACCAGTTCAAAGGCCCGAACGCCTGGCGCGACTATCTCACCAGTCTCGAACAGGCGACGCCCGCTATCCGCGCGATCGCGGTGACCGACTATTATTGCACCGACACCTATCAGGACGTCGTCCGAGAGATGACGGAAAACGGCCGCCTGCCGCAGGTCGCGCTTGTTTTTCCCAATGTCGAGCTACGGCTCGACGTGGCGACGGTGAAAGAACGCTGGACAAATATCCACCTGCTCGTCCGCCCCGACGATCCGAAGCATGTGGCGGAGGTGGAGCGATTTCTCAGTCGGCTGAGATTTGAAGCGTTTGGCGACAACTTCGCCTGCACGCGAGAAGACCTCATAAAGCTGGGAAGGAAATCCAAGCCGGAGCTGATCGATGAGCGGGCCGCGTTCCGCCACGGCGCTACGCAGTTCAAGGTCAACTTCGGAAAATTGCGCGAAGAGTACGGCAAGAGCGATTGGGCGAAAGAGAACATCCTGATCGCCGTCGCAGGCGCCGAAACTGATGGTACGTCCGGCATCCGCGATGCCAATGACGCAACCTTGCGACAGGAAATTGAGAAGTTCGCGCACGTCATTTTTGCCAGCAGTCCGGCGCAGCGCGATTTCTGGCTGGGACGAAAAAGCGGCGTCGGAGAGGACGTGCTGCGCGAGCGATACGACGGCTGCAAGCCCTGCCTGCACGGCAGCGACGCACATGAGCAAGCAACCGTCGCCAAGCCCGATCGCGACCGCTATTCCTGGATCAAGGGCGCGTTGGAATTCGATGCGCTGCGGCAGGCCTATATCGACCCTGCCGGTCGGGCCTATGTCGGCCCCCACCCCCCGTTTCGCGCCACCCCCGCATGTGTCATCGGGGAAATAGAATTGACGGGCGCCGCCTGGGCGCAGACGCCGAAGCTCGCCCTCAATCCTGGTCTGGTCGCCATCATCGGCGCGCGTGGCTCGGGCAAGACCGCGCTCGCGGATGCGATCGCGGCGGGATGCGACGCCACGGAAGGCCGCTTGAGCAACGCGTCGTTTATTGTGCGGGCGCGTGAGCATCTCGACGGCGTCGGCGTCCGGCTGACCTGGGAGACCGGGGATCCGTCGGTGCGCCCCTTGCTCGACGATGCCTTCGATCCGTCGCTCTATCCCCGGGCGCGCTATCTCTCACAGAAATTCGTCGAAGAACTGTGCTCGGCCGATGGGCTGAAAGACGAATTGCTGAGCGAGATCGAGCGGGTCGTTTTTCAAGCCCACAGTACGCTCGAACGCGATGGCACGACGGATTTCGGAGAGCTGCTGGAGCTGCGGACGACGGTGCTGCGCGACAACCGCACCCGCGACGAAGAGGCCATCGCGACTCTCTCCGATCAGGTGGGGCTCGAGCGCGAGAAGCAAAGTCAGATCGCTGGCCTGAAATCGCAAATCGCTCAGAAGGAAGCGCTGATCGCCGGCTATATCCAAAGCCGAGACATATTGGTGACCAACGGCAGCGTGGAGCGGATCGCGCGGCTGAATGCGCTGTCCGAAGCCGCCGATCTTGTCCGGACGCAGATACGGTTGTGGTCGCAGGAATGCCAAGTCCTGCGGTCTTTGCAGAACGACGTGTCGGATTTCCGAACCAATCGCGCGCCCATGGCTCTGCGCAAGAGCAAGCAGACCTTCGTCGGCGCGCATCTGGATGACAAGGCGTGGGAGGCGTTCCAACAGACTTACGCCGGCAACGTCGACGGAACGTTGACCGAGCGGCTCGCAAGGGCCGAACGGCAAGCAGCTACATTGCGGGGTAAGGAGCACCCACGTAAGGCGAGCGATCAGGACCCCTATGTGGCTGATGACGCCGAGCTGATGCGATTGTCGCTGGGCGAACTGGAGGCCGAGATCGGTCGGCTTCAGCGCCTGATCAACATCGATACGGACACCGCCAATCGCCTGAGAACGATCACCACCAAAATCGGAGATGAGAATGCCGCGCTGAAGCGGCTGAAGGACGCGCTGGCAGATTGTGAAGGCGCCGCAGCGCGGACCATCCAGCTCCAGTCCGATCGAGAGCAGGCCTATTTGCGGGTCTTCGAATCCATCGTCGCCGAAGAGCAAGTGCTGCACACACTGTATCAACCACTCATGGATCGGCTCACGCAGGCGTCCGGTACGCTGCGCAAATTATCGTTCTCGGTATCGCGCCATGCGGACGTGCATCGCTGGGCGACCGAGGGCGAAGGCTTGTTCGACAAGCGGCGCACCGGCCCTTTCAAAGGCGTGGGCACGTTGGAGACCTGGGCCGACGCGCTGCTAAAGCCGGCGTGGGAATCGGGCGATCCGAAAGCCGTCGCGGAGGCGATGGCGGGATTTCGTCAGGCCCATCAGGCCGAGCTGCTCGATCTTTCCGAGGTTCCCCGATCACAGCAAGCGGATTATCGCTCCTGGCTGAGACGGTTCGCCAAATGGCTGTACGGCACCAGCCATATCGAGATCAGCTACAGCATCGACTACGAAGCCGTCGATATCCGCAAGCTCTCTCCAGGCACGCGGGGCATCGTCCTGCTGCTGCTCTATCTCGCCTTGGACGACAGCGATGACCGCCCCCTGATCATCGACCAGCCGGAAGAGAACCTCGATCCGCAATCAATCTTCGACGAGCTGGTCGAGCTATTCATCGCCGCGAAGAATGTGCGCCAGGTCATTATGGTGACGCACAACGCGAACCTCGTCGTCAACACGGACGCTGATCAGGTCATCGTGGCGTTTTCCGGCACGCACACGCCCGGCAAACTGCCACCCATTCGCTATCTGTCGGGCGGCCTCGAGAACGCGGAGATGCGTAAGCACGTCTGCGACATCCTGGAAGGTGGCGATCGCGCCTTCAAGGAGCGCGCACGGCGACTTCGCGTCCGTTTCGATCGATGAGTACGGAGGACGACATGGAAAGCGAACTAGATCCCGACCGCATTGGCCGCATCGGCGAGCGGCAGTTCGAAGTGCTCTGCGAGCGCGCAGGCCTCTATTGCAACAAGAGCGCCGTCGACGTGATGGGCTGGGATTTCGTCGTGGAGTTCCCGACGGCGCCGGCCGGTCAGACACCACCTCTCGATCAACGCCCCACTAACGCTGCCCGAGTGCAGTTGAAGTCGACACTCGGCCGCGCCGGCAATCGTATCCGCCTCAGCCTGTCCGCCATCGAACGCTTGGCCAAGGACCCTCGGCCGGCGCTCATCGTCGTGTTCCGGCTGCGAGCCGGCGGCGACCTCCAATCCGCCTATCTTGTCCACCTTATCGGGAATGAGCTCGCGCGTGTTCTGAGGCGATTGAGACTGGCGGAGGCGCGCAAGGCCCACGACATCAACCACACAGATATCAGCTACGATTATGGGAAGGTCGGGGTGCGCTTCGAACCGACTCCTGCCGGATTATTGGCAGCACTGAGTGCAGCCTGCGGACAAAATCCCGGCGCCTACACGATCGAGAAGCAACGGCAGCTCACCGAGCTTGGCTATGAGAACGGCCGGTTCGAGGCCGAGGCGCTTATCCAGATCGAGGGTCCGGAGCATTTAAGCAGTGTAATGCTCGGCCTCGCGCCCTTGAAGCCGCATCGGCTCCGTGTGTTCGACAGCCGGTTCGGCATACGCCTTCTTTATCAAGGTACGCTGTTCGACGACATCGAAGAGCTACGGCTTACGCCTCCTACTCTGGGTTCCTGCGAGATTTCGATCCGCGGATCCGGCTTCGGGCAAGCGGCGCGGTTCGACGGCGAAATGTTTATCGGGCCGCCAATGGCCGAGCCGCATGGAGCAGAGCTCCTAATCCGCACTCCAGAGTTCCTCATCCGGCTGACGCCACCGGCGCTCAAGTTCGAGAGCGTCCGCTCGATCGGTGACATAGAGCATTCCCTAGAGGAATGGGCGGAGCTGCTTCGCGCGCTCACGCTCATGGCGTCGGGGCGAGCGACCCTGACGATTGCCGGAAACGACCGCATCCCGTCGATTACCTTTGCGGTCGATCAACCCATCACCGGACCGTATCTCGAGGAGATTCCGCTGATCTCCGCATTCTTGGACGGGTGGCTTCAGCTTCTCATGAACGCAGGTCTTCGCTCCACCGCTAGATTAAAGTTCGATGCGTTTTGGGAGGCGAATGAAGCCCGTATGGCGGTGGACATTCTGCTCAATCCGAAATCCCAGACTCGCTTCGAGTTCCACACCCTCGATATTGAAGAGCCGTCGTCGCCTCCCGAAGGCCTGTACTTCAACAGCTCGTCGTTTGCCGACGCCAGCATCACCTTCAGCGCGAAGGTCTTCTTCGAGCAATCAGATGATCCGGAATGGCAGTATCGGTCAACCCGCTTCGAAGCTCGCGATGTTCGACCGAAGGTAGACGACCTTGGAGAATACGGAATGGACCAGGCGGTCGCCTGCGACCTGAAGCTCCTTATCGACCCGAGGATCATGACATTGGCGCCTCGGAGGCACACCCCCGAACCGCCAGCTACATCCCAGTACCAGGAGTGAGAGGCGGCGACGGCAGTCTAAGGAACGGGCACTAAATGAGCATGCAATGGCTATTGGCAAAAGCGCCGGGATTTCGGGCGCTACCCGACGGGGATCGCGCCGCGATCTTCCACTTCACCTTCCTGTGGAGCCTGTTCGAGGCCCAGGTCATGGGCAGCTTCGCGCGCGCAGACCTGATCTGCGCAAAGGTCGATGAATGGCGTGACGCCGGAACGCTCGAAGCCGAACAGTTCGCCCCGGAGCTGGCCTATTTCCGGCAGCGCTACTTTGCTAACGGCGCCTTCACTCATCACTTTCCGCATCTGCATCTGCGCCCCGTCGACCAGCCCGCTGTCGTTCAGTCGGTTCTCGACGGCAGCAATAACGATCCGCGCGATCAGCTTCTCGCCACGGTGATGATCGTGTGGCGGTTTCGCAACAACCTCTTCCACGGCGAGAAATGGGCCTATCAGCTTCAGGGCCAGCTGTCTAACTTCACCCATGCCAACGCCGTCCTGATGCGGCTCTTGGAGATACACGGGCAGCTAGCCGCTTAGCGTGGCAATCTGAAGGGGAAAGCCTTCCCCTGCGTCCGAGCCTACCGTCTCGGCCCATCCCATTGTCCTGATCGTCCTTCAAAGCTCGGAGGACCTTAGTTCTAAGCCAATCGTCGTACTCTCGAGTCGCCCCGGATTTCGCAGCCACCTACAAGCTTGAGGCTCCCGCGTGCCGCCCTTCCCTACCCCCGATAAATCTTCCTAATCCCCCAAGCCGCCCGTGTCCACTTTTGGCCAGGAGCGGACGTGGGCCTGCTAGCTGTCGGACGGAGGCTTAGCCGCCCCATCAGGCTCTCGAAGCCCGGCTCGGATTTCCTCCGCGGCTCGCTTGGGCGATTCTGGCCAACCAAGCTCCATGGTCCCCACGCAGCCCCGGCAATCTCCGCCGGAATCGGCAGAGAGCAGATCGGCAGAGACGTCAAGCTTTCGACCGCAGACGTTGCATCGGGTGCTGACCATCGACACATCCCTCATCAGAAAACTGTGCCGCTAGGGAAACTCACGTCCGCTATCGGCCCCAACCCCCGCGAATGCCTATCGTGCTTTAGAAGCATCCGGTCTTTCCGATGCAAGCTGCATTCCAGATGATTGCTAAAGCCTGAGCGTGAGCTCGGGCTTGAAAGCGGCTTCATATCCAACATAGGGCAACGGCTGGGACATCAGTACCGCTGCCTGCAGCTTCTTCCTCATATCCAGATCAGCCGAGCATCGTTCCACCATCACCGAGATGACTTTGCCATGCTCCCCAAGCTCCAATTCCAGCGAACAGGGAGGCGGCCCATCGGTGGCCACAAACCGCGTCCAGCTTTGCAAAATTGCGTACCTCACCTCTCGCAGGTAGGCGCACTGAAGCTCATCACCACAGCTCTCGCCCGCGGCGGACGGCGACATGGTGCCGTCGGCATGTCCAACTATCTCATCCTGGGACGATAACGGCTTGCTAACGAACGACTTAGGCGTGGCCGAGAATACGGATTGTATTCCTTCAGTGGTGATCTCTTTACCCACCTCCCCCACAGGCAACCCTTTTGCGGCACTCTGAGAGTCAGAGGCGGTCGTCGCTGCGTGGTTAAGTGGTGGCAGCTTCGCCTCAGAGTCCGCATTCGGATCTTTAGATGCCTCAGATGGATCAAGGAGGCGAACAGCTATCCGACCATCACCAGCGCAGCTATGGTCTTCACTTGAAGAACGGCCAGGAGACGTCGACATAAGAAACAACAGTGGAAGCAGATGTAGAACCGTAGTGACCACCGACGCGACTACGGAATCTCTTGACACCCCAAGCCTTGGGGACCAGGTAGTCCTGGGATCATGTGCCATTGCGTTCGAGCTCCTGAAGAAGCCGGAGGAATAGTGCGCCCGGCCGCCCATGATCGCAACCGCCGGTCGCGTAGGGATTTTCCTACAACACCGACGACGAATCTGGGCTATGCTCGGCCCCATTGCGCGCCATGCAAGGGGTAGGACGCGCAATCACGGGGAAACCGGCGGGGCGTTTGTCGCGGGGAAAATGCGCGAGTGGGATAGCCCTGCCTCGGTTTTAGATCTGCGATTTCGGTAGTCTCAGGGGGCGCTTCATGGAAGGCGTAGCACTCAGGCTTCTTTTCGTTTGCATTTCTGCCGCTGTACCTTTCATTGCTCAGGCGCAGTCGTACTCGCGAGTGAAGGTCGTCCAGTACCACGATGACACCACGAACTGGGTGATTGGACAGGTAGCAGGTCAAAGCACCGATGGCGTTATGGTTGCTGAGACTGGGTACGATGCGCAAGCGCGTCCGAATGTATTCCGATCCTTCGGTCGGACCTTGCAGACCGTCGGATACGCCTCGGATGGAACCGTGTCTTCAACCACGGACGGCAGCGGAAACATTACCTTGTATGGTGATTGGAAGCGGGGCGTACCCCGGTCTGTTCGATATGCCGATGGTACCAGCGGATCAGCAGCAGTCGATGACTCAGGATGGATAAGGTCGATCACTGACGAGAATGGGTTCTCAACTCAATACGACTACGACCCAATGGGGCGCAGGTCAAGGACTGACTACCCGGCCGGTGATTCCACTGGCTGGCTCTCAAATGTAGCGAACTTCGTTCAAAACCCGAGCAGCGCGTTCGGCTTGCCAGCGGGGCATTGGGTAGGCACGGAGACGACGGGAAACTACCGCAAAACCAGCTATTTCGACGCGCTGTGGCGTCCGATTTTGATATCAGAGCAGGATAGCTCCAACCCGACCGCGACCCAGCGCTATCGCCGCTTCGCCTACGACGCTGATGGCAGAGTTACTTTCACCTCTTTCGACTCCGCTTCCAGCACGGAAACCAGTGGAACTTGGAAAGAGTACGACGCCTTGGGCCGTCTCACTTCATCCTCCCGCGACTCAGAAGCAGGAGTGCTAACTGAACTGACCGAGTACCTATCTGGGCACCGCGTGCGGACGACTCCACCAAGGGGCAACGCGACAGTAACAACATACATGTCATTTGACCGGCCGGACTACAGCTTGCCTGTCCATCGCGATCAGCAAGAACGCGCGGTCACTGAGATCCAGCGGGACTCCCTCGGCAACCCACTTTCGATCACACGACGAGACCAGGACGGCAGCTCATCGCAGACCCGACGCTACATCTACGACGCAGCGCGCATGTTGTGCAGGGTCATAGAGCCCGAAACCGGATCTGCCCTGTTCTTCTATGATGCTGCAGGAAATATCCAGTGGTCGGCCAACGGTGTCGCGGATACAAGTCTAGAAGGATGTGGATATGCCCAAGCCGGCGCCGGGCAGAAGGTAGAGAGAACCTACGACCAGAGAAACCGCCTACACACCATGACCTTCCCCGATGGTCTGGGCAATCAAGTGCATACGTACACGCCTGACGGGTTACCTAAAGAGATTCGCACACAGAACGGCGGCTCTTCAGGGGAGGTGGTGAACAGCTATAGCTACAACCGCCGTCGATTGCTGACCGGCGAGACGCTGGCGGTCCGCGGGGTGGCGTTGAGTCTGGGTTACGTCTACGCCACGGACGGGAGTCTCGCCAGCCAGGTTTATCCGTCGGGTCGTAGCGTGGACTACCAGCCGAACTCACTCGGCCAGTCCACCCGCGTAGGTCAATTCGCGACTTCAGTGAGCTACTACCCCAACGGAGACACTGCGAGCTTCGTATATGGAAATGGTGTGCACCACGCTACGTTGCAGAACGGTCGTCGTACGACTGCAAGGATGAGCGATGTCGGACCTTCGTCGGTTCTTGATCTTTCTTACGGCTACGACGCGAACGACAACATTTCGGCCGTCCTCGACGCGGCCACGGGTGGGCAATCGTCGCAGGTCATGAGCTACGACGGCCTCGACAGGCTACTGACCGCTGACTCACCGATGTTCGGAGGAGACCAGCGCGCCTCCTTTACGTATGACGCTGTGGATAATCTGCGATCGTTTAAAATCGGCGATCGGAGGTCATACGTCTATGGCTATAGCGCGCGCAATCAGTTGGAGACCGTCTCGAGAGTGTCCGATGGTGCTGCCGTCATTGGCATCGCCTACGATCCACAAGGCAACGTGTCCAACCGAAATGGGGTACTACACCAGTTCGACGTCGGCAATAGACTGCGGGCCGTGGTTGGCCGGGAATCTTACTCGTACGATGGCCATGGTCGAAGGGTTGAGGCTGTGTCATCTGATGCGAGGACGATCCTCTCCTTCTACGACATCCGAGGGGTGCTGCGTTACCAAGATAATGGCCGCGCCTCAAAAAAATCGGAGTACTTTTACCTAGGCAATCGAATGGTCGCCCGCGCTGACGTTTCGACACTGCCGCCTCCGCAGTCCGCGCCCACACTGTCCGTGCCGTCCTCTAGCTCCACTGGAACTTACGTCGCAACTTGGTCGTCGGTGGCAGGGGCGGACCGCTACCGCTTGGAAGAGCGTCTCAACGGAGGAGAATGGTCCCAAGTGATCGTATCGGCCTCCACCGATTGGACGGCCTCCAGTAAGGGCAACGGAACCTACGGATATCGCGTCAGCGCTTGCAATGCAGGCGGATGCAGCTCCACTTCCTCCGAAGGCCAGGTAGTAGTTCTGGTCGCTCCGACCTCACCTACTCTGCAGGCGCCATCTCTGAGCACGGACGGGAACTATACGGTGAGCTGGAATGCAACGCCAACCGCGCAGACGTTCCGGCTTGAGGAGCAACAGGCCGACGGAGCGTCCTGGTTGGTAGTGCAGGACTCATACCTAGTGGCTTGGCAGGCAGCTGCCAAGCCGGATGGGACCTATCGGTACCGCGTCCAGGCTTGTAATGCCAGTGGCTGTGGTGGCTCTTCCGCTCTTGTCGCGGTTACTGTTCTGCATCCCCCTACGCACGTTCCCGCATTGCTAGGCCCGGCTGTTAGTACCACAGGAACCTTCGTCATCAGTTGGACCTCGGGTGCTGGCGTGACTGGCTTCACCGTTCAAGAGCGCGTCGGCGATGGGGCTTGGTCCGGTCTGGGCGGTACTGCTGCTACCGCAGTGTCCATTAACGGCAGGCCTAATGGGTCATATGGGTATCGAGTCAGTTCCTGCAATAGCAGCGGTTGTGGCAACTTCTCTGCTGAGTTTAGGGTCATCGTCCTCCACGTCCCTGATGCACCTCAGGCTTCAGCGCCGGCATTGAGCACCAATGGAAGCTACGTCGTCGGATGGACGCCGATGGCGACCGCCACCTCGTACCGGCTTGAAGAGCAATTGAGTGGGTCTGGCTGGAGTCTGCTCTATGGCGGAGTCGAGACGGCATTTGGAGTGGGCGGCCGTCCCAATGGTACCCACTACTACCGAGCCCAAGCGTGCAACTCAAGTGGATGTGGCTCGTACTCGGCCGCTGTGGGCGTCCTGGTGCGTCTGCCTCCAGCCGATGCGCCCGGAATCAGCTCACCGGCAAGCAGCACAACGGGACTCTTCTCGGTGAACTGGAATGGTGTAGCCACGGCAGAGACGTATCAACTCGAGGAGCAGGTTAACGGCGGAGGTTGGGCGTTGCAGTACGAAGGTCCACTCTTGTCTAGGTATCAAAGCCAGCGGCCCAGTGCGACGTACCAATACCGGGTGCGCGGATGCAATACATCGGGTTGCGGCCCCTATTCGGTCACAACGCAGACGGTCGTGGCCATCAATAGGATCCCGCTCGAGTTCAAGGTCCGTTATTCGGCGACCGGGTATCCGCAGCAGACCAGCCGCTATTACTTCTACTGGAATCCGATAGTTGGGGCGACGCGCTACGAGATCAACACGATCAAGCAGCAGACGATCACGGTGCAGGCAACCGCCCCGAACCCGCATGAGATCACCATGGGGGGGCCGCCGATGCACTTCGGTGACTCCTATCGCATCCGGTCCTGCGACGCAGGGAGCTGCTCGGATTGGTCGGAGTGGGTCAAGCATGCCAGCCTCTAACGTACGCTGGCCAATTCAAGCTGACCGGCACACGCCGGATTCTTTCGACGTCTGGGAGACGACGTGAACGTACAGAAGCCCATCTACCTGTTCATTGCAGCAATCTGCCTCGCTGGAGTGAGTCACGACGGCTTCGCTCAAGCTACCCAAGGGGTGGACTTGAGATACGCGACGCTGCTCAAAGACCCGGAGCGCCTTGCAGCAACGCCGGGAAACACCTTCGGAGACCAGCACAATACGGAAAGTGGCTCACTTTCGTTCAATGTCGTAGATGTGTCTATCCCAGGCAATAGCGATCTTCCGGTCGAATTCCGACGGTCAATGAAGATCGAAGACATCCTGCTGGATTACGCCAACCCAGCCTCTTCCAGACTATCGGATTGGGACTTTGATCTGCCGCGGATCCAAGCAGCCTACGAATATAAAACGGGTTGGGTGACATCCGACCCGGCACGACAAAGGAAGAACTGCTCTGTCACCAACCCGGCTTACATTGCGCCGCCTGGTTCCGGCACCAACCCTGACCTCTTCCCGGCAGAGGCGTACTGGTCTGCTCCTTCGGTCCACTTCCCTGGGCAGGGCTCAAGCCTGTTGCTCTATAACCAAGGGCGGATAACGGCGCCAGCCGACGGCGGCCCATACTACTGGTTAACCAGCAACTTCGACTATGTCTCATGCCTTGCTTCCATCCAAAACGTGGGCAAGGGTACACCGGAGGAAGTCGCCTTCAGTAGCGCTGAGGGCTACATGGTGAGACGCCCAGACGGAACTCGCTACTGGTTTGACTGGATGGCGGTGGACAAGACCACGAATTTCATCACTGCCAGTCGCGGCACGTCGGTTGTGAACCCGTGGTTGAAGTCAGAGGCACTGCGGCAAGCAACTACCGCGCTGTATGCAACAAGGGTGGAAGACCGTTTCGGAAACTGGGTCAACTACCACTATTCCAACGCTAACACGCAGCCGGTACGAATCGACCGAATAGAGTCTAGCGATGGGCGTGTCATTACCTTCTCTTACTCAGAAGTGCAAGGTGTTGAGAGGCTTACATCGGTTGCCGCACATGGACGCACTTGGCTGTACGACTACTCTCAAGAAAACCTGCGAGTGAAGCCACTTGTTGCCGTAGGTAATCCAGATGGAAGTGCATGGAACTACTCTGGCCTTTCCAAGCCGTCCTTCGACTGGAGCCTCGATCAGCAGTATGGGTCTTGCGCGCGCCCGGACACGTGGCGGAGCATTGTAAACTTCGATGCTACCGTCGCCGAACCTCCTGGAGATGGCTATCGGTACTGGGTGGTTTCTCCGTCCGGTGCGCGTGCTGAGTTTCATTACGGACTGGTCCTGCTAGGCCGATCTGGTGTACCAAAGCAATGCCGCGTTAGCGGCACAACGCTCCCTGGCAGTAGCTACCAAGACATGTTGGAACAAGCTATCAGGATGGGTGGAAAGCAAATTGCTTTACTGTCAAAGACGATCACCGGCCCTGGGATAGAGCCGCTACGATGGCGGTATAACTACCAGTCTGACATGGGGCATCTTCCTTTCACCAATGGAACGTCTCGGACTAAGATCCTCGATCCTAAGGGTCTGCTGACGACTTACGTTTACGGAAACGTTTACAAGGGAAACGAAGGGCTGTTGCTATCTGTCACGGAAACCCTAGCGGGAACAGCGATCAGGACGGTGACAAATCAATACGCGGCGGAAGGCGACTATCCAAAGCAACTCGGCAGGCACCCTAACATCGATTCTAGTGACTTCGGATCCGCCTATCTTCGCCCTAAAATTTTCACTCGAACCGCACAGGACGGAAGCTACTTCGACTGGAGCGTCTCCCGAGCATGCGGAAGTCTCTGCCTAGACGGTCTAGGTAGGCCGACGACCTACGTGGAAGCTAGCGGACCGTGACCCCCATGTGCCCTAAGGAAGTGTTATGAATGTCGACAGTTTGAGGACTGTGCGCAAAAGCATTGTGACGCTTGTTTTTGCTGCTTTATACGCGGCCGGCTCCAAGTGCCAAGCTCAAGAAATCGTGTATATACATACAGATAAAGCGGGAAGCATCTTGGCAGAGACAGACTCGACCGGCGCAGTCCTCAGCCGTCGAACCTATGAGCCTTTCGGACAGCAACTTGAGTCCGTGGTCGACGGCCCGGGGTACACTGGGCATGTGCAGGACGCCGACACTGGGCTCACATACATGCAGCAGCGCTACTACGACCCCTCCCTCGGGCGCTTCCTCTCCGTCGACCCTGTGGCTACTCGCCCCATTGGCGACAACTTCAATAGGTATTGGTACGCGAACAATAATCCCTATACAAACGTAGACCCTGACGGGCGCGAGTGTAACGGCAATGGCTGTTGGGTCACCACCCTGGAGAGAGAGGCGGCAGCGTCAGGGAATTGGCGAGAGTACTATCGGCAAGCTGGATCCGGGGGGGATGCCTACGCTCAACGAGCAGGTGAGGTTGCATCCAATACCGGGTCAAGTAGGGTGAACGAAACGCTATCGCACGTAACGAATAAAATTCTGTCGGATTCCATTGCCGTGAAAATGGGTGCTGATCCACAAAGATTGACAACAAGCCAGAAAATCGCCATTGAGTTCAAGATGGAGAATATTAGAGTGGGTTTGGCGAGGGCGCATGTACTAGCTTTAGACAATGCCGGCGCCAGTGCCAAGAATCCGGTTAGCCTTGATCGGGCGGTAATCGGCGATTTCCATAAGTCGGTTTTTAATGCGAATGGAGCGGATCCAAGCATCTTCGGGGGCTTCAAGGTCGATGCTATGGAAAAGGCAATAAATAACGTTGGCGGAACGACGCGAGATTTTTATGACTACTGCCCAAGCCCAAGCTGCAAGAACTAAGCTCTTTGGTCTCATCGCTGCGCTGCTGCTCGCGGGCTGCGCTCCCTCGGCTGATTCCGTGTACAGAATCGATGGAGCGGCTACAGATTTTTGCGTCCCACGAGCCGTTGACGCAACGCCTGCCCGGCCCAACCAAGGAAGGGTTGTCCAAGGAGGATTTGCCTTAAGCGGTTGCTGGAACGGTGAACGAGAGAACTGCGTCGGTGAGAAAAATGTGCTTTCGCTTTCCGTTAGCGATAAGGCTTCCTCTCCCGGCAGGCGATTCGGAGACCTTCCGGTTGATGCACATCTAAAGATAGCGGCGATTCAAGGAAGGGGGATGGCGACCCATTTGGGTAGTGAAGTTATCGCCATTCCGGACAGTGTGGATGCCAACAAGCTGTTCCTATGGAACGTCAGCAACGCTAATCAAACTACCATGGTGGACGACGACACGCTGGAGGTCACGTGCACGAAGAGCCCCGAAGTTGGTGGATACATATGTAATCGTACGCAGGCTGCAGACGACTATTTGTTAGGGTACTCGTTCGCTTCTCAGCAGTTGCCGACCACGTTCAAGACTTTGGACAGTTCGGTGCAGAGACAGATTGAGGAATTGCGGTGTCCTACAACGCGATAAGATAGGCGGCACCACAATGTTCAGCCGTTTTAACGACCGCCCTGCCGCGATGGCTGAGAAGATGCCCATAGCGTTCTATCAGGGCGAGCCAAGGGTGCCTGGTTGGGTGACGAAGCTTGCTGGGCAGGCGTCGGAGTAAGGATCGTCAGCATAGAGCGCTCCGATGTGGAGCCTCCTTCATGGCGTCCGCTTTCGGCAAAGAGCGGACATCCACCCTACCCCCGATAAACATCCGTTATCGAGGGCTCGCGACTCATTCTGGCCGTAAAGCTGCCGCCAGCAAGTTGACGTAAGTATCCAGTCGGGCCCGGACAGCCATCAACACCCAGCCAAGCCCACTCATCAATACCATCGCAAAGATCAGCAACCCACCCACCAGATTCACATCGAACGCCGCCGCCCAGTCACCCCACTCCCAATTGCGAAACTGGAGGTACAGGGCAATCAGAACCGGGAACGGCCCCAGCTTCTGCAGGCCTCCGTACATGAGGCCCATCCGTTCTGTCATGCCCTGGCGAAGGGCGGTCACGAAGCGCAGTCGCTCCTCTCGCTGGTTGCGGGGGAACTCCCGGAGCGACTCGATCAAGGTACGCCAGTGGTCGAACTCGCCGTCCATCTCCTCAGCATGAGACAGTCGAGGTTTGGCGTACTGCCGCCACTCTCGCTTGGCAGTGAGTAGTCCGCCGACGAGAAATCCTCCAATTTCGATGAGC
>Ga0160439_1000482_pt1 | contig 18525 bp, 14 predicted proteins | sample HID1975M_E0MG_FD_108201 | JGI IMG/M metagenome (GOLD analysis project Ga0160439, IMG submission 108201) | Enriched soil microbial communities from UW Madison campus, WI, USA - HID1975M_E0 MG | ecosystem: Environmental > Terrestrial > Soil > Unclassified | place: USA: Madison, Wisconsin... | reverse complement strand
CTCGTCGCGCAGCTCGAGGACCACGGCGGTGTCGTACCCGGACGGGGGGCGGCCGTCGGCGGGCAGCGGGAGGCGCAGCGCGGGCAGCGAGCCGTCGCGGCGGCGGACCTCGTCGGCCAGGGCCGGGGACCCGGCGCCGGCCTGCGCGAGCAGCGCCGCGGTGTCGCGGAGGCTGAACCGGACCCCGCCCGTGGTCGACAGCACGCCGACCTCGTCGGCCACCGCCCGGACCGCGGCGAAACCGACGCCGAACCGCCCGACCGCGCGCGAGCCGCCGTCCCGCTTCGAGGACGCGCGCATCGACGCGAGCGACGCGACGCCCGCCTCGTCGAGCGGGGCGCCCGTGTTGGCCGCGACGAGCGTCGTGCCGTCGTCGGTGTGCGCGAGGCGCAGCAGGAGCCGGCCCGGAACACCCGCCCGGACCGCGGCGTCCGCGGCGTTCTGGGCCAGCTCGACGACCACGCGGTCGCGGTAGTAGCCGCGGGCGTGGTCCTCCTCGACGTTGGCGTCCTCGCGCAGCCGCGCGGGTGACGCGGTCCATGCCCCCAGGGCGGCCGCTCGCAGCGCGGCGGTGCCGAAGGGGTCGACGGTCACGGCTCCGAGTGTGCCACCGGGGTGTCCTCGGCGGCGGGCGCCACCTCGGTCGGTGCGTCGAGGTCTGCCGGCTCGTCGGTCACCGGCTCGGCAGCGACCGCGTCCGGCACGGGCTCGGTCGCCGGCTCGGCAGCGACCGCGTCCGTGACCTCGTCGGCCACCTCCGCCACCGGCTCCGCGTGCGGCAGGGTCGACAGCGCGGGGATCACGTCGATCCGCAGCTCGTCGATCAGCGGCGCGGACTCGGGCCACTCGGTCGGCACGGGCTCGTTGCCGGTCTCCGAGTGCGCTCCGCACCCGTGCTCCAGGCTGACCACCTTGCCGTCGTCGGGCGACCACTCGTTGGCGCAGACGCCGAACACCGTGCCCAACGGACCCTGCAGCGGGACGAGGAACCCACAGGTCTGGCACGCGGCGGCGGACGCGAGCGAGCCGGGGCTCGTCGGGCCGTGAGAACCCCGGAACCAGCGCTCGGCGGCCTCGTCGCGGCCGTGCGGGGACAGCACGCGCACGCGAGCCAGGGCCAGCTCGTCGATCGCGACCTCGTCGAGCTCGGGGTCGCCCGTGGGCGTCCAGCCGGGCTCGAGGCGCGGGTCGTCCGCGCGGAACGGCAGCACGTCTCCGGGGCCGACGTCGCCGGGGCGCAGGCGCTCGGACCACGGCACCCAGTCGGTGCCGAGGATCGCGTCCTCGCCGGGCAGCAGCTCGGCCTCGCACACGGTCGCGATCCGGCCGCGCGGCACGCGCGAGACGGTCACGGTCCACTCCCAGCCGCGGTAGCCGCGGGCCAGGGAGGCGAACCGGTGGGAGACCAGGCGCTCGCCCTCGACGACGACGCCGAGGTGCTCGCCGACGTCGGCCGGGTTGCCTGCGAGCTCGACCGCGACCTCGCGGGCGAGGTCGACGGCCGAGCCGAGCACGGCGTCCTTGGTGGCGGTGGCCACGTCAGGCCTCGAGGTCGGCGGCGACGGCCCGCAGCAGGGTCGCGTACTGCACCGCGCGGGCCTTCTCCGGGTAGCGGCCGCGGCGCAGGTCGTTGCCGACGCGGTCCAAGACCTTGATGAGGTCCTCGATGATCACGGCCATGTCGTCGACGGGCTTGCGCACGACCTTGGCGACCGAGGGCAGCGGGTCGAGGATCTTGACGGACAGGGCCTGCGGGCCACGGCGCCCGTCGGCGACGCCGAAGTCGACCTTGGTGCCGACCGACGGCGTCACGCCGTCGGGGAGGGCCGAGGCGTGCAGGAAGACCTCGCCGCCGTCGTCGCCGGCGATGAACCCGAACCCGCGCTCGGCGTCGAACCACTTGACCTTGCCGGTGGGCACGGCGTACCTCGTTCTCTGGGTGTGCTGGGAAACGTCTGGGGCCAGGTTACCGGGCCGTGCCCGTGTTCATCACCTGACGGCGGCGTCACCGAGCCGGTCGAGCGCGAGCGCGGCGAGCAGCGCGGGGCCGATGGCGAGCGCGTCGTCGGAGAACCGGGCCTGCGCCGAGTGGTTGTACGGGGCGGTCCGGGAGTCCACCCCCGCGGGCGTCGCGCTCACGAACACGAAGGAGCCGGGCACCTGCTCGAGCACGTAGGAGAAGTCCTCGGCGCCGGCCAGGGGTTGCGGCATCGTGAGCCAGGCCTGCTCGCCGAACAGCTCGCGCGTGAGGCGCGCGGTGCGGTCGAGCTCGTCGGCGTCGTTCACCGTCACGGGGTACCCGCGCTGGTAGTCGACGGTCGCCGTGAGCCCGTGGGCGGCGGCGATGTTCTCGCTCAGGGTGGTGAGCAGGCCGGGGGCCGCCTCCCACGTCGCACGCGAGAAGGTGCGGACGGTGATCTGCAGCTCGGCCGACGAGGGGATCACGTTGTTCGTCGTGCCGGCCAGGATCGCCCCGACCGTGACGACCACCGGGTCGAACGCGTCGAACCGGCGCGTGACCAGCGACTGGATCGCCAGGACGATCTCGGCCGCGACGGGCACGGGGTCGAGCGCGCGGTGCGGGGCCGAGCCGTGCCCGCCCTCGCCGTGGACGGTGATGCGCACGGTGTCCGCGGCGGCCATCGCGGTGCCCGCCCGGCCGGCGACCGCACCGGTCGGCACGAGCGCCGAGGCGACGTGCACCCCGTAGGCGGCGACGACCCGCTCGCCCGCGGCGTCGAGCACGCCCTCGGCGATCATCTGCTCGGCGCCGCCGTCGCCTTCCTCGCCCGGCTGGAACATGAAGACGACCGACCCGGCGATCTCGTCCCGACGCGCGGCGAGCAGCCGGGCCGCGGCGACCAGGCCGGCGACGTGCAGGTCGTGCCCGCACGCGTGCATGATCCCGACGTGCTCGGAGGTGAACTCCTCGCCGCTGTCCTCGGTGACCGGCAGCGCGTCCATGTCGCCGCGCAGCAGCACGGCCGGGCCCGGATTGCCGCCGTGCAGCACCGCGGTGACCGACGAGAGCGCGGTGCCCGTGCTGACCTCGAGGCCCAGGTCCGCGAGCGCGTCGAGCACGAGCTGCTGCGTGAGCGGCAGGTCCAGCCCGATCTCGGGGACGCGGTGCAGCGCGTGCCGCAGCTCGGCGATCTGCGGGAGCTGGGCGGCCGCATCGGCCCGGAGGCCGGCCAGGACGTTCTCGGACAGAGGCACGCGAGGCTCCGTTTCGTCGGTGGTCGAGGCCCTGGACGTTACCCGGCTCACACCCACCCACGTATCGTGGGACGGATGTCCACCTTCACCGGCTTCCTGCGCTCGCGCTCCGACGACGATCTCGTCGCGCTGCTGCGCGGGCGCCCGGACCTCGCCGTGCCCTCGCCGACGACGATCGCCTCCCTCGGCGTGCGCGCGACGAGCCGCGGCAGCCTCGAGCGCGCGCTCGCCTCGGTCGACGCCGGCGTGCTGCAGGTGCTCGAGGCCGTCGTCGCCCTCGGCCCCGACGCCGACGTGCGCGCGGCGATCGCGGACACCGCGGCGGGCGTGGATCTGGTGGACTCGGCGCTCGAACGAGCGGGCGAGCTCGCGCTGCTCTTCCGCGACTCCGAGGGCCTGCACCCGGCCCCGGGCCTGGCCGAGCTGCTCGGCCCGTACCCGGCGGGCCTGGCCCCCGCGTCGCCGACCGACCCTCCCGCCGACGTCGTCGACGTGCTGCCCGAGGCCCCCGCGGGCGTCGCGCCGGTCCTCGACGCCCTGACCTGGGGGCCTCCCGTGGGCCTCGCCCCGTCCAACGCGACGGCCACCGCGGCCGCCGTCGACTGGATGGTGCGCCGCCGCCTGCTCGTGATGGGCGACGGCCGGCACGTCGTGCTGCCGCGCACCGTGGCTCTCGCGCTGCGCGACGGCCGCACCCACCGCGCCGCCGCGCTCGCCCCCACCCCGCACTTCGCCACGCGCCTGCCCGCGACCGTCGCCGCCGAGGCAACGGCCGCGGGCGAGCGGATCGTGCGCCTCGTCGCGCAGCTGGGCCGGCTGTGGGAGGAGAACCCGGCGGGCGTGCTGCGCTCGGGCGGGCTGGGCGTGCGCGAGCTGCGCCGGGTCGCCACCGAGCTCGAGGTCGACGAGCGGCTCGCCGCGCTGGTCGTCGAGCTGGCCGCGGCCGCAGGGCTCGTGGGCGACGACGGCGAGGAGCTGCCGTCCTTCGTCCCGACGGTCGCGATGGACGAGTGGTCGGTGGCTCCCGTCGCGACGCGCTGGGCGCTGCTCGCCTCGACCTGGCTCGCGACGACCCGGACGCCGTGGCTCGTCGGCGGCCGCGACGAGGCGGGCACGGTCCGCCCGGCGTTGAGCCCGGACCTGAACCGCGCCTGGGCGCCCCGCCTGCGCCGGTCGGTGCTCGGCATGCTCGCCGCCCAGCCGGCGGGCGCCGCGCCCGACGCCGACGCGGTGCTCGAGGTCCTGGCGTGGCGCACGCCGCGGTCGGTGCCACCCGTCGCGGCCGTCGCCGCGGTGCTCGCCGAGGCCGCGGACGTGGGCGTGCTGGGCGCAGGTGCGCTCTCGGACGCCGGGCGCGCGCTGCTCTCGTCGGCCGACGAGGCCGTCGCCACGTTCGAGGCGACGCTGCCCCCGTCGCTCGACGAGATCCTGCTGCAGGGCGACCTGACCGGCATCGTCCCGGGCCGTCCGAGCGACGACCTCGAGTCCCTGATCGCCCGCACCGCGCGCGTCGAGTCGCGCGGCGGGGCCGTCACCGTGCGGTTCACCGCGGACACCGTGCGCCTCGCGTTCGACGACGGCGCGACAGCGGAGGGGCTGCTCGCCGAGCTCGCGCGGTTCGCGCGGGGGCCCGTGCCGCAGCCGCTGGAGTACCTGGTGCGCGACGCCGCGCGCCGGCACGGCCGCCTGCGCGCGGGCGCCGCCGCGAGCTACCTGCGCAGCGACGACCCCGCGCTGCTGGCCGGGCTCGTCGACAACCCCAAGCTGTCCGGGCTCGGCCTGTTCGCGCTCGCGCCGACCGTGCTCGCCGCGCAGGCGCCGACGCGCGAGCTCATCGACGCGCTGCGGGCCCAGGGCCTCGCGCCCGCGGCCGAGACCCCCGACGGGCACGTGCTGCACGTCGCGCGCGAGGTCCGGCGCGTCGGCCGGCGCGGCCGCGCGGCCGCGAACCGGCGCGCGGGCGCCGAGGCCCCGGCGGTGTCCACGCCCGCCGAGCTCACGGCGCTGGTCGCGCGGCTGCGGGCGCCCGAGCCCGTCGCGCCCGCCCGGGTGAGCGCCCCGGTGGCCGACGACGGAACAGACGAGCCCGGCGACGCGTTGGTGCTGCTGCGCGAGGCGGCCGCCGAGAAGGCGGACGTGTGGGTCGAGCTGGTGGGCCCCACCGGCAGACCGGAACGCCGGCTGCTGCGGCCCCTGCGCATCGACGGAGGACGGCTGCGCGCCGCCGACGTGCAGCGCGAGTCCGAGCTGACCGTCGCGGTGCACCGCATCGCGTCCGTCCGTCGCGCCCGACCCGTCGCCCCGCCCGAGGGCGACGGCGGCATCGCAGACGAGGAGACCGCGTGACCAACGGCCCGCTGATCGTGCAGAGCGACAAGACCCTGCTGCTGGAGGTCGACCACGACCAGGCAGACGCATGCCGCCGCGCGATCGCCCCGTTCGCCGAGCTCGAGCGCGCGCCCGAGCACGTGCACACCTACCGCCTGACCCCGCTGGGCCTGTGGAACGCGCGCGCCGCGGGCCACGACGCCGAGCAGGTCGTCGACGTGCTGCTGCAGTACAGCCGCTACCCGGTCCCGCACGCGCTGCTCGTCGACGTCGCGGACATCATGTCCCGCTACGGCCGGCTGCAGCTCGTCCAGGACCCCGTGCACGGACTCGTGCTGCACGCGCTCGACGCCGCGGTGCTCGCCGAGGTCACCCGCTCCAAGCGGACCGCCGGCCTGCTGGGCACGCGGCTCGACGACACCGACGTGGTCGTGCACCCGTCCGAGCGCGGCCACCTCAAGCAGGTGCTGCTCAAGCTCGGCTGGCCCGCCGAGGACCTGGCCGGGTACGTGGACGGCGAGGCGCACGCGATCTCGCTCGACGAGGCCGGCTGGCAGCTGCGGCCGTACCAGAAGCAGGCCGTCGAGGGGTTCTGGCACGGCGGCTCGGGGGTCGTCGTGCTCCCCTGCGGCGCGGGCAAGACGCTCGTCGGCGCCGGGGCGATGGCCAAGTCGTCGACGACCACGCTCATCCTGGTGACGAACACCGTCTCGGCGCGGCAGTGGCGCGACGAGCTGATCAAGCGCACGTCGCTCACCGAGGACGAGATCGGCGAGTACTCGGGGGCCCGCAAGGAGATCCGCCCGGTCACGATCGCGACGTACCAGGTGCTGACCACCAAGCGGAAGGGCGTCTACTCGCACCTCGAGCTGCTCGACGCGCGCGACTGGGGCCTCGTGGTCTACGACGAGGTCCACCTGCTGCCCGCGCCCATCTTCCGCATGACGGCCGACCTGCAGGCTCGTCGGCGCCTCGGCCTGACGGCGACGCTGGTGCGCGAGGACGGGCGCGAGGACGAGGTGTTCTCGCTCATCGGCCCCAAGCGGTTCGACGCCCCGTGGAAGGACATCGAGGCGCAGGGCTACATCGCGCCGGCCGACTGCGTCGAGGTGCGCCTGACCCTCCCCGACCGCGACCGCATGCTCTACGCGACCGCCGAGCCCGAGGACAAGTACCGCCTCGCCGCGACCGCGCCGGGCAAGAACCACGTGGTGGAGAAGCTCGTCGCGAAGCACGCGGGCGACCAGATCCTCGTCATCGGGCAGTACCTCGACCAGCTCGACGAGCTCGCCGACCACCTGCAGGCCGACCTCATCACGGGCCAGACCCCCGTGGGCGAGCGGCAGCGCCTGTTCGACGCGTTCCGCACGGGCGAGATCCACAAGCTCGTCGTGTCCAAGGTCGCGAACTTCTCGATCGACCTGCCCGAGGCGTCCGTGGCGATCCAGGTCTCCGGCTCGTTCGGCTCGCGCCAGGAGGAGGCGCAGCGGCTCGGCCGGATCATGCGCCCCAAGGGCGACGGCCGCACCGCGCACTTCTACACGGTCGTCGCGCGCGACACCGTGGACCAGGAGTTCGCCGCGCACCGCCAGCGCTTCCTCGCGGAGCAGGGCTACGCGTACACGATCGTCGACGCCGAGGACCTAGGCATCGGCGAGCCCGCCACCGACTGACCGCGTGGGTCGATCGCTGCAGGGAACGTTGCAGGATCCGCGCTGCTCCTCAGCACGCGCGCTGCAACGTTCCTTGCAGCCACCCGCGTCACCGTGCTCGTCCTCCGCGCGGGCACTTCGGCGCGGTGAACTCATGGGTGTGCGACACGCTGTGCCCCGCGCGGCGTGCCGCACACCCACGCGCACTCTCACCCGATGCGGCACGCGGGAAAACGAGTGGCCTGCGTCCGGGAGAATGGATGGCATGGCAGCGACAGTGCAGGCGAAGGGGGTCGCCGCCGGCTTCGGCGACCGGGAGCTGTTCACCGGCGCCGATCTCGTGGTCGCGCCGGGTGACGTGGTGGGGCTCGTCGGGCCGAACGGCTCGGGCAAGTCCACGCTCCTGCACATCCTCGCGGGCCTGCGCGCGCCCGAGGCGGGGACCGTGCAGGTCGCTCCGCCGGGCGCGGCGCTCGGGCTGCTGGCCCAGGAGATCGAGCGGCGGCCCGACGAGAGCGTCGCCGCCCACCTGGAGCGGCGCACCGGGGTCACCGACGCGCAGGCCGCGATGGACGCCGCGGCCGACGCGCTCGCGGCCGGCACACCGGGCTCGGACGACGAGTACGGCCACGCGCTCGAGCGCTGGCTGGCCCTCGGCGGAGCCGACCTCGACTCGCGCATCGGGACCGTGGTCGACGACCTCGGCCTCGACGTGGACCTCGACCTGCCGATGACCGCGCTGTCCGGCGGGCAGGCCGCGCGGGTCGGGCTCGCGGCGCTGCTGCTGTCCCGGTTCGACCTCTACCTGCTCGACGAGCCGACCAACGACCTCGACGCCGACGGCATCGCGCTGCTCGAGGACTTCGTGCAGCGGGCCGACGCGCCGATCGTCGTCGTGAGCCACGACCGCGAGTTCCTCAGCCGGACGGTCACGTCCGTGGTCGAGCTCGACCGCAGCCTGCGCCAGGTGCGCGTCTACGGCGGCAGCTACGACGCCTACCTCGAGGAGCGCTCGATCGCCCGCCAGCAGGCGCGCGCCGCCTTCGAGGGCTACGCGGCTCGGCTGGAGACGCTGCAGAAGCGGGCCCGCACGCAGCGCGCGTGGATGGAGAAGGGCGTGCGCAACGCGCGCCGCAAGGCGACCGACAACGACAAGCACGTCAAGCACTTCCGCGGCGAGACCTCGGAGAAGCAGGCGGCCAAGGCGCGCCAGACCGACAAGGCGATCGAGCGTCTCGAGACCGTCGAGGAGCCGCGCAAGGAGTGGCAGCTGCAGATGAGCATCGCGAGCGCGCCACGCTCGGGTGCCGTCGTCGCGGTCGCGCGTGCCGCGGTCGTGCGGCGCGGCGGGTTCACGCTCGGGCCGGCGGACCTGCAGCTCGACTGGCAGGACCGGGTCGCGGTCACGGGACCGAACGGCTCGGGCAAGTCCACGCTGCTCGCGCTCCTGCTGGGCCGCCTCGCGCCCGACGAGGGCACCGCGCAGCTCGGCTCCGGCGTGCTCGTCGGCGAGGTGGACCAGGCCCGCAGGGCCTTCGAGGGCGACGAGACGCTCGTCGAGGCGTTCGCCGCGCAGGTCCCGGACTGGCCGACCGCCGACGTGCGCACGCTGCTGGCCAAGTTCGGGCTCGCGGGCCACCAGGTGCACCGGACCGCGGCGTCGCTGTCCCCGGGCGAGCGCACCCGGGCCGCCCTCGCGCTGCTGCAGGCGCGCGGGGTCAACCTGCTCGTGCTCGACGAGCCGACCAACCACCTCGACCTGCCCGCGATCGAGCAGCTCGAGGCCGCCCTCGAGGCGTTCGAGGGCACGATCCTGCTGGTCACGCACGACCGCCGGATGCTCGAGACCGTCCGGCTGACGCGCCGGTGGCACGTCGAGGAGGGTCAGGTCACCGAGGTGACGCCCGACGAGGCGTAGGCGTCAGGCGTCGACGCGCTGGGCGGCGGTCGCCCGCACGTGGTCGACGAAGCCCCCGACGAGCGCCTCGCCGATCTCGACCAGCTCGGCCTCGCGCTCGGCGTAGGACGCGAGGATCGCGTCGGTGTCGACGCCGCCGTCCCACGTGGCCCAGTCGCGCAGGGTCGTCGTGGACGCCTCGGGGTGGAACTGCACGCCCCACGCCGAGCCGATCCGGAACGCCTGGTACGGGTACTGGTTCGACGACGCGAGCCACACCGCGCCCGCGGGCAGGTCGACGACCGCGTCGGAGTGCAGCGTCGGCTGCCAGGTGACCCGCCGCTCGGTGAGCCCGGCCACGAGCGGCCCGAACACCGCGTCGGACGCCGCCTCGGGGCGCCAGAAGATCGGCACGACGCCGGCCTCGGTCCCCGGAGGCGCGGCGACCGTGACCTGCCCACCGCGCGAGACCGCGAGCAGCTGGGCGCCCAGGCAGATGCCGAGCGTGGGGACACCCGAGCGGGACGCGTCGGCGAGCAGCGCGCGCAGGGCGGGCAGCCACGGGGCGGCCTCGTCGTCGTACGCGTTGTGGTGGCCGCCGAGGACGACGAGCCCGTCGCCCAGCTCACCCACGGCGGGCAGCGTCTCGCCGAGGTCGGCGCGGACCACGCGGAGGGTCGCATCCCGCAGCCAGCCCTCGAGGCGGTCGAGGGGCACGTCGGGCGCGTTCTGCACCACGGTCAGCACGAAAGTCACCGTTCGACGGTACCTCCGGGGTACCCCGCGTCCGAAATGCCGGGACCCCCATCACGTCCGGGTGGCTTCCAGGAAACTCTCAGCGGACGGGGCCATGATCGGAGCATGACTGCGCACGAGCCCGAGGCGACGCTCCTGGTCGTCGACGACGAGCCGAACATCCGCGAGCTGCTCGCGACGTCGCTGCGGTTCGCCGGCTTCGACGTCCACTCGGCCGCGGACGGCGCCTCGGCGCTGCGCCTCGCGCGCGAGGTCGAGCCCGACCTGCTGGTGCTCGACGTGATGCTCCCCGACATGGACGGCTTCACCGTCACGCGGCGCCTGCGCGAGAAGGGCCAGCACACCCCGGTCCTGTTCCTCACCGCGCGCGACGACACCGCGGACAAGGTGCAGGGGCTGACGGTCGGCGGCGACGACTACGTCACCAAGCCGTTCAGCCTCGAGGAGGTCGTCGCGCGCATCCGCGCGATCCTGCGGCGCACCGGCCCGGACCGCGACGACGACGCCCGCATCCTGCGGTACGCGGACCTCGAGCTCGACGACGACTCGCACGAGGTCCGGCGCGACGGGCAGGAGATCGAGCTGTCCCCCACCGAGTTCAAGCTCCTGCGCTACCTCATGCTCAACCCGGGCCGCGTGCTGTCGAAGGCGCAGATCCTCGACCACGTCTGGCAGTACGACTGGGGCGGCGACGCGAACATCGTCGAGTCCTACATCTCCTACCTGCGCCGCAAGGTGGACCAGGTCGAGGACGCGTCCGGCCAGCGGCTGCCTCCCCTCATCCACACCAAGCGCGGCGTGGGCTACCTGCTGCGCGCGACGGCATGACGGCGGAGGCGCCGCTCGAGCCACCGCAGCCTGCTCCGCACCCGCGGCACTTCGCGCGCACCCGCGCCCGGTGGGATGGGGTGCCGCTCGTCGGGCGGCTCATCGGGATCATGACCGTGCTGCTGGCCGTCGGGCTGCTCGTCGCCGGCGCGGTCGCGACGACGCTCCTGCAGCGCAGCCTGATGGACCAGATCGACAGCAAGCTGCAGACCGAGGGCGTCGCCTCGGCGAACTCCACCCTCGACCCGTTCGGCGCGGGCAGCGACGAGTCGCACGTGCCGACCGACTACTACCTGCAGCTGACGGACCTCAGCGGCACGCCCAACCACTACGTCCGCAAGAGCGTGAGCGCCGAGTGGGGCACTCCGAGGGTGCCGGCCTTCACGGTCGACGAGGCCATCGACCTCCACGGCGAGCCGTTCACGGTCGCCTCCAGCAAGGCAGGCTCGTCGTGGCGCGTCGTCGTCTACCCCGCGCGGGCGCAGCAGAACGGCGAGATCGTCGGCACCGTCGCGATCGCCCTCCCGCTCGGTGGCATCCACGAGACCGTGCGATCGATGGTCCTCGTCCTCGCGCTCAGCGGCCTGGTGATCGCCCTCGTCGGCGCGCTCGCCGGCCGGTGGGCCGTGCGTCGCTCGCTGCGCCCGCTGCGCGAGATCGAGGCCACGGCCGAGGCCATCGCGGACGGCGACCTCACCCAGCGCGTGCCCGCCGCCCCGGCCTCGACCGAGGTCGGCCGCCTGGGCGCCGCGCTCAACTCGATGCTCGCCCAGATCGAGCAGGCCTTCGACGCGCGCACGGCCTCCGAGGCGCGCATGCGCCGGTTCGTCGCCGACGCGTCGCACGAGCTGCGCACCCCGCTCGCGAGCATCCGCGGCTACGGCGAGCTGTACCGGATGGGCGCCCTGACCGAGCGCGAGCAGGTCGACGACACCATGCGCCGGATCGAGGACTCCGCGACGCGCATGGGCGGCCTCGTCGAGGACCTGCTCTCGCTCGCGCGCCTCGACGAGGGCCGGCCGCTGCAGAGCACGCCCGTCGACCTCACCGTCCTGGCCGCCGACGCGCTCAGCGACCTGCACGCGCTCGACCCGAGCCGCACGCCGCGCCTCGTGCCGCTCGTCGAGGGTGGGACGACGGGCGCGTGCATGGTCGTCGGCGACGAGCCGCGGCTGCGCCAGGTGCTCAACAACCTCGTCGGCAACACCGCGCAGCACACGCCCCCCGGGACAGCCGTCGAGATCGCCGTCGGCACGGACGGCACGCAGGGCGTCGTCGAGGTGCGCGACCACGGCCCGGGCATCGACCCCGAGCACGCCGCGCGCGTGTTCGAGCGGTTCTACCGCGTCGACGCCTCCCGCGGCCGCTCGTCGGGCGGCTCGGGGCTCGGCATGGCCATCGTCGCCGCGATCGTCACGGCGCACGACGGCTCCGTCACGCTGTTCGAGACGCCCGGCGGCGGCACCACGGTCCGTGTCGTCCTGCCGGTCGGCGGCCCGACGAGCGCACCCGGCGGGCTCACGCCCGGCTGAGCAGCGGCACGACGAACGCGTGGGGGGGCAGCGCGGCGATCGCGGCCGCGATGGGTGAGCGATCGTGCGCACCCGCGCGACGAGCCGGCACCCGCTCCGCCCCACACGCCTGCCCGCGCGGGGCTACGATGGCGCGTCCTAGTCACCGTCGTGAGGTTTTTTCATGGGCGTCCATGACGCACCGCAGTGGTTGCTGTCGGCCTTCCAGCGCAGCGCACGCGGAGCCGGTGCCACCGCGCCGGACGAGCAGGTCCGTGACGTAGGGCAGGTGCTCGTCGACCGCTGGTCCGAGCCGGGCCGCGAGTTCCACAACCTCAAGCACCTGGTCGACGTGCTGGTCCGCGTCGACGAGCTCGCCGAGGAGACCCACGAGCCGGACCTGGTCCGCCTCGCCGCCTGGTACCACGGCGTGGTCTTCGACTCGGCCGGCACCAAGTCGTACGCCAACAAGGGCGGCGAGGACGAGGCCGCGAGCGCCGGTTTCGCGCGGTCCGAGCTCGTCGGCCTGGGCGTGCCCGACGACCGTGCCGAGCGCGTGCACGACCTGGTCGTCGCGCTCGTGCGGCACTCGCCGGACCCCAACGACTTCGACTGCGCGGTCCTGTGCGACGCCGACCTCGCGATGCTCGCGGCCGAGCCGCAGCGCTACAAGGCGTACCTGCACGACGTGCGCGCCGAGTACGCGCACCTGCCGGTCGAGGACTACGTCCGGGCGCGCATCCGCATCCTGAAGAAGCTGCTGGCCCGCCCGACCCTGTTCTCCTCGCCGCTCGGCGCGGCGTGGGAGGAGCCCGCGCGGCAGAACGTGTCCGCCGAGCTGCAGCGGCTCGAGAAGGAGCAGGCCAGGCTCGAGACCCAGCTGGCCGACGAGGCCCCGCGGCAGACCGGCACCGACGCCTGACGGTCACAGACGCCTGACCGTCGCAGACGGCTCACCGAGCCGACCACAGGAGCGCCGGCCGGCGCGCGTCGTCCCCAGATGTCCACGACGCGTGCCCGGCCTCGTCCCCTCCGCCTAGCGTCGACCGAAGAGGCGCGCCGCGAGGGCGCGGCCGGTCGGGAGGCAGCATGAGCAGGTACGAGGTCGACAGCGCGCAGGTCACGACGGCTGCCGCGGCGGTCCAGACGCGGGCGGCGACGATCCGCACGGAGGTCGCCGCGATGCAGCGCCAGCTCACCGCGCTGCAGGACAGCTGGCGGGGAACGGCCGCCACCCAGTTCGCGGCGGTGCTGCAGGAGTGGTCGACCGCCTCCACGCGGCTCGACCACGCGCTCGGCCAGATCAGCCACGCGATGCAGGCAGCGGGACGCACCTACGCCGACGCCGAGAGCCAGGCGGCCCGCATGTTCACGCCGTCCTGAGCACCCGCGAACTCGTCCACGTCGAACGCGAGCCCGTCCTCAGCCAGGACGTCGCTCTCGTCGCACCAGGCTCGGAGTCCCACGACGGTCGCCACGCGTCCATGGTGCCAGCGCGGCCTACGCTCGGGGGATGACCGTGCTCGTCGACCCGCCGATGTGGCCGCGGCACGACCGCCTCTGGGCCCACCTGGTGAGCGACGAGTCGCTCAGCGAGCTGCACGCGTTCGCCGAGCGCGCCGGGCTCCCCGCGCGCAGCTTCGACCTGGACCACTACGACATCCCCGACGCGCGCTACGACGAGCTGGTCGGGCTCGGGGCCGTCCCGGTCAGCGCGGGCGACCTCATCCGTCGGCTGCGCGCGTCGGGCCTGCGCGTCCCCGCGCGCGACCGGGGACCGCACCAGCACTGAGCGGGCGGGGCGCGCGAGCCCCGGGACGGCTCCCGATGGCGACGGACATCCGGCGTCAGTCCGGCTGGACCGACCCGAGCGCGTCCTCGAGGTCGTCGGCACGCGAGTCGCGCTCGTCGCGGGGAGCAGCCATCGTCGCGGTCCCCTCGCGCGGAGCCCGCCGGACCGCCCCCAGCGGGATCATCGCCGGCCGCTCGCCCCGCGGCTCCATGACCACGCGCACGAGCAGCACCACGGCGTAGACCACGACCGGCGCGACCGCGAGCAGCGGTCGGAAGAAGCTGCGCGCCTCGACCACCCAGAGGAGGATCGCCAGCACCCCGGCTCCCACGCCCCACAGCACCGCTCGTCGCATCGTCGGCCCCCCAGCCGTCGAACCGTTTCGGGGACCGTACCGCCGACCCCCGACACGATGACAGCGTTTACCGGGCTCGACGGACGGGAAAGTTCCGCGCGATCACGCGGAACCGGTGCCGCGCGGCACACCGATCCCCCGCGCGAGCGCGGCCACCCACCCCCCGGCGTCGGTCACGTCGACCCCCGCGGCCCCCGCCTCGGCCGCGCACCCGAACCCGACCACCCACGTCCCGTCCTCGAGCTCGACCCGCCCGAGCGACATCGGCGCCGGCAGCGCGGCCAGGAACGTGCCGAGCGCACCGGCGGACAGCCGCCACACCTCCCCCGCGATCGGCGCCCCGGACCCGGTCCGCACGAGCCCGGGCTTGCGCGGGACGGTGTCCAGCGCGACCAGCCGGTAGGCGGCACTGGTCCGCACGCTCGCCACGAAGCGCGCCCCCAGGGACTCGAGCTCGGGGTGCAGCGGCTGCCCGCGCAGGTGGGCGCCGACGACGAGCACGTCCACGCCCGCGTCCACCACGGAGCCGGCCTGCTCGCCCAGCAGCCGGGCAGAGAGGTCGATCGCGAGCTGGTCGTCGAACGCCCGCGCCAGCACGGTGACGCCGAACGGCCCGCCGTCGACCGAGCCCGCCGGGATGGCCACGGCCGCGAGGTCGAGCATGTTGACGAAGTTCGTGTACGTGCCGAGCCGCCGGTTGATCGCGACGGGGTCGGCCTGGACCGCCGCGATCGTCGGGTGCTCCGTGGTCGTCGGCAGCAGCAGCAGGTCCGCGCCCGCCAGGATCTCGTCCGTCCGGGCGGCCGCGGAGGCGAGCGCCGCCCGGTCGGCGACGTAGGCGTGCGCGGGGACGTCGCGGCCCGCGGCGATGATCGCGGCGACGGTCGGGTCCGCGTCGGGCGGCGCGGTGTCGAGGAACGCGCCGACGGCCTCGTACCGCTCGGCGACGATCGCACCGTCGTAGAGCAGCCGCGCCGCCTCGAGCATCGGCGAGACGTCCACCTCGACGACCGACGCGCCGGTCTCCTGCACCGCGCGCACGGCGGCGGCGAACGCGGCCCGCCACGTCGGCGACAGCGGGTCCAGGTCCGCGGCCCGCGGCACCGCGACGACGGGCGCGGCCCGCAGCCCGAGCCGCACGTCGGGAGGCCACGGACGCCCCGACGGGTCGCGAGGGTCGGTCCCGACCATGAGCCGCGTCGCGAGCGTCCCGAGGGCGAGGTCGCGCGTGAACGTCGTGACCACGTCGTACGTCCGGCAGGCCGGGACCACACCCGCGGTCGGCACCAGTCCGACGGTCGTCTTGATCCCGACGATCCCCCCGAACGCCGCCGGGACCCGTCCGGAGCCCGCGGTGTCCGTCCCGATGCCGATGTCCGCGATGCCCAGCGCGACCGCCACCGCCGAGCCCGAGCTGGAGCCGCCCGAGACCCGCGCGGGCAGCGTCGCGTGCCGGACCGCGCCGAACGGGCTGCGCGTCCCGACCAGGCCGGTCGCGAACTGGTCGAGGTTGGTCTTGCCGAGCAGCACCGCGCCCGCGGCGACGAGGCGTTCGACCGCGGGCGCGGTGAGCGTGGCGGGGCCAGGGCGCCCCGCGGGTGAGGTCGCGTACGACGGGCAGCCGGCGGTCGTGAGCAGTCCGGCGACGTCGATGTTGTCCTTCACCGCAAGGGTCAGGCCCGCCAGGGGAAGGTCCTCGCCGGAGGCCACCCGGACGTCGACGGCACGCGCGGCCGCGAGCGCCTCCGCCTCGGGGACCAGCGCGATCCAGACCTCGGGCCGGTCCGCCCTGGCGAGGCGCGCGTAGGCGTCGAGCACGCGCTGCTCGGCGGTGGTCACGACGAGCACGTCGCTCACGCACCCACCTCCAGGATCGCGAGCGGTGCGCCGGGTGCGACGAGCTGGCCGGGCGCGACCAGGACCTGCACCACCCGCCCGGCGGACGGGGCCGTGACGCCGAGCTCGAGCTTCATGGCCTCGAGCGCGACGAGCAGGTCGCCCTCGCGGACCTGCTCGTCGGCCTGGGCCTCGATGCGCCACACGCTGCCGACCATAGGCGCCTCGACGAGCACGCAGCCGTCGAGCAGCTCGATCTCACCCGGACCCGCACCGAGGTCACCCGCGTGCGCGGGCTCGTCGGGCGTGTCGAACTCGCCGGCCGCCTCCCACGCGGCCCGCTCGGCCGCGAACGCCGTCGCCTGCCGCCCCTGGAACGCGGCGATGTCGTCCGCGTGCTCCGCGAGCAGCGCCAGGTGCTCGCGGTAGGAGAAGGTGCCGTGCTCGACCTCGACGTCGAGCCGCCCGGCCGCGAACGCCGCGCGCTGCTCGAGCAGGTCCGCCGCGGAGACGGCGTGCCACACGACGCGGTCGAAGAACCGCAGCAGCCACGGCTTGCCCGGCTCGAACACGCCGCGCTGGCGGTGCCCGGACCAGATCGGCACGGTCCGCCCGACGAGCTGGTAGCCGCCCGGGGAGTCCATCCCGTACACGCACAGGTACTGCCCGCCGAGGCCGACGGTGTCGGCCGCGGTCCAGGTGCGCGCCGGGTTGTACTTCGTGGTCATCAGCCGGTCGCGCGGGTCGAGCGGCACGGCCAGGGGTGCGCCGAGGTACACGTCGCCGAGGCCGAGGACCAGGTACTCCGCGCGCAGCATCGTGTCGAACACGTCGTCGGTCGACCCGAGACCGTTGACCCGGCGGATGAACTCGATGTTCGACGGCAGCCACGGCGCCTCGGCGCGCACGCCCGCCTGGTAGCGGGCCACGGCCTCGCCGATCACCGGGTCGTCGAACGAGAACGGCAGGTGGATGCGGCGCGACGGCACCACGAGGTCGGCCGTCGCCGGGAGCGACTGCTCGAGCGCGACGAGCACGTCGACCAGCGCCCGCACGGTCAGCACGGCCGGGTCCACGTGCACGTGCAGGCTCCGCACCCCGGGCGTGACGTCCACGACGCCGGGCGTGCCCGACGCGCCCAGCGCCTCCCCCAGCGCGTGCACGCGCATCCGCAGCCCGAGGTCGAGCACCATCGGGCCGTACTCGACGAGCAGGTTGTCGTCGCCGCCGCGCAGGTACACGACGTCGGGCACGCCCAGCGGGTCGGCGGGATCGCCGGCCACGCGCGCGAGCACGCCGTCGTCGCCGTCCGTGCCGGTGGCGACGTGCGCACCCAGGTGCGCGGCGCTGCGCAGCGCGTCCGACGTGCGCAGCAGCGCCGCGGTCTCGTCGGGCACGGGCACGAGCCGCACCGTGTCGCCGGGACGGATCTGGCCCATCTTCCAGCGGTGCCCGACGACGACCGTCACCGGGCACGCGAACCCGCCGAGGCTCGGCCCGTCCGGCCCGAGCAGGATCGGGGTGTCGCCCGAGACGTTCAGCGCGCCGACCGAGTAGGGGTTGTCGTGCAGGTTGGACGGGTGCAGGCCCGCCTCGCCTCCGTCCGGCCGCGCCCACTGCGGCTTCGGCCCGGTCAGCCGGATCCCCGTGCGGTTGGCGTGCGTCTGCACCTGCCAGGTCGCGGAGAACAGCATGTCCATGTCGTCGTGCGTGAAGTACGACGGCGCGGGCTGCGGGCCCTCCTGGACCGCGACCTCCCAGGCGTGCACGAGCTCGGGTCGCACGTCGCGCGGCACCGGCGCGGGGGCCGGGGCACCCTCGGGCACCGCGCCCGGGACGAGCGTGTCGCCGACGACGAGCGCGCGGCCGGTGTACCCGCCGAACCCGCCGAGCGAGAACGTCGCGGCCGACCCCAGGTACGACGGCACGTCGAGACCGCCGCGGATCAGCACGTAGGTGCGCAGCCCCGCCTCGTGCGGGGTCCCGACGTCGAGCACCGACCCGGCCGGCATCGTGATCGGCTCCCACTGCGCGACCGGGGCGCCGTCGACCGTCACGGGTGCGTCGGCGCCGGTCACGCACACGACCGCGGCGTGGCTGAACCGCAGGCGCGGGCCGGCGAGCGTGCACTCGAGCCCGGGCGCGCCCTCGGGGTTGCCGACCGCGACGTTGCCGAGCCGGAACGACAGGTCGTCCATCGGGCCGGACGGGCTGATGCCCACGTCCCAGAACCCGAGGCGCCCGGGCCAGTCCTGCACCGTGGTCATGACGCCCCCGCGCAGGACGTCGACGTACGGCTCGTCGTCGCCCACGTGCGCGAGCGTGCCGGTCGTGTGGGTCGCCTCGAGCACGGT
>Ga0160439_1000481_pt1 | contig 18532 bp, 9 predicted proteins | sample HID1975M_E0MG_FD_108201 | JGI IMG/M metagenome (GOLD analysis project Ga0160439, IMG submission 108201) | Enriched soil microbial communities from UW Madison campus, WI, USA - HID1975M_E0 MG | ecosystem: Environmental > Terrestrial > Soil > Unclassified | place: USA: Madison, Wisconsin... | reverse complement strand
GCCGCGGTCGTCAGCAGCGCGACGGGCGCCTCCTGCCCCTGGAACTTGTCGACGGTGCCCACGCGGGTGCCCTGCAGACCGGCGGCGTCGAGGGCCTTCCGGACGGTCGAGACCTGCGCGTTGTAGGGCGCGACGACGAGCACGTCCGCGCTGGTCAGCGGCCGGTCCGTGCCGTCGGCGGGATCGCGCCAGCGGCGGCCGACGACGGCCCGGACCTGCTCGACCACGACGGCGGCCTCGGCCGCCGAGCTCACCGCGTCGCCCTCGTGGTCGACCAGCAGCACCCGGACCCCGGGCGTGATGCCGTCGAGGTCCCGGTCGGCGGTCTGCGGCACGCAGGTCAGCCGGTCCTCGTAGGACAGCCGGCTCACGGCCGCCGTGAGGTCGGGGTGCATGCGCCACGTGCGGTCGAGGAAGTAGCCGAGCTCGTCGGGCAGGGTGTCGTGCCCGTCCGCGAGCCACCCGAGCGCCGAACGGTCCACGGGGAACGGGTGCGAACCCTGGCTCACCTGCGGCAGCTGCTGCGGGTCGCCGAGCAGCACGAGGTTGCGCGCGATCCCCGAGACGGCGACCACGTTGGCGAGCGCGAACTGGCCGGCCTCGTCCACGACGAGCAGGTCGAGGGGCTCGTCGGGCATCCGCTTGGTGTTGACGAAGTCCCAGGTCGTGCCGCCGACGACGTACCCGCCGCCCGCCGCCGAGGCGTAGAACGCGGCGTAGTCCTTGTCGTTCGGGACCGGGCGCCAGAGTCGGTCGGCGTCCGTGTCCTTGTTCCGCTTCGCGATGCGCCCGGGCGGGAAGCCCGCCGCGATCACGGACTCGAGCATGTTCGCGACCACGGCGTGCGACTGCGCGACGACGCCGATGCGCCAGCCCTGCATCGCGAGATGCGCGATCACGTGGCCGCCCGTGTAGGTCTTGCCGGTCCCGGGCGGGCCCTGCACCGCGAGGTAGGAGCGGTCGAGGTCGAGGACCGCGTCGGTGATCGCCTCGGTGGTGCCCTGCGGGCCGGCCGGCCGGGGCAGGGGCAGCCCCGACCGCGTGCGGGGCGGGACGCGGCGCAGGATGTCGAGCGCCGGGTGCTGCGGCAGGTGCGGGAGGCCGCTCGCGACGGCGGCCGCGAGCTCGCGGATCGCGGCGGCGATGTTGTCGGTCCCGGGCGGCCGCCCGGGCGTCAGGCCCATGGGCAGGTCGTCGCCCCGCTCGGCGGCGGGGTCGATCGTCTCGCGGACGGTCACGACGTCCCACGAGCCGCCGGGTGCGTCGTCGTCCTCGACGGTATCGACGCTCAGCACCTTGCCGCCCGTGGAGCCGCGCAGCCCGTTGCTCGGGACGTCGGTGAAGGACGGGGGCCCGTCGTAGAGGACGAACGGCTCGGCGCCCGCCTTGATCTCGCTGCCCGGTTCGAGCGTGCCGAGGAGCCGCAGCTCGCGGCGCGGACGCTTGGCGCGCGGTGCCACGTGCCAGTCCGCGACGACCTCGACCGGACCCGTGACGAGCAGCGTCGACCGGGCGTCGGACCACTCGTCGACCGGGTCGCGGAAGCGCGCGTAGTGGGCCCACCAGAACGGCTTGTCGTCGCGTCGGTGGTAGGCGAGGCACGCGCCCAGCAGCTCGAGCGCGTGCGCGTCGCGCTCGCGGGCGGTGGCTTCGTCGGCGATCGACGCCGCGGCCCGCAGCGCTGCCGCGCCGTCGAGGAGCCGAACCTCGAGCTCGTCGACCTCCGCTCCTTCGCCGTCGTCTTCCCGGTCGCCCGGCCCGGCCCCGCCGCCGCCTCCGACGCCGGGACCGCCCGCACCGCCGTCATCGGCTGCCCCGGAGCCGTCGACCTGCTCGAGCAGGAAGTCGCGCAGCCGCAGCGTCGAGACGCAGTCGTACTCGTTGTAGTCGGCGATCTCGCCGAGCCGCCGCTGCCACTCCTCGTCGTGCCCGGCGTCGCGCTCGGCGCACGCCTCGGCGTACTCGACGATCGACGCGGCCGCGTTGGTCACGTCGCTCTCGCGCAGGTGGTCACCCATGTAGAGCGGCTCGAGCTTCTTCAGCGAGTAGGACGCGGCGCCCACCCGCAGCGAGTGCCGGACCGTCGCGTAGAGGTCGACGAGCAGGCCGTCCTTCGCCCACTGGTCGACGACCTCCTCGTACACCCCGTGCCGGCCCGCGAGGCGGTGCAGGGCCGTCTTCTCGTACGGGGCGTAGTGGTAGACGTGCAGGTCAGGATGCTCCGCGAGGCGTGACTGCACGTAGTCGACGAACGCGACCAGGGCCGCTCGCTCCTGCGTGCGGTCGTGCGCCCAGAAGGGCACGAACTGGGGATCGGCGTCGCCGACCGGAGCCTCGACCACCCCGAACAGGTACTCGAGCCCCCAGTCCGCGGGTGAGTCGGCGGGGACGGAGTCGTCGGTCCACAGCGGGTCGCCCTCGAAGTCGAAGAAGAGATCGCCCGCGCTCGGGGCCGGCAGCGCGACGATCGCCGCGTGGTCCACGACCTCGAACGCCAGCGGAGCGTCGTCCGCGACCTGGCGCGTGACCCCGCCCGGGCCGACCTGGAGGCGTGCCTGCAGCCGCAGCTTGCCCAGCGTCGTTCCGCTCAGGCCGTCGACCGGCCCGGTCGACGCCGCGAGCTCGTCGATGGTCTCGATGCCCGCGGCCGAGAGCCGGGCGCGCTGGGTCCTGCGCATGCCCGCGACCAGGAGCACGTCGCGGTGCGCGGCGACCTCGGGTGCGCACACGTCGCACGTGCCGCAGGCGGCGTACCTCTCGTCGCGCCACCGCAGGGGCGACTCGTCCGCCCGCCGCTCCGCGAGCAGCGCCTCGAGCCGTGCGCGACGATCGCGGTAGACGGGCAGCAGGTCCGCGAGGCGGTGGCTGGAGACCTTCCGGTCGCCGAGCACCAGGTGGACCTCGTCGGCGGTCGGGATCCCGGCGCGCACCAGCTGGTCCGCGTACGCGGCGAGCTGGACGAGCGCCGTGGTCTTGGCGCTGCGGGCGAGCTTGGTGTCGTGCACGGCGTAGCGGCCGTCGGCCTGCCGGACGACGAAGTCCGCCCAGCCGCTGAACGTGCCGTCGAAGAACCCGGCCTGGTAGACGACGGGTGCGCCGGACCGCAGCGCCGCGAGGGTCCGCTCCTGGACGTCGACGAGCGCTGCCCGCTCGGTCGCGTGCTCCCACGTCGGCCGGGCGATCTGGACCACGTCCGGCCCGTACCCGGCGAGCACCTGCTGCTCGTGCACCTGGCCGAGGGCGGAGACTCGCGCGAGCATCGCGTCGGCCTCGAGCTGGACCGCCGGGGCGCGACCCAGGCGAGCGTCGAGCGCGCGCACGACCGCGAACTCGCAGGTCGCGGCGTGGGCGAGGTCGCTGGGGCTCAGGACGAGCCCGCCGTCATCGAGGAGGAGCACACCGCGACCGTATCCGCGCCCACCGACGCCCGGGCCCTGCCGTCACGCGCCGAGCGCCCTCGTCGACGACGAGTCCACCTTGCGGCCCGAGACCGCGATGTCGGCCCGGGCGCCGGCCGCCGCCCCGGCCGACCAGCCCGCCCCGCTCAGCCGTCGCCGGGACGTGCGCACCTGCGGGAAGGCCTGCGCGAGCGCCGAGTCGACCCGCGCGTCCCGCGCGGCCACGACCAGCGCGCTCGACGTCCCCTCGGCCTCGGCCTCGGTCAGCACCTCGGCGTAGAACGCGGTGAGCCGGTCCGCCACCACGATCGTGAACCCCGCCGCGAACGCCCGCTTGTCGCTGGCTGTCCCGCCGTGCGCGTACATCTCCGCGAGCATCTGCGGCTCCAGGGAGTCGGCGAGCACGGCGGCCATCGACATGTCCGACGCGAACCCGAACGCCACGTGCTCGGTCGCGCCGCTGCGCCGCACCCGCAGCGAGCGGCAGCCGAACGCCCCGTAGACCGCCGACCGCAGCGCGAGCCGGTCCAGCACCCACGAGCCGACGATCGCCGTGTCGGTCCGGATCGGCTCGTGCGCCTCCTCGCGCGTCATCCGCACGCTCGCCTCGTCGATGCTGTGCCGGAGCATGAGCTTCTCCGCGCGGCTGCGGGCGAGCTCGCGCTCGGCCTCGTGCGGCGAGCCGCCGTCCGCGATGGCCAGCAGCGTGCGGATCAGGGCCTGCGTCTGGTCGAACGACTTGGGCATCGGGTGCTCCTCGGATCGGGTGGCGTCACGATAGGAGCCGCGTCCCACAGGCGACGGCCGTCATCCACAGGGGTCGCCCCTCGGTCAGCCCGGCTCCGGGAACGGCTGACGCACGCTGTGGTCGAACGGGTCTTCCAGGGGCGCGAGGCGTTCGACGAGGATCTCTGACACCTCGCCGTAGGTGAGCCAGGTCCGGCGGCCCGGTGGAACCAGCTCGGCGACCGCACGCCCGTGCCTCCAGACCTGGAGCCGCTCGCCGCTCTCCACGCGGCGCAGCACCGCGCGAGTGCGCCAGCGGAGCTGTCGGACGGTGATCGTCTCGGCCATCCCTCGACGGTAGCGCCGCGCGCGACACGCGTCCGCAAGAATCCGGGTGGGGCGCGAGCGCTGCCATGCTCACCCCGTGCCCGGTACGTCCGCTGTCACGCTGCGCTCGCGGTGGGTCGCCGCGCACTTCGCGCTCGCCGTCGTGAGCCTCGTCGCCGGTGCCGTCCTGCTCGCTGAAGGTCAGGTCGGCGTGGCGCTCGTCATCGCGATCTACCTGCTTGGGCAGGGCGTCTGGGGCGTCGCACGGATCCCGTTCTGGCGCGTCGTCGCCAGCCCTGCGGGCGTGAACGTCCACGGGGTGCTCCGCAACCACTCCTACGCGTGGCAGAGCATCGCAGCCGTACGCGTGGACGAGGCGGGCGACGTCGTCGCGATGAAGTGGTGGGCTCCCGCGCTCGTGCTGGTCGACGGAACCGCCGTCACGCTGATGCAGCTCGCGGGGCCCGCGACCTCTGCCGCCAGAGGCTATGCCACCCGCCTGGCGTCGCTCCGCCCGCGTGACGGATAGCCTCGCGGGACAGGTACGACCGACGACGAGGACGGTTCATGGCTCCCATCAGGTTCGGCGTGGTCGGCAGCGGCTGGCGCGCAGAGTTCTTCGTGCGGATGGCGCGGCTGCTGCCCGAGCAGTTCGCGTGCGTGGGGGTGGTCACGCGCACCGCCGAGCGCGGCGCGGAGGTCGAGCGCGCGTGGGGCGTGCCGACCGTGCGCACCGCCGCGGAGCTGGTGGCGCCCGAGCTCGTCGTCGTCGCCACGCCGTGGCCGGTCACGCCCGAGGCCATCCGTGAGCTCGTCGCGCGGGGCGTGCCGGTGCTCGCCGAGACGCCACCCGCCCCGGACGCCGACGGACTGCGCGCGCTGTGGGGCGACGTGGGCGCGTCAGGCCTCGTGCAGGTCGCCGAGCACAGCCCGTTCATGCCGGCGCACGCCGCGCGGATCGCCGCCGTGCACGGCGGGATCCTCGGCGAGGCGAGCAGCGTACAGATCTCCTCCACGCATCTGTACCACGCGGTCGGGCTCATCCGCCGGATCCTCGGTGTGGGCTTCGGCGAGGTGACCGTCCGGGCGACGACGACCACCGAACGGCTGCTCGACCCGGTCGGTCGCGACGGGTTCACGGGAGCCGGCGAGCCCCGCGAGGCGTGGAACATCCTGGCGACGCTCGACTTCGGCCACGGCCGCAGCGCGCTGTACGACTTCACGGACAATCAGTGGCACAACCCGCTGCGCACCAACCGGATCGTGATCCGCGGCTCGCACGGCGAGCTGGTCGACGACGCGGTGACCCGGTGGGTCGACGAGCGCACGATCCTCACCTCGAGCCTCAACCGCCGGGTGTCCGGCCTCGAGCAGAACCTCGACGGCTTCGACCTCGAGCACCTGAGCCTCGACGGCCGCGTCCTGTACCGGAACTCGTTCCACGGCGCCCGGCTCGCGGACGACGACCTCGCCGTGGCCGGACTGCTCCAGGCGACCGGCGCGTGGGTGCGCGGCGAGGCCGACCAGCCCTACCCGCTCGCCGACGGCTGCCAGGACCACCTGCTGGGCCTCGCGATCGAGGAGGCCGGCCGCACCGGTGAGCCGGTCATCACCGCACGAGAGGCATGGTCCGACTGATGTCCTGGTTCGACCTGCTCGGCTGGGTCGGCTCGATCCTGGTGATCCTGAGCCTGATGCAGGCTCGCGTGCTGCGGTTCCGCTGGATGAACCTCGTCGGCGCCGCGCTCGCCACGGGCTACAACGCCGCCATCGGCGTGTGGCCCTTCGCCGTGATGAACGGCGTCATCACGATCATCGACATCTACTGGGTGATCCGCCTGCAGCGCGAGCGCAACGACGACGTCACCTACGAGGTCATCGAGGTCGGGACCGACGACGCCCTGTGGAGGCACATCCTTGCCGTGCACCGCGACGACATCGCCACGTTCCAGCCGGACACCCTGGACCCGGTGGGCGACGACCGCTCGGTGTGGGTCGTCGCGCGGATGGACGAGGCCGTCGGGATGGTCGTCGTGCGCGACGCCGGCAACGGGGTGGGGCGCGTCGAGATCGACTACGTGACGCCCCGGTTCCGCGACTTCACGCCCGGGCAGTACGTCTACCAGCGGAGCGGGGTGTTCGCAGCGAAAGGCTTCCGGACGCTCGAGCACGGCGACAACGCCAAGGCTCGCGCCTACCTGACGCGGGTGGGCTTCCACCGCGAGGGCGAGGTCTGGACCCGCCCGGTCGCCGCTTAGGAGGCGAGCCGTGCCGGAGCGCTGATCTCCGCCCAAACCGCGTCGAGCGAGAGGCCCAGCACGGCCGCGATCGCCGCGATCGTGGGGAACGCGGGGGTCGCCACGCGGCCGGACTCGATCTTGCGCAGTGTCTCCGGCGAGATCCCGGCGTCGAGCGCGGTGTCGAGGATCGAACGCTCCCCGCGGGCCTGGCGCAGGAGGGCGCCCAGGCGCTGGCCGCGCTCGAGCTCGGCGGGGGTGAGCGGGAGTCTGACCATGAAGCCGATAGTAATACCGGGATAGTATGGCCGGGATAGTTATTGGACGGACGACGAAGAAGGCACCATGATCGAGATCCTCACCCCTGCCGAGCTGCTCCGGGCCCAGGACACCGGCGCGCTCGTCGCCCGCATCCTGCAGGCCCTCAAGAGCCGCAGCACGGTCGGCACGAACCTCCTGGACATCGACCGCTGGGCCCAGCAGATGATCGTCGACGCGGGCGCCGTGTCCTGCTACGTCGACTACGCGCCGTCCTTCGGCCGGGGCCCGTTCGGGCACTACATCTGCACGTCGGTCAACGACGCCGTGCTGCACGGTCTGCCGCACGACTACACGCTCGCCGACGGCGACCTGCTCTCGCTCGACCTCGCCGTCTCGCTGCACGGCGTCGTCGCCGACTCGGCGATCAGCTTCGTCGTCGGCACCGCGAGCCCGCAGGACGAGGCGATGATCGACGCGACGCAGCGGGCGTTGGCGGCAGGCATCGCCGTCGCCCGCCCGGGAGCGCGCGTCGGCGACCTCTCGCACGCGATCGGCGAGGTCCTCACCGCAGCCGGCTACCCGATCAACGGCGACTTCGGCGGGCACGGCGTCGGGTCGACGATGCACCAGGACCCGCACATCGCCAACGACGGCCGGGCGGGCCGCGGCTACACGCTGCGTCCCGGCCTGCTCCTGGCGCTGGAGCCGTGGGTCATGGCCGACACCGACGAGCTCGTGACCGACGCCGACGGCTGGACGCTGCGCAGCGCCACGGGCTCGCGGACGGCGCACAGCGAGCACACCATCGCGATCACCGAGGACGGCGCTCGGATCATGACCCTGCCCTGACGGCTTGCGAGACCTGCGTCGCACGCCCGTCGCCGGTCAGCAGCGACACGCGGAGCGTGAACGGCGGCGCGACCCGGATGCCCACGTCGTACTCGTGCGGCTGCTCGAGCGTCGCCCGCGTCACGACGATCGGTGCGGTGCTGATCCGGGCGCGGCGTGGGACGTCCGGCAGCGCGACCGAGAGCGAGACCGGCAGCGTGACCGGCCCCGGCAGGCCGGGCAGCCGCACGTCCTTGAGGACGTCGGAGCTCAGCGCGTCGGGCAGGTCGAGCCGGTGGAGCGCCTCGCGCACCGCCTGCGCGGCGGCGGGGTCCGCGGTCGGCGCGCGCAGCGGGAGGCGGATCGGGGGGAACGTGCGGCGCGAGGCGGAGACGAGCACCGTGAGCACCGTCGGCGGCAGGTCGTCGAGAGGTGCGTCCGAGCGCACGCGCGCGAGCACGGAGCCCGCGAGCAGCTGCACGGAGACGAGCTCGAGCGACGGGGGGTCGGGCACCCACGCGGGCACGGTCACGGACTGGACCGACGAGCGTCCGGCCGGGTCGACGAGCGTCACGGACACCGAGACCGGCGACGTGGCCACGGGCCGCGTGAACCACAGGGCCAGCGGCGTGCGGCCCGCCGTGCGCGGCCCGGCGACCAGCGCGAACGGTGCGGGCGGCGCCGTCCCGGTCACCGGACCGGCCGGCACCAGGCCGAGCGCGAGCGGGTCGACGCTCCCGATCCCGTCCGCGACGGCCGAGACCCGGAAGACGCCGTCGGCCAGCGTCCGGGAGGTCGACGAGGTCGAGGTCGTGACGAGCACCCCGTCGTGGCCGCCGCCGAACACTCCTCCCACGAGCGGCGCCAGGTCGGGTGGGCCGGACGGCCGGACGCGCACGACGACGTCGTCGCTGGCCGGCGAGGGCAGCCCGCGGACCGCCTCCACCGGCACGGTGAGGACGGGCACGGCGACGGCCCGCACGTGCCAGTCGTCCCACGACGCGTCGAACGCCCCCGACCACGAGCCCGAGTAGAGGGCGAGCCCCGATGCCGGGTCGACCGGGGCGCCGGCCGCCGGCGCGACGGCGGGAACGGTCGCGAACGCGGGCCCCATCGTCTCGGGGCGCAGCGCGGCCTCGGCCGACCGGGTCCGGTAGAGCAGGAACGAGGCGACGGGCACGTCGGAGTCGGCGGACAGCGACACCGAGACCGTCCCGGCGGCGCCGAGCACGGTCCGCACCCGCGGCGGGCCCGGGCGGCGCAGTCGCGGCGCGGCGACGGACTGCAGCACCGCGTGCGCGGGCGAGCCGGTCGGCCAGTCGGACGCCACCCCTGTCGGGGACAGCGTCGTGACGGTGAACAGGTGGATGTCGGTCGAGCCTGCGGGCAGCGCGACGTCGGTCTCGCGCGCCGTGCCCGGCAACTCGAGCAGCCGGCGGAAGGCCGCGCGCCGGGCCGTCGGCGTCATCGCGTCGTACGCGGCCCACAGCTGCGCGAGGCGGACACCCGGCAGGGTGCCGTCGGGGGCCTTCTGCGCCAGTCCCGCCGCCTGCCGCAACGAGGTCTCCGCGGCCTCCCAGACCGCGATGCCCTTGCGGCCGTCGAGCGCAGCGCCCGACGCGACCGACCAGTGCACGCGCACGTGGCTGCGCCCCTGGGCGTCGGGCGTCGAGCCGATCGGCACGCCGGGAGGGGCGGGCGGCAGGATCGGCGGGACCGGCACCGGGCTGGCCACGCCCGCGATCGCGGGGTGCGCGGGTTCGGGGAGCCAGCCGGCGTCGCCGACGGCCACCAGGGGCACGCGCGCCCAGACCTGGACCCCCCACCGCGGCGTGGCGGAGAAGTCGAGGGTCGGCACGGGGATCGTCACGCGGTACCGGCGGCCGGAGGCACCCTGCGCGGAGCCGGGCGCGACGACCGCGTCGCCGGCCTCGTCCAGGTGCTCGATCGTCACGTCGCCGGGTCCCGTGAGCGTCTCGCCCGCGAAGGGCAGCGTCACGTCGCGTCGGAACGCCCCGGCGGGAGCGGGCAGCACCGGGTCGACGCCCGCGGGCGGCGGTGCGGCGGCCGTCGGGGTGCGGAACAGCACGGCGGCGAGCGCGACCGACGAGGGCGTGCGGTCGCGCCACTCGACGGAGACCTCGACGGTCAGCGTCGCCGGGCAGGTCGTCGACCCGGTGTAGCTGCTGGTCAGCGAGACGCCGACGACGTGCGGCCCGGGCGGGCCGGGCTCGTCGCCGTCCCAGGGCGCGTCGGCCCACGGCGACCAGACGCCGAACACGTCCTGCACCGCGATCGGGTAGCCGACGTGCCGACCACCGCTGCCGAGCGGGATCTCGACGTCGGCGTCGACCATGGACGTGCGGTTGAACGCGGGAGCGGGTGACGGCCCGTCGGGCACGAGCACGAGCGCGCGGCGGTCGCCCGCGAGGCGCTCGTCGACCAGCACCTCGGCGGCCGAGGCCCCGGTGTAGCGGGCGATGACGCCCGACGTCGGACGGCCCATCGCGACCGACCCGGGCACGCGGTCCCACTGCACCTGCACGGACTCGCGCCACGCGCCGTCGCGGACCTCGGGCGCGAGCAGGCCCGAGCGGCGGGTGGTCAGCGCGTGCGGCGTGGTGGTGGCGATGTGCGGCTCGGGCTCGGGGATGTACGCCGCGACCTGGACAGGCCCTGTGCGGGCGGGGGTGTCGGGGTAGTCGGCCGTGACCATGAACTCCAGGCCCTCGCCGCGGGGCAGCTGCGTGGCGGGGTAGGCGGTGCCGAAGCCCGTGGCCAGCGCGAGGAAGGGGTCCGCCGAGGCGGGCACGGTCAGGAGCGACAGCGGCGAGAGGGTCGCGGTCGTGGCGAGGGAGGACGTGCGACCGCCCGACGAGGGCGGGTCCACAGGCGGCGAGTCCGCGAGCGCCGCCTGGTCCGCGGGCGTGCGGCCGGGCCGGTAGAGCCGGTCGATGCGCGGCAGCAGGTCCCCGACGATCTCCTTGAGCAGGCCGGTCGGGTCCGGCGCGCGCCACTCGGGCGAGACGGTGTGGCCGGTCGCCGTCAGCGGCGCCCAGCCCAGCGGCGGTCCGCCGCGGTCGAGCCTCTGGTGCGCCGCGGTGAGCGGGTCGGTGAGCGCGGAGACGATCCCCTGCTTGGACGTGTCGTAGTCGGTGCCGCTCCACGGCGAGTCGACGGGCAGCCCGACGAGCTCGATCGGCTTCCAGCCCGGGTCGTCGACGACCTCCTGCAGCGGCACGATCTGCACCTGCGGGTCGGTGCCGTTGGTGAGCAGCACGCGGGTGATCCCCGCGGTCTTGAGCTGGAGGATCGCGCGCCCGCCCCCGGGCACGGAGACCGCCGCGGCGCCCATGGCCTCGGTCAGCCCGCCGCCCCGGTAGGTCCCGATGATCCCGACGGGCTGGTTCTTGTCGACGACCTGGCAGTCGACGACGACGATCGCGGCGATCGTCGGCAGCCGCAGCGTGAGGCCGTCGTCGTGCTCCCGCACCTGCACGTCGACCTTGCGGACCTTGGGCCGCGGCCGCCCGACCCACACGGTGAAGGGGCCGAACGGCACCCCCAGCAGCGGGTTGCACTGCCAGCGCAGCTGCACGTCGACGGCGCGCTCCTTGAGCTCGGCCGCGGCTTTGCGGATCCATGGCGCGACCGAGTCGGACACGTGCGTGGTCGCGTTCAGGCCGGGGACGCCGACGAGCTGCCCGCGCAGCACGGTCGCCCACGGCACCTGCGACCCGGTGGCCCGCAGCCAGTACGGACGGGAGATGCGATCCATCAGTCCTCCACCTCCCAGGGGGCCCGCTCGAGCAGCACCTGCACGGCGGTCACGGCCGCGGCGGGGGTGCCGGACAGCGCGTCGGCCTCCCGCTGCAGCTGCACGGTCAGCTGCGTGCCGCGCGCGTTCGCGCCCAGCAGGATCACGGCCCGGGTGTCTCCGGGTGCGCGCACGACGCGCGTCACGGGAGCTCCGCCGCCCGCCACGTGCAGGGTCATCCAGTCGCCGGGCCTCGGCGCCCACCACTCGTGCGTCGGGTCGTCGGCGTCCGCGGGTCCCTCCACGCGGGTCGCGACGAGCCGCGAGCGCCACAGCGCCTCGCTGCCCTCGACCACGACGGCCACGGGCTGCGGCACCGCGTCGGGCGACCACAGCACCTGCACCGCGGGGTAGCGCGGTACCTCGGGCACCGGGAGGCCGGCCGCCTGGAACGCCTCGTCGAGCTGGCCTCCGGTCGGCCGCTCCGCGAGGGTCGAGAGGCCGGCCGGGACGGGCACGAGCGCGTGCAGCGGGCGGGTCGCCGCGAACAGGCCGGCGAGCTCGGGCACGTCGTGGAACCGCGAGGTCGTGAACGGCACGCGGTAGAGCCGTCGGCCCTCGGCGCTCTCCGGCGCGCCCTTGGTCACGGCCAGCACGTCGAGCAGGTAGTCGGTCAGGGGCTCGAGCGGGTAGTCGAGCGTGATGACCGAGTGGTACGTCGTCGAGCCGGCGTCCGGGGTGCACGGCAGGGTGTCGAGCAGCGCGGTCACGGTCTCCTGCCAGGGGGTCATCACCGCGACCCCCTCGACGGCGGCGAGCAGCGTGCCGTCGATCTCGGCGGGGATCGTCACCGGCACTCCGGGGCCGCCGCCGCCCGGGGGCGAGGGGTGCCGGCCGGACGCGGAGCGCACCACGACCCGGAGCTCCTCGCCGTAGGCGTCGAACAGTGCGCCGACCTTCTGCGTGGCCAGCGCGATGCGCAGCGGCTCGCCGAGCAGCACGCCCGGCTCGCCGACGCCCGGCGCGGTGGTCAGCAGCCACGGCTCGAGCCGCTCGGGGGCCTTGTCCGTGCCGTCGGCTCGGAACCGGAACTCCTGCGGGGCGCCCGCGGTGTAGGCCTCGGGGACGGTGGCCGCCGGCTTCGCCTCCTGCTTGATCGACTGCGCCTCCCAGCTCACCCGGACGGTGTACTCGCGGCCCGGAAGCAGCAGCGCGTGGTCGTCGGGGTCGTCGGTCACGGCCGTCACGACGGCTCCCTTGTCGGTCGTGATCGTCGTGGTGTCCCAGTCCTCGCGGTGCAGCTCGGCGGCGGTGGTCCCCGCGGCCGCGATGACCCAGAACGCCAGGCCGAGGAGGTCCTTCGCGTCGCGGTCCCAGCCGATCTCGATCTCGACCGTCCCGTCGGGCACCTTCGGCGAGAGGAGCACGGGCAGGAGCCCTCCGCCGGCCGCCATGACGCGCGCGGCGATCTGGGCCGCGCGCTGCACGGGGTCGGACCACGGGTCGGCCAGCCACTGCGGCGGGATGGGGTGGCTCGAGGTGATCATGTCCGCGCCGCTCGCGCGGTACTCGTCGATGACGTTGCCGTCCGCGTCTCGTGCGCGCAGCACGAGGCCCCGCTCGATGCCGCGCCGGGGCACGAGCAGCAGCGCGTCGAACGACGCGAGCCCGGCCTCGACGCGCAGCGTGACGCTGTCCGCGAGCTCACTCGGCGAGAACCGCAGCGTGTCCCACGCCTGCTTGACCTGCTCGACCTCGAGGTCGTCGGCGCCGGGGGCGGGCTCGGGCTCGTCGCCCGTGGGCGAGCGCAGGATGCGCCCCTCGCACGGGCTCTGGCCGTCGCCGGTCGCGATCCGGCCCCACGCCGCCTGCGCGTCCTGCAGCGAGACGCCGCCGGCGAGCAGGGTCAGCACGTCGGCGGTCCCGGCGCCCGCGGCGGGCAGCGCGCCCGGCCCGAAGGTCGCGGCCGAGCCGTTCGTCGCGGCGAGCGCCTCGCGGCGGGTCCCCAGGACCCCGCCCTTGCGCGGGCACGTCACGCGGTCGCCGACGACGACGGCCGGGTCGGTGCCCTGCAGCAGGTCGACGAACGCGTCGCCGGTGCGCCACGGCTCGCGCACCACGGCCTGCGAGTCGGGCGGGGCCGAGCGCCACGTGCCGGGCTCGTCGGGCCAGGCCACCCCGGTCAGCGTCCAGCCCGTCGCGGAGGGGCCGGTGGCCTGCTCGTCGAATGTCCACAGCACCGGGACGGCCTGGGCGACGGGGGTGCAGATCGTCCCCCAGCGCTCCTCGACCGTCGTCGTGAGCTCGCGCCCGAGGGTCACGGCCCGCGGGGTCGCGGTCGGCAGCCAGGACAGCAGCGCGAGCGCGGGCCCGACCAGCGGGTCGCCGACGAGCGCGCGTGCCCACCAGGTCGCCGGGGTCTTGCCCGGCTTGAGGTCCCCGACGAGCTCGACCGACGTGATCCGGTAGCGGAACCAGGCGTCGCCGCGCTGGATCCACGGGTTGGCCGGCAGGCCGTTGGCGCCGCGCGCGACGCCGCCGAGCACGATGTTGCCCGCCTTGACCCCCGGCGCCGTCTCGAACAGCACGACCGGGATCGCGTCGAGCGGCACGCTCGGCAGCTCGTCGGCCGACCCCGCCGCGACCGCCCGCCCGATGACCCCGTCGACCGCGCGGTCCACCGCCGAGCCGTCCACGAGCGCGGGCGAGCGCGAGACGAGGCTGACGCCCGAGACCAGGGGCGGCGGGACCAGCGGGATCGGCGTGGACTCGCCGATCGTGAGCTCGACGCAGCCCTTGACGCTGAAGAAGAAGAAGTCGACCTCGCCGCACACCTGGCCGTGCACGTAGGTGCGGTCGTCGGTGTGCTCGGTCGGCAGCCCGGCGTCGATGACCTGGCGCCCGACGAGCACGGTCAGCTCGGCGCTCGCGGAGATGCCGATGATCCACAGGCGCAGCTCGCCGGAGACGTAGATGCGCCCGCCGATCGCGAACGGCGAGAAGGAGACGATCGCGTCGAAGCCGGCCGCGACCTCGAGGTAGAGGCCCACGGCCTTGGAGCCCATGAGCACGACGCTGATGTGGAAGCCGACGGCGACGGTGATCCCCGTGGTGACGAGGGGGAGCCCCTCGATGTGGATCGTCGTGCCGTCGCCGTGGACCATGAGGTAGCCGGTGCCCTCGAACACGTCGAGCACGTTGACGGTCACCGGGTTGGTGTTGGTGCCCAGGTCGACGAACCACTGGTCGAGGTGGTTGACGTCGAAGAACGCGGTCACGGGGACGCGGATGGTCAGCAGGCTCGGCACCTCGTAGGACGCGACCAGGCCGATGGTGATCGTGCCGCGGCCGAAGTCGAGGTCGAGCACCGCGAGGAACGTCGCCTGCTCGCTGGGGTTCTTCAGGGCCGGCGGCGCCTTGATGACGTCGGCCTTCATGGCGAACAGCAGGCGCGGCCCGGGGACCTCGACGAGCACGAGGCCCTTGAGGTGGACGATGTAGCCCCCCTCGGACGTGCCGAGCAGGATGCCGCCGGCCACGGCGAAGGCACCGGGCTGAACCTTCCAGCCGGACGGCTTCATGACCGAGCCGTTCGGGTCGGTGAGCTGCGACTGCAGCCACGCGAGGGCCGGGACCTGGACCCCGGTCGGCTCGTCGCGCGCGAAGTTGACCGCGATGCCGCCGAGGAAGCCGTAGATCGCCAGGCCCGAGTTGGCCAGGGGGATCGGCACGGGGAACTCGACCTCGGCGCCGATGAGCACGCCGGTCACGCCGTCCTTCTGCTTGACGGCGATCTGCGCGGCGATGCGCAGCTTGACGGGCGTCAGGGTCGCGTCGAACGCCCCCTCGAAGCCCGAGTCGTCGATCTTCACGTAGCCGGACCCGTGGATCACGTTGGGCACGTCGATGCTCGCGCCCAGCGCGGTCAGCTGCGGGAACTCGGCCTGGTCGAGCCGGATCCGCACACGCGCCGAGTCGACCGTCACGATGCCGAGGTCGATGCCCAGGCCCACCTCGACCTCGAGGTAGAGCGGGTTGTCGCGGCTGATCCGGCCGCCGACCACCCGGAGGATGTCCTGGAGCGCGTCGGGGCCGATGAGCGAGCCCATCGGGATGTCGAGCGAGTAGCCGGCCGACGGGTCGAACACCGGCAGCGGCACGTACTGCACGGTCCCGTCGGGCTGCGGGTCGGAGCGCCACTGCGAGCGCAGGCCGACGGCCTTGTACCGGGCGGTCAGCGGCTTGGTCGGCTCGACCTTGAGGATGCCGATGTCGAACGTGAACGCGGTCTCGACGTCGAGCAGCACGCTGATGCTCGTGCTGCGCGGGCCGTCGCCGGTGGCGGGGTCGACGAGCCCGCTCGTGACGACCAGCTGCCCGCCGTGCAGCGTGATCTTCTGGGTCTTGATGACCCCGGCCGCTCCCACGCCGACCGCGAGGCCGCCCGCGATGACCATCGGCACGAGCTCGCCGGCCGTGGGGGACGGCGGCGTCACGGCGGCCAGCAGCGGGGACAGCACCGCGACCGCCCCGAGGATGTCGAGGCCGGTCTGGTCGCCCGAGCCGCGGACCTGCTGCCACAGGCCGTCCTTGTCCGCGTCGATCGCCTTGAACTGCGCGGTGACGTCCCAGCTCGAGCGGTCCTCGGCGATCCGCAGCCGCAGCAGGAACTGGCTGATGCCGTCGTCCGGGTTGTCCCGCGGCGGGATGGTCGCGCCCGGCTTGACGGACCCGATCCGGTTCTCGGCCGCGGTCTGGATGTCGATCTCGCCGTAGATCTCGGCGCGCACGAACGTCGAACGGACGAGCTCGACCGTGACGCCGAGCTTGCGGAAGCAGGCCGGGACGGGGGTGCGCGTGGGCGCGGGGTCGGTGTTCTGCGGCGGCGGGTCGGCCGCCGGGCGCTCGAGGTGCGCGGTGACGTCGATCGTCTGGTCCACGGCAGCGCTGGCCCGGGCGTGCCACCAGTCGGGCGCGTCCTGCGCCGGTGTGCCGTGCGGGCCGGCCGCCTGCGCGTCGGTCTCGCCGTGCCCGGGGTCGACCGGGGTCACGTTCGTGAAGTGCAGCTCGGTGCGCGAGGCGTCCTCGAGCAGCGCGATCAGGGCGTCGCGGCGCCGCTCGGACAGCTCCCGGTTGTAGGACGCCGTGCCGGAGTGCCCCTCGTAGGAGGCCCAGCCCTCGACGGTCCAGTGGACGCTCTTGGGCAGCGCGCCCAGGCGGGCCAAACCGTCCGGGCTCAGCAGGTTCGGGGCGGTGCCGGGATCGGTACGGGTGCGGAAGTGCTGCGAGCGGATGTTGCCGGGCGCCATCCACCAAGGCGTCGAGGGGCCGCTGCGCATCTCGTCGGGCGTCGGGTGGTCGAACGAGTAGTAGGCGTCGATCGTCGTCGTCGCCCCGCCGCCCGTCCGCGTGATCCGAGCCTGGACGTCGACGGGCGTGCCGGTGAGGACCTCGACCTCCGCGGTCGGGCCGGTGACGGGCGCGTGCCCGGCCCAGCTCCAGGTGACCGTGCCGTGCGGGTCCTCGTTCAGCGAGACGGTCACGGCGTTGCCCGTCGCGGGCTGGGTCAGCACGCGGAAGCCGACGTTCGAGGTGGTCGTCGGCACGACGTCGCGGGCGGTCGACGACCCGTGCCCCGCGCCGGTGCGGCGGTGCGCGTCGAAGGTCCTGGTCGTCGCGTGCGAGCCCGCGTCCGTGACCGTGACCTCGACGTGGATGTCGCCCGTGTCGGGGACCGTCAGGGCGACGCGGTCGGAGATCGTCTCGGTGCCGTCGACGAGCAGCCGGATGCGCAGCGGCGCGATGCCCCCGCCGCCGTCGACGAACATCGTCACGTCCTCGGGCAGCTCGACCGCGGAGATCGGGTCGGTGTCCGGCACACCGATCCACTCGCCCGCGGGCGTCTGGAACCGGATGCGGACCGTCGGCGCGGAGCCGCGGTTGACCACCTCCGCGTTGAACTCGCCCGTCACGCCCGCGTGCGCCCCGAACCCGATCCACAGGTTCCGCACGCCCGCGCTCACCGCGAGGCCCTCGAGCCCGTTCGGCGCGACGAACAGCCGCACCTCGGGCAGGTACAGCCCCTGCCACTCGTCGGGCATCGTCCGCGCACCCGCCGGCACCCCGCTCGGTCCGGCGGTCCCGGACAGGTCCAGCACCGCGGCCCGGAACGCGAACCCGACCACGTCGCCCGGCCCGATCAGCGCGTAGGGCGGCTCCATCCTCACCAGGTCGACCACGGGGTCGTCGGGCGTCCCGGCGCTCGGCACGGGGATCAGGTCCACGCCGACCGACCCGCCGGCCGGCCGCAGCACACGGACCTTCACGGACGGGAGCGTGAACCGCACCAGCGGGTGCGAGGGATCGGCGCGCAGCTGTCCCTGGGCGTCGAGCATCGCGCCGCGCAGGTAGGGCATCCGGATCGAGGAGCTCGGCACGGTCAGGGTGACGCGCACCGTGCCGTCGGGATCACCGCCCGGCCCGGTCAGTCGCAGGCCGAGCTCCACCCCGAAGCCCGACGAGAGCTCGATCGCTCCCCCGTCGCCCGTCGACCCGCCGTGCGTGACCGCGCCGCTGCTCAGGTCCATCTCGAGCGAGCGGTCGCCGCCGATGGTCGTCGACCAGATCTTCCAGGTCTCCGCACCCTCGCTGCGCTCGGTCGAGGTCGGGGTGTCGACCGAGTCGAGCAGCGGGCGCAGCTGGTCGAGCGCTCCACCGGAGGTGGTCGAGCCGGGCAGGTCGTCCCAGAGCGTCATCGCCTGGCCTTCCGCGCGGGAATCCGTGTCACCCGAAAGGGGGACAAACCAGGCATAGAGATACATGGCCATCCGCGTCAAGGGCTGCACCGCCCGGGGCATCGGCCCGATCCCGCCCTCCTTGTGACAGGAGTTGTCTGGTGGGGCGCGGTGGCGACGGCAGGAGTGCACTCGCGTCACAAGTGCGGCGGGATGCGTCGCCGGCGTGCGCCCGGAGCGACCCGGTGTGAACCTCGAGGAGTG
>Ga0160439_1000479_pt1 | contig 18633 bp, 15 predicted proteins | sample HID1975M_E0MG_FD_108201 | JGI IMG/M metagenome (GOLD analysis project Ga0160439, IMG submission 108201) | Enriched soil microbial communities from UW Madison campus, WI, USA - HID1975M_E0 MG | ecosystem: Environmental > Terrestrial > Soil > Unclassified | place: USA: Madison, Wisconsin... | reverse complement strand
TGCGTGGTTTCTCGCACACCGGCATACATCATCACGCTCAGATCGTCATTGGCACTTAACTGGCGGTCATAACGCAGCCCGGCTTGAGTCTGTTTAGTGCTCTTGCGTGTATTGTATTGTTCAGCGCGAGGGGCTTGCGTCGGATTGTCATGCCATTCTTGCTCGGTTAAACCGCCCGGATCGTCGGCATCAATGTCTACGCTATTGAGCAGAAGCGTTAATTTACTCGCCTCGTTAAGCCGCACACCCAGTTTGGCATTGCCGAGATTTTTTTGCGCGCTGCTGTGGTCGCGATAACCGTGTGTGGTAAAGCGTGAAGCTGAGATAGCGTAGTCAACATCGCCCGCCTGAGTGCCGTCGCCGGTAGCGCCTGTCGCTTTAACGCTATTGCGCCAGCTTCCAAAACTCCCGTAATACGTGCTGGCTTCGAGCGTCGGCGGCTGTGTGCCGGTGGTTGTCGTGACATTAATGACGCCACCCGATGCGTTGCCGTAGAGCGCTGAAAATGGCCCGCGCAGCACTTCAATGCTTTCAACGCTGTTAATGTCGATATTCGAGGTTTGCCCTTGCCCGTCAGGCATGGTGGCAGGAATACCGTCGACATACATCCGTATCCCGCGCACGCCGTAAGTGGAACGCGAACCAAATCCACGAACCGAAAGCTGTAAATCCTGCGCGTAATTCTGGCGATTCTGAACTTGCAGACCCGGCACGCTGCCGAGGCTTTCTGAAAGATTAACGCGCGCAGCCGCCTGTCGCATATCGTCGCCATTGACCACACTCACCGCCGCGGGCGTATCCAGCTCGGAAATCGGGCCTGGCGTGGCGCTGACGACCATCGTGTCTTCTACCGCGAGCACGGGAAGCGCAAAGGTAGAGAGGGCCGGAGCTAAGATCAGCGGTAGGGAAATCTTTCCATGGTGCACAATTTTCATCAGACATTTTCACTGGTGGGGACATTTACGTTCCGGACGAACCATCTGGAACATTCAGGTGGGTATGTTAATACTTGTGATGAATGTTTGAAAAGTGTTAACGGCACATAACGTTAATGCAAATTTTTAGCGTGAGGAAGAAAACGAGAGATTCAACTGGGATTTCAAATACGGAAAAAGGGCAGAAAACTCATTTCTGCCCTTAATGTTTAAACCGGACTAAACGTTTGGAATATCGTCTGGATGCGCATCCGGATTATGCGCCAGCTCGTGTACGCGTTTACGCGCACCAAACCAACCCAGCACCAGCAACACCCCAATCAACGGAATGGACGCAATGGTATAGGTTCCATTCGGATAATCGAACGCCATTAACACCAGCACGCTGAACAGGAACAACAGCGTCAACCACGAGGTGAACGGCGCGCCCGGCATTTTGAAACTGACATCCGCCGCTTTCCCTTCTTTAATCGCTTTGCGCAGACGCATCTGGCAAACCACGATAAACGCCCAGGAAGTGATAATTCCCAGCGAGGCCACGTTCAGGACAATCTCAAACACTTGCGAAGGCACAAGATAGTTCAGCACCACGCCAATCACATAAACGCCAAGCGTCACCAGAATCCCGGCATACGGCACTTGTTGCTTACTCATTTTCGACATGAATTTTGGTGCCGAGCCGCCCATCGACATGGAGCGCAGAATACGCCCGGTGGAATAGAGGCCAGAGTTGAGGCTCGAAAGCGCCGCGCTCAGCACCACCATATTCATGATGTCACCGATATAAGGCACGCCCAGTTTTGAGAAAAATGTCACAAACGGACTTTGCCCGGCTTGATAGGCATTCCACGGCAGCAACAGCACAAGCAAAACCACGGAGCCGACGTAAAACAGGCCGATGCGCCAGATAACGCTGTTAATCGCTTTCGGCACCATGGTCTGCGGGTCTTTACACTCGCCAGCCGCTGTGCCGACCAGTTCAATCGAGGCAAAGGCAAATACTACGCCCTGCACCAGGACCAAAGCAGGCAACAGGCCGTGGGGGAAGAAACCGCCGTTATCGGTGATTAAATGGAAGCCGGTCGCGTTGCCATCAAGCATTTTGCCGCTGCCGAGGAAAACCGTCCCGACGACCAGGAACGCGACAATAGCGAGGACTTTGATCAGCGCGAACCAAAATTCCATTTCCGCGAACCACTTCACACCGATCATGTTCATCGTGCCGACGATCCCCAGGGCGCAGAGCGCAAACACCCACTGCGGAATATCTCCGAATGCGCCCCAATAATGCATATACAGTGCGACGGCGGTGATATCGACGATGCCGGTCATCGCCCAGTTTACGAAGTACATCCAGCCTGCGACGTAAGAGGCTTTTTCGCCGAGGAACTCACGAGCATAAGATACGAAACTGCCGCTGGAAGGGCGATGGAGCACCAGTTCGCCCAGGGCGCGCAGAATAAAGAAAGAAAAGATCCCGCAAACCAGATAGACCAGTGCCAACGCCGGGCCAGCCATCTGCAAACGAGCGCCTGCGCCTAAAAACAGGCCAGTACCAATCGCGCCGCCAATGGCAATCATCTGCACCTGGCGGTTGCCCATCGCTTTGTGATAACCGGAATCGTGTGAATTTAGCCAACGTCGTTTGGCTGCGTGTTTTTCTGCTTCTGTGGTCGATGTTGTGTTCATGTTTCCCTTTATCCTTGTCAAAAGAATCCCGGTTTGTAACCTGACATTTTTTAACTTCAGCCTTATAACGGCAGCGTCATGGCAAAACGGGCGCTAAATCCTATCCATAAATGGTTAAGGACGCTAATGCCTTTTTTCAGAGATGAAGGGGAAAAGTGCGAGAAATAGTTTTGTAGGTCGGATTACCGGTAGCGTCATCCGACAATCAGATGTAAATGCCGGATGACGCTGCGCTCATCCGGCCTTCGATTAACGACGTGTCCAGCTCAGCTCGTAATGATAATGCTGTTTATCCAGCAGATATTCCGGCGACACGCTCGGGCTCCAGGAATCATCACCCCCAACACCCATATGGAAACCATCCAGATTCAGCCAACTCCCTGCTTCTTCGACTAATAAATGGCGATGGGACGTTTCGCGCAATTGCTGCTGGCTAAAGCGGCTGATGTTGAAATGGAAATTCCCACACCATTGATTATCGCCATATTCCAGCCTTTGAGTGTCGCACCGCAGACCATTTTCGCCAGGGAAAACATACGGCGTGTGCATCTCCTCAAGCGGGCGCTGCCAGTAATCAAACAGTGCAGATTGCTGACGGTCGGGGTAGTTTTCGTGCGGCCCCAGCCCGAGCCAACTGACCTGCGAATCGACGTGGGCAAGCTGGCAGGTTAAACCAATCCGCGCAGGCGGCGGTGTGCCAAATGCCACATCAACATCCACGCTGACATGCAACTCACCCTGGCAATCAATCCGCCACAGTTTGCGGCTGACAAACAGCGTTTTACCGTCATGCACCCAGCTATGAACCGTGCGCAACTGGACTTCATTGGCCAGCGCTTCGGCTTCGCAGTACTCCAGTTGTGACTCGAGTTGATACATGCCCGCGGCTTTCCAGCGCTCCACCCAGGCATTGGGGTCAATGCGCGTCACTTCGCTTACGCCGATGTCGTTATCTAACGGAGCACGCGTGAATTGATCGTGCAGCGGGTGTAGCAGGGCGGGCTGTTGCGCCGTCCACCACTGATTGAGCAGCCCGGTTTCACGGTTAAATTGCCAGTGGTGGCGGCCAAGGTGAACATTAAAGTGACAAGGGCTGATTTCCAGCTGCGGCGCTTCGCCCGTAATCTGTGGCACCGTTGCGTTCAGCGCACCCGCAAGCTGCCATTGCTCCCAGGCGCAAATATGACCGGCATCAGACCAGGCGGTGGCGCTGATTTGTTCGACTTTTACCGTAAGCCAGACGTCGCCGTTTTGGGTGATTTTCGGTAGGGAATCGAAGATAACGGTCTGCGTACCAAGCGCAGCGATCTCTAACAGCACTTCGCCGCTGGCGAGGGTTTCTCCGGCCTGGGCGATATTCCAGGTCAGGCGTTCGTTATCGCTCTGACGGAATAAATATTCGCTGGAAATGACCAGGCGTAATGGGGATTCACGATGCAGTTCAAACTGGAAAAACTGCTGTGCCTGCTGGGCTTCATACAACGCCGGGTGTGGCGTGCGGTCGGCGAACACCAGACCATTCATGCAGAACTGACGATCGTTAGGTTTATCGCCAAAATCGCCGCCGTAAGCAGAAAAAGCATTGCCGTTTTCATCGTGTTTAATCAGCGATTGGTCCACCCAATCCCAGACGAAACCACCTTGCAGACGCGGGTGTTGGCGGAACGCCTGCCAGTATTTGTGGAAGCCGCCAAAGCTGTTTCCCATGGCGTGAGCGTATTCACACAGGATCAGCGGGCGCGTTTCACCGGGCATTCCAATCCACTTTTTGATTGACCATTTAGGTACCGCAGGGAAAGGCTGATCCTGGTCGACTCGCGCATACATCGGGCAAATAATATCGGTGGCTGCACTGTCGGCACCTCCGCCTTCGTACTGCACCGGGCGCGCCGGGTCGACGGATTTAATCCAGCGGTAAAGCGCGTCGTGGTTCGCGCCATGGCCGGATTCATTACCCAGCGACCAGATAATAATCGAGGGATGGTTGAAATCGCGCAGCACCATTCGCGTGACGCGTTCGGTCATCGCGGGGAGCCACACCGGATCGTCACTCAGACGGTTCATCGGCACCATGCCGTGAGTTTCAATATTTGCTTCGTCGACCACGTACATTCCGTATTTGTCGCACAGCCGATACCAGAGCGGGTGATTGGGGTAATGCGAGCAGCGCACCGCATTAAAGTTATGCTGTTTCATCAGCATAATGTCCTGGCGCATGGTTTCTGCGTCCATCACCTGGCCATGGATCGGGTGATGCTCATGGCGGTTGGTGCCGCGGATCAGCAGCGGTTTGCCGTTAAGTTTCAGCAAGCCTTGCTGGATTTCGACTTTACGGAAACCCACGTCATAGGCTTCCGCTTCAATGATGTTGCCCGCGCCATCGCGCAACACCACCACCACGCGATATAAATGCGGAAGTTCGGCACTCCACAAAAGCGGATTGGCGACCGGGAGTTTCAGCGTCGTGCGGTCGTGATATGCACCACGTTCATCAATAATTTCACTGCCGAGTTTCTGCTGCTTCTCGCCAATACATTGCTCGCCGCGCCACAACTGGACTGAAACCTGCACCGACGCTGTATTTTCCCCTTGGACTGTGACCTGAGTTTCCAGCACCGCATGACTGAAATCTTCATTAAGATGCGTACTCACTCGCACATTGCTCAGATGAGTGGCCGGTTTGTGCAACAGCGTGACATCGCGGAAAATCCCGCTCATGCGCCACATATCCTGATCTTCCAGATAACTGCCATCGCACCAACGCAATACCATTACGGCGATCCGGTTCTCTCCCGCATGCAGCACATCGCTTAAATCAAATTCAGAAGGCAAACGGCTGTCCTGGCCGTAGCCAACCCAGGCCCCGTTGCACCACAGGTGAAAGGCAGAATTGACGCTGTCGAAAATAATGCGCGTCTTGCCGCTCTCGAGCCACGCTTCATTAATATTAAATGTGAGCGAGTAACAACCGGTTGGATTCTCTTCAGGAACCCGCGGCGGAGTGACGGGGATTGGATAGGTCACATTGGTGTAAATGGGCGCATCAAAGCCGTGCATTTGCCAGTTTGAGGGGACGGGTAAAGTCTGTGCATCGGGTAAATCGGCGGCAATCCAACTCTGCGGAACACGCTCTGGCTGAGTAAAATAGCTAAACTGCCAGTCACCATTGAGGCTAACGGTACTTTCAGAAGCAGTGTCTTTCCGCGCCGCCTGTTCACAACGCCAACTGGCAAAAGGGGGATGTGCAGACAGGCAGTTTAATTGCGTCACCGCCGGGTTTTCCCAGTCACGTCGCCCAAGAATTGCAGCCAGTGAAGCCGCGACGGTTGCCGATTTTATCGTCATATTCAATGTTCCTTTGTGTTTTTTGCTATGCGCTCACAATTGTCATTAATATGATTTTTACTCACGCAGATGTAAAGCAGCAAAACACGTTCAGGTGAGTCGATTCACAAAATCATTTCAGGCGGGCAACCTGCCGGGCAAGAGCCGTCAACGCCTCGGCTAATGCTTGCGGTGACTCGGTTTCCGAGTGGGGAGTGGCGGTGGTCTTGCGCTCGATAAGCGTCACCGGCAGCACTGTCGCCTGCAAGGGAAGGTCGCCGCTATGAATCAGGGCAATCAGTCGGTCGACACTGGCAGATCCCAGTGCTTTAAAGTCCTGCTTGATGGTAGTGAGCGGCGGGATAAAACAGGCGCTGTCCTCGGTGTCGTCATAGCCGACGACCGAAACGTGCTTCGGGACGGACAAACCCGATTCGTTGAGCGCACGCAACGCACCTAACGCCATTTGGTCGTTGGCGACCAACAGGGCGGTGAACGGAGTATTGAGACTGATGAGCGCCAGTGTTTGCAGATAACCCGACAACGAACTCCAGTCGCCTTGCAGCTGCGCCACTGCATTCAGTTGATGCTTCGCCAGCGCCTGTTGCCAGCCTTGCTGACGCAGACGAGCGGATACCGAATCCTGCGGGCCGCAAAGTAAGGCGACCTGTTTGTGACCTTGCGCAACAAGATGTTCAACCGCCAAATGCGCACCCGTGACGGCATCAAACGTAATACTGTGGGTTGCCAGTTCAGGAGAAACATCCACGAACAACACCGGAACAGTGCCGCACATCGCGCGGATAGCTTGCGCCTGCTCATCTTCCAGCGGGATGTTAACGATCAGCCCATCGACTCGCTGGGAAAGCAAACCGTTCACCGCATTTTTACAGGCATTTAAATCGGGCTGCTCAATCATCGACATCACCACGTTAAAGTGGAGTTTGCTGGCCTGAGATTTAATCGCCGCGGCAATTTGCGAGGGGGCGTGCAATGACAAATTACTGGTGACCAGCCCAAGGGTATGGCTCAGTTTCCCGGCCAGTTGCTGCGCGACGCGATTGGGAACGTAATTGAGTTCCTGCATGGCGGTTTCTACTTTACGCCGTGTTTTTTCCGAAACATGCTCCGCCTGATTAATGACTCGCGACACGGTCTGATATGAGACGTTGGCATGTTTTGCCACATCGTAAAGTGTCATCGATTTAGTTTTCATGGCGGCTTCCTTCTGGTGCAGCTATTCCGGGGCGTGTTTGGCATTATCGATCATTTGCTTTAAAAAAAACGCATTATAGTGAAGTCATCATCTTTTAAGAGATTGAGATTATGGCTTTTGACCCACAGGCATATTTCGCGCGCATTGGTTTTGATGGGGCAGCAACGCCAGATTTAGAAACCTTGCAACGCATTCATCTACTGCATACTTCCTCGATCCCCTTTGAAAATGTAGATGTGCTGCTGGGGCGACAAATCAATATCGGACTGGATGATGTGTTCGAAAAGTTGGTTGTTGCTGGCCGCGGTGGATACTGCTACGAGCAAAACGCATTGTTGCGTGCAGCCCTGGAAAACATCGGTTTTGAGGTTGAGGACTTAGGCGCCCGAGTGCTTATCGCCAACCCGCCTGAAATGCCTGCGCGCACCCACCGTTTACTGCTGGTGAGCATCCATCAGCAACGCTTTATTGCCGATGTCGGTTTTGGCGGCAAGACTTTGACGGCACCGTTGCGCCTTGCGGTCGATATCTCCCAACCCACCGCCCACGGCGTTTATCGTTTAACGCAGGTGGAAGGCGATTATTTGCTGAGTATTCAGCAGCAAAATGAATGGCTACCGCTGTACCGATTCGATTTAAACCCACAGTATCCGGCCGATTTTGAGGTGGCTAATTACTACGTCTCGAACTGGCCGACGTCCCATTTCCGCCATCATTTGATGATGTGTTTAAAGGGGGATAACGGGGTGAGCCTGACGCAAAATGACTGGCAATTCAGTGATGGGCAGCCGCGAACCCAGGACAATGCCGCTGAACTCTATCAATTAATTCAGCAAAGATTCGGGCTGCGCGTCGATGATAAACAGCATGGTTTCAGCCTTGATGAGTTTGCTGCAATTTGTCGCTTTTAGCGATTGCAACAAAACAGGGCTTCACGTAAGTATATTGTTTCCAATAAAAGGGGAGAACCGCTGTGCCGCATATCACTGTAAAACACTTTCCACGTGAACTGACTGACGAGCAAAAAGAAGCGCTGGCTGCCGACATTTGCGACGTGCTTAAGAAGCATTTCAGTTCAACGGATGAATCGCTTTCCGTGGCGTTAACGCCGATTGAAAAAGATCGCTGGAAAGAGGATGTCTACGATAAAGAGATCGCTCCGCAGCTTGAGACTCTTGCCAAAAAACCGGGTTACAGCCTCTAATCTCATGTTGGAGCCGCTCTCAATAAAGCGGACGGCTCCGCATTCTTAGTTTTTGGTCACATCACTGAGCAGCACCGCAATGCTTTTGCCACCTTCGTTTTGTTCAAGTGCAATTTTCACCGCGATAGTCAGCGGAACCGAAAGCAACATGCCCACAGGTCCCAGCAGCCAACCCCAAAATATCAACGACAAAAACACCACCAGCGTTGATAAACCCAGCCCGCGCCCCATCATGCGAGGCTCAATGATATTGCCGAATACCAGGTTTATCGCCAGATAACCCGCCACCACCAGCAACGCTTCATATAACCCACTGAATACCAGAACCTGCGCGACAGGAGGGATTGCAGCCAGAACGGAACCGATATTGGGAATGTAATTAAGCGAGAAGGCGAGCAGCGCCCAGACAAAGGCAAAGCGCACATCGAGCATCGCGAGCATGATCCACACCACCAAACCGGTGACCAGGCTGATGGCCGTTTTCAGCACCAGATAGCGACTGACGCTATCCAGGGCACGTTGAATCGCGCCCATACCTTCCGCCGGGCGCGACATCAATTGCTGAAGTTTTATCGGCAACTGCGGCACTTCGGTCAACATAAATACCACGGTCAGCAGCAGCAAAAAGATGGACGTCATGGCGTTAGAAAGCTGGGTAATCAGGCTGGTGACCAGCGTCATTGCAGCATTCGGGTCGATATATTTCACCAGTTCATCGACCGAAACGGAAATTCCTGCACGTTGTAACCACGGTTCCAGCGTTTGCAGCGGAGAAATTAACGACGAGCGATATTGCGGCAGGGTGCGCGTGAGTTCATTCAACGTAGTGCCAAGATAGGCGAGTAAAAGCACCACAAAACACACGATTACTGAAATGACGAGCACAATCGCCATCACGCGCGGCACCCGGACACGCTCCAGACGGCGAATCATCGGATTGAGGATAATGGCAATAAACAGCGCCAGAATAAATGGCACGATAATCTCTGCGGCTATTTTTATGCCCACCAGAATGATGACAATCATCCCGAACATAATGACGGCTTTTAAACCGCTGAGTGTAATAATGGGTTTTGCCATTATTGATGATCCCGTCTGAATAGAATGTTCCTTAATGCAGCTTATAATACGGGCGAGAAAAGAAGGGGTATACACTTATTTTCCCGGCTCCTGAGCGTAAAGAATTGAAAAGGGAAAGCGGCACATCCTGAAATATGGTACAAATTCAGGGTGTTTGACTACTGAGGACAATTTACTATCCGCAACTGATGAGAAGCAACACCGCGGATATGTTGTGAAAATTATGGACATTATGCTTACGAACAAGCTGTTCAGAACGTTACTGACCCATCAAGCCCCGTTTTTCTCTTCTGCTTTCTCCCTATCCGGTGAACAACACTGGCGTAACGCGCTTTAGATCCCTTTGCCTGGCAGTATCTCGAATAAATTCGGGATAAAAATCACACTTATTTTATTTGGCTTGCAGGCTTTATTAAGCACATTTGCAAGCTGTGGTTAGGCTATTTTCTCTGTCAGGAGAGAAATCATGATCTATTGGATTTTATTAGCGCTTGCTATCGCTGCCGAAATTACCGGCACATTATCCATGAAATGGTCGAGCGTCAGCGATGATAATCTCGGTTATATTTTCATGCTGTTAATGATCGCACTGTCTTATATTTTACTTTCATTTTCGGTTAAAAAAATCGCACTTGGCGTGGCCTATGCGATGTGGGAAGGGATTGGCATTTTATTCATCACCCTGTTCAGCGTCTTATTGTTTGATGAGTCAATCTCACCGCTTAAAATAATGGGATTGACGACGCTGGTGGTGGGGATTGCGCTGATTAAATCAGGCACCAGCACCCAAAAACCACGCACCCCAAAACCTGCAAAGGAGAGGGAACATGCCGTCGTTTGAATGGATTCACGCGTTGTGGTTACTGCTGGCAATCGTGTTGGAAATTGTCGCTAACATTCTCTTAAAGCACTCTGATGGATTCCGTCGTTTTGGCTACGGTGTGTTGTCGCTGTGTGCGGTGCTGGCCGCTTTTAGCTCGCTGGCTCAGGCGGTAAAAGGTATCGAGCTTTCAGTGGCTTACGCCTTGTGGGGCGGTTTCGGCATTATGGCTACCGTGGCTGCGGGTTGGATTTTGTTCGGCCAGCGGCTAAATCGTAAGGGATGGATTGGGCTGGTTTTATTGCTGGCGGGAATGGTGCTCATCAAACTGGCATAAAGCAAAACCGCCCGGCATGTTGGCCGGGCGGTGAAATTACTGCCTGGCTAAAACTTCTAGCTGGTCACGAAAACCTGTCACTGAAATCGCCCGGTTATCGGCGCGGTAACGGTCTTTAGCAGCAGGGGCGGAGCTTTGTACTGCAATCAACTTCCAGCCACTGTCTGTTTTTAACATCAATGGCGAACCGCTATCTCCCGGCAATGTATCGCACTGATGCGAAAGCACGGTTTTTTGCGCCCAACCTGTAATCAGGCAATCACTATGGGTATACAGGTCGTCAAGATGATCTTCCGGATAACCCGACTGCGTGACTTTGCGGCTCTGACTTTTAAGCGCTTCAGTGAGTGCGTCGCGATCCCCTTCAAACAGAGGCAACGGGGTAATTCCAGAAGGCGGGTTATGCAAAATAATCAGGCCAAAATCATGTGGTGCGGCTCCCGACGGCACAATCCAACCCTCCCCATCCGGTTTCAGGCGACGGCCAAGCGTCGATTCAACTCTGCCTTCAATATCATGAATTTCATAACGCCATTTGCCTTTATTAGAGACAAAACGCAATGCAATGGCTTTATCAGGCTTGCCGCGAGGCGGTTGCAGCAAACAGTGTCCGGCAGTCAGCGCCAGATGAGGGGAAATTAAAGTTGCGGTACACAAATTACCGCTGGCCGTTTCGAGCTGACCAATGGCATCCCAGGGCGGTGTTGCAGGGTCGTTGACGTGTGTACGGTCATCCTTACCAAAAAAAAGCGTTTTGACGTCGGCCGCGCTATCGTCATCGGCATGGGAAAGGGCGGGTAAAAAACACAGCACTCCTAACAACATCACAACTTTTTTGCGCATATCACTCTCTGATGGGGCGATTAATTTTGATTTTTATATAAACGAGATGAATGGTCTAACTATAGACGGGTCGCACAAAAAGTGGGAGTAAAAAGTCATTAAAGCCAGAAGCTTAGCGTAATAATGCCGCAAAGAATGAGCAGCGTGAGGATGATTTCAAAACTATAGCGTCGCAACATCATCCAGACTCCGAAAGTAAACACCCGGCGAACCGGGTGTTTTTAGCCTACGGGTGAACCCCGATAACCTTATGCAGCTGGCTGAGTTGCAGGTTTTGCTGCTTCAGTTTTAGCTACTGGTTTTTTGTGTTGTTTTTTAGCAGCTTGCGCTTTCTGAGCAGCTGGTTTTGCCGCTTCAGTTTTGGTTGTTGCTTTCTTGTGGTGTTTTTTAGCAGCTTGAGCTTTCTGCTCGGTTTGTGCAGGTTTTGCTGCTTCAGTTTTCTTCACTTCTTTTTTGTGTTTTTTAGCAGCCTGAGCTTTTTGCTCGGTAGCAGCTTTTTTATGCTTTTTGTGGTGAGTGGTTTTTGCAGCTGGAGCGTGAGCAGCAGAAGAAGTTGCTGCAGGAGCCGGAGCGGCTGTAGTTTCAGCAGCGAAAGCAGCAGAAGACAGACCCATTGCAGCGGCAACTACCAGAGCTAATACTTTATTCATCTCGACATCCTCGAATTTGTTTATGCCCTTCGTACTTCAAGTTGCTGGTGTGTTGGCTTCATTTACTCACCCGAATCACTTACTAGAGTAAGCTCATCGGGACTCGGTCACTTGCCGCCTTCCTGCAACTCGAATTACTTTGGGTCAATGTTTGAACCCCACTGCGGGGCCGTTGAGATGAACTATAGACTTGTGGATCAAAGCCTTCAGTGAGTGATTGGTATCGGCGTGTAACGGTTTGTACACTGCGCCCGTCATACTTTGAATTGTTGATGCGCTTGCCGCCTTTCTACAATCCAAATTATTTTGGGCGCGGAAAGGCGGGGAACACTAAAGGTAACGCGCTTCTAAATGTTTACGGAAATACAACGGGTTAAGATCCTCGCCCGTTGCGTTGGTAATCAATTCTGAAGTAGTGAATCGACTGCCGTGCTGCCAGATATTCTGACGTAACCAGTCGAACAGCGCGGTGAAGTTACCTTCTGCGATGTCGCTTTCAAGCTGCGGCAGTGCCAGTTTTGCGGAATTGAACAATTGTGCGGCATACATCGCACCCAGCGTGTAAGACGGGAAATAGCCAAACGCGCCGTCCGTCCAGTGAATATCCTGCATACAGCCGTTGCGGAAGTTATCTTTAGTCGAAAGTCCCAGCCAATGTTGCATTTTCTCATCCCACAATGCCGGGATATCTTCCACTTCGATATCGCCATCAATCAGCGCACGTTCGATTTCATATCGTAAAACGACATGAGCCGGATAGCTGACTTCATCGGCATCGACGCGAATAAATCCACGTTCAACGCGCTGATTAACAGCAATAAAGTTAGCGGCTTCAAACGCAGGTTGTTTGCCAAAGCGAGCAGTGACCATCGGCAGCAACAGTTTCAGGAACTCTTTACTGCGGCCCAACTGCATTTCGAAGAACAGACTTTGTGATTCGTGGATAGCCGTGGAACGCGCCAGTGCGACGGGTTGACCGAGCCATTCCCGCGGCAAGTTTTGTTCGTAACGTGCGTGACCTGTTTCGTGGATGACACCAAACAGGGCGCTAACCAGGTCGGATTCATCATAGCGCGTGGTGATACGCACATCTTGCGGCACGCCGCCGCAGAAGGGATGCGCACTGACATCGAGTCGCCCGCCGTTAAAATCAAAACCCAACAGCTTCATGGTTTCCAGACCCAGTTCCCGTTGATCCTGGGTGGCAAACGGGCCAGTAGGCGTAACAACCGTTTCTTTTTCTTGTTTATCAACCACTTTTTGCAGCAAATCGGGCAGCCAGGTGCGTAAATCTCCGAACAACACATCGAGTTTAGCGCTGGTCATGCCGGGTTCGTAGATATCTAACAACGCGTCGTAGCAGGATTTCCCTTTCGCATCGGCACGCAGTTTTGCTTCTTCGCGGCTGACGCGTACCACTTCTTTCAGATTGGCCGAAAACCCCTGCCAGTCGTTCGCTGGGCGCTGGGTACGCCAACCATGTTCACAGCGTGTGCCGACCAGTGATTTCTCTTCCACCAGAGAAGCGGGCAGTAAAATAGCCTCCTGGTACTGGCGCGTCATTTCACGCAAGTTAGCACGCTCGACATCATTCAGATTCTCCTGAACGGCCGCCTGCAACAGCGTGGCAATTTTTTTATCCGTCAGGATCTGGTGGCGCAAAACGCTGAGTTCAGCCAAAGCGTCGCCTCGCGCGGCGCTACCGTTGGGAGGCATATTGGTGAACATATCCCAGCCAGCGATGGCTGAAAGATGCTCAAATCTTGAAAGACGCTGGAAGGTGCGGGTGAGGTGGTTGTAATTTTGCTTTTCCATATGGCCTCGAGAAGAGATGATTTTCGCCTGTGAAAATAGCAAAAAGCATCCACTAAAACGAGGCTGTAAGCCGCTTATTGTGCGCGATGATGCAAACGCGTCCCCACCAGTAATGACAAGACCAACAGCGAGCCGATAAAACTCGCCACACCTGCCCAACCAAACTGGTGCCAGAACACACCGCCGAGTGTCCCCGCAAGGCTTGAACCCAGGTAATAACTGAATAAATACAGGGAAGAAGCCTGGCCTTTTGCGCGTTTAGCCCGTGGGCCAATCCAGCCGCTGGCGACCGAGTGCGCGGCGAAGAATCCTGCTGAAAAGAGCAGCATTCCCGCAAAAATAACTGGCAAGGGGGAGAACACCGTTAACAGCAGGCCGGTCATCATGATGGCGGTGGAAAAAATCATCACCGGGCCGCGACCAAATTTAGCCGTCATCGCGCCTGCTTTTGGGGAACTCCAGGTGCCGGTTAAATAAGCCACCGATAGCAATCCCACCACCGCCTGGCTTAAATACCACGGCCCTTGCATCAGTCGATAACCGATGTAATTAAACAGCGTCACAAACGCGCCCATCAGCAGAAACCCTTGGGCAAACAGCAGCGGCAAACCCCGGTCGCGCCAGTGCAGGCGGAAGTTGATAAACAGTGTTTTTGGCCGCAAAGAAGAAGGGCGGAAATGCTTCGAGGCCGGCAAAATCTTCCAGAACATTAAAGCGGATGCGAGCGCGAAACAGCCAATCGCGGCGACGGCAATGCGCCAGTTAAAGAAGTCGGTTATCACACCGCTCAGCAAGCGCCCGCTCATGCCACCAATAGAATTCCCACTGATATATAACCCCATCGAAAAGGCCACCACGCTTGGGTGAATCTCTTCGCTCAGATAGGTCATGCCGACTGCCGCCACACCGCTGAGCGACAACCCAATCAGCGCCCGCATCATTAAAATGCCGTGCCAACTGGTCATCATGGTCGAAAGCAGTGTGCAAATTGAGGCCAGCAAAAGCGCTGTCACCATCACGGGTTTACGACCTATCGCATCGGAAAGTGGCCCGGTAAACAGCAGGCCGATGGCCAACGTGGCGGTAGAAACGGATAACGAAATACTGCTGCTGGCAGGGGATACACCAAATTCATGCGACAGAACCGGCAAAATGGGTTGGACGCAATAAAGCAGAGCGAAGGTGGCGAGTCCGGCAGAAAATAGCGCCAGCGTGACGCGCATAAACTGAGGTGAACCACGTTTGATAAAGCTCGTCGGCTGGGGCAAAACTCTTTCGTCAACGTCCTGTGCCGGGGCGGTGTTGACGAGGGTTGTACGACTCAAAATGGGTCCTTATTGTGCAGGTGTGGTCGAATTCTCAGAGTAGAAAAACATGAATGTTCTGTCTAATATATTAATAATCTCAATTGATATGTTTAAAGTATGAATATTGAATTACGTCACCTGCGCTACTTTATTGCCGTTGCTGAAGAGTTACATTTTGGCCGTGCTGCCGCACGCTTGCGTATCTCGCAACCTCCTCTTAGCCAGCAAATTCAAATCCTTGAACAACAAATCGGCGCGCGTTTACTGGCGCGCACCAACCGTAGCGTTAGCCTGACAGCGGCGGGCAGTCAGTTTTTGCTCGATTCACGGCAGATTTTAAACCAGGTAGATGCCGCCGCTGGGCGTGCCGCGAGATTGCATCAGGGCGAAACGGGGGAGCTGCGTATCGGTTTTACTTCATCGGCACCTTTTATTAAAACGGTGTCCGACAGCCTGTCGACTTTTCGTCGTAGTTACCCTGATGTTCATCTCCAGATGCGGGAAATTAATACTCGTGAGCAAATCGCGCCATTAAATGACGGTGAGCTGGAGCTGGGTTTGATGCGCAACACCCGCCTTCCGGATACGCTCGCCTGGAGTGTGGTATTGCGCGAACCGCTGATGGCGATGGTACATCGTGATCACCCTCTGGCGGTGTGTTCAGCCATTTCCCTGCACCAACTGGCGCAGGAGCCGTTTGTCTTTTTTGACCCGCATGTGGGAACGGGCCTGTATGACGATATTCTCGGCCTGCTGCAACGCCACGGGATTTCACCGTATATCACCCAGGAAGTGGGTGAGGCGATGACGATTATTGGCCTGGTATCCGCAGGATTAGGCGTTTCGATACTTCCGGCGTCATTTAAGCGGGTACGTTTATCCGAAGTGGTATGGCTGCCGTTGAAAGAGGCCGAAGCGCAGTCTGAAATGTGGCTGGTCTGGCCGAAACATCGCGAGCTTTCTGCCGCCGCACTTCGGATCTCCGCCTTGTTAACTGAGTCAATAACGGTGTTAAAAGAGCCGTAAACCGGCGGAATATGTGCGGTAAATCACAACCCTACGTAAATATTTGACTCCTTCACTTGAAGTGTTTCACCATAGCCCAAAGTTTATTTCGCAGCGCGAAAATAAAGGGAGTCGCAAGTGGTTGCTGATAGCCAACCGGGCCATATTGATCAGATCAAGCAAACTAACGCTGGCGTAGTTTATCGCTTGATTGATACCCATGGGCCGGTGTCGCGCATCGATCTTTCTCGCCTGGCGCAACTGGCTCCAGCCAGTATCACGAAAATTGTTCGTGAGATGATTGAAGCCCACCTGGTGCAAGAAACGGAAATTCAGGACCCGGGTAGCCGGGGGCGTCCTGCTGTGGGGCTGATGCTGGAAACGGAAGCATGGCACTATTTATCTGTGCGTATTAGTCGCGGGGAAATCTCACTCGGCCTGCATGATTTAAGCAGCAAGTTGATTGTCGAAGACACCGTCGAGCTGGCGGTTGAAGACACGCAACCGCTGGTCGAGCGCATCATCGCGCAAATCGACCAATTTTTTATCCGCCATCAACACAAACTCGAACGCCTCACCGCCATCGCCATCACCATGCCTGGGATTATTGATACCAAGCGCGGCATTGTGCACCGTATGCCGTTCTACGAAGTTTGCGATATGCCGCTGGGCGAGATTCTGGAAAATTACACCGGCGTGCCGGTTTATATCCAACACGACATCAGCGCATGGACGATGGCAGAAGGGCTGTTTGGTGCCTCAAAAGGGGCGCGAGACGTCATTCAGGTGGTGATTGATGATAACGTCGGCGCAGGTGTGATCACCGACGGGCGTTTGCTTCATGCCGGGAGCAGCAGCCTGGTCGAAATCGGACATACGCAAGTCGACCCTTACGGAAAACGCTGTTATTGCGGCAACCACGGTTGCCTGGAAACCATCGCCAGTATCGACAGCGTGCTGGAGCTGGCGCAGCTTCGTATGAGTCAGTCTATGGGGTCGATGCTGCATGAACAGCCGCTGACAGTTGAGTCACTGTGCGATGCCGCATTAAACGGCGACTTATTAGCGAAAGATATCATTTTGGGTATCGGAACCAACGTCGGCCGAATTCTGGCGATCATGGTCAATTTGTTCCATCCACAAAAAATCCTGATTGGTTCGCCGTTTAATCGGGCCGCGGATATTCTGCATCCGGCTATTACAGACTGTATTCGCCAGCAGGCGTTGCCCGCCTATAGCGAACATACTTACGTCGAAAGCACGCAGTACAATCACCGTGGAACCATGGCGGGGGCGGCGCTGGTAAAAGACGCAATGTATAACGGTTCGTTATTAATTCGTCTGCTGCAAGGCTAATGTCGTTGGTTGATCCACTAAAAATTGCGCTATCTCAAACTGGTCAAATCACTATTCTTTTAGACTTTCACTCCTGAATTATTCAATTTTTAATCACTTTGAGCATCACCTCGGGAGTTCGTCATGCTTACGCGTTTCTTTATAACGGGTACCGATACCGCAGTCGGGAAGACTGTGGTTTCTCGCGCTTTGTTGCAGGCTCTTGCAGCCAGCGGCAAAAGCGTCGTCGGCTTTAAGCCGGTAGCCAAAGGCAGTAAAGAGACGCCAGAGGGACTTCGCAATAAAGATGCGTTAGTTCTGCAAAGTGTTTCTACTGTCGACGTGCCTTACGAAGCCATCAATCCTATCGCGCTGAGCGAAGAAGAGAGCAGCGTTAGCCACAATTGTCAGATTAACTATTCGCTGCTGTCTGATGGGCTACAACGCTTAACTGCGCAAGCGGATCACGTTGTGGTCGAAGGTACGGGCGGCTGGCGTAGCCTGATGAACGATTTACGCCCATTATCTGAATGGGTGGTTCAGGAACAATTACCGGTGTTGATGGTTGTGGGCATTCAGGAAGGCTGTATTAACCATGCTTTACTGACGGCGCAGGCCATCGCCAATGACGGTTTGCCGTTGATGGGTTGGGTCGCGAATCGTATCAATCCGGGTCTGGCACATTACGCCGAAATCATCGACGTCCTAAGCAAAAAATTGCCAGCGCCGCTGGTGGGTGAGTTGCCTTACTTGCCACGTGCAGAGCAGCGCGAACTGGCGCACTACATCGATTTATCCCGCCTTAGCGGCGCTTTGATGGTAGACCGTTTGCGGGCGTAACCAGCGCGAAAGTGCTGAAGCAATCACGCATGCCAGCAGTAATCCGGGGAGCAATGAAAACTCCCCGGTCATTTCACACACCATCAGCGTTGACATAATCGGGGCATGAGTCGTAGCCGCCAGAAGGGTTGCCATACCGGTTAAAGCCAGCAATATCGCCACGTTATCGCCGCTCCACGTCCAGATCCCAAACCATTGACCCACGACCATTCCCAGTGCAGCACCGACGAATA
>Ga0160439_1000470_pt1 | contig 19059 bp, 15 predicted proteins | sample HID1975M_E0MG_FD_108201 | JGI IMG/M metagenome (GOLD analysis project Ga0160439, IMG submission 108201) | Enriched soil microbial communities from UW Madison campus, WI, USA - HID1975M_E0 MG | ecosystem: Environmental > Terrestrial > Soil > Unclassified | place: USA: Madison, Wisconsin... | reverse complement strand
GACCGCGAGCAGCACGAGCTTGGTCTTCGCGTCCAGGGCCCGCCCCAGGACGAACGGGAGGATGACGATCGGCGGCCAGTGCCAGAGGTACGTCGAGTACGAGATGTCGCCCAGGACCTGCGCCGGGCGCAGGGCGAGCATCCGAGCCGGCGACCACGCCGCGCTCGACGAGCCCGCGGCGATCACCGCGAGGGCGCCGAGCACGGGGACGAGGGCCGCGGTCCCGGGGAAGGGGGTCGCTGCCGTGAAGCTCACGGCGCCCCAGGCGATCGCTGCCAGACCGAGCCACGAGACGGCCGCGCGCGTGCGCACCGCAGCGTCCCACCGTCGCTCGAGCGCCGGGGCCGCGACGAGCAGCGCCAGCAGCGCACCCGCGCCGAACTGCCACGCGCGGACCGGGGTGACGAAGTAGGCGCGCGCGGGGCTCGTGCCCGTGAGGTGGATCGACCACACGAAGCTCGCCGCCGTGAGGACCCCGAGCACGGCGGCGATGACCGCGGCCGGACGCCGGCGAGCCCGCAGCGCGAGCCACAGCGCGAGGGCGATGAGCAACGGCCACACGAGGTAGAACTGCTCCTCGACCGAGAGCGACCAGTAGTGCAGCGCGGGCGACGAGGTGTTGTCGGCCGCGAGGTAGTCGACCGAGTCGGCGGCGAGCACCCAGTTGAGGACGTAGAGCCCGGCAGCGCCGATCTCGCGCGCGTAATGCTGCCACAGCGCGACCGGCACCCAGACGTAGGTCGCCACGAGGCTCGCACCGAGCACCAGCAGCGACGCGGGCAGGAGCCTACGCGCCCGTCGCGCCCAGAACTGCCCCAGACGCACGCGCCCGTGGCGCTCGGCGTCTCGCACCAGGTGGGCGGTGATGAGGAAGCCGGAGATGACGAAGAAGACGTCGACGCCGATGTACCCGCCCGTGAGCCGCTTGGGCCACAGGTGGTAGAGCACCACGAGCATCACGGCGATGGCGCGGAGCCCCTGGATCTCCGGGCGGACACGTGTCGCCTCGGCGACGGCGGGTGTGCCGGCCGACGGCGCCTGGTGCGTGACGGTGGTGGTGCTCAGCCCGGCGGGCAACGACACGTGACGACTCCTTCGGGGGACCAGCGGACCGCCGCACCCTACCCGGCCGAACCAGGTGCGCCGGAGTCGGGACGGCCCCCGTCAGGCTCGGGTGACCATCGTCACGGCCGGCACCGGCTCACCGAGCGGGGCGCAGGACGCGCTTGACCTTCCCCAGGACGCGGCGGGGCAGCGAACGCTTGACGGGCTTGCGCTTGGGGCCCTTGGCGTTCAACGTGTCGTAGATGCGCCGCAGCTTGTTGCGCATCTTCTCCTGGTACTGCGCGGGGGTCGTGCCCGGGTACTGCGGCAGCTTCTCGCGCAGCTCGCCGTAGGTGTACGGCTCCGTGTCGCTCCCCGGCGTGACGATCGCCTTGAGGCCGGAGAACAGCGTCGTGTAGACGCTCGAGAGGAAGTCCTCGTCCTTGGTCACGCCGCCCGCGATGGCCTTCTCGATCGCGTCGACGACGTCGGTCGCGTTCCAGTGCTCGGGCGCGAGCGCGCGGTCGCCGTGGCCGACGGACTCGTAGAAGTACGGGACCTTGAAGTTCCACGACAGGCCGATCGAGGGGATGCCGTACGCGAACGCGGTGATGCTCGCGTGCAGGCGGTAGGCGATCACGCCGTCGCAGGCGCTGAGCTCGCCGACGAGCTCCTCCTGCGAGTTGACCGTGATCGCCGCCTTGCTCTGCGGGACGCCCTTGACCTTGACGAGCTCGTCGAGGAAAGCCTCGTCCGTGAAGTGTCCCGTCGTGAAGAGCCGGTAGTCGTACCCGCGCTCGGTCAGCAGGTCGATGACGTCGAGCCAGAACTTCTGCTGCTCGGCCTTGGTGAAGGCGATCCCGTTGTCCTTGAAGATTCCCGCACGCGTGACGACGAGGCCGATCTTGCGCCGTGCACCCGGGCGGCCCGCGAGGCCGGACTGGGCGGCGCCGAACACGACGTCCGCGAACACCGCGGGGTCGGAGACGTGCGCGACGGGGATCTCGGTGCCCTCGACGTACTTCTGGAGCGACGCGAAGTCGTCCCGCGTCGTGATCTGCCGCACGCAGGACAGCGACAGCGCCTCCTTGAGGGCCACGGACTTGGGGTTCGTCGGGTCGTACGGCTCGACGCCGATGCTCGAGAACAGGACGGGGACGTTGTACTCCTCCGCGAGCTCCAGCGTCCTGATCGTGCGCAGGTAGAAGCTCTGGTAGGAGTAGTTGAACAGCGGCGCACCGCCGAAGACGATCACGTCTGCCGCCGAGATGGCCGCACGGGCCGGCTCGAGGAGAGCCGGGTCGCCCGTGCTCATGTACTTGCGCGAGATGATCCCCGCGGCGCGGCTCGAGATCGCGTAGTCACTCGTCGGGACACCAAGGTTCTCCATGATGCCCTTGATGATCGAGACCGCGGTCGCCTCGATGATCTGGTCCCCGACATTGTCGGAATCCCTGTTGGTGAGCAACAAGATCCTGAACTTCGCCACCGATACTCCATTCATCAAGACCGGCGCAGGCAGCGCGATTCAGTCGTGTGAGCCAGCGCTGAGGGTACCAGGCTGGACCTCGCCGACTGCCTCGCGACCGGGCCTGGCGGAGGCCTCGCCGCGTGCCTGTGACGGCCGCCACAGGCCGGCCGGACGTGTTCCCGGCAGGCCCCTCCCGGGTTCGCCCGGAGCGGTGGGTGCACCACCCGTCTGGCACAATGACCCAGCCGGATGATCGGAGCGACCTCGGTCTGGGGCACCGGCCCGATTCCACCGAATCGGGTAGTCGTCATGAGAGGCAGGTCCATGTCCACCGAGTTCCGGGTCGAATCCGTCGAGTGGGCGAGGGTCAACCTGACCTTTCATCTCCGTCTTGGCTGGACCCCCCGTGACGGAGGGCCGTGGGAGCCTGTCGTACCGGTCGCCGCGGTCCCCCTGACGCTGGACGAGGGTGACGACGAGCCCGTCGACGTCATCGCGCTCGAGGACGTCGACCAGGGCCCCGGCGGTGCCGAGGGCGGCGAGGCGGACGACGACTCCGCGGGCGACGACGATGGTCCCCTGGCCGTCGCCTCCCCCGAGGCGGCGCTGGTGCGGGCGCCCGAACCGGACCTCGACGCTCACCTGCCGCAGCTCGTCGGGTTCTTCATCCGCGACACCACGGCGATGCACGCGATCGACTGGACGTCGCTCGGAGACGGCCGCTACCGCGTCGACATCAACATCAGCAACTTCGCCGAGCGCGCTTTCCTGCCGCGCGGCACGTGGAAGTTCTTCGCCAAGCTCGACTCCGGTGCCGAGGTCGGGGCCGGCTGGGAGCTGGCACGGCTCGACGAGCTGGACTCGCTGACCCGGGTGTTCCTCTTCGCCGGGAACCGGCAGGCCTACACGGTCTCGTTCGGCCTGACCGAGGACGACGTCAACCCGCTGTTCGCGGTCCGCGCGTACAGCTTCGTGCGCAAGAGCAGCCCCGCCAAGCGCGCGCGGAACCCGATCCGGCTGGCGCAGCGGGTGGCGAAGAAGTACGCGTCCCAGGGTCGGCGCCGCCAGCTCGCGCAGGCGATCTACAAGCGGACCGCCCAGGAGGAGCAGGCGCGCCGAGCGGTGCGCGGTGCGTCCGGGCAGGCCAGGAAGACCCGGGTGCTGTTCGCCTCCGAGATGCGCGAGGGGCTCGAGGGCAACCTGCTCGCCGTCCGCGACCGGATGCTCGCGCGAGGCCTCGACACCGAGCTCGACCTGCGCTACTCGTTCCGGACGTCCCGGACGGCCACCCGCTCGAACTACCTGAACCTGGTGCGCGAGCTCGCACGCGCCGACATCGTCCTGATCGACGACTACTTCCCGCCGTTCGAGAACCTCAAGCTCGACCCGTCGACGCGCGTCATCCAGGTCTGGCACGCAGGCAGCGGCTTCAAGAGCGTGGGCTTCAGCCGGTTCGGCAAGTTCGGCTCCCCGGGCCTGACCAACGCGCACCGCAAGTACACCTACGCCATCTCGGCCTCGCGGAGCCTCAAGCACGTGTACGCCGAGGTGTTCGGGATCGAGGAGGAGGCCGTGATCCCCACGGGCCTCCCCCGGATCGACACGTTCCTCGACCCCGCCTCGCAGGCCGAGGCACGCGCCAAGGTCTACTCGCTGTACCCGACGCTCGAGGGCAAGCGCGTCATCATGTTCGCGCCGACCTTCCGCGGCCGCGGTGCCATGCAGGCGAGCTACGACTACTCGCAGATCGACTTCCAGGCGCTCTACGACCTGTGCGGCGAGGACAGCGTGGTGGCGTTCCGCATGCACCACTTCATCCACGAGGGCGTGCCCATCCCGGACTGGATGCGGGACCGGTTCATCGACGTGTCCGAGTACCGCGACGGCAACGCGCTCCTGCTCGTCACCGACCTGCTCATCACCGACTACTCGTCGATCATCTTCGAGTACTCGCTGCTTGAGCGGCCGATGCTCTTCTTCGCATACGACGAGGAGGTCTACAGCGCCGTGCGCGGCTTCCACCGCCCGTACAAGGAGACCGCGCCGGGCAAGGTCTGCCACACGTTCGACGAGCTGCTGACCGCGATCCGCACCGAGGACTTCGAGCTCGAGCGCGGCGCTGCGTTCCGCGACGAGAACTTCGACGTCATCGACACCCACTCGTCCGACCGCGTGATCGACTGGCTCGTCATCGGCGACCCGCCCGAGTCGGCCGTCGTCGCGGAGCCCCACGGCGCTCACGGTGCCCACGAGGCCCACGCAGCCACCCCCACCCCCCTCGACGACGCCAGCACGGTCGACGACGCCCAGGAGAGTCAGGTCCGATGAACATCGCAGTGGTCTTCGCCGGCGGCATCGGCTCGCGGATGAACAGCCGCGCCCTGCCCAAGCAGTTCCTCGAGGTGCACGGCAAGCCGATCCTGGTGCACACGCTCGAGAAGTTCGAGAACCACCCCGAGATCGACGCGATCGCGCTCGCCATCCTCCCGGAGTGGCGCGAGCACACCGAGCGGATGGTGCGTCGCTACGAGCTCACCAAGGTCCGTTGGATCGTCAACGGCGGCGCGACCGGCCAGGAGTCGCGGCACAAGGCGCTGCGCACGGTCGCCGCCGACGTCACCGACGCGACGGACGTCGTCGTCCTGATCCACGACGGCGTGCGCCCGCTCATCACGGCCGACCTGATCTCCGAGAACATTGCGACCGCGCGCGAGCACGGCAACGCCATCACGTGCACGAAGTTCAACGAGACGGTGGCGGTGAGCGCCGACGCGACGATCTCGGACGTCATCCCGCGCGACCACATCTACGCCGCCCAGGCGCCCCAGACGTTCCACCTCGACGAGATCCTGGGCCTGTACGACGATGCCGTGGAGCGGGGCGAGCACGACTCGATCGACTCGTGCACCCTCATGCAGTCGCAGGGCCGCACGCTCTACCGCGTCGACGGACCGCGCTCGAACATCAAGATCACGACCGCCGAGGACTTCTACGTGTGCCGCACCTACTTCGACGTCCTGGAGAACCAGCAGATCGCGGGCATGGCATGAGCGCGCCGTCCACCGTCGTCGCGCACGACGTCGAGGAGATCCTCGGGCGTGACCTGCCGTGGAGCGAGCTCGACGGCGCCACGGTGCTCGTCACGGGAGCGAACGGCATGCTCCCGTCCTACGCCCTGCACACGCTCCTCGCGCTCAACGACGCGACGGGAGCGGGCCTGCGGGTGATCGGCCTGGTCCGCAACGAGGCCAAGGCTCGCCGGATCCTCGGTGCGACCGTCGACCGACCGGACTTCGAGCTCCTGGCCACCGACGTCACGGCGCTGACGGAGCTCGACGGACCGCTCGACGTGGTGATCCACGGCGCCAGCGCCGCGCGCCCCGCGCTGCACGCGACCGACCCGGTGAGCACGATCAAGGCGAACACGCTCGGCAGCTTCAACCTGCTCGACCTCGCCGTGGCCAAGCGGGCCGGCCGCTTCGTCCTGATGTCCTCCTCGGAGGTCTACGGCGCGCAGCCCGAGGACGTGCGGCTCATCCCCGAGAGCTCGTACGGCGGGTTCGACATCCTCGACCCGCGGGCCAGCTACTCCGAGGGCAAGCGCGCGGCCGAGACCATCGCGAGCGTCTACGCGGCGCAGCACGGCATCGACACCCGCATCGTCCGCTTCGGCCACGTGTACGGGCCGGGCCTCGCGCTCGACGACGGCCGCGTGCAGGCCGACTTCGCCGCGAACGTCGTGCGGGGCGAGAACATCGTGCTCAACAGCGACGGCCGCGCGATGCGCACCTACACGTACGTCGCCGACGCCGTGGCGGGCATGTTCTACGCGACGCTCCTGGGCACGGACCGGGCCTACAACGTCGCGGACCCGAACGGCATGGTCAGCATCCGCGACCTCGCGCAGCACTTCACGCGCGCGCGCCCGGAGAAGAACCTCGAGCGGGTGTTCACGCACGCCGAGCACGCCGAGGAGCGCTCGTACAACACGAGCCGGTTCCTGGGGCTCGACGCGAGCGCGCTCGCGGGGCTCGGCTGGCAGCCCCTCGTCGACCTCGACGCGGGGATCGACCGGATGCTGCGGAGCTTCGAGGCCTGATCGACGCCGTCAGCGCCCGCGCGGCCCTCCGCGCAGGTAGCCGAGCCCCCACGCGAGGTGCATCGTCGCGAGCACGGCCGGCAGGACGACCCACGAGCGCACGGGAAGCCCGCGACCGCTGACGAGCGCGGCGGCCACCTCTCCGACGACCCACAGCGCGGGAACGGCCAGCGCGAGCGCCAGAGCCGTGCTGCCGAGCGCGAGCCCGACCAGCCCGACCAGCGTCCCCAGCACGACGAGCGCGGCGACCACCGGCGGCGCGAGGTACCGCGCCGAGGCCGTCCGCGGGTACCGGGAGACGACCTCTCGCCGCCACCGACCCGTCTTGGCGAACTGCTGCGCGACCGCGCGCAGCGAGCCACGCGGCCGGTACTCCACCCGCATCCGCGGCGTGAACCAGACGAGCGCGCCGCTCTCCCGGAGCCGCAGGTTCAGCTCCCAGTCCTGCGCGCGCGTCCAGTGCTCGTCGTAGCCGCCGAGGCGCTCGAACGTCGCCCGGCGGAACGAGCCCAGGTAGACCGTGTCCGCGGGGCCCTCGGCGCCACCGGTGTGGAAGCGGCCACCGCCCAGCCCGACAGGGTGGGACATCGCGAACGCGACGGCCTCCTGCACGACGCCGTCGCCGACCGGCACCATCATCCCGCCGACGTTGTCCGCGCCCGTGCGCTCCAGGGTGTCCACCGCGGTGCGGACGTAGTCGAGCGGCAGCGTCGCGTGGCCGTCGGTCCGCACGAGGTACACGCTCGAGGGCTGCGCGGCGATGCCGGCGTGCACCGCGATGTTCAGGCCCTGCGGGGTCAGGCCGGTCGGGTTCTCGACCATCACGACCCGCGGGTCGGACTCGGCGAGCTCGGCCGCGATCGCCGCGGTGGCGTCGTCGGAGGGGCCGACCGCGAGCGCGAAGACCATCGGCCCCGGGTAGTCCTGCGCGAGGACCGCCGCGACTGCGGCGCGCAGGTCGCGCTCCTCGTTGCGGACCGTCGCGAAGACGACGACGGGGGGCCGGGTGGAACGGGCTGCGGGCACGCGCGAAGAATAGGTCACGGCCTGGGGACGGCCCGAATCGGTCAGGCCGTCGGGCGGATCGGGTCGAGGCCCGCGGCGCGCTGGGCTCGCCACGCCTCCCACGCGGACGCGACGATCTCGTCGAGCCCCCGACGCGGCTCCCAGCCGAGCTCGGCACGGATCCGCTCGGCCGTCGCGACGAGCACCGCCGGGTCTCCCGGCCGCCGCTCGACCACACGAGGCGCGAGCGTGGTGCCCGTGGCCGCGGAGATCGCGTCCAGCATCTGCGCCACGGACACGCCACGCCCCGAGCCCACGTCGAACGTGTCGGACCGCTCCTCGCGGTCCAGGTGGTCGAGCGCCGCGACGTGCGCGTCGGCGAGGTCGGCGACGTGGACGTAGTCGCGCACGCAGGTGCCGTCGGGCGTCGGGTAGTCGTCGCCGAAGATCACAGGCGCCTCGCCGCGCTCGAGCCGGTCGAGCACGAGCGTCATGAGGTTGAGCACGGCGGGGTCACCCAGGTCCGGACGGCCGGCCCCGGCCACGTTGAAGTACCGCAGCGCGACCTGCCGCAGCCCCCACGCGCGCGCGGCGTCGCGGATCATCCACTCCCCGACGGCCTTCGTCTGGCCGTAGGGGTTGATCGGGTTCGCCGGTGTCTCCTCCGTGACGAGGCCCCCGGTGGGCTCGCCGTACACGGCGGCCGACGAGGAGAACACGAGGCGGTCGCAACCGACGGCCCGCGCCGCCTCGAGGACGGAACCGAGGCCGCCGACGTTCTGCCGGAAGTACCACTCCGGGCGCGCGACGGACTCCCCGACCTGCTTCTTGGCTGCGAGGTGCACGATGCCGGTCGCCCTGTGCTCGGTCAGCACGCGCGCGAGCTCGTCCGGCGCCCCCGGGGCTGCCAGGTCCAGGAGGTGCAGCGGGTGCCCGTCCACGCGGGCGGCGCTCGACGTCGACAGGTCGTCGACGACGGCGACGTCACGGCCGGACGCGGCCAGTGCCTGCACGACGTGGGCTCCGATGTAGCCGGCGCCGCCGGTCACGATGATCGTCACGACGACCCACCCTAGGACCTCGACCGCGCCGCACCTCGCGGGCTCCCGCCCGATCCGTCCGTTCCCTGCCTCGCACGGGAGCAAGATGTGCGCCCATCTGCACAGATCCTCCACCGCCTGCCCCCGCCGGGTCCCCCGCTCGCGCAAGCCCCGAACCTAGGATTCCGGGTGTGACAGTCCGCCACGCCACGCCCGAACGCCCTCGCACGGCGCGCCACTCGCGCCACGCCACCCACACCACGCGCAGGGTTCTGCGCGGCACCGCCATCGCGGCGACCGCGCTCCTCGCGTTCGGCGTCGGCACCGCGGCGGCGACCTACGCCCGCATCACCGGCAACGTGAACCACGCGGACATCAGCTCGCTCGTCGGGGACGACCCGCGCCCGACGAAGGCCGCGAACCCCGACGACCCGAACGCCGGCAAGGACGTCAACATCCTGCTGCTCGGCTCGGACCAGCGCGACGGCGAGAACGCCGACATCGGCGGCAGCTTCGGCGGCATGCGCTCGGACACCACGATCGTGCTGCACATCTCCGCCGACCGGTCCCGCGTCGAGGCGATCTCGATCCCGCGCGACTCGATGGTCGACGTGCCGTCGTGCACGCTGTCCAACGGCAAGAAGACCGGCGCGTACTTCGGCATGTTCAACTCGGCCTTCGCGACCGGGTGGGACCAGGGCGGCGACATCGCCTCGGCCGTGGGCTGCACCTGGAAGACCGTCGAGAAGAACACCGGCGTGCACATCGACCACTCGGTCGTCGTCGACTTCGCGGGCTTCGAGAAGATGGTCGACGCGCTGGGCGGCGTCCCGATCTGCATCCCCAACGAGATGATCTCGAAGAAGGCCAGGCTGCACCTGCAGCCCGGCAACCAGACGCTGGACGGCAAGGAGGCGCTCGGCTTCGCCCGCGCGCGGACCGGCACGGGCGTCGGCGACGGCTCGGACACCAACCGGATCGGCCGCCAGCAGCAGCTCATCGCGGCGATGGTCCAGACCATCCTGCACAAGAACGTGCTCACCGACGTGGGCGACCTGCTGGGCCTGCTGGGTGCCGCGACGAGCTCCGTCACCACGGACAAGGGCCTGTCCCTGACCGACATGGCCGGGCTCGCCTACACGATGCGGGACATCCGCGGTGGCAACATCACCTTCATGACGATTCCGTGGGGTGCCTACCCGGCCGACCACAACCGCGTGCAGTGGACCGCCGAGGCCGCGACCGTGTGGGACCGCCTCGCCAAGGACAAGCCGCTGGACGGCGAGTCGAAGCCGACCCCGTCGAAGACCTCGTCGGCGACGCCGGGCGCGACGTCGCCCTCGACGCCCAAGGCGACCCCGACGCCGACCGAGTCCAAGCAGGCGGGTCGCGAGGCGTTCAACCTCGACGACAGCACCGCCTCCTGCTCCGCCTGACGGGAGACCCGTGACCCCGGACCAACCGCGCCGTACCGCGCCGCCGAGCTTCGCTCCCGGCGCACGGGTCGACCGACCCGCCGACGAGGCCGAGCCCGTGGTCGTGGGGCAGCAGCAGCCCGACGCGACGCGCGTGCTGCCGACGACGCCGCCGCGCACCCCGTCGAGCCGCCCCGCTGCCCCCCGCGCGACCCCGCCGCGCGGCGCGGCGAGCGTGCCGCCGGCCGCATCCGGCTCGGCCCGCCCCGGGGGCCGGTCGCCGCGCGCGGCGTCAGGTACCGCAGCAGCCGGCGCGACCGCGGGAGCCGCCGCGGCCGGCCCGCGCACCACGAGCGGCCACCCCACCGGCCACGCGCCGTCCCGCCCCGGGAGCCCCGCACAGCGCTCCGGCCCCCCGCCGCGTCCCACCGAGCCGGCGGGCACCGGCAGCGGCGAGCCGCCTCGCAAGCGACGCCGCGGCCGCAAGGCGATCGTCGTCTCGGTCGTCGCGATCGTCCTCATCGCGTTGCTGGCGTGGCCGATCGGCCTGGTGATGTGGGCGAACGGCAAGATCCAGCACACCGACGCGCTGTCCGGCGCGAAGGGCACCGACGGCACGACCTACCTGCTCACCGGCTCCGACTCCCGCGCCGACGGCGGCGTGAAGGACGACGGCACGGTCGGCGCCCGCACCGACACCAGCCTGCTGCTGCACGTCCCCGACAGCGGCCCCACGGCACTGATCTCGCTCCCGCGCGACACCTACGTCGACATCCCCGGGCACGGGCCCGCCAAGCTCAACGCGGCGTTCGCGTGGGGCGGCGCGCCCTTGCTCGTCGAGACGGTCGAGGGGCTGTCCGGCCTGACGATCGACCACTACGCGGAGATCGGCATGGCGGGCGTCAGGGGTGTCGTCAACGCAGTCGACGGCGTCCGGCTCTGCTACGACAAGACCGTGGACGACAAGGACTCCAAGCTCAAGTGGAAGGCCGGCTGCCACACGGTCCACGGCAAGAAGGCGCTCGCGTTCGCGCGCATGCGCAAGGCCGACCCCCAGGGCGACATCGGCCGCGCCGAGCGCCAGCGCCAGCTCGTCTCCGCGATCATGGGCAAGGTCGACCCGAAGGCGCTCGTGCTGCACCCGTCGCGGCAGGTCGCACTCATCGACGCCGCGACCGGCGCGCTGACGGTCGACGAGGACATGGGCATGATCGACATGGGCAAGATGGCCCTGGCTTTCAAGGCTGCGAACGGCGACGGCGGCATCACGGGCACGCCGCCCATCAAGAGCCTCGACTACCGCCCGGGCGGCGTCGGCTCGACCGTGCAGCTCGACCCGAAGAAGACGCCCGCGTTCTTCGAGGACATCCGCGACGGCAAGCTCGACCCCGGCAAGGTCGGCGGGATGCCCGGCTCCTAGGCGGCTGGGCCTAGGCCTGGAAGCCCATGCCCGGCCGGGCGTTCCCGGTCTGGGCGCGCAGGCGCTCGCCCTTGGCGTCGGCCTGCTCGCGCAGTCCCACCTGGAAGGCGGCCATCGCCGTGCGCAGCCGCACCGCGTCGACGTCCGTTCCGGAGGCGAGGATGCGCACCGCGAGCAACCCGGCGTTGCGTGCCCCGCCGACCGAGACGGTCGCCACCGGCACGCCCGCGGGCATCTGCACGATCGACAGCAGGGAGTCCATGCCGTCGAGGTAGGCGAGCGGCACGGGCACGCCGACGACGGGCAGCGTCGTGACCGACGCGAGCATGCCAGGCAGGTGCGCCGCTCCCCCGGCTCCGGCGATGATCGCCCGGAGCCCGCGCTCGGCGGCGGTGCGGCCGTAGTCGATCATCTTCTCGGGCTGACGGTGCGCGGAGACGACGTCGACCTCGACCGGCACACCGAACTCGGCCAGGACATCGGCCGCCGCCTGCATGACCGGCCAGTCCGAGTCCGACCCCATGACGATCCCGACCAGGGCACCTGCAGCCATCACGCTCTCCGTCCGTCCGTCGTGCCCGCGGCGCGTGCCGCGGGGCCCATCATCGCGTGCCACCGTGCAGGACGGCACGCAGCCGTCAGGCGGGAGACTCGCCGCGCAGCAGCGCCGCTGCCGCGTCCGCCCGTCGGCGCACGTCGGCGAGGTCGTCGCCCGAGACGTTGACGTGCCCGAGCTTGCGGCCCGGGCGCACGTCCTTGCCGTAGAGCTGCACCTTGGCGCCGGGGTCGGCGGCCGTCACGGCGGCGAGCGCGTCCGTGAGCTCGGTGAGCGAGCTGCCCAGCACGTTCGCCATCACGGTCCACGTCGACCGCGCCGAGGTGTCGCCGAGCGGCAGGTCGAGGACGGCGCGCAGGTGCTGCTCGAACTGGCTGGTCACGGCCCCGTCGATCGTCCAGTGGCCCGAGTTGTGCGGCCGCATCGCGAGCTCGTTGACCACGACGTCGCCGTCGACCTCGAACAGCTCGACCGCGAGCACCCCGGTGACGTCGAGGCCGTCCGCGATGCGCACCGCGACGTCCACGGCGCGCGCCGCGAGCGCGGGGTCCAGGCCGGGTGCCGGGGCGATGACCTCGGCGCAGACGCCGTCACGCTGCACCGACTCCACGACCGGCCAGGTGCGGATCTCGCCCGACGGGCGACGCGCGACGAGCACCGCGAGCTCGCGCGTGAACGGCACCTTCTCCTCCGCGAGCAGCGGCACACCCCCGTCCGCGGCGGCGGCGAACCAGTCGGCGACCTCGTCGGCCGAGCGGACCACGCGCACGCCCTTGCCGTCGTACCCGCCGCGGGCGGTCTTCACGACGGCCTCGCCCGCGTCGGCGAGGAACGCCGTCAGGTCGTCCGGGCCGGCGAGCTCCGTCCAGCGCGGGCACGGCGCGTCGAGCTCGGTGAGGCGACGGCGCATGACGATCTTGTCCTGCGCGTGCACGAGCGCGTGCGTGCCCGGGTGCACCGGGACGCCGTCGGCCGCGAGCCGGTCGAGCAGCGCGAACGGCACGTGCTCGTGCTCGAACGTCAGGACGTCCGCGCCCACGGTCAGTTCCGCCACCGCGTCGGCGTCGGACGCCGCACCCACGGGCGAGTCCACGACGACCTGGGCGGCCGACGACGTGGGGCTCTCCACCAGCACGCGCAGGTGCACGCCCAGCGCGGTCGCCGCCGGCGCCATCATGCGGGCCAGCTGCCCACCACCGACCACGGCCACCACGGGAGCGCTCACGGGCGCCGAGCGTAGTCGAGCCGGACGAGATGCTCGGTGCGCGACCAGGATGCGGGGCTATCCTCGCGGGGAACCGCACGACCCAGCAGCACCCGAGGAGCACCGCCGTGAGCGAGACCGACGAGGCCACCGCGGGTGCACCCTCCCCCGGTCCGGCCGCGCCCGCAGCGCTGGGCTGGGTCGTCATGCGTGCCCGCGCGCTCGAGGTGGCCCGGTTCCTGTCCGTCGGCGGCGTGGCCTTCGTCGTCGACCTCGGGCTGTTCAACCTGCTGCGGTTCGGGCCCGGGCACGTGCTCGAGGGCAAGCCGATCACCGCGAAGATCATCTCGGTGGCCGCCGCGACGCTCGTCTCGTGGCTCGGGAACCGGCACTGGACGTTCGCCGAGCACGCCACCCCGCAGCGCGGCCGCGAGCTGCTCGTGTTCGCCGTGATCAACGTGCTGTGCGCCGCCATCCCGATCGGCACGCTCGCGTTCTCCCACTACACGCTCGACCTCGTCTCGCAGACGGCCGACAACGTCTCGACGGTGCTCGGCATCGCGATCGGCACGGTGATGCGCTACGTCGGGTACAAGCGCTGGGTCTTCACGGGCCACCGCCCGTAGCGCCATCGCCTGCCATGCCGGGGCCGAGCCGTGATCTGCTCAGGCTCGGGCGCCGCTGTGCGCGAGCAACCCACGGTTCGTCGGACGGTTCGGCTGGGCGGGGTGCCGTCGTCAGGGGACGTCGGCCTGGACCAGGACGCCGTCGCCGCGGGCGGTGAGCGGCCCGTCGGCCGCCGGGACGAAGGCAGCCTGGCCGCGCTCGAGGACGAGCGTCCCGTCGAACTCGCCGTGCACCTCGACCTCGCCCTCGAGGCAGACGATGACGCGCGGCCCGCGGCCCGGGATGCGGGTCGTGCCCTCGTCGGTGAGCCGGGTGACGGACAGTTCGAAGTCGTCGACCGGCGCGTAGAAGATCTCGGTCGAGGTGAACACGCGCTCGGGCGCGATGCGGATCGGCGGCGCCGCCACGGTGTCGAGCGTGGCGAGCAGCTCGTCGGTGTCGATGTGCTTGCCCGTGAACCCGGCGCGCAGCACGTTGTCGGAGTTCGCCATGATCTCGACCGCGAGCCCACCCAGGTAGGCGTGCACGGCGCCGGCGGGCACGAAGAGCGCCTCGCCGGGGCGCAGCGTCACGGGGTTGAGCAGCACCGACGTCGCCGCGCCGGGGTCACCGGGGTAGGCGGCAGCCAGGCGCATGACGGTGCGGTCCGTGCGGGGCGAGGGCGAGCCGTCCTCGAGCCGGCGCGCGCAGGCCGCGGCGAAGGCGTCCACGTCGGACGCACTGGGCCGCGTCTCGGCCGCGAGCAGCCAGGAGAACGCGGCGCGCACGCCGGCCGAGGTCGGGTCGGCCACGAGGATCTCCTGCAGCCGGGCCGCGAGCGGGACGTCGAGCCCCGTGAGCAGCTCCGCGGCGCGTCGCGGCGCACGGAAGCCGACCATGGCGTCGAACCGCGTGAGCGCGTAGACGAGCTCGGGCTTGTGGTTGCAGTCCTTGTAGTTGCGCTCGGGCGCGCCGAGCGGGATGCCCGCGGCCTCCTCGGCGGCGAAGCCGGCGCGCGCGCGCTCGATGTCGGGGTGCACCTGCAGGGACAGCGGCGCGTCCGCGGCGATCAGCTTGAGCAGGTAGGGCAGGTGGGCGCCGAACCGCGCCGCCACGCCCTCGCCGAGCGCGTACGTCGGGTCTGCGGCGATGAACGCGTCGAGCGCCGCACCGTCCACGATCTGCGCGGGCGCGCTCGGGTGGGCCCCGAACCAGGCCTCGGCGAGCGGGAGCCCGTCGGGCACGGTGCGCAGCACGTCCTGGATGGCGGTCGTCGAACCCCATGCGTAGCGCTGGGTCGCGGGCGTCAGCCGGTACAACGTCACTCCTCGGGTCGCCTGGTCGAGCGGGTGCCGGTCACGCTACGGGACCGATGTGCCCAGACTGCCCGAGTTCGGCCGTCGTTCAGACGATGTTCGGTGCCTCGTCGACCGACGGCCGTCGCACGCACGGCTCCCGCCGCCTCGCGCACGGCTACCGCCGTCTCCGGTCGTGGCGCGAGGCGACGACCGCGCCCAGCGGCAGCACGACGTCGGGCCGCAGCGACGCGGGCACGCCCGACAGGAACAGCGCGAACACCGCAGGACGGCGCTGGGCGAGCTCGAGGCGCCCGCCGTCGGCCGCCGCCAGGTCACGCGCCAGGGCCAGCCCGAGCCCGGTCCCCGCGCCCGAGGTGACCTCGCGCTCGAAGATCCGGCCCGCGAGGTCGTCGGGCACGCCCGCACCCTCGTCGGCCACCTCGACGACGATCATCCCCGAGGGCCCACCGGGCCGGGAGCGGACCGTCGTCGTGCCGGCTCCGTGCTTGAGCGAGTTCTCGATCAGGGTCGCGAGCACCTGCGCGAGCGCGCCGGGGGTCGCGAGCACCTGGGTCGAGCTGTCCACCTCGACCGCGAGGCGGCGGCCGGCCATCTCGAAGGTGGGCGCCCACTCCTCCTCCTGCTGGTGGACGACCTCGATCAGGTCGACCGCCTCGGTGGTCCCGCCCTGGCTGCGGCGCGAGGCCATCAGCAGGTCGTCGACGACGCGCACGAGCCGCTCGACCTGCTCGAGCGAGATGCGGCCCTCCTCGCGGATCTCCTCCGAGTCCGTGGCGAGCATGATCTCCTCGAGCCGCATCGACAGCGCCGTCAGGGGTGTGCGGAGCTGGTGGGACGCGTCCGCCGCGAACTGGCGCTCGGCCGCGAGCCGCCCCGCCATCCGGTCGGCGCTGCGCGCGAGCTCGGCCGCCACGAGGTCGATCTCCTCCACGCCTGACGGCTCCACGCGCGGTCGGACCTGCCCGGAGCCGAGCTGCTCGGCCGACGCGGCCAGGTACACGAGCGGGGCGGTGAGCCGGTTGGCCTGCCAGATCGCCATCGCGATGCCCGCGGCGAACGCGACGATCGCGGCAGCCACGACCAGTGCGATGACCCGCGCGCTGAGCCAGAACACGTCCCACCACGACACGTACAGGAGCACGGTCGAGCCGGCCGTGGAGTCGGCCTGGACGGAGAGGCTGCGCCCCTTGATCCGGTCGCCCGCGTGGTAGACCTCGCCCGTCGGGGCGCGCACGACGACGGAGGCGTCGATCTCCTCGTCGTCCATGCCCGCGTACGGCTCGAACATGCGGTCCGTGAGGTCGATGTTGTTCTCGACGCGGAAGTCCACGGCCCGGGCCGCCGACTGCGCGCGCGACTGCAGCGTCTGCATCTCGTTCTCGCGCACCAGTTGGGCACCGAGGAACGCGAGGGGAAATCCGAGCAGGACGACCGCGACCGTGACGGCCGCGATGGTCGCCTGCAGGACGCGACGGCGCAAAGGTCAGCCTCGCTCGGGGCTGCTCGGGCTGCCGGTCTCGAACCGGAAGCCCATCCCTCGTACGGTCGTGACGTAGCGCGGCGCGTTGGCGTCGTCGCCGAGCTTGCGACGCAGCCACGACACGTGCATGTCGAGGGTCTTGGTCGATCCCGTCGGGTCCGAGTCCCACACCTCGCGCATGAGCGTCTCGCGTGCGACGACCGCACCCGCCGCACCGACGAGCACGCGCAGCAGCTCGAACTCCTTGGCCGTCAGGTGCAGCTCGCGCTCCCCCTGGAACGCGCGGTGCGCGGCGACGTCGACGCGCACGTTCTGCGCGTGCAGCTCGTCCTCGTCGGCCGGCTCGCCGACGGTGCGGCGCAGCAGGGCGCGGACGCGCGCGAGCAGCTCGGCGAGGCGGAACGGCTTGGTCACGTAGTCGTCGGCGCCCGCGTCGAGCCCGACGACGAGGTCCACCTCGTCGGCGCGCGCGGTCAGGACGAGCACGGGCGTGGTGAGCCCGAGGTTGCGGATGGCGCGCGCGACGTCCAGGCCGTCCATGTCCGGCAGGCCCAGGTCGAGGACGACGAGATCCGCCGCGGCGGCACCGTCGATCGCTCCTTGACCAGTTCCTTGCACGCGCACGTCATAACCTTCACGTCCCAGCGCGCGAGCCAAAGGCTCGGCAATGGCGGGATCGTCCTCGGCCAGCAGCACCAGGGTCATTCGCCCATGTTAGGTCACGAGTGCATCCCTGACGCCAGACCGGCACGCCCACCCGTGGTCGGATGCGTCACGCCGCGCGGTCCTCCCCCGGGCCGACGCCCGCGGGCGCGGGCCACCCCTACCCTCGGGGGGTGAACACCTGGGACCGCCTGCTGGCGTGGGAGGAGCGCCACCGGTTCCTCGTGGACCTCGTCGGCACGCTGCTCCTCATGCTCCTGGTCGCCCCGGCGACGGCGGCGTTCGGCCAGAACGCCTTCTACGACTCGCGCGCCACCGGCGGCTGGCTCGGCGTCCTGCTCGTCGCCCCGCTGGCGTGGCGCCGCGTGCGCCCGACGGCCTCGTGCGCCGCGGTCTACTCGATCGCGCTGGTGCAGATGCTCTTCATCACGCCGATCGCCCTGCCCGCCGATCTCGTCGTCCTCCTGGCCCTGTACTCGGTCACGGTGCACGGGCCGCGGTGGGCGCACCGCGTCGCGATCGGCGGCGCACTCCTGGGTGCGGTCGTCCTCATGGGGGCGACCCGGAGGTACGACGACCCGCTCACGACGCTGGCGATCGGCGCGTTCACCGCGACGCTCTCGCTGGCCGTGTGGGCCTTCGGGCTGGTGCGCCGCTCGCGGCGCGAGACCATCGAGGCCCTCGTCGACCGGGCGGAGCGTCTCGAGACCGAGCGGGACCAGCAGGCCAGGCTGGCCACGGCCGCCGAGCGCGCCCGGATCGCGCGCGAGATGCACGACATCGTCGCGCACTCCCTGACCGTGATGATCGCCCAGGCCGACGGCGGCCGGTACGCCGCCGAGGCCGACCCGCCCGCCGCGACGCGCGCGCTGGGCACGATCGCCGAGACGGGCCGCGCCGCCCTGACCGACATGCGCCGACTCCTCGGCGTGCTGCGCGACGAGCCGCGCCCCGAGCGCGGCGACTCCCCGACGCTGGGCACCACCACGCCGCAGCCCGCCGCCGACGACCTCGAGGCGCTCGTCGAGCAGGTGCGCGCGAGCGGCGTCCGCGTCTCGATGGTCCGGATGGGCTCACCGCGCGCGCTCCCGCCCGGCGTCGGGCTCACCGTGTACCGGATCGCCCAGGAGGCGCTCACCAACGTGCTCAAGCACGCCGGACCCGAGCCGGTCACGACCGTCATGGTGCAGTGGCGCCCGGACGGCATCACGCTCGAGGTCACCGACGACGGGCGCGGCGCCGCCGCCGACAGCGACGGCCTCGGCCAGGGCCTGCGTGGCATGGCCGAGCGCGCGACGATGTTCGGCGGCAGCGTCACCGCGGGACCACGCCCCGGCGGCGGGTTCCGCGTCCGCGCCGTCATCCCGACCCCGGACGGCTCGCACCGTCCCGACCCGCAGGAGAACCCGTGAGCGACGACCAGGTCCGCGTGGCCGTGGTGGACGACCAGCAGCTCGTGCGTGCGGGGTTCCGCATGGTCATCGACTCCCAGCCCGACCTCACGGTCGTGGTCGAGGCGGGCGACGGCGCGCAGGCCGTGCGCGCGCTGACCCCGCCGGCCGCGACCCGCGTGGACGTCGTGCTCATGGACGTGCGCATGCCGACGATGGACGGGCTGACCGCCACCGCGCAGATCGTCGCCGCCGGCACGCCGGACTCCCCCGCTCCGCGGGTCATCGTGCTGACCACGTTCGACCTCGACGAGTACGTCCTGGCCGCGATCCGGGCCGGCGCGAG
>Ga0160439_1000466_pt1 | contig 19170 bp, 14 predicted proteins | sample HID1975M_E0MG_FD_108201 | JGI IMG/M metagenome (GOLD analysis project Ga0160439, IMG submission 108201) | Enriched soil microbial communities from UW Madison campus, WI, USA - HID1975M_E0 MG | ecosystem: Environmental > Terrestrial > Soil > Unclassified | place: USA: Madison, Wisconsin... | reverse complement strand
GGCGCCGACGGCAGGCCCTCCTGCTCGATCGAGGTCAGGTGCCACGGCGCGGCCTGGGCGGCGGCGAGGACCTCGTCGGCCAGCTGGTCGGCCAGGCCGGGCTCCGTGGCGAGCGCCGCCTGGGTCCGGACGAGCGCGAACACGCGGACCGGGGCGTCCCAGCCGGCGGCGGCGACGTGGTGCTCGACCTCGCGCACGGCGGCGGCGAGGTCGGTGGTGGCGGGGTGCGGGGGCTTCGTGGGCACGGCGTCGGTCACCCGCACATGGTCGCACCTGGTCCGTGCGCTGGTCATCGCGGGGACGGAGGGCGCTTCCGCACCCACCTTGTGGGAACCTGTGCTCAGACCGACCCGTTGGGAGTTCCGTGACCTTCGCCAGCTCGTCCCGTCCTCGCCCCGCCGGCCCTCGCAGGCGCCGCGGGCCACTGATCCCGACCCTGATCGTCCTCGGCGTGATCGTCGTGATCGTGCTGATCCTCGCCCAGGTGTGGACCGAGGTGCTCTGGTACAAGCAGCTCGGCTTCGTCGAGGTCATCCGGACCGAGTGGGGGACGCGCGCGCTGCTGTTCCTCGCGGGCTTCCTCGTGATGGGCGGTGCGGTGTGGTGGAGCCTGTCCTACGGGTACCGCTCCCGGCCCGTCTACGCGCCGAGCACGCAGGAGCAGGCCAACCTCGACCAGTACCGCGAGGCCGTCGAGCCCCTGCGGCGCCTGGTCCTGATCGTCGCGCCGGTCGTCGTCGGACTGTTCGCCGGCGGGGCCGCGTCGCAGCAGTGGGCCACGATCCAGCTCTGGATGCACGGCGGCACGGTCGGCACGTCCGACCCGCAGTACGGCATCGACCTGGGCTTCTACCTGTTCACGCTGCCCGGCCTGCGGTTCGTCGTCTCGTTCCTGCTCGCGGTCACCGTGCTCGCCGGCATCGCGGGGCTGGCCACGCAGTACCTGTACGGCGGCCTGCGCATCGGCGGTCCCCGCACGGACACGCCGCGCACGACGAGGGCCGCGCGGGTGCACCTGTCGATCGTCGGCGCCGTGCTGATGCTGCTCATCGCCGCGAACTACTGGCTGGACCGCTACTCGATCCTGACCAAGACGCGCGAGAAGTTCGAGGGCGCGGCCTACACCGACGTGCACGCCGTCATCCCGTCCAAGGCGATCCTCGCGGGCATCGCGATCTTCGTCGCCGTGATGTTCGTCGTGACCGCGATCCGCGGGAACTGGCGTCTGCCGCTCATCGGCGTGGGCCTCATGGTCGTCGCGGCGATCGCGGTCGGCGGCATCTACCCGGCCGTGGTGCAGCGCTTCCAGGTGCAGCCGAACCAGCAGGACGCCGAGGCGGAGTACATCGAGCGCAACATCGAGGCGACCAAGGACGCGTACGACCTCAACGACGTCGAGGTCAGCCCGTACGACGCCAAGGTCACGGCCGAGCAGGGCGCGCTGCGCGAGGACGCCGACACCACGGCGTCGATCCGTCTGCTCGACCCGCAGATCGTCAGCCCGTCGTTCAAGCAGCTGCAGGCGGTGCGCAACTTCTACCAGTTCCCCGACTCGCTTTCGGTGGACCGCTACACGATCGACGGCGAGAACCGCGACACGGTCATCGCCGTGCGCGACCTCAACCTCGCGGGCCTGGGCGCGCAGCAGCGCAACTGGACCAACGACACGACGGTCTACACCCACGGCTTCGGCGTCGTCGCCGCCTACGGCAACACGACGGCCACGGGTGGCGCGCCGAAGTTCTGGGAGGGCGGCATCCCGTCGAACGGCGACATGGGCGACTACGAGCCGCGCATCTACTTCGGCCCGACCTCGCCGACGTACTCGATCGTCGGAGCGCCCGAGGGCCGCGAGCCGTGGGAGCTCGACTACCCGTCGTCGGGCACGACCGGCTCGGTGAACACCACGTTCCCGACCCAGACCGTCTCGGCCGGCCCGAGCATCGGCAACCCGATCAACAAGCTGCTCTACGCGATCAAGTTCGGCTCGGAGCAGATCCTGTTCTCCGACCGCGTGACCGCGGACTCGCAGGTGCTCTACGACCGTGACCCGCGCGAGCGCGTCCAGAAGGTCGCCCCGTACCTGACCCTGGACGGCCGGACCTACCCGGCGGTCGTCAACGGCAAGGTCGTCTGGATCATCGACGGCTACACGACGAGCGACCAGTACCCGTACGCGGCGTCGCGCTCGCTCGAGAACGCCACGGTCGACTCCCTGACGGAGACGACGAACACGATCCAGGCCCTGCAGCCCAAGACCGTCAACTACATCCGCAACTCGGTCAAGGCCACGGTCGACGCGTACTCGGGCAAGGTCACGCTGTACGCGTGGGACGCGCAGGACCCGGTGCTCAAGGCCTGGTCGAAGGTCTTCCCGACGTCGCTCGAGCCCGTCTCGAAGATCGACGGCGACCTCATGAGCCACATCCGCTACCCCGAGGACCTGTTCAAGGTGCAGCGCACGCTGCTCGGTCGCTACCACGTGACCAACCCGGCGCAGTTCTTCTCCGGCACGGACTTCTGGGCGACCCCGGACGACCCGAACCACGCGAACATCCCGCAGCCGCCGTACTACCTGACGATGAAGATGCCCGACCAGGACGCGGCGAAGTTCTCGCTCATGTCGACCTTCATCCCGGCCGGTGAGGGCGCGCGCAACGTGCTCACGGGCTACCTGGCGGTCGACGCCGAGGCGGGCGACCAAGCCGGCAAGCCGTCCGCGGACTACGGCAAGCTCAGGCTGCTCGAGCTGCCGAGCGAGACGACCATCCCCGGCCCGGGCCAGATGAGCAACATCTTCAGCACCAACCCGGACGTCGCCAACGAGCTCAACATCCTGGCGCGCGGCGGCTCGAGCGTGGTCAAGGGCAACCTGCTCACGCTCCCGGTCGGCGGCGGTCTGCTCTACGTGCAGCCCGTCTACGTCCAGGCCGCGGGCGCAGGCACGTCCTACCCGCTGCTGCAGCGCGTGATCGTCGGCTTCGGCGAGAAGGTCGGCTTCGCGGCCACGCTCGACGAGGCCCTCGACGACGTGTTCGGCGGGGACTCGGGCGCGGACGCGGGGGACAAGGGCACGTCGCCGGGCACCCCCGTCCCGACCCCGGACCCCGGCGCCACGCCGTCGCCCACGCCCACCCCGGGCGCGACGACGACGCCGACGCCGAACCCGACGTCGACCACCACGCCGCAGACCGCTCGCGCCGACCTGGAGAAGGCCCTCACGGCCGCCAACCAGGCCGTGCTCGACGGGCAGAAGGCCCTGGCCGACGGCGACTTCGCGGCCTACGGCCAGGCGCAGGACCGCCTGGACGCAGCCATCCAGGCGGCGCTGGACGCGGAGGCGCAGCTGGGTCAGTAGCCCTCGCCGAGCGGCCGATTTGGCCTCGCTCCGTGACTGACGTATGGTTACGGAGCCGACGCGGGGTGGAGCAGCTCGGTAGCTCGCTGGGCTCATAACCCAGAGGTCGCAGGTTCAAATCCTGCCCCCGCTACAAAAGAAGGGCCCCTGATCTGCGGAAACGCGGATCGGGGGCCTTTCGCTTTGCCTGCGGACGAACGGGCGGCGCTGCGCGAGGCGGACGTCGTGCTGGAGGTCCGCATCGTGAGCACTTCCCGCGAGCCATTGACCGGCGCCCGGCAGGTTCCTACGTTCCGCTCGCCACCGTGCGCGCATCTGGACGGCGGCTGACCACCGACCGGAAGGCCCGCACCATGCCCGTCGAGTTCCTCGGCATCGCCACCACGAGCGACGCGTCCGAGACCACCGCCCCCACGACGAAGCCCGTCGACCTCGGCTACCTCGAGCGCATCGTGCGCGCTCACGAGGACAACGGCTGGACCCGGGTGCTGTTCGCGTACGGCTCGAGCGGCCTGGAGCCGTCGGCGCTCGCGGGGTACGTCGCGGGGCGGCTCGACTCGGTCGAGCTGCTGCTCGCGCACCGGCCGAACGTCTCCTACCCGACGTTCGCCGCGAAGACGTTCGCGACGCTCGACCAGGTCTCGCAGGGCCGGCTCTCGGTGCACTTCATCACCGGCGGCAGCGACCACGAGCAGGCGCGCGAGGGCGACCGGCTGACCAAGGACGAGCGCTACGCGCGGACCCGCGAGTACATCCAGATCGTCAAGCAGGCCTGGACCTCCGCGGAGCCGTTCGACCACCACGGCGAGTTCTACGACTTCGACGACTTCATCCTCGACGCGAAGGCCTACGAGGGGCGCAGCCCGACGATCTCGTTCGGCGGCTCGTCCGAGGCCGCGTACAAGGTCGGTGCGGCCGAGGCCGACATCTTCGCGGTCTGGGGCGAGCCCCTGGCCAGCACCGCCGAGCAGATCGCCCGCATCCACGCCGAGGCCGCCGCGGCCGGCCGCACCACGCCGCCGCGGATCCACGCCGCGTTCCGGCCGATCATCGCGCCGACCGAGGAGCTCGCGTGGGAGAGGGCGCACCGCATCCTCGACCGCATCGAGGCGCGCAAGGCCGCGGCCGGACCTGCGCTGGCGCGGTGGACGACGGGCGCGCCGCAGAACGCGGGCTCGCAGCGGCTGCTCGAGATCGCGGCGCAGGGGGAGAGGTTCGACACCGCGCTGTGGACCGCGACGGCCAAGGCGACCGGCGGGGCGGGCAACTCCAACGCGCTGGTCGGCACGCCCGAGACCGTCGCGCAGGCGCTCCTGGCGTACTACGACCTCGGCGTGCGGGTCATCTCGGCGCGCGGGTACGACCTGCTCGACGACGCCATCGACTTCGGCCGCTACGTCATCCCGATCGTCCGGGACGAGGTCGCCCAGCGGGATCGCGAGGTGGCATCCGACGCCGCGTGACCGGGAGCCCGCTCGCGCGGGCCGAGGGTGGGGCCGCGGTCAGCCGGCGTCGGTGACCGGCGACCCGCGGTCGCCGTCGCGCAGCGCACGGACCATGCTCTGCAGCGACCGGAACGCGACCGCCTGCTCGGCCTCGGTCATGCCGGCCAGCATCCTGACCTCGACGGACCGCACCGCGGCGGTCGCCTTCTCCAGGCTCCGTCGCCCGCGAGGGGTGAGGCGCGTGGGCAGCGCCTTCCCGACCGGCGCCTGAGCGGGCCTGGTCACGAAGCCGTCGCGTTCCAGGGCCTGGAGCAGCACGTTCATCGACTGGCGGGTCACGAACGCGCCGCGGGCGAGCTCCGAGTTCGACAGGCCGGGTCGCTGGGCCAGCAGCTCGAGGCAGGAGTAGTGGGTCACGCTCATCCCGAGCGGCCGCAGCACCTCCTCCATGGCGGACCGCAGCGCGCTCGAGGCCTCCTTCAGCAGGTAGCCCAGCGACGTCTCCAGGTCGATGCCTTGACTCATGTCAGCATTCTGACATACGGTCGCGCGTGTCAGACAACTGACACGCAGACGAAGGAGCATCATGCCCGCCACCGGACCCGACTTCATCTCGCTCCAGTCGCGCGACCTCGGCGCCGCGCAGGCGTTCTACGAGAAGTATCTGGGCCTCGTCCGTTCGCCGTCCGGCCCCCCGCACGCCGTCGTCTTCGAGACGTCGCCGATCGCGTTCGCGCTGCGCGACGTCGTCCCCGGCACGGACCTCGCATCCGTCGCCCAGCCCGGGATCGGCGTCGCGATCTGGCTGCACGCCACCGACGTCCAGGCCATCCACGACGCGCTCGTCGCCGACGGCCGCACGATCGTCTCGGCGCCGGTCGACGGCCCGTTCGGCCGGACGTTCACGTTCGCCGACCCCGACGGCTACCAGGTCACGCTGCACGACCGTGCGTGACGGAGCCTGATCTACGCCGTCGCGACGAGGCCCGCCGGCTGCCAGCCCAGGAGGGGCCCGACAAGGTTCACGGTGTCGTGCAGGATCTGCTCGTAGTCCTCGAGCGTGAACTCGTACGGTAGCTCGAGGCGCAGCTCGTCGACCTCGCCGACGGCAGCGTCCACGTGCAGTCGCTCGGCGATCTCTGCGGCCGGGCCGACGAGGTCGGGGGCGAACAGCGTGCGGCGGGGACCCTGAGGGCCGAGCGTGCGCTCGTGCCGGCTGCGGGCGTACTCGCGGTAGCGCTCGCGGGTCGCGCGGTCGGCGCCGTCGGTCGGCACGATGACCCGGCCGAGCGCGACCCGCGGCGCGTGCGCCCCGGCCCAGCCCGCACGGAACGCCGCGATGTTGGCGCGCTGGGCGGTCGCGAAGTCGTCGGACTCCTCGCTGCCGACGATGTTGCCGCTCAGCAGGTGCAGGCCCCGCTCGGCGGCCCAGACCGACGAGCGGCGCGAGCCCGCGCCGTACCAGAGGCGCTGCACGAGGCCCGGGCTGTGCGGCTGCAGGCGCGGTCGCTGCACGTTGCCGGGGGAGTGGATCACCGTGTCCTCGTCGCCGAGGTAGGTCCCTGACAGGCCCTCGGCGAGGCGCTCGATGCGCGCGTGGGAGAAGTCGACGTCGCGCCAGTCGCCGTCGAAGACCTTCGCGCCCAGCAGGTCCACGTGCGGCGGCGTGCCCGCGCTGAATCCCGCCTGCAGGCGGCCGCGGGACAGCACGTCGACCGTCGCCAGGTCCTCGCCCAGGCGGAACGGGCTCTCGTAGCCGATCGGGATCACCGCCGTGCCGAGCTCGATCGTCGTGGTGCGCTGCGTCGCAGCGGCCAGGAAGGTCGCGGCCGACGAGACGCCGTGCTCGAGGTGGCGCTGCCGGATCCACGCGCCGCGGTAGCCGAGCTGCTCGCCGTACGCGAACAGCGCGAGGGTCGCCTCGAGGCCCGCGTACGGGTCGTCGTCGGGGAAGTTGCCCGGCGTGAGGAACGCGAGCGAACGGATGGTGGTCACGGCGGACTCCTGACGGATCGGGTGCGCGGAGAGTAGGAACCGGCCGTCGGGCGGTCAACCTGCGGGGCGGGCGTCCCGGATCGCGGGCGTCTGCTCCACCATGCGAGACGTCGGCCACGAGGGGTTGGCAGGAGGCACCGCGTGCCTATCGTCGCCGGCGTTCACCGAACCCGAACGCGCGAGGAGACCTCCCGATGAGCGAGCGCCCCACCACCCCGATCGTCGCCGTCGCGCTCGACGGCGCCGGCTGGCACCCGGCCGCGTGGCGGGAGGAGGCCGCCCGTCCGGAGGCCCTGACCGACGGTGCCTACTGGGTGAACCTGGCCCGCCGCGCGGAGGAGGGCGTCGTCGACCTGGTGACGTTCGAGGACAGCTTCGGCGTCCCGGTCGACCCGTTCGCCGACCCGACCGGCGAGCGCACCGACCGCGTGCGCGTCCGCCTCGACGCCGAGCTCGTCGCCGCGCGCGTCGCACCCGCGACGCGGCACGTCGGCCTCGTCCCCGTCGTGACCACCATCCACACCGAGCCCTTCCACGTCTCGAAGGCGCTCGCCACGCTCGACCACACGAGCCACGGCCGCGCCGGCTGGCAGGTGCGCGTCTCGGCGCTCGGTTCCGACGCCGCGCTCACGGGCCGCCGCGACGTGCCCGACCTGACCTACGAGGACTACCTCGCAGGCCGCGGCACCGACTACGTCGCCGCGCAGTTCGCCGAGGCGGCGGCCGTCGTCGAGACCGTCCGCGCGCTGTGGGACAGCTGGGAGGACGACGCCGAGATCCGCGACGTCGCCACGCGCCGGTTCATCGACGCCGACAAGGTGCACACGGTCGACGTCGAGACGTCCTGGTTCTCGGTGCGCGGCCCGTCGATCACGCCGCGCCCGCCGCAGGGCCAGCCCGTGGTGACTGCGCTCGCGCACGCGACGGTCCCGTACGAGCTCGCCGCGCGGACCGCGGACCTCGTCTTCGTGACCCCGCACGACGACGCGTCGGCCGCCTCGATCCTCGCCGAGGTGCGCGAGGCCGAGGAGCGCGTGGGCCGCACGGGCCAGCCGCTGCGCGTCGTCGCCGACCTGTCGGTGGTGCTCGACACCGCCGGTGAGACCGGCGCCGCGCGCCTGGCCCGGCTCGACGCGCGGGCCTCGGAGTGGACCACCGACGCGCGCATCCTGACCGGCTCCGCGGCCGACGTCGCCGTCGTCGTCGCGGCCTGGACGGACCTCGGGTACGACGGCGTGCGGTTCCGGCCGGCCGTGCTGCCCGACGACCTCGACGCGCTGGTCGACGACGTGCTGCCCGAGCTGCGTGCCCGCGGGCTGGCCCGCACGGCCTACGACGCACCCACCCTGCGCGGGCTGCTGGGCCTGCCGACAGACGTCCCCAACCGATTCGCCGCCGCGGTCTGACGGCCGTACCCACGAGAGCGAGCAGACATGACCAAGCCCCGCAAGCAGATCGTCCTCGGCGCCTACCTCGGCGGCGTCAACCACCACACGCTGTGGCACCTGCCGGAGTCCGGCAGCCAGATCGACTTCTCGTCGTTCGAGCACACGGCGCGCACCGCCGAGCGCGGTCGCTTCGACTTCTTCTTCCTCGCCGAGGGTCTCGCGCTGCGTGAGCGCGGCGGTCGCGTGTTCGACCAGGACATCGTCGGGCGCCCGGACACCTTCACGGTGCTCGCCTCGCTCGCTGCCGTGACCGAGCACCTGGGGCTCGCCGCGACGATCAACGCGACCTTCAACGAGCCGTACGAGCTGGCGCGCCAGATCGCGAGCCTCGACCACCTCTCGGGCGGCCGTGCGGCGTGGAACGTCGTGACCAGCTTCGACGCCTTCACCGGCCAGAACTTCCGCCGCGGTGGCTTCCTCGACCGCTCGCAGCGCTACGAGCGCGCCGAGGAGACCGTGGCGCTCGTGCGCGAGCTGTGGGACTCGTGGGCCGAGGACGACCTCGTGATCGACAAGGCGGCCGGGGTGTTCGCGCGCTCGAGGGCGGGCACGTTCGCGCACAGCGGCCCGCAGTTCGACGTGTCGGGCCGGTTCGGGGTGCCCCGCTCGCCGCAGGGCCACCCGGTGATCCTGCAGGCCGGCGTCTCGCCGCAGGGTCGCGACTTCGCGGCGGCGAACTCGGACGCGATCTTCTCCCCGTTCGGCCGGTTCGACGAGGCCCGCGCGTACTACGACGACATCAAGGCGCGCGCGGCCGGGTTCGGGCGCAACCCTGACCACCTCAAGATCCTGCCGAGCGCCTCGTTCGTGCTGGGGGCCACCGACGCCGAGGCGCAGGAGAAGGCGCAGTGGGTGCGCGAGGAGCAGGTCACGGGCCGCACCGCGCAGATCCTGCTCGAGCAGATCTGGAACCGCGACCTGTCCGGCTTCGACCCCGACGGCCCGCTGCCGGACGTCGAGCCCGCCCTGGACGCGCCGCCGTTCATCGCCGGTCGCGCGTTGCTGAGCGCGGACCGCACCGGCACGATCGCGGCCCTGCGTGAGAAGGCGGAGGCACACGGCTGGTCGCTGCGGCAGACCGTCATCGAGGAGTTCTCCCGCGGCGACTTCGTCGGCACGCCCACGCAGGTCGCGGACGCGCTCGACGACTTCGTCCAGCGTGACGCGTCCGACGGGTTTGTCATCGGCTCGCACCTGGTCCCGACGGGGCTCGACGAGTTCGTCGACGACGTGGTGCCGCTGCTGCAGGAGCGCGGCTCGCTGCGCACCGACTACGCAGGCACGACGCTGCGCGACAACCTGGGTCTCCCGGCCCCCGCACGCGTCCTCCCGACGGTCCCCGCAGGCGTCTGACCGCCGCTCCGCCGGCCCCTCACCCACGGACTCCTGCCGCCGAACCGTGGGTTGCTCGCGCTCAGACCCGTCAGAGCGCGAGCAACCCACGGTTCGCGGGTGTGCCGGGGCGGGCGGGCCTGGGTTAGTCGTCGGGGCCCTGGTTGCCGCGGGGGTCGGTGCCGTCGCGCGGGCCCGGGTTGCCCGGGACGGTCTGGCCGTCCCCGCCCCGGCGGTCGAACGGCTGCTCGTGCGTGCGGCCGCCCTCGAGCGTGAACGGTCCGCCGTCGTGGTGCCACGCGACCGCGGCGACGACGACCCACACGACCGACACCAGGACGGACAGCACGGCGAGGCCCGCGCCGACGCAGACGCTGATCACGCTCCACCGCTTCGCGTTCCCACCCTCACGGGCGGCCGTCGTCACGTCTCCGCTGCCGGCCGCACGAGCCGCGCGGTGCGACGAGAGCAGCGCCGGGATCGCGGTCGGCCAGAACAGGATCACGGCCGCGATGACCCAGCCGAGGGGCACGGGATCGGCCGTGGGGCGAGCCGGCCCGGACGCTGCGGTGGGTGTCGGCCCGACCGGGGGCGGGCCGCCGGCCGGCTCGGCGGTGGCGGTGGTCGTCGCGGCGTCCATGGTCTCTCCCGGTGTCGTGGGGCTGCCACGAGCGACGCTATGCCTGTGACCTGGGACGACGCTGTGAGTTCGTCACTCCTGCCGGTAGCTCGGGTGCACGTCGCGGAAGCCGAGCGACGCCGCCAGGCTCTGCAGCGCCGGGGCCGCACGCGCGAGGTCCTCGAGGTCGTGCGCGGGCAGCGCGGACAGCGCGTAGCGCAGGTGCTGGCCGGCACGCTCCCGAGCGGCCGTGCGCAGCGCGGCACCCGAGGCGGTCGCGGCGTAGGTGTCGGTCCGGCCGGGCTGCGACGACGCGACGACGAGGCCGCGGCCGACGAGGTCCTGCACCGAGCGTCTCGTGTCCGCGACCGAGTGCTCGGTCTTCTCGGCGAGCTCGGCGAGCGTGAGCCCGCGGATGCGCAGCAGGACCCGCAGGATCGTGACCTCGGCCGTGGGCACGTCGGGCTGGCCGGACCGGTGCTCCGCCTCGTGGCGGACCATCGTGTTGATGCCGTCGAACGTCTCCGACAGCGCGACGAGGGCGCGGACGAGCTCGGGGTCCAGGCCGGTCATCACCGCACCGCCGCCGAGGCCGCGAGCTGCAGCGCGCCCGTGACCTCGGCGCGCACGCCGAGGCCCGCGGGCAGGATCTCGAGCGCCGCGGCGGTTGCCGGCTGCGCGTGACGCTGGACGGCCGACTCGACGCCCTCGAGGAACGCCGTGCCCGCCGCCCCGAGCTCGCCGCCGATGATGAGCGCGTCGGGGTTGAGCAGGTTGCACAGGCTGGCCAGCACCCGGCCGAGCTCGCGACCTGCCTCGTCGAGCAGCCGCGCCGTGATGCCGTCGTCGAACGTGCTGAGCCCGATCGTCGCGGGGTCCGTGCCTGGGTGGGTGTGGGCGAGCTGCGCGAGCAGCGCCTGCACCGAGACGACGGACTCGAGGCAGCCGCGGTTGCCGCACCGGCACATCTCGGTGTGCCCGGGCAGGTGGGTGTGCCCGATCTCGCCCGCGAGGCCGTTCGCGCCCTTGAAGGGCACGCCGTCGATGACGAGCCCCGCGCCGATGCCGTGCGACGCCTTCACGTACAGGAACGCCCGGCGATACCTCCCGGCGCCCGCCTTGAGCTCGCCGTAGGCGCCGAGCACCGCGTCGTTCTCGACGAGCACGTGCTCGACCCCGTCGACTCTTCGCCGCAGCTCCTCGGCCGGGGCGAGGCCCACCCAGCTCGACAGGATCGTCGGTGAGCGCACCAGGCCCGTCCGGGCGTCGAGCGGACCGGGGATGCCGGCGACCAGGCTCGAGATGTCGTCGACGCCGTGCTCGCGCCGGAGCCGGGCGAGCAGGTCGACCGCGACGTCCATCGCGTCGGTCGCACGCAGGTCGACGTCGAGGGTGGTGCGCTCGTCGGCGATGGGCTTGCCGAGCGCGTCGGCGACGGCGACGTGGACGTGGTTGTGCCCGAAGTCGATGCCCGCGACCGGTGCGCCGTGCGCCACGGCTTTGAGCCGTGAGGCCGGCCGGCCGCTGCCCGAGCCGCGGCCCTGGGCCTGCGCCTCGGACTCGGTGATCCGCCCGTCGGCGAGGAGGCGCCCGACGGCCTGGTTGACGGTGGAGCGCGACATCCCCGTGAGCTCGACGAGCTCGGCACGCGTCACGTCGTCGTTCGCGCGGATCAGGTGCAGGAGGTCCTCGCGCGTCCGCAGCCGTGGGGCGGTCCGCTCGGAGGTGGTGGCCATTGTCCGAGAGTAGGGCAAACGGCCCCGTTTTTGGGCTGGTTGGCGGTCATTTAATAGGCCAATGTCGGCACAAAAGATGGAACCGCTCCCACGTAGTTGCGCCATTGACAGTCCAAAAAGGCCTCCTTACCGTTTCGGACGTTGCACACAACCCGGACATGGTCGCCCGGGTTCTGGTCAGCCCCAGCCCAGCAGTTGTCAGAGAGGACGACTCCTTCATGCACCTCCCACACCGCACCCGCGCCGTCACGCGCGCGGCCGTGCCACTCGCGGTGGTCACCGCGCTCGTGCTCGCCGGCACGGGCCAGGCCGTCGCCGCCACCACCAACCCCAGCCCCAACGATCTCGAGCTGGCCAACGGCCGGCTCTCCGAGCGTGCCGCGACCGAGGGCATGGTCCTGCTCGAGAACAACGACGCCTCGCTGCCCATCGCCGCCTCGTCGAACGTCGCGCTGTTCGGCGTCGGCGCCTACGCCACCGTCAAGGGCGGGACCGGCTCGGGCGACGTCAACAACCGGTACAAGGTCGGCGTGCGGGCCGGCCTCGAGAACGCCGGCTACACCGTCACCACGAGCTCGGCCTACTGGTCGGCGATGACCTCCGCGTACGACACCAAGTACCCGGCGAGCACGACGGGGTCGATCTTCGGACCGGCCGTCGACTACTCGTCGGTCGAGCAGGTCCTCACGCGCGCCAGCGTCCAGCCGACCGCGCCCACCGACACCGCGATCTTCGTCGTCGCGCGCAACTCCGGCGAGGGCGCCGACCGCAAGCCCGGCGCGGGCGACTACCTGCTGACGGACACCGAGTACGACGACATCCAGCGCATCGGCCAGACCTACGAGCACGTCGTCGTGGTGCTCAACGTCGGCGGCGTCGTCGACACGTCCTTCTTCCGCTCGATCAACGCGTCGGCCAACGACCCCGAGGGTGGCAAGGCGGTCGACTCGCTCCTGCTCATGAGCCAGGCGGGCCAGGAGGGTGGCAACGCGCTCGCCGAGGTCCTCTCCGGCGAGGTCAACCCGTCCGGCAAGCTCACCGACACGTGGGCGTCGAAGTACTCCTACTACCCGGCGGCCGCGACGTTCGCTCTCAACGACGGCAGCTCCTCGCCCGAGACCTACAGCGAGGGCGTCTACGTCGGCTACCGCTACTTCGACTCGTTCTACACGTCGATCGACCCGTCCGCCACGGACACCGTCGTCGACTACCCGTTCGGGTACGGGCTGTCGTACACGACCTTCCACATCGCGCCGCAGAGCGTGACCGCAGACATGGACACGGTCACCGTCAAGGCGAAGGTCACCAACGTCGGCAAGACGGCCAGCGGCAAGGAGGTCGTCGAGACCTACTTCTCCGCGCCGCAGAACGGCCTCGACAAGCCCTACCAGGAGCTCGCCGGCTACGCGAAGACCGACGTGCTGGCCCCGGGGGCCTCGCAGACCGTCACCATCACCTACGACACCACCGAGATGTCGTCGTACGACGAGGCCACCTCGCAGTACGTGATGGACGCGGGCGACTACGTCGTGCGCGTCGGCAGCTCCTCGCGGAACACCCAGGTGGCCGCGACGATCGACCTCGCGCAGACCACGGTCACCGAGCAGGTCTCGAGCCAGCTGGTCGACGACGAGAAGCCCGCCACCGAGCTCACGAGCGACCCGGCCAACTTCTACACCTACGACGGCGAGAGCGACGAGATCGCGGCCGCACCGAGGGTCGACCTGAGCACGGCGGGCTTCACCGCGGCGCAGTCGGCCTCGGACGTGCAGCAGGACGTGGCCGTCGACGCCACCTCGCCGTACTTCGCGCTCGACGGCTCGGCGATCTCGTCCGTGCCCGTGTACCTGGACCCGGCGCAGACGGCCTGGGAGAACACCGGCGCGCCGTACGCACCCAAGACGGGTGAGACGGTCACCCACGTGACCACCGACCCCGCGAGCACGCTGTACGACGTGGCGAAGGGCAAGACGACGATCGAGCAGTTCGTCGCCAAGCTCAACGTCACCCAGCTCGCCAACATCGTCGAGGGCGCGAGCGCCATCGGCTCGACGCTGTCGGCGACGGGCGCCGCGGGCTACACGACCGCCAAGTACGAGAACCTGGGCATCCCCGCCCTGACGCTCTCGGACGGCCCGGCCGGCCTGCGCATCACGCAGAAGATCGCCACCACCCCGGCGACCTACCAGTTCGGCACGGCGTGGCCCGTGGGCACGGCGCTCGCGCAGACCTGGAACCGGGACCTCGTCCGGGAGGTCGGCGAGGCCATCGGCAAGGAGATGCAGGAGTACGGCGTCTCGCTCTGGCTCGCGCCCGGGATGAACATCCACCGCGACCCGCTCAACGGCCGCAACTTCGAGTACTACTCGGAGGACCCCGTGGTCTCCGGACTCACGGCCGCCGCCACCACGCTGGGCGTGCAGTCGGTGCCCGGTGAGGGCGTGACGATCAAGCACTTCGCGGCGAACAACCAGGAGACGCAGCGCAGCGGTGGCGACGTCATCGCGAGCGAGCGCGGCCTGCGCGAGATCGAGCTCAAGGGCTTCGAGATCGCCGTGAAGTCGTCGCAGCCGATGGCCGTGATGAGCTCCTACAACAAGGTCAACGGCACCTACGCGGCGCAGAACTACGACCTCCTCGAGGACGTGCTCCGCGGCGAGTGGGGCTTCAAGGGCACCGTGATGTCCGACTGGGGCGGCAGCCACGACACCACGGCGACGATGTACGCCGGCAACGACCTCATCGAGCCGGGCAACGCGCCGCAGAACGTCATCAACGCGACCATCAAGGTCGCGCCGGTGATCGACATCTCGGGTCTGCCCGTCGTCAACAAGACCGTCACCGCGACCCGGACGACGTACGCGTGGTCGTTCAACGGCCTGACCCCGTCGGCCACCGGCGCCGAGACGATCAGCACCACGGTCGACTCGAGCACCGACCTGTCCAAGGTCCCGGCCTCGGGCACGACGACGGTCGACGCGATCAACAACCAGGTGTTCACGCCGAACGCGAAGTTCACCTCGGTGGACGACGCCTACACGCAGACGGCGGCCCTGCTGGCCGGGTCCGCGCTGACGGCGGCGCAGAAGGCGGGCGTCGCGATCACGAACGTCGTGCACGCCGACCCGGCGGACGCGACGAGCCCGGTCACGGCGTACACCGTCGTGGTCAAGGGGAACTACCCGGCCGCCGGCTGGAACATGCGGCTCGGGGACCTGCAGCGCTCCGCCATCCGCGTGCTGACCACGGTGAGCCAGTCGGCGCAGTTCGCGCAGCTGGCCTCGATCCAGAACGTGTCCGGCATCAAGGCGGTGTCGTACACGACCCAGTTCGGTGACCTGAAGTCGTACGTCGCCGTGACCAAGGGCAAGGTGACGACGGTGCCCTCGGGCCCCGCGCCGCAGCTCACGGTCACGACGAGCCCGACCCTGCCGGCCAGCGGCTGGTACACCGGTGACGTCGCGGTGTCGGTCGGCGTGGCCGACGAGGACATCGCGTCGGTGAGCGTCGACGGCGGCGAGGCCCAGCTCTACACCGGTGCGCCGGTCGTGGTGACGGGCGACGGCGAGCACCAGGTGCTCGTGGCCGTCTCGCGGGACGACGCTCCGCCCGCGAGCAGGTCGCTGACGATCAAGATCGACGGCACCGCGCCGACGACCTCGGTCACCTCCGCCAAGGACGGCTCCCTCGTCCTGGCTGCGACCGACGACCTGTCGGGCGTCGCGTCGATCCAGTACTCCGTCGACGGCGGGGCGCACTGGGTGACGTACACCAAGGCGGCGGCGATCACCGGTGCACCGAAGGCGGTGCAGTACCGGGCCACCGACACGGCGGGCAACGTCAGCGCGACGAAGTCCGTGACCGTGACGGCCAAGCTCGCGGTGGCCAAGCCCGTCATCACCGGGAAGGCGGTCGTGGGCAGCACGCTGACGGCCAAGGTCTCCTCGTCCACCAGCGGGGCGACCCTGTCCTACCAGTGGAACCGGGCCGGGAAGGCCGTCAAGGGCGCGACGAAGGCGACCTACAAGGCCGTCGCCGCCGACGCCGGGAAGGGGCTGACGGTGACCGTCACCGCCGCGAAGTCCGGCTCGACCTCGGTCTCGGCGACCTCGGCCGCCGTCAACGTCAAGGGCACGCTCACGCTGTCCACGCCGGCCATCACGGGCACGGCCAGCAAGGGTCACGCGCTGAAGGCCACCGTCGCCTCGCACACCAGCGGCGCGACGCTGAGCTACCAGTGGAACCGGGCGGGCAAGGCGATCACGGGTGCGACGACATCGCGTTACACGGTCGTCAAGGCCGATGCGGGCAAGAAGCTGACCGTGACGGTCACGGAGAAGAAGTCGGGCTACGTCACCGTGGCCAAGACCTCGGCCCCGAAGACCGCGAAGTAGTCAGGGACGACGGGCCCCCACCGCGCGGCGGGGGCCCGTCGTCGCGCGCGTCGCCGACGGGTCGCGGCGCCGCGTCGGTAGCCTAGGTCCATGCCCCCTCGCACCCGTCAGGCGCGGTACGCCCGACGACGCAAGAAGCGGATGGACGCGGTCGAGCACGACCTGCTCCCCGGCCAGTGGGCCGCACTCACCGAGGCGTGGGGCGGGTGCGCGTACTGCGGCGCGACCGACGTGCCGATGCAGCGCGACTGCGTGCTGCCGATCTCCCGCGGCGGCCGGTACACGCTCGCGAACATTGCGCCCGCGTGCCGCTCGTGCAACGCGAGCAAGTGCAACGACGAGGTCACCGGCTGGCTGCGGCGCAAGAAGCTCGACGAGCGGGCGTTCCTCGAGCGGCACGTCGCGATCCAGGCGGCCCTCGCGGCGCAGCTCCCGGTCGCGGAGCCGGCCGAGCCTCACGCCGTGCGGTAGAGGCCCAGCTCCTCGAACGCGGCGACGAGCCCGTCGACGTGAGGGCCGCGGGCCACGGTGTCCGCTGCTGCGAGCACGCGGTCGTCCGAGCCCTCGATCGCGACGCCGACCCCGGCGTACTGCAGCATCTCGAGGTCGTTGATGCCGTCCCCGACGGCGATGACGTCCCCTCGTCCGGCTCCGAGGTGGCGCTGGACGAGCTCGATGCCGCGCGCCTTGTGCACGTCGACCAGGTACAGCTCACCCGCGAAGTCGTGCGCCTCGACGATCGAGCTGGGGACGAACCCCACGCGTGGACCGAGCAGCCGCAGGAGCTCGGTCCACGGCGCGGTCGCCGCGAGGTAGGTCACCTTGGCGAACGAGGTCCGCGACAGGTCGTCGAGCATCTGCAGCGGACGCAGGAAGTCGTCGGCGCCGTGCTGCTCGTGGCCGCCGAGCAGAGCCCGCAGCCGGTCGTCGACCCCGGGCGGTCCGTACAGCCCGTCGGGCGCCTCGAGGACGAACGCGGCGTCGTGCTCGCGCAGGACAGCGACCACCACGCGGGCGAGGTCAGCAGGGAAGCGGGTGTCGGCGAGCAGGGTGCCGTCGACCTCGACCCAGCACCCGGCCGACGCGACCAGCCCGTCGAAGCCGACGTCGAGGATCCCCGGCGGCAGCAGTGCCTTGGAGCGACCCGTGCACAGGAAGACGCGGTGGCCGGCCGCCCGGACCCGGCGCACCGCGGCCTCGTGCGCCGGCGGGACCACGCCGTGCACCGCATAGGTGCCGTCGATGTCGAGGAAGACGAGCTTGCTGCGGACGGGACTCGTGGCTGGCACGGGCCCATCCTCGCAAGAGCAGGTCGATCCCGGACGCGGCGCCCGCCTCGCCCTAGGCTCGGTTCCGGACGGGGCCCGTCCGGAAGGAGGCGCCGATGGCCGCCGATCGGAACCCGACCGCGCGCGCCCTCGCGACGCTCGAGCTCATCCAGTCCAGCCCCGGCATCAGCGCCGACGCGATCGGCGAGCGGCTCGGCGTCTCCGAACGAGCGGCTCGGCGCTACGTGACCAACCTGCGCGACGCGGACATCCCCATCGTCGCGGTGCGCGGGCCGTACGGCGGCTACCGCGTGGGGCGCGGGCTGCGGCCGCCGCCGCTGGTGTTCACGGCCGACGAGGCGATGGCGCTGGTCATGGCCGTGCTCGACGGCCACCACGACGCCGACGACACGAGCCGGCCGGTCGGCACCGCGCTCGGCAAGATCGTCCGCTCGCTGCCCGACGCCCTGGCGCAGCCCGTGCGCGCGGTGCGTGACGTGGCCGCGCCCGCCCCGGACCGCGGGGCCGTGCGCGCGGACCCCGCGATCGCGTCTGCGCTCGTGCAGGCGTGCTCCGCGCGTCGCTCGGTCCGCGTCGAGTACCGCCAGGAGAGCGGCAACGCGTGGGAGACCGTGGTCGACCCGTGGGCCGTCGTCGTCCGGCACGGCCGCTGGTACCTGCTGTGCCATGCGCACTCCTCCGCCGCGCGACGTGCGTACCGGGTCGACCGGGTGGCGAGCGTCGTCGTGCTCGACGAGACGTTCGAGCCGCCCCCGGACCTCGATGCCGTCGCCGAGCTCGAGGCGCACCTCGCGGTGGGCTGGGAGTACGCCGTCGAGGTGGCGATCGAGGCACCGGCGCACCGTGCGGAGCACTGGCTCCCGCGGGGGATCGGGCGGATCGAGCCGGTCGACGGCTCGTCGTGCCGGCTCGTCGGGACCACGAGCGACCCGCCGTGGTACGCGTCGCGGCTCGCGGAGGTCCCGGTGCCGTTCCGGGTGCTCGGCGGGCCCGAGCTCGCGTCGGTCGTGCGGTCGGTCGGGCGCCGCCTGCTCGCGGCTACGGACCTCGCGGCGACGGACCTCGCAGCGACCGACCTCGCGGCGACCGACTGAGGGTCACCGCTCGTGGAGCCAGGACAGCGGCCCGCCCGAGGCCGGTCGCCAGTCGGGCGGCGGGTCCTCGCCCACGCGGCCGTCGACGACCTCGCGGATCAGGTCGGCGTGGCCCGCGTGCCGCGCGTACTCCTGAGCCAGGTCGAACAGCAGGCGGCGCAGGCTGGCGTGGTGGCCCTCGCCGTCGCCCGCGTGCGCGAGCTGCTCGAGGCCGCCGTGCGCGAGCGCCTCGTCGAGCCGCGCCCGGGACCGCGTGACGGCCCCGTCCCAGAGCGCGTACAGCTCGTCGGGCGAGTCGTCGCCCGCCGACAGCAGCTCGGCGTGGTTGTCCTCCCAGGTCTCCGGGTGCCAGATCGGCCCGGGGTGCTGGCCGGCCAGCTTCCAGGAGAAGTGCGTGTCCTCGACGGCGGCGAGGTGCTTGAGCAGCCCGCCGATCGTCAGGGTCGAGACGCCCACGGTC
>Ga0160439_1000465_pt1 | contig 19334 bp, 14 predicted proteins | sample HID1975M_E0MG_FD_108201 | JGI IMG/M metagenome (GOLD analysis project Ga0160439, IMG submission 108201) | Enriched soil microbial communities from UW Madison campus, WI, USA - HID1975M_E0 MG | ecosystem: Environmental > Terrestrial > Soil > Unclassified | place: USA: Madison, Wisconsin... | reverse complement strand
CACCACCGTCATCACCCTCACCTTTCGTCGGCCCCTGGACCTGTCGGAGGCGTTGCCGTCACTCGTGCGGCACATCGCCGCGGTGCCGGGTGCGGAGCTGCTCGTCGTCGACAACGACACGACACCGTCGGCGCGCGATGCCGTCGCGCCATGGACCGTCGAGCATCCCGTGCGCTACGTGCACGAGCCACGGCCAGGCATCGCTGCCGCGCGCAACCGAGGGCTGGCCGAGGCGGCCGACTCCGACGTCGTCGTGTTCATCGACGACGACGAGCGGCCGAGGGACGGGTGGCTGGCGGCGCTCCTGAGCACCTACGAGCGTGAGCGCGCCACGGGCGTGGCGGGGGCAGTGGTTTCCGTCTACGACGCGCCACCCGACGCGTGGATCAGCGCGGGACGCTTCTTCGACCGCCTGAGGCACCCGACCGGAACGGAGCTCGAGGTCGTCGCGACGAACAACCTGCTCCTGGACGTCTCGGTGCTCCGAGGCTGGGGCTTGCAGCTCGACGAGGCGTTCGGCCTGACCGGTGGATCGGACACGGTCCTGTCGCTCGAGATCCGTGCCAGGGGCGGCCGACTGGTCTGGTGCGACGAGGCGGTGGTCGAGGACGTCGTCCCCGCCGCGCGCGCGACTCGCTCCTGGGTGCTGCGCCGAGCGTTCCGGATGGGCAACACCGGGAGCCGGGCACGGATCCACGTCGCCTCCGGGTCGCGTGCGCGCGCCGCCGTCCGGATCACGATGGCAGCGCGAGGTCTCGCGCGTGTGGCGGGTGGGGCCGCAGCCGCGGCGTGGGGTGCGGTCTCGGGGTCGCTCGCCCGGCGGGCGCGAGGAGTCCGGACGATGGTGCGCGGCGCAGGCATGACGCTCGGCGCGTTCGGCTACGTCTACGCCGAGTACGCGCGTCCGGCGCCGGCGCCGGACCCTGTGGCCGCGCATGACTGACACGGCCCGTCCGCTGACCGTGCTGACGTCGATGAGCGCGGAGCGGATGACCACCAACCCGTACGTCGTCGAGCTCAACCGACGACTGGCCCAGCGCGTCACGCTCGTCCGCTTCACGTGGAGCGAGGTGCTGACCGGGCCCTGGGACGTGTTCCACGTGCACTGGCCCGACGCGCTCGTGCGCAGGAGCGGCCCGCTGCGGACCGCGGCGGCGTGCGCCCTGCTCGCGGCCGGGATGCTGCGCGCCCGCTGGACCGGCCGCCGCGTGGTGCGCACGGTCCACAACGTCGACCCGCACGAGCGCCAGTCGCGCCTCGTCACGGCCACGCTGCGGCTCGTGGACCGCTCGACGAGCGGGTGGATCCGGCTCAACGACCGCACGCCCGTCGCGGGCGCCGGCCTCGTGGCGACGATCCCGCACGGCACGTACGCCGACTGGTTCGCGGACGCGCCCCACCCTGCGCGCGTCCCGGGTCGCCTGCTCACGGCGGGACTGCTCCGGCCCTACAAGGGCGTCGACACGTTGATCGAGTCCTTCGCGGACGTCGACCTCGCGGACGCGACCCTGCACGTGAGCGGCCGCCCGGTCGACGCCACCTACGCGGCGGACATCTCTGCGCAGGCGGCAGCCGACCCACGCGTCAGCCTCGACCTGCGGCACGTGCCCGACGACGTGCTGGCGACCGAGATCGGGGAGGCGACCCTGGTCGCGCTCCCGTACCGCGAGCTGCACAACTCGGGCGCGGCGCTCCTCGCTCTGTCCCTGGGCCGTCCCGTGCTGGTCCCGGGCAACGACGTGACGGACGACCTGGCGGCCGAGGTCGGCGCCGTCTGGGTCCAGCGGTTCACGGGTGAGCTCGACGCCGCCAGCCTGCGACGGGCGCTCGCGGCGGTCGCAGGGCTGACCGGGGCGCCCGACCTGTCGGCACGGTCATGGGAGGCGATCGCGGACCAGCACGTCGCGCTCTACGCGGCGGTCGCGGACGCCTCGGGCGAGCGGAGCTCCGAGCGGTCTGCCGCCTGAGGCTCGTCGAGGTCCGACCCCCCGCGCACGTCGGTGAGCTTGAGCGCGAGGATGAGGCCGAGTGCGGCGATGACGAGCGTCGACGAGGCGATGATCGGGCCGAAGAACGTGTTCCAGAGGAGACGGACGGTCAGGTAGACCAGGAGTGCTGGCCCCGCCCGACGAGCGATGAGGCCGACACAGCCCCGGCACGCGAACCAGGCCGCCAGGAGGATGAACGCGAGTCCCGCCAGGCCGAACGCTGCCCAGAAGTCCCCGACCAGCGAGTGCAGCTCGAATCCCGCGCCGAACATGTAGCGGTCGACGTACCCGTTGTCGGGGTCGTACCCGAGCTCGGCCATGCCGGCCTTGGCGGTCCGGACGTCCGACAGGCTGCTCAGCGTCCCGGAGCCGAAGCCCGTCGGCTGCTCCGCCATCAGGGCGATGGTCGCCCCCAGCTCGGGGCGTGCGCCGAGCAGGATGTTGCCCGTCGTCTCGATCTGGACCTGTGTCCGCTCCTGTGCGGACTCGCCGAGGTAGCCGTCGAGGATGAGGCCCTGACCCACCTGGTAGATGGCGAAGACGAGCGCGCCGCCGAACAGGACGATACGCAGCCGTGAACCGGTCTTGGTCTTGGCCTTGCGGCTCCCTTGCCACGCGGTCACGATCGCCGCGACGAGCAGCATGGCGAACGTCGACCGGCCCCCCGCGGCCGCGCTGGCAGCGGCGAGCGTGAGCGCGAGGAGCACCTCGAGCCAGCGCTTGTTCAGGTACCACGCGCCGGCCAGGAGCAGGACGCTCACCGGGACGGAGTACTGGAACCGCCATGCGTGCTCGTCGAACCCGAGGCCGCCCAGCGGGACCGCGGCGACCATGCCGATCCCGAAGAGCAGCGCGACGAGCGACGTCCGCATCAACGTCCGGGCCCACAGGAGGAGCGCGATCCCCACGAGGATGTTGAGCAGGACGAAGGAGACCGTCAGCGTGGCGGCGGTCGACGTGTGGTGGTCGACGCCGGCGGACTCCGTGAGCCAGACCCCTGCGATGCCAGCGAGCGCCCCGACCGAGAGCAGCGGCCAGGCGCCGCGGTATCGCGAGACCGCGGGCCACCACACCGGGACGAGTGCGATCCCCGCGACCGTGGCGAGCGACAGCGTGCGGTAGACGTGATGGTCGAAGCCGACCAGGGCGACCAGTCCGCCGGCCACGAGCCCAGACCAGGAGACGCGCACCGCTGGGGGCGCCTGCGGTGCGGCCGTCGGGATCATCCGTCTCCTCAGGCGCGGGTCACTGACGTTCAGAGTATGCCCGCCCGTCGCGGCCGCCGAGGCCCGGGTCGTGGATTTCGCCCGCCCGCGCCCTCCGGGGGGTCGGCACGGAGACCTACGATGAGCGCGTGCCGGCAAATGGGGACAATCGGGGCACCGGTGTGGCGCCGGGCCCTCGAGCCGGCGCGCGTCCCCGGCTCGACTGGGTCGATACCGGCAGGGGCATCGCGATCTGCCTGGTGGCGCTCTTCCACGCCACCAACTGGCTCGGTGCCGCGGGTCTGGACGTCCGCGGCTGGACCGAGTTCAGCCTGATCGTCTCGTCGCTGCGCATGCCGTTGTTCTTCGCGCTCTCGGGCTTGTTCGCGAGCAAGTGGCTCGTCGTCTCGTGGCGCGAGCTCTGGAGCGGCAAGGTGCGGCTCTTCGCGTGGGTGTTCCTCGTCTGGTCCGCGATCGGGGCCGTGATGTTCACGGGCGGGACCAGGGTCATGCTGGACCAGGGATCGCTCGTCAAGGGCACGCTCGTCCCGGTCCTGGTCGCGCCCGTGTACCCGCGCCTCGAGCTCTGGTTCATCTGGGCGCTGGCGATCTTCTTCTGCGTCGCGAAGCTCACCGCGCGAGCCGACGTCCGCCTGCAGCTGGCGGTGGCAGGCGTCGCGTCGGCGATCGCCCTGAGCGGCTGGGTGACCGCGAGCCCCGGCTGGAACGGCGCCGTTCGCTACTACTTCTTCTTCCTCGTCGGGCTCTACGGCAGGGAGGTCGTGCTGCGCCTGGGGCGCACGCAGCACCGTGCCGCGCTCGCCGGTGGGTTCGTCGCGTGGCTCGTCGTGTCGCTCGTCCTGTGGCACTGGGGGCTCCGCGAGGTCATGGGTCTGTACTTCGTGAACTGCCTGCTCGGGCTCGTCGGCGGCGTCGCGCTGAGCCGGGCGGTCTCGTGGGGCGTCCTGCGGAGCATCGGCTCGCAGACCTTGCCGATCTACCTCGCGCACACGCCGATCATCTTGGTCGTCTGCTCGCTCGTGTCGTCGACCGGTCTGGACCGTGCGGACGGGCTGGCGGTCGTCGGGCCGCCTCTCCTGATGCTCTTCGCGGTCGCCGCCGCGCTGCGCCTGCACCGGGTGCTCCCGGCGTGGCGGATGGGGTGGCTCTACGAGGCGCCGGGGTGGTTCCCGGGGCGCCCTTCCTCGGCGGCGCCCGCGACCGCGGCGTCGAGCGCACCGGTCTCGTGAGTGCGCAGCCGGTTCCCGCCGCCGATCCCCACGTGCTCCGCGCCGAGGCGACGCGCCCGACCACCCGTCTCGTGTGGGTGGACGCCGCGCGGGGCTACTGTGTCGCGGCCGTCGTCCTGTTCCACGTCCTCCTGTGGCGCGGCTCGTGGAGCGACCTCACGAACGATCACGTGGTCTGGGGGTTCTGGGGCGCGGTGAACCAAGGCCTGGGCAGCGTGCGGATGCCCGTGCTGCTCGCCGTGTCCGGCCTCGTCCTCGCCCGGCAGATCCGCCTCGGGCTGCACCGCAGCACGACCGGTTACCGCGCGGCCAACAACTACTACCTCTACGTGGTGTGGCTCGTCGTCTACGCGATCGTCTCGGCACTGGTCGCGTCGCCGAGCCTGCACCACCGGGTGGATGGGTGGGACCTTGCGGTCCAGCTCGTCGTGCCCGGCACCACGCTCTGGTACATCTACGCCCTCGCGCTCTACATCCCCGTGCTCGCGCTCCTGCGTCGCGTGCCGCCGTGGCTCGTCCTCGGCGTCCTCACCGTCCTGGCGACGGTCGTGCACGCCCAAGGCTCGGACCAGCTGTGGCTCAAGGTCCCGGGGCTGTTCGTGTTCTTCGCCGTCGGCGTCTACGGCAGCGGCGCCCTGCGTCGCCTGGCCGACGGGGCCACGGCCTGGAGGCTGGCGGGTGCCGTCCTCGTGGCGGCGGCGGTCACGGCCCTCGGCGTGGTCACGCGCACGGACGTCCAGGACGCGCTGCTCTTCGTCCCGCGCGGGCTCGCCTTCGTCGCCGTCTGCGTGCTGGCCGTGGCGATCGGCGTGCGCTGGGCACCGATCCGTGAGCTGGGCCTGCTCCTCGGCCGGCGCACGCTGACGGTGTACGTGCAGCATCCGCTGTGGCTCGCGCTCCTGTGCGCCCTCGCAGCAGGTTCGGCGAGTCCGGCCGTGACCTCGGTCCTCGGCACGCGCGCCGGCGGGCTCGCCTTCCCGCTCGTCGTGACCGTCGTCGTGATCGGCCTCAGCATCGTCACGCAGGTCGTCGCTCAGCGGGTGGGGCTGGGGTTCCTGTTCGAGATGCCGGCACGGTGGCGTGCCGCGTTCGGACGCGGTCCTGCTCGTCCGGTGCCTGCCCGCCCCGCTCCCGTCGTCAGCTGACCGCCGGCGACGGCGCCGAGAACATCCACGCGTCGGCCTCGAGCCGGCCGTCCGTGAGGGGCAGCGTCGCGAGCACGTCCGCAGCGCTCCGGTTCTCGCGAAGCGCTGCAGCGATCGATCCGGCCAGGTCCTCGACGGATGTCGGCGCGTGCAGGACCCGGTGGCCGGTCTCGACGAGCCAGTCGGCGAGCCCGGTCTCGTCGGTGGTGACGACCGTGCAACCGTGCGCGAGCCCCTCGACGATCGGCAGGCCAACCTGCTCACGCCAGCGGCCGGCCCGTTGGGACGGCAGTGCGAGCACGCGAGCCTGTCGCAGCTCCTCGTGGATCGCGTCGCGCGGCGGGTCGACGACCACGCGGACGGAGGAGAGCGCGCCGAGCTCGTGCGCGAGCGGCTCCAGCTCACCCTTGCCGACGACGACCAGCTCGGCGTCGGGCTGGTCGGCGAGGACGAGCGGCCAGGCCTCGGCCAGCAGCGGGAAGCCCTTGCGTGCGGCGAAGGCGCCGAGGAAGACCACGCGGGGCCGGCGCTGCGCGTCGCCCTGCGCGCACGGGCACGCGACGGGCAGCGCGGGCACCACGGTCATGTCCAGGGGCCGGGGGTGCCGGCCGAACGCCTCGCGGTACGCGTCGCGCGCCGCGGTGGTGCCGAAGGCGACCCGGTCGCACTCCCACCACACGTACCGCGCCAGGGCGTAGTCCAGCCGAAGTCCCCAGCGGCGGCGGAACGACAGCCCCACCGGCGGGACGAACGGGCTCGAGTTGCCGATCGCGTAGGCGACGACGCGGGGTCGGGCCTGCCGCCACGACCACAGGCGGAGCCAGGCGAGGACGAAGGCGGTCCGGCGTGAGCCCTCGACCGCGGAGGGCTCGTTGATCTCGAGGGTGGTCACCCCGGATGCGGCCAGGATGCGCGCGGCGCGGAACGTCGTCGCCTCGACGGCGCCGACCCGGCGCGCGAGGTCCTCGTCGAAGTCGTAGCGCCGCTTGTCGAACAGGAGCAGTGCGGGCGGCAGCGCCGCGGACCGCTCCAGGTGGGCGGTCCGAGCGCTGCGGTAGAGCCGTGCGCGCACCGCGGCGCGCAGGGGGACCGTGCCGGGCTCGTGGCGGTGCGTCGTCATCAGGAGCCGATGGTGGCACGCCCGCGGCCCGATGTCTGCGGAAGGACGAGTGTGCTCGATGCCCCGGCCGGGTGAATTGCCGGGGTTGCCGTTCACCCGGGTCGAAACGGGTGAAAAAGGACAAAGGGTCGCCTGTGGGCGGGATCGCGGCACTACCCTTCCGGTACGCACACGAGTCGAGGGGGTAGGCATGGGCGAGCCAGGATCGTCGCCGCTCGTGACCGTCATCGTCCCGACGTTCAACGAGGCGCCGAACGTCGCGGAGCTGGTGAACCGGCTCGGTTCGGCGCTGACCGGCGTCTCGGCCGAGATCTTGTTCGTCGACGACTCGCGCGACGAGACCCCGACGGTGATCGAGACCGTGGCCCGCGCGGCGCGACTCCCCGTCCGGCTCATCCACCGCGAGGAGCCCGTCGGGGGCCTCAGCGGTGCGGTGCAGGACGGCCTCGCCGCGAGCCGGTCCACGTGGTGCGTCGTCATGGACGGAGACCTGCAGCACCCCCCCGAGCTGGTTCCTGCACTGCTCGCCACCGCGGACTCGGAGAGCGTCGACGTGGTGGTCGCGTCTCGCTATCTCGCGGACGGCAGCGCGGGCGGCCTGGCGAACGTCGTCCGGCGCGCGGTCTCGTCGGGCTCGACCGCGGTGACGCGCGCGATGTTCCCGGTCCGGCTGGCCGACTGCTCGGACCCGATGACGGGGTTCTTCCTGGTGCGGCGGGAGGCCGTCGACCTGTCGCTGCTGCGTCCTCGCGGCTTCAAGATCCTGCTCGAGATCCTGGCCCGGCACCGGCTCGCCGTCGCCGAGATCCCGTTCGTCTTCGGTGACCGCTTCGCCGGCGAGTCCAAGGCGTCGTTCGCGCAGGGCATCAACTTCCTGACCCAGCTGGCCGCGCTGCGCTTCGGTCGCATGTCGCGGTTCGCCGTGATCGGCGGCGTGGGGGCGGTCGTCAACATCGCGCTCGTCTGGATCCTCATGGCCGTGGGCCTGGGCTACCTGCCCGCCGCGATCGTGGCAGCCGAGGCGACGATCGTCATGAACTTCTTCCTCCAGGAGCGGTTCGTGTTCCGCGACCTCCGCGGCGAGCGCTTCGGCGCCGCCGGACGGTTCGTGCACGCCTTCTTGTTCAACAACGCCGAGACGGCCCTGCGCATCCCGGTCCTCGCTCTGCTCGTGGGCTCGGGCCACATCGCCGCCGTGCCGGCGACGGCCCTGACGCTGCTCGTCGCCTTCGTCGTCCGGTACACGTACCTCGCGCGCGTCGTCTACCGGCCTCGTCGGCGCGCATCCGTGGCCGTCGACGTGGAGTCGGCGATCGAGGCGCCCGGCTGACCGGACCGCCGGGCTACTGCGCTACCGCGCCAGGCAGGCCGACCGCTGCCGCGATCGCCCGAGCGAGGTGCGTGGTGGTGAAGCGTGCCTCGACCTGCGCACGCGCTCGCACACCCATGGCGGCCGCGGCGGCGGGATCGCCGAGAAGCGTGAGGACCCGATCGGCGACGCTCGCCGCGTCGGCCACCGTCGCCAGGAGCGCGGTGTCGCCGTCGCGGAAGTAGTCGTCCACGCCGGGGGTCGCGGTCAGCACCACCGGGCGGGCGGTCGCCATGGACTCCAACGAGACCGTCAGCCCGGACATGTGCAGGTTGGGCCGGGTGGCGACGACGACGGCGGTCGCTCGGCGGTAGAGGGCGGCCAGCTCGCTGTGGGTCATCCGCGGGACGCGCTGCACACCGGCAGGCGGCGTGGCTTGCGACGTCGACTGCACGACGATCTCGACGTCGGGCCGCGCGGCGTGGACCTGGGCGAGCGCCTCGAACAGCGTCGCCGGATCACGGTCGCGGTCGCCGCCGCAGCTCACCAGCAGCGGCCGCTCCGGGTACGGCGCGGGGCTGAAGAAGTCGGCGTCGATGCCGAACGGCAGGAACGACAGCCGGGTGTCGGAACCGGTCAGCGCGTGCTCGAGCACCTCGAGCTGGGCGCGGCTGTTGACGAAGATCCCGTCCATCTGCCGCAGGGTGCGGAGCTGGCGCGCCGCGGTCGCGTCTCGGGGGTTCGCGGCGAGCAGGTCGGTGACCCAGATCGCCCCCGAGTGCATCTCGGGCTTGGGCGCCAGGACGAGCATGCGGTGGGCCATGTGCTCGTCCCAGGCGATCCCGATCTGCCGCGTCCCGTCCGGGGCAGGGGCGCGTCGGGTGCGGGTGCGGGCCGTCGCCCGCTTCCAGCGACCTGGCTCGGGCAGGCTCGCCGGGTGCAGTCCGCCGGCGAACTCGGCGAGCTTGTCGAGGCCGTACGGCCAGGCGTCCGGGACCTCGCCGCGGGCGTGCCGCTGCGGCCACGCCTCGATGTCGAGGCTCGACCTGAAGGCGACCGTGACCTCGGACGCTGGCTCGGATCCCATCGCTTCCCTCTGCGTGTGCCGGTGGTGGTGCTCATCTTGGCGGGCCGCGGTCGGCCACCTCGGCCTCCCGCCGGGTGAAACCGGACCTGTGTGACATTTCGCCCGCTGGCAGCATGTCCGATGTGGGCGGTTCTGTCCTACATTGATCGCGGCGCCCTGACCAGGGCGCCGCGTGGTCCCCGATGGCGCGGGTCCGAGGACATCTAGCTGGGAGGTCACGTGTCGCGCATCGTCGGTTACGCGCCGGGCGCCTACGACCTGTTCCACGTCGGGCACCTCAACATCCTTCGCCACGCCAAGCAGCACTGCGACCACCTCATCGCGGGTGTCGTCGCCGACGAGGTGCTCGAGGTGACCAAGGGTCGTCGGCCCGTGGTGCCGCTGCAGGAGCGCCTGGAGATCGTCAGCCACATCCGCTACGTCGACCAGGTCCACGCCGAGACGCTGCTGGACAAGCTCGACACGTGGCGCGAGCTCCCGTTCGACGTCTTCTTCAAGGGCGACGACTGGCGGGGAACCCCCCAGGGTGTCGACCTGGAGCGCCGCTTCGGCGAGGTCGGCGTCAGCGTCGTCTACTTCCCGTACACGATGCACACGTCGAGCACGGCGCTACGTCGTGCCCTGCTCGCGCTCGAGGGGCGCCAGGGCGAGGACGCCCCGCTCGAGCTGGCCGCCGAGATGGCCTGACGGGCTCGCGTCAGACCCTGCTCGTAGACTGACGACACCCCGGATCCGATGGATTCGGGGCGATCGTGCTGTGCCGTCACGGCCGGCCGCCTCACGCGAAGGACCCCATGGACCTCACCGGCCTCCTCCCCGCCCTCCTCGCCGACCCCGCCGCCGCGCAAGCGGTCGAGCACGTCGTCGCGCGCGGCGAGCTGGACATCGTCGGCCCGGCGGGCATCCGCCCGCCGCTGCTCGCGGCGATGGCCGCGAAGCGCCCGCTCGTCGTCACCACCGCCACAGGACGCGACGCCGACGAGCTCGCGAACGCCCTGCGCTGCTACCTCCCGTACGACGACGTCGCGGTCCTGCCGAGCTGGGAGACGCTGCCGCACGAGCGCCTGAGCCCCCGCAGCGACACGGTCGCCAAGCGCGTCGGCGTCTTCCGCCGGCTGGCCTACCCGGGCGAGGACGGGCCGACCGGCCGCATCCGCGTCCTGGTCATGCCCGTGCGGGCCCTGCTCCAGCCCGTCGTCCAGGGGCTCGGCGAGCTCGAGCCCGTCGAGATCAACGTCGGCGACACCGTCAACCTCGACGAGGCCACCCAGCGCCTGAGCGACGCCGCCTACCAGCGCGTGGACATGGTCGAGAAGCGCGGCGAGTTCGCCGTGCGCGGCGGCATCCTCGACGTGTTCCCGCCCACCGAGGACCACCCGCTGCGCGTGGACCTGTGGGGTGAGGACGTCGAGGAGATCCGCTGGTTCTCCGTCGCGGACCAGCGCAGCCTCGAGATCGCCGACCACGGCGTCTGGGCGCCGCCGTGCCGCGAGATCCTCCTGACGGAGGAGGTGCGCAAGCGTGCGCAGGCTCTGACCGAGCAGCTGCCCGGCGCGGTAGACATGCTGGACAAGCTGGCGCAGGGCATCGCGGTCGAGGGCATGGAGTCTCTCGCGCCGGCCCTCGTGACCGACATGGTCCCGGTGCTGGACCTGGTGCCGGACGACGCGCTGCTGGTCCTGGCCGACCCGGAGCGCGTCCGACGACGCGCGCACGACCTGGTCGCGACCACGCACGAGTTCCTCGAGGCCGCATGGACGAGTGCCGCGGCGGGGGCCAAGACCCCGCTCGACCTGTCCGCGGCGAGCTTCGCCAGCTTCGCGGAGGTCCGCGCGCTCGGTGCGGTCCGCGGCCTGGGCTGGTGGACGCTGTCGGGGTTCCACATGGACGCCGAGGCGGCCGACGAGATGATCGAGGACGCGCACACGCTCGTCGTCGGCGCGCGTGACGTCGAGCGGTACCGCGGCGAGATCGAGCGTGCCGTCGCGGACGTGCGGGCGCTGCAGCAGGCCGGGTGGCGCCTGGTCCTGGCGACCGAGGGGCACGGCCCCGCGCAGCGCATGACCGAGCAGCTCAAGGCGTCCGACGTGCCGGCGCGCCTGGTCTCGACGCTGCCGGAGGCCCCGGAGCCGGGCGTGGTCAGCGTGATCCCTGCGCCCGTCGGGCCCGGGTTCGTGGCCGAGGAGCTCCGGCTCGCGGTGTTCTCCGAGTCCGACCTGACCGGTCGGCAGGGGAGCAGCACGCGCGACATGCGCAAGATGCCGAGCCGGCGGCGCAACGTCGTCGACCCGCTGCAGCTGCGGCCGGGCGACTTCGTCGTGCACGAGCAGCACGGGGTCGGCCGGTTCGTCGAGCTCGTGCAGCGCACGATCGGCACCGGGGCGAACGCCGCGACGCGCGAGTACCTGGTCATCGAGTACTCGAGCAGCAAGCGCGGCCATCCCGGCGACCGCCTGTACGTGCCCAGCGACCAGCTCGACCAGGTCACCAAGTACGTGGGCGGCGAGGCCCCGAGCCTGAACAAGATGGGCGGCAGCGACTGGGCCAAGACCAAGGGCAAGGCCAAGAAGGCGATCAAGGAGATCGCGGGTGAGCTCATCCGCCTCTACAGCGCCCGGATGGCCACGTCGGGCCACGCCTTCAGCCCCGACACCCCCTGGCAGCGCGAGCTCGAGGACGCGTTCGCGTACGTCGAGACGCCGGACCAGGCGGCGACGATCGACGAGGTCAAGGCCGACATGGAGAAGTCCATCCCGATGGACCGGCTCGTGTGCGGCGATGTCGGCTACGGCAAGACCGAGATCGCCGTGCGGGCCGCGTTCAAGGCCGTCCAGGACGGCAAGCAGGTCGCGGTGCTGGTCCCGACGACGCTGCTCGTGCAGCAGCACCTCGACACGTTCATGGAGCGCTACTCGGCCTTCCCGGTCAACGTGAAGGCGCTCTCGCGGTTCCAGACCGCCAAGGAGTCGAAGGCGGTCGTCGACGGGCTCGCCGACGGCTCCATCGACGTGGTCATCGGCACGCACCGGCTGATCACGGGCGAGATCCGGTTCAAGGACCTGGGCCTCGTCGTGATCGACGAGGAGCAGCGGTTCGGCGTCGAGCACAAGGAGACGCTCAAGGCGCTGCGCACCAACGTCGACGTGCTCGCGATGAGCGCGACGCCGATCCCGCGCACCCTCGAGATGGCCGTGACCGGCATCCGCGAGATGTCGACGCTGGCCACCCCGCCCGAGGAGCGGCACCCCGTCCTGACGTTCGTCGGCCCGTACGACGAGAAGCAGATCACCGCCGCCATCCGGCGTGAGCTGCTGCGCGAGGGCCAGGTGTTCTTCGTGCACAACCGGGTGGAGTCCATCGAGCGCACGGCCTCACGCCTGAACGAGCTGGTGCCCGAGGCCCGCATCGCCGTCGCGCACGGCAAGATGGGCGAGCACCAGCTGGAGCAGGTCATCGTCGACTTCTGGGAGAAGCGGTTCGACGTCCTGGTCTGCACGACGATCGTCGAGACCGGGCTGGACATCTCCAACGCCAACACGCTCATCCTCGAGCGGGCCGACCTGCTCGGGCTGAGCCAGCTGCACCAGCTGCGCGGGCGCGTGGGCCGCGGGCGTGAGCGGGCGTACTCCTACTTCCTCTACCCGCCCGAGAAGCCGCTGACCGAGACGGCGCACGACCGGCTGCAGACGATCGCCGCGAACACCGACCTGGGTGCCGGCATGGCCGTGGCGATGAAGGACCTCGAGATCCGCGGCGCGGGCAACCTGCTCGGCGGCGAGCAGTCCGGGCACATCGAGGGCGTCGGCTTCGACCTGTACATCCGCATGGTGGGGGAGGCCGTCGCCAACTTCCGCGGTGACGCCCCCGAGGAGCTGCCCGACGTCACCATCGAGCTGCCCGTCGACGCGCACATCCCGCACGACTACATCGCGCACGAGCGCCTGCGCCTCGAGGCGTACCGCAAGATCGCGGCGTCCACCGACGCGGCCGCCCTCAACGAGGTCCACGCGGAGCTCGTCGACCGGTACGGCCCGGTCCCCGACGCGGTGAAGAACCTGTTCGAGGTCGCCGAGTTCCGCCAGCACATCCGTGGCGCGGGCCTGACGGACGTCACCGCGCAGGGCAAGTTCGTGCGGTTCGCGCCCGTGGACCTGCCCGAGTCGGCGCAGCTGCGGCTCAAGCGGCTCTACCCGGGCTCGGTGCTCAAGCCGACGGTCCGCACGATCCTCGTGCCGTTCCCGACGACCGCCCGGATCGGCGGCAAGCCGCTGCACGGCAGCGCGCTGCTGACCTGGTGCCGGACCCTGGTGGACGCCGTGATCCGCGGCGACGTGTCGGCGGCGGCAGGCGTCGGGACAGCACAGCGCTAGGCCCTACGATGGCGGCGATCGACGAGCGACGACGCGGGAGGTCTCACGGTGACGAAGGCACGACGGATCGGTGCACTGCTGCTCGCCCTGACGGCGGGCGCGACCCTGGCCGGGTGCGCCGGCCAGCCGGGCGCGGCAGCCGTGGTCGACGGCCAGGCGATCCCCGCGTCCGACGTCCGTGAGGTGATGACCGAGCTCGGCGCGTACTTCCAGGGCGCGACGGTTCCCAACGTCATCACGGTCCTCGCGCAGGAGCCGACCGTCGTCGACGTCGCCTCGGAGCACGGCGTGGGGGTGTCCGACGCGGACGCGGCCAAGCTGCTGGACCAGGCCGTGGCGGCCTCGGGCGCCCAGGAGACCCCCACGTTCTCCGACGCCTCGATGGCGATCGCCCGGTACTCGGTCGCGTTGACGAACATCCAGGGCCTGGGCGACGACGCCGTGACGAGCGAGCTCTCGGACCGGCTCGCGAAGGTGCACGTCGAGGTCAACCCGCGCTACGGCTCGAACGGCGAGGGCTCGAACGTCGCGGCCCCGAAGCCGTTCCCCTGGATCGTCGCCTCGAAGTGAGCTACGCGTTCGCCGAGCTCGTCGCGGTCATGGACCGCCTGCGCTCGCCCGGCGGGTGCCCGTGGGACGCCGAGCAGACGCACCTCACGCTCGCGCCGTACGCGATCGAGGAGGCGTACGAGCTCGCGGAGGCCGTCGAGGCCGACGACCGCGCGGGCATGCGCGAGGAGCTCGGGGACCTGCTGCTGCAGGTCGTGTTCCACGCGCGGCTCGCGCAGGACGATGCCGACGAGCCCTTCGACGTGGACGACGTCGCGGCCGACCTGACCGCCAAGCTGGTCCGGCGCCACCCGCACGTCTTCGCCGACGCCGAAGCCACGGATCTGCACGGCCAGTGGGACCGGATCAAGAAGGACGAGAAGCAGCGCGACTCGGTGTTCGACGGCATCCCGGTCGCCCTCGGCGCGCTCGCGCGGGCCCAGAAGGTCGCGGGCCGTGCGCAGCGCTCGGGCCTGGGGACGACGCCGCCCGACGAGGGGCTCGGCGCCCGGCTGCTCGCGCTGGTGATCGAGGCCCGCGAGGCCGGGCTCGACGCCGAGGGCGAGCTGCGCCGCACGGCCTCCGCGTGGGAGGCGCAGATGCGCGCGACGGAAGCGGGCCGATAGTCCTCCCGCGCCCGATGCCGACTCGATAACCTCGGCGCACCAGCGGCCACCAGGAGGAACGCGTGACCACGATCGGCATCCCCCGCGAGACCCGACCCGGTGAGCGACTGGTGGCGGCGACACCGACGAGCGTCGGACGACTCGTCGGGCTCGGCTACGACGTCGTCGTCGAGGCCGGCGCAGGCAGCGCGGCGGCCTACGCCGACGAGGCCTACGCGGAGGCGGGCGCGACCCTCGTCGAGGACGCGTGGGGCGCCGACGTCGTCACGGCGGTCAACGCGCCGTCCGACGAGCAGGTCGCGGCGATGCGACCCGGCGCGGTGCTCGTCGCGATGCTCGCGCCCGCCGCGCACCCCGAGCTCGCCGAGCGCCTGCGCGCGCAGGGGGTCACGGCCCTCGCGCTCGACGCGGTGCCGCGCATCTCGCGGGCGCAGAGCCTCGACGTGCTCAGCACGCTGTCCAACGTGGCCGGGTACCGCGCCGTGATCGAGGCCGCGGAGCAGTACGGCGGCATGTTCGGTGGGCAGGTCACGGCCGCGGGCAAGACGGCCCCCGCGCGGGTGTTCGTCATCGGCGCGGGAGTCGCAGGCCTGGCGGCCATCGGCGCGGCCGACTCGCTCGGCGCACAGGTGCGGGCGTTCGACGTGCGGCCCGAGGTGGCCGAGCAGATCGAGTCGATGGGCGCCGCGTTCGTGCGCGCCGCCACGGCCCAGCAGCAGGTCAGCACGGACGGCTACGCGAGCGCGCTGACCGACGAGCAGGAGGCGGCGACCGCCGCCGTCTACGCGCACGAGTCCGCGGAGGCGGACGTGGTCATCACGACCGCGCTCGTGCGCGGGACGGCGCCGACGACGATCACGGCCGACATGGTCGCGGCGATGCGGCCCGGCTCGGTGATCGTCGACCTCGCCGCGTCCGGCGGCGGCAACTGCGAGCTCACCGTCCCCGGGCAGCGCGTGGTGACGCCGAACGGCGTGACGATCGTCGGCTGGACCGACCTGGCCGGGCGCCTGCCCCGGCACACGTCGCAGCTGTTCGCCACGAACGTGGTCCACCTGCTGCAGCTGCTCACGCCCGGCAAGGACGGCGTGCTCGTGCTCGACCTCGAGGACCCCGTGCAGCGCGGGATGACCGTCACGCACGAGGGCGACCTGCTCTGGCCGCCGCCGCCCGTCGCGGTGTCCGCGGCGCCGGCGGCCGTGACCCCGCCCGAACCACCCGCGCCACCCGTCGACCCGGGGCCGGCCGCGCGCCGCCGGCTCGTCGGCTTCGCGCTCGCGGCCGTGCTGGTCACGCTCGCGATCTCGTTCGCGCCGCCGGTGTTCCTCGGCCACGCGACGGTGTTCGTCCTCGCGGTGTTCGTCGGCTACTACGTGATCTCCAACGTGAGCCACGCGCTGCACACCCCGCTCATGGCCCAGACGAACGCGATCTCCGGCATCATCCTGGTCGGCGCGCTGCTGCAGATCGGCTCCGACGACTGGCTCGTCACGACCCTCGCGTGCGTCGCCGCCGCCCTGGCCAGCATCAACGTGTTCGGCGGGTTCCTCGTCGCCAACCGGATGATCCGCATGTTCCGGAGGGACGCCTGATGACCCTGCTCGGCCTCGTCCAGGCGGTCTACATCCTCGCCGCCGTGCTGTTCGTCCTGTCCCTCGCGGGCCTCTCGCGCCAGGAGACCGCCCGCCGCGGCAACGCGCTCGGCATGGTCGGCATGGTGCTCGCGCTCGCGGCGACCATCGCGCTCGCGCTCGACCGGTCGGAGCGGTCCGCGGTCGTCACGGCGATCCTCGTCGCGCTCGTGCTGCTCGTCGGCGCCGTCGTCGGGACCCGGCGTGCGCGCAGCGTCGAGATGACGCAGATGCCCGAGCTCATCGCGATGCTGCACTCGTTCGTCGGCGCGGCCGCGGTGCTCGTCGGCTACAACTCGTTCCGCACTGAACCTGCGGACACCGTGCACCTGGTCGAGGTGTTCCTCGGCGTGCTCATCGGCGCCGTCACGTTCACCGGGTCGGTCGTCGCGTACCTCAAGCTCTCGGGGCGGATCTCGTCGGCCCCGCTGTCCGTGCCCGGCCGCAACCTGCTCAACCTGGCCGCGCTCGTCGCCTCGGCCGCGCTCCTGGCCTGGTTCCTGGCGGGCCACTCGATCGTCCCGCTGCTGCTCATGACGGTCGTCGCGCTCGCGCTCGGATGGCACCTGGTCGCCTCGATCGGCGGCGGCGACATGCCGGTCGTCGTCTCGATGCTCAACTCGTACTCCGGGTGGGCGGCGGCCGCGGCGGGCTTCATGCTCGGCAACGACCTGCTCATCGTCACCGGCGCGCTCGTCGGCGCCTCCGGTGCGATCCTCTCCTACCTCATGTGCAAGGCGATGAACCGCTCGTTCATGAGCGTGATCCTCGGCGGCTTCGGGGCCCCCGAGGGCCTGGTGGTCGCGCGGGCCGACGAGGACGGCGAGCACCACGAGCTCGACGCCGCGGCCGTCGCCGCGCTGCTGCGCGAGGCCCGGTCGGTCGTCATCACGCCCGGGTACGGGATGGCGGTCGCGAAGGCGCAGTACCCCGTGGCACAGCTCGTCACGCGGCTGCGGGCGCTCGGGGTCGACGTGCGGTTCGGGGTGCACCCCGTAGCCGGTCGCCTGCCCGGCCACATGAACGTGCTGCTCGCCGAGGCCAAGGTGCCGTACGACATCGTGCTCGAGATGGACGAGATCAACGGCGACCTCGCGGACACGGACGTGGTGCTCGTCATCGGCGCCAACGACACCGTGAACCCCGCGGCCCTGGACGACCCGTCTTCGCCCATCGCCGGCATGCCGGTGCTGGAAGTCTGGAAGGCGCGGCAGGTCGTCGTGTTCAAGCGGTCGATGGCCACGGGGTACGCCGGGGTGCAGAACCCGCTGTTCTTCCGGGACAACACGGCGATGCTGTTCGGCGACGCGCGCGAGCAGACCGAACGCATCGTCGCAGCACTCTGAGGGCTGTCCACCGGACGGAGGTCCCTGCCCGCGGTTCGTCGGACGGCACTAGGGTGAGGTCGTAAACCCACCCGCTCGTCGAAGGAGCACCCATGGCCAGCATCGAGGCCGTCGGCGCCCGCGAGATTCTTGACTCGCGCGGCAACCCCACTGTCGAGGTCGAGGTCGCACTCGACGACGGCACCATCGCCCGGGCCGGTGTGCCCTCGGGCGCCTCGACCGGCGCATTCGAGGCCGTCGAGCGCCGTGACGGCGACAAGGCCCGTTACCTCGGCAAGGGCGTCCAGGACGCCGTCAACGCCGTGATCGACGAGATCGCCCCCGAGCTCATCGGCTTCGAGGCCACGGAGCAGCGTCTCGTCGACGCCGCGCTGATCGACCTCGACGGCACGCCCAACAAGGGCAAGCTCGGCGCGAACGCCATCCTCGGTGTCTCGCTCGCCGTGGCCAAGGCCGCTGCCGACTCGGCCGACCTGCCGCTGTTCCGCTACATCGGCGGACCCAACGCGCACGTCCTGCCCGTCCCGATGATGAACATCCTCAACGGTGGGTCGCACGCCGACTCCAACGTCGACATCCAGGAGTTCATGGTCGCCCCGATCGGCGCCACGACGTTCCGTGAGGCCCTGCGCACCGGCGCCGAGGTCTACCACTCCCTGAAGTCCGTGCTGAAGTCGCGCGGCCTGTCGACCGGCCTGGGCGACGAGGGCGGCTTCGCGCCGAACCTCGAGAGCAACCGTGCCGCGCTCGACCTCATCCTCGTCGCGATCGAGCAGGCCGGCTTCAAGCCGGGCGTGGACGTGGGCCTCGCGCTCGACGTCGCCTCGACCGAGTTCTTCCGCGAGGGCGCCTACCAGTTCGAGGGCCGCGCGCACGCGCCCGAGGAGATGGTGGCGTACTACGAGCAGCTCGTGCGCGACTACCCGCTGGTCTCCATCGAGGACCCGCTGTCCGAGGACGAGTGGGACTCCTGGTCGCACCTGGTCTCCGAGGTCGGCGACCGCGTGCAGATCGTCGGCGACGACCTGTTCGTCACCAACCCGGAGCGCCTGGCCAAGGGCATCCAGACGAAGGCCGCCAACTCGCTGCTGGTCAAGCTCAACCAGATCGGCACGCTCACCGAGACGCTCGACGCGGTCGAGCTCGCGCAGCGCAACGGCTTCACGACGATGACCTCGCACCGCTCCGGCGAGACCGAGGACACCACCATCGCCGACCTGTCCGTCGCGACCAACGCCGGCCAGATCAAGACCGGTGCGCCCGCCCGCGGCGAGCGCATCAACAAGTACAACCAGCTGCTCCGCATCGAGGAGGAGCTGGACGACGCCGGCCGCTACGCCGGTCGTTCGGCGTTCCCGCGTTTCCAGGGCTGACGCTCTCGTCCGAAGGCCGGTCACCCGCGGGTGGCCGGCCTTCGGCGTGCCTGCTCCCTCGGGACCCCCGGCTCGCTCGGGACACCCCGAGGTTCGTCGGGGTGCGCGGATGGCGCCCCGGGCCGGGGCACAATCGACCCATGCCCTCCCCGCGCCGACCTGCCGACCCGCGCGCCGCGGGCTCCGGCGCGACGCCGCGGGTGACGTCTGGCCCCACGGCTCGGTCGGGTCGGCCGACGTCCTCGTCGGCGCCCACCCCCCGGGTCGGGCCGCCGCCCGCGGCGTCCTCGCGGCCCGCAGCCGGCCGCCCCGCGTCGTCACGGCCGTCCGCCGGT
>Ga0160439_1000463_pt1 | contig 19351 bp, 26 predicted proteins | sample HID1975M_E0MG_FD_108201 | JGI IMG/M metagenome (GOLD analysis project Ga0160439, IMG submission 108201) | Enriched soil microbial communities from UW Madison campus, WI, USA - HID1975M_E0 MG | ecosystem: Environmental > Terrestrial > Soil > Unclassified | place: USA: Madison, Wisconsin... | reverse complement strand
GTGACGCACCTGGTCGGCACCCCGTACGGCGAGCTCGCCGCGTGGGACGCGCCCGAGGGGCTCGTCGTCTACCTCGAGGCCGCCGAGGGCAACGCCGCTGATGCCGCCCGGCGCCTGTTCCAGCTCCGGTACGCCGGCTGGTTCGAGCGGGCCACCGCCGTGCTGCTCGCCCGGACGCCCGGCCCGGACCTGCCCGGGTACACCCACCACGACGCCGCGCGCCACGCGCTCGGCGACCTCGGTATCCCGGTGATCGCCGACGTCGACTTCGGCCACCTCGCGCCGCAGCTCACCCTGGTCAACGGCGCGCTGGCCACGGTGACCCACACGGGCGACGGGTCGACGATCGCCCAGGCGCTGGTGCCGTAGTCAGCGCGGGGTCATCACCAGGTCGATGGTCACCGTGTCACCGACCTCGATGCCCTCGCCGTGCCGGACGACGTTCTTGACCGGCACGACGTAGAGCTCGTCCTTGCGGAACATCGACGTCTCGAACGTGGTCTCACCGATCGTCGCGACGACCGGGATCATCCCCCAGCCGTAGGTCAGCGCCGACGCGACGGCCCGGATCTGCGCGCTCAGCGGCTCCGGGAGCGTGACGAAGTGGAAGGGCGCGGGGCCGCGCCAGTACCAGACCTCGCCGGTGACCTGGAGCTGCATGCGTGGATCAGCGGGCGATGAGCGACAGGACGTTGCCCGCCGGGTCGGTGAACCAGGCGATCTCCGGGCCCCCCTTGCGGAAGACGAAGTCCTCGTCGGTCTCGACCGGCGTGCCCGCGTAGCGCTCGAACTCCACGCCCTTGGCGCGCAGGTCGGCGACCGTGGCCGCGACGTCGTCGACCGGGAAGTTGAGGACCGTGAAGCTGGCCGGCTCGTGCGCGTCGCCCTTGGGGTAGACGAGCACGTCGCGGTCGCCGGAGAAGTGCAGCACGAGCATCCCGTTGTCCTGGGACGTCTCGATGCCGAGCACGTCGGCGTAGAACGTGGCTGCGGCGGGCACGTCGTTCGTCGAGTAGCCGCTGAACGCTTCGGTGAGGGGCATCGTCGTCCTCCTTCGTCGGGACTCCCAGCGTGGACCCGACCTCCGACACGCGCTACCCGCGTGCACCATGGATGCCATGCGACTGCGCCCGACGACCTCGTCCGACCTCGACCTGCTGGAGGAGCTGCTGGTCGAGGCCTTCAACTGGACCGGCGAGACCCGCGTGACTCTCGCGCAGGTCCAGACCGACCCCGCCCACGCCCGCCACCTGGCCGGCTGGCAGCGCTCGACCGACCTGGGGACCGTCGCGGAGGCCGAGGACGGCGCGCCCGCGGGGGCGGCGTGGGCCCGGGTCGTCCCCGCGACGGAGGCCGGCTACGGGTTCGTCGCCGACGACGTCCCCGAGCTCGGCATGGGGGTCCTGGCCGCGCACCGCGGTCAGGGCGTGGGCTCAAAGCTGCTCGACGCGTGCCTCGACCAGCTGTGGACCGCGGGCCACCCGGCGGTGAGCCTGAGCGTCGAGGACGGCAACACCGTGGCCCGCCGGCTGTACGAGTCGCGCGGGTTCGTCGTCGTCGGCCGGTCGGGTGGTTCGGACACGATGCTGCGGCAGCTCCAGGACAGCTGACGTGCGTCACGGCCGTGATGGGTGAGGATCGAGGGATGTTCACCACCCGTCCCGAGCTGTCCGGCACGTTCGGCATGGTCGCCTCGACGCACTGGCTCGCGTCCGCGATCGGCATGCGCATCCTCGAGGCCGGGGGCAACGCGTTCGACGCCGCGGCGGCCGCCGGGTTCACGCTCTCCGTGGTCGAGCCGCACCTCAACGGGCCGGGCGGCGACGCGCCGATCCTCGGGCACCGCGCGCAGGACGGGCACACGTTCGTCGTCTGCGGCCAGGGCACGGCGCCCGCCGCCGCGACCATCGGCGCCTACTCCGACCTGGGCCTCGACCTCGTGCCGGGAACGGGCCACCTCGCCGCGGTCGTGCCCGGAGCGTTCGGCGCGTGGCTCGACCTGCTCGCGCGCTACGGCACGCTGCCGCTGGCCGCCGTGCTCGCGCCGGCCATCGGGTACGCGCGCAACGGGTACCCGATCGTGCCCGCGGCGACCCGCACGATCGGTACGGTCGCGGACCACTTCGCCGAGCACTGGCCGTCGTCTGCGGAGGTCTACCTCCGGCACGGGAAGGTCCCCGAGGCCGGCACGCTCTTCACCAACCCGGCACTCGCGGACACGTTCGACCGCCTCCTGGGCGAGGCGCGGGCCGCCGGGCCCGACCGCGAGGCGCAGATCGAGGCGGCCCGGCGCGCGTTCTACGAGGGGTTCGTCGCCGAGGCGATCGACGCGTTCGTGACGACACCCGTCCGCGACTCGTCGGGCCGCGACCACGCGGGCCTCCTGCGGGCCGACGACCTGGCGGCGTGGCGTGCGACCGAGGAGGCGACCGCGTCGATCCGGTTCGCGGGGCGCACGGTCCACAAGACCCGCGCATGGGGTCAGGGTCCGGTGCTGCTGCAGCAGCTCGCGATGCTCGAGGCCCTCGGGATCGACTCCGTGGAGGACGTCGACGGCGTCCACGCCGTGCTCGAGGTCGCCAAGCTCGCGTTCGCCGACCGGGAGGCCTGGTACGGCGACGACGAGAACGTCCCGCTCGAGACGCTGCTCTCGTCCGCCTACGCCGCCGAGCGTGCGCGCCTCGTCGGACCGACCGCGGCCGACGGGCTCGTGCCCGGTGCGCCGGACGGACGTGTGCCGCGGCTCGCGCTCGTGGAACGCATCGGGGACGGCGTCGTCGGCACCGGCGAGCCGACCGTGTCCTCGGTCGGCCTGAGCCCGGGCGACACCTGCCACGTCGACGTCGTCGACCGCTGGGGCAACCGCGTCTCGGCGACGCCGTCCGGTGGGTGGCTGCAGTCGAGCCCTGTGGTGCCAGGTCTGGGGTTCGCGCTGCCGACGAGGGCCCAGATGTTCTGGCTCGAGCCCGGGCTGCCCAACAGCCTCGCGCCAGGCAAGCGGCCACGCACCACCCTCAGCCCGGGCATGGTGCTCGACGACGCCGGCTCCGGGTTCGCGTTCGGCACGCCGGGCGGCGACCAGCAGGACCAGTGGACCGTGCCGTTCCTGCTGCGCCACCTCGTCGGCGGCCTCGACCTGCAGGCGGCGATCGACGCCCCGATGTGGCACTCCGAGCACGTGCCGAGCTCGTTCTACCCGCGCGGCCACGTGCCGCTCGGGGTGGTCGCGGAGTCGCGGCTCGGGAGCGAGGTGCTCGACGGGCTCGCGGCACGTGGGCATGCGGTCGAGGTCGCGGGGCCGTGGACGCTGGGTCGGCTCAGCGCCGCGGGGATCCGGGCCGACGGCATGCTGGTCGCCGCCGCGAACCCCCGCGGCATGCAGGGCTACGCCGTCGGGCGGTGAGGCGCCTCCGCGATCCGCTTGATCGCGACGAGCCGCTGGTCCCACTCGGCGCCGATCGACTCGAGCGCCTGCGCCGTCTGGCTCAGGCGCGCCCCGAGCGCCCGGTACCTGACCTCGCGGCCGACCCGGACCGGCTCGACGAGACCCGCGTCGGCCAGCACGGCCAGGTGCTTGGCGATGGCCTGCCGGGTCACCGGGAAGCGCGTGGCGAGCGCGGAGGCCGACTGCTCGGAGCGCCCGAGCTCCTGCAGGACGGCCCAGCGGGTGTCGTCCGCGAGCGCGGCGAACACAGGGACCAGGGTGTCGCTCATGCCGACCCCTCCAGGAATGCGACCAGCTCGTCGAGCTCGTCGGTCCAGCCCTGCCGGTTGTCCCGCATCGCGGCGAGCGGGTCGCGGCTGAGCAGGCCGAAGCCGCTCTCGACGACGCTGAGCACCGTCGCGGCGCCGTCCTCGACGAGCGTGAACCGGACCAGCGTGGAGTTGTCGGCCCGGAGTGGCTCGTCGCGCGTCCCCCACGTGAACGCGAAGGCGACGGGCTCGTCGACCTCCTCGACCCGGACCGGGAACTCGCCGTAGCCCTCGAACCCGAACGTGCCCAGGCCGCCCGGCGTCAGGTCCGGCAGCGACGCGCTGGTGCCGAACCACTGGGAGATGAGGTCGTCGCGCGTGAGTGCGGCCCACACACGCTCGCGGCTCGCCTCGATGCGCAGGGTGCGGCTGACGGTGTAGCTCTCGGTGTCGACGACTGCGGGCTGCATGGGTCTCCTCGTGGGGGCGCTGTTGCAACCTCAGAGTTGCATCAGTGGGCGCCCCGGCGCAAGCGGTCGACGACGGTCGCGACGATCGGCGCGAGCAGCGCGACCCCCGCGGCGACCGCCGCAGCCACGGCCACCGTGTCGTCGACGAGCGGCCCGTCGTGCCGCCCGATCGCGATCCACGCGAGCCCCCACGCCATCGCCAGACCCGCCGGGACGACGACCGTCGGGCGACGCCGACCGAACACCGCGTACGCGACGGACAGCACCGCGGCCAGCGCGAGGACGACCACCGACCACCCCGTCGCCCCGAGCCCCAGGTCGCCGACCTCCGCGTCCGCGAGGAACGCCGCGATGTTCGCGAGCGCGGCCACGCTGACCCACCCGAGATACAGCCCGACGGTCGTGTCGGTCACGACCGAGGCGACGGGCCGCGTGTGGCCGAGCCGGGTCAGACGGACCAGGAGCAGGGCGAGCACGGCGAGCAGCACGAGGATGACGAGCACGCTCGCGGCGAGCGCACCCGCCTGGACGACCCCGATCCACACCGCGTTGAGCAGCATCGAGGCGAGCACCCACCAGGCCACGGCACGCAGTCGCGGGTCGGTGCCGTGGCGGGGCAGCGCCTGCACCACGGCGAAGACGGCCAGGCCGAGGTAGATGAGCGACCAGATGGCGAACGCGGGGCTGTCGGGCGCCAACGGCGTGGCCGTGGCGGACAGCGCACCGTCGGCGGCGTCGGCGATCGCCTGCCCGCCGAACGCGCCCGAGCCCACCGCGGCGCCGCCGATCGCGACGACGGCCCCGAGCAGGACGGTGACCTGCCGGACGCGGTCGCTCGAGGTCGTGGGCTGCACTGCCGTCGTCGTCGCCATGCTCCAGGGTGCCAAGGCCCGCCGTCGGTGGCATCCCGAGCGGGCAAAGCAGTTGGACCGCGGGACGCTCGCGGCGCATCATGGATGCCGCCGCGCGACGAGCTCGCGGCACTCGACGGCAGCTCCTTCGACGGTAGCTTCCTCAACGACAGCTCCTTCAACGACAGGGCGCATCACGATGCAGCAGGAAAGCGGGGCGGCCGTCCTGGCCTGCTCAGCCGGGACCCGGACGCCCGCTCAGCACGCCTGACGCCTCCACGGCGGCACACCGACCGAAGGGTCGGTGCACTCGGCGCACCCAGCGGACGTCTCCCGTCCACCGCCGTCCGTGAGCGACGGCCCCCTGCCGCACGAGAGCCGAGAACACCATGAACCCCCTGACCGAGAAGCAGATCCGCGCGTCCTTCGTGAACTGCTCCCGCCGCGAGGCCGCCGAGGTCACGCTCCCCACCGACCTGGCGACGCTGCGCTGGGACCGCCTCGACTACCTCGGGTGGATCGACCGCAAGGCCCCGCTGCGCGCGTACGTCGTCCTCGAGGTCGACGGCGAGGTCGTCGGCGTGACCCTGCGCTCGCCCGAGGGCGCCGCGACCCGCAAGCGCGCCGTGTGCGCGTGGTGCGAGGACGTCTACGCCACCGAGGACGTCTCGATGTACGTCGCACGCCGAGCCGGCGCCGCGGGCCGCAAGGGCGACACGATCGGCACGCTGATCTGCACGAACTTCGACTGCTCGACGAACGTCCGCCGCAAGCCGACGATCATCGAGGCCGGCCAGGACCCGGCCGGCGTGATCGCGCGCCGCACGGCCGGCCTCCAGGACCGGTCGCTCAAGTTCGCCCGCGAGGTCCTCCGCGAGCTCTGACCCCTGCCGTGACCGGTGGGTCGCGCACGCTTCCCCGCCCGGATGCATGCACGACCCACCGCTCGCGCCTCGTCAGACGTCGTCAGACCTCGCGGGAGCGGGTCGCGAACTCATCGGACGACGGCGGGAGCACGCAGAACAGGAGACCGACCGGGTCGCTCATCACGACGAAGGTCGGGCGTCTGGCGTGCACCGTCGCCCCGAGGCCGGTGAGCCGGGCCACCTCGGCGTCGACGTCGTCGGTCTCGATGTCCAGGTGGAACCGGGGCGTCGCGTCGGGTCCGATGTCCTGGACCGCCACGTGCGGCAGCGACGCCGGGTCGTGCAGCGAGACGAACTCGGGCTCGTCCGCCACCGGGTGCGGCGAGGCCGCGAGCGCGCCCGCCCAGAACGTGGCCACCGCCGGGAAGGCCGACGAGGGCGCGTCGATGATGACCTCACGGAGCATGATCCTGTGCACCCGGCGACCCTCCCGCGGCCCGTCGCCCCCCGCCACTCGGCGGATCAGGACAGGCTCGCCGAACGCGGGTCGAGGCGGAGGGTGACCGCCGTGACCGTCGGGCCGGTGACCGCGCCGACCGGGCCAGGGCCGTAGCGGTCGTACTTGGCGTGGTAGGCCGCGTCGATCTCGTCGTGCGGGGCGTCGGTCGCGGTGGCGAAGACCACGTCGGACTCGACGCCGCCCACGCTGACGTGCCCGTGGCCCGAGTCGACCGCGCGGCGGAACCAGCCGTTGGACGGGCCCTGCGCGGAGCGGACGTAGACGTCGTCCCCGACGCGCACGACCCAGATCGTCACGGCGGGCCGCAGGGTCCCGTCGGGGCGGGCGGAGGCGATCCGCAGCTCGTCGGCGCGCTCGACCAGGTCCAGGTCCGTCGGCGTCCAGGGGCTCATGGCTGGTCCTCGGCGAACACGTCGCGCGCGACGGCGATCGCCGACATCGCGCGCGGCCAGCCCGCGTAGAACGCGAGGTGGGTGATCGCCTCGACGAGCTCGTCCTGGGTCAGCCCGTTGTCCTGCGCGATGCGCAGGTGCGCGACGAGCTGCTCGGTGCTGCCGTTCGTCACGAGGGCCGCGACAGTGAGCAGCGAGCGGTCGCGGCGCGCGAGCTCGGGGCGGGCCCACACGTCGCCGAAGACGACGTCGTCGGTGAGCTGGGCCAGCTTCGGCGCGATGTCGCCGACGAGGCGCTGCGCGACTGAGGGTTCGGTCATGGGTCAGGCTCCGTACTCGTCGGTGGAGATCTCTTCGGCCCACTCGGTGTCGGGGCCCTCGTCGGGGTCGGCGACCTCCCACATCGCCAGGTGGGTCATGAACGTGCCGGGCGCGGCGCCGTGCCAGTGCCACTCGCCGGGCGGGGTCCAGATCGTCTCGCCGCGCCGCACCTCGACGACCGTGCCGTCGCGGGTGCCGACGCGTGCGGTCCCCTCGGTCACGTGCAGCGTCTGGCCGCGCGCGTGGCGGTGCCAGAAGGTGTGCGCTCCGGGCGCGAACCGGACCGTGTTGACGCGGATGCGGGCGGGCGCCGGCGGGGCGGCGATCACGTCGAACCAGACGTCGCCGGTGAACATCGTGTCCGGGCCCTGGGCGGTGGGCGGCAGCGGGGTGAGGTCCACGGTCAGATCACCACCATGACCTTGAGCGCCTCGCGGGCGTCCATGGCCCCATAGCCCGCCGCGATGTCGTCGAGGGCGACCGTTCGGTCGAACACGCGGCCCGGGTTGATCCGGCCCGACAGCACGTCGGGCAGGACGTCCTCGATGTAGGCGCGCACCGGTGCGGGCCCCCCGGACAGGACCACGTTCTTGCCGAAGAGCGAGCCGAAGCCGACGGGCGCGTCCTCGTACTGCGGCACCCCGACGCGGCTGATCGATCCGCCTGGGCGCACCACGCCGTAGGCCTGCTCGTACGCCGGCATGTGGCCGACCGCCTCGAGCACCACGTGGCTGCCCTCCCCGCCGGTCAGCTCGAGCACGCGCTCGACGCCCTCGGCACCGCGCTCGGCGACGACGTCGGTCGCGCCGAGCTCGACGCCCAGGTCGGTCCGCGACGTGTGGCGGCCCATGAGGATGATCCGCTCCGCGCCGAGCCGCTTCGAGGCGAGCACGGCCGAGAGGCCGACCGCCCCGTCGCCGATGACGGTCACCGTGCGCCCCGGCGCCACGCCACCCATGTGCGCGGCGTGGTGCCCCGTGAGGAACACGTCGGACAGCGTGAGCAGGGAGGCGAGCATCGCCTCGTCGGCGTCCGCGAGCGCGATGCCCGGCTGGACGAGGGTGCCGTCCGCCTGCGGCACGCGCACGAGCTCGGCCTGGCCGCCGCCGACGTCGCCGTGCCCGTAGAAGCCGCCGTGCACGCAGGACGTCTGGAAGCCGTCGCGGCAGAACGCGCAGGTGTTGTCCTGGTAGGCGAACGGCGAGATGACGAAGTCGCCGGGCCGGACGGTCACGACCGAGGACCCGACGGCCTCGACCACGCCGAGGAACTCGTGCCCCATGGCGGCGCCGTGCGCGGAGGCCTGCATCGAGCGGTAGGGATGCAGGTCGGACCCGCAGACGCAGGCGCGCACGACGCGGACGATCGCGTCGGTGGGCTGCAGGATGGTCGGATCGGGGACGTCCTCGACGCGGACGTCGCCGGCGCCGTACAGGAAGGTGGCTCTCATGGACTCGATGCAACCCCGTCCCGCCGAGGTGTGGGAGTCCCTGTCGTGCCAGGTACCAGCAGGGCCTGTCTCGTCGTGCCGGACCGCCGTACGGTCGAGCCATGGACAACCGCGACGAGATCCGTGACTTCCTCGCCACCCGGCGAGCGAGGATCACGCCCGCGCAGGCGGGACTGCCGGCCTACGGCACGAACCGCCGCGTGCCGGGGCTGCGCCGCGAGGAGGTCGCCATGCTGGCCGGCGTCTCGTCCGACTACTACGTGCGCCTCGAGCGCGGGAACCTCGCGGGCGTCTCGGAGCAGGTGCTCGAGTCGCTCGCGGACGCGCTGCAGCTCGACGAGGCCGAGCGGATCCACCTGCAGGACCTCGCCCGCGCGGCCTCGCCACGGCCGGCCCGCGCGCGGCGTCGTGGCCCCACGCCCGCGGTCCCGGACAGCGTGCAGGCAATGCTCGCAGCGATGACCGGCGCCCCCGCGGTCGTGCGCAACGACCGCCTCGACATCCTGGCGACGAACGCGCTGGGCCGCGCCCTGTACGACGACCTCTTCCGCGACCCGGGCCACCCGGCGAACCACGCGCGCTTCGCGTTCCTCGACGAGCGCTCGCGCTCCTTCTGGGTCGACTGGGAGCGGGCGGCCGACGACACCGTCGGCATCCTGCGGGTCGCCGCGGGCAGCAACCCCTACGACAAGCAGCTCACCGCGCTGATCGGCGAGCTGTCCACCCGCAGCGACGCGTTCCGCGTGCGGTGGGCCCGCCACGACGTGCACCTGCACCGCGGCGGCGCGAAGAAGATCAACCACCCCGTCGTCGGGCGCCTCGACCTCATGTACGACACGCTGCCCATCGCCCAGGCACCCGGCCTGACGATGCTCGTCTACACCGCCCCGCCGGGCAGCCCCACCGCCGACGCCCTCGCGATGCTCGCCAGCTGGGCCGCGACGCAGGCCGTCGACGCCCACTGATCCCCCACTGACAACCGGAGGCTTCGCCATGCACGCACGCACCCTCGGAGAGGGCCTGCAGGTCTCGGCCATCGGCCTCGGCGCGATGGGCATGAGCCAGAGCTACGGCCCCAACCCGGGCGACCGCGACGAGATGATCGGCGTCCTGCGCGGCGCGGTCGACCGCGGTGTCACCTTCGTCGACACCGCCGAGGTCTACGGCCCCTACGTCAACGAGGAGCTGGTCGGCGAGGCGCTCGCGCCGGTGCGCGACGAGGTCGTCATCGCCACGAAGTTCGGCTGGCGCATCGAGGGCGGCCGGTCGGTCGGGCTGAACAGCCGTCCCGAGCACATCCGGCAGGTCGCCGACGAGTCGCTCGCGCGGCTCGGGACCGACGTCATCGACCTGTACTACCAGCACCGCGTCGACCCCGACGTGCCGATCGAGGACGTCGCCGGCGCGGTCGGCGAGCTCGTCGCGGCCGGCAAGGTCCGGCACTTCGGCCTCTCGGAGGCGGGCGCCTCGACCATCCGCCGGGCGCACGCCGTGCACCCCGTCACTGCCGTGCAGAGCGAGTACTCGCTGTGGACGCGCGACCCCGAGCCGGCCGTGCTGCGGACCTGCGCCGAGCTCGGCATCGGCTTCGTGCCGTTCAGCCCGCTCGGCAAGGGGTTCCTGACCGGGACGGTCGACGCGAGCACCGAGTTCGCGCCCGGTGACATCCGCTCCACCATCCCCCGGTTCGCGGCCGAGAGCCGCGACGCCAACCAGGCGCTCGTCGCGCACGTGCGCGATCTCGCGACCGCCAAGGGCGCGACGCCCGGGCAGGTCGCGCTCGCGTGGCTGCTCGCGCAGCAGCCGTGGATCGTGCCGATCCCGGGGACGCGGCGGCTCTCGCGCGTCGAGGAGAACGCGGGTGCCACGGCGCTCGCGCTCTCGGCCGACGAGGTCGCCGACCTCGACGCCGTCGCGGCGCGAATCGGCGTCGTGGGCAACCGCTACAACGACGCCGGGATGGCGATGGTCGGGCTCTGACGCGCGCTACCGTCGCCGCATGACGACGCGGTTCATCCGGTTCGAGAGCGCGACGCCGAACCTGCGCGGCACCTACCCGGGCGTCTTCGCCCTCGCCAACGGGCTGGCCCGCGACGGCCGGCTGTCGGACGCGGACACCCGGTGGCTGCGGGTCTCGAACGCGCGGTGCGACGCGGCGTACACCGACCCGACGACGGTCGTCCCCGACTGCTACGACCGGACGCTCAACCCCGGCGCCAAGGCGTGGTTCAAGGAGACGGCCGACGAGCTCGTCGAGCTCACCGCGGGATACCTCGACCTGCTCGACCGCTACGGCGTCGCGTGGGTGCGCCGCACGACGGACGCGCCCGGCCGCATCACGTACGAGGACGACGTCCAGGTCGTCGCCGTCTGAGTCATCGGGCCAGCTTGCGGCGGAGCAGGGCGCGCTCGCGGTCGTTGTCGCACAGCGCGACGGCGGCCTCGATCTCGGCCCGGGCCTCCTCGTCCCGGCCCAGCCGGAGCAACAGCTCGCCGCGCACGCTCGGCAGCAGGTGCGAGCCGGGCAGCGCGCCGTCCGCGACGAGCGCGTCGACGAGCGGCAGCGCGGCGCGCGGCCCGCTCGCCATCGACACCGCGACCGCACGGTTGAGCTCGACGACCGGCGACGGCGCGAGCCGGCCCAGTGCCTCGTAGAGCACGACGATCCGCGCCCAGTCGGTCTCCGTGACCGACGGCGCGACGGCGTGGCACTCGGCGATGGCCGCCTGCACGCCGTAGGCGCCGAGGCCGCGGCCGACGCGACCCGCGGTGGCGAGCGCCGCGCGCCCGCGCCGGACGGCCGACCGGTCCCATCGGCGGCGGTCCTGGGCCTCGAGCAGGACCGGCTCGCCGTCCTCGTCGAGGCGGGCCGGGAAGCGCGCAGCCGTGAGCTCGAGCAGCGCGAGCAGGCCCAGCACCTCGGGCTCGTCGGGCACCAGCCGGGCCAGCACGCGCGCGAGCCGGACGGCCTCGTGGGCCAGGTCCTTGCGGATCCAGTCCGATCCCGAGCTGGCCGACGAGCCCTCGGTGAACACGAGGTAGACGACGCTGAGCACCGCGGCGAGCCGCGCGCGTCGCTCGTCGGGCGCGGGCACCGCGAACGGGACCTGCGCGGCGGCGAGCGTCTTCTTGGCGCGGGTGATCCTCGCCTGGACCGTGACTGCGGGGACCAGGAGCGAGCGCGCGATCTCGGCGCTGGTCAGGCCGCCGACGACGCGCAGGGTCAGCGTCACCTGGGCCTCGCGCGACAGGACCGGGTGGCACGCGACGAACATGAGCGCGAGCACGTCGTCGTCGATCTCGTCGGGGTCCCACAGCAGATCGGTCTCCGGCGGGGCCGGCTCGTGCGCGAGCGTCGCGTACCGCTCGTCGAGCGCGGCTCGGCGCCGGAACGTGTCCACCGCCCGGCGTCGCCCGACCGTCAGCAGCCAGCCCGCCGGGTTCGCGGGCACACCGTCACGCGGCCAGGAGACGAGCGCCGAGGCGAACGCCTCCTGCGCGAGGTCCTCGGCGAGCGAGAAGTCACCGGTGGAGCGGGCGAGGGTGGCGACGATGCGCGCGGACTCGATCCGCCACACCGCCGCCACCTCGTCACGGCCGGCCACGGGTCACAGCTGCCCCGTCGACTCGCGCCACGCGCGCTCCTTGGCGACCCACTCGTTGTCCTGCGGGAACTCGTCGATGCTGGCCACGCGGCGGATCTCGGTCTTGAGGCCGGGGCCGTTCATGGGGGCGCGCTTGGCCCACTCGACGGCCTCCTCCTGCGAGGCGACGTCGAGGATCCAGAAGCCGCCGAACAGCTCCTTCGTCTCGCCGTAGGGGCCGTCGCTGACCACGGGCGGCTCGGAGGAGAAGTCGATGACGACGCCCTTGGCCGCGTCGTCGAGACCCTCGGCCGCCACGAGCACGCCCGCCGAGATGAGCGAGTCGTTGTAGCGGCCCATCGCCTCGAGGACCTCCGAGAAGTCGACGTCCTGGAACGAGGCGAGCGCCTCGTCGTTCGCGCGCATGATGAGCATGTACTTCATGGTCGTCTCCTGACGTGTGCGGGGGTCCCTCTCGGACCCTCTCACCCCTAGGTCGAACGGGGGTACCGCCGGATCGACATCGCCGCCCGAGTAGTTTGCGCGGGCTCGTGTGCCCGACGAGAGTGACGAGCATGGCGCTCACCACGATCGACCCGACCTCCGCCCTCGTCGTCGTCGACCTCCAACGGGTCACGACGAGCTTCCCGGCGGCTCACGAGATGGCCGTCGTCGTCGCCAACGCGACTCGCCTGGCCGACTCGTTCCGTGCGGCGGGCCGCCCAGTCGTCCTGACCGTCGCGGACCTCAACGACCCGCCCCTCGGCCGCAACGAGCTCTCGCGCCCGCGCACCCCAGTCCCTGCCGAGGCGCTCGAGCTCGTGCCTGGGCTGCAGCACGAGGGTGACGTCGTCGTCCGCAAGCGAGGGTGGGGCGCATTCGTGGGCACCGCGCTCGAGGAGCGGCTGCGCGAGCTCGGCGTCACGCACGTGGTGGTCGTCGGCCTCGCCACCGGTTTCGGCGTGGAGTCGACCGCCCGCCAGGCGTACGACGCGGGCTTCCACGTCACGCTCGCGACCGACGCCATGACCGGTCCCGTCCTGGCCGGGCACGAGCACACCGTCGCGAACGTCTTCCGCGTGCTCGGCGAGACCGGGACCACCGACGACGTGATCGCACTGCTCGAGCGCCCTGCCGCCTCGTAGGGTGTGGCCGTGACCAGCGCGAACCGGCCGACCGTCGAGATGTGGACCGACGGGGCCTGCAAGGGCAACCCGGGCGTCGGCGGCTGGGGCGCGTGGATGCGGGCCGGGGACCGCGAGCGCGAGCTGTTCGGCGGCGAGGAGGTCACGACGAACAACCGCATGGAGCTGACCGCCGTCATCGAGGGACTGCGCGCGCTCAACCGCTCGTGCGACGTGGTCCTGCACGTCGACTCGAAGTACGTGATGAACGGCGTGACCTCCTGGATGGCGGGCTGGAAGCGCAACGGGTGGCGCACCGCGGACAAGAAGCCGGTGAAGAACCAGGAGCTCTGGCAGGCGCTCGACGCCGAGCTCGCCCGGCACACCGTGAGCTGGGTGTGGGTCAAGGGCCACGCCGGCGACCCGGGCAACGAGCGTGCCGACCAGCTGGCCAACCGCGGTGTCGACGAGGTCCGCGCCCGCGGCTGACCGCTATCGTGCGTCCTGCCCGGACACCACACGATGGAATGAGCCCTCGATGGCATCGCCCCAGGGACTGACGCCCGCGACCCGCACGCTCCTGTTCCTGTCGGTGGCCGTCGTGTCGCTCGCCGGGATCCACGCCGCGCGCGAGGTGCTCGCCCCGCTGTTCCTCGCGGCGGTGCTCGTCATCATCGTGCACCCCATCCGGCACCCGCTCGAGCGCCGCGGCTGGCCCCGCGCGGCGGCGACCACAGCGGTGATCGTGGTGGTCTACCTGATCCTGCTCGCGCTCGTCGCGATGCTCGTGTTCGCGGGCATCCGGTTCACCGGGCTGGTCACCGACTACCTGCCGCAGCTGCGGGACCAGGTCAGCGACATCGGCACGTGGCTCGGCACGATCGGCGTCGACCAGAGCTCGATCGACCAGGCGACCTCGGCGCTGCAGCCCTCGCAGCTGCTCGGTGTGGCCACCTCGCTCAGCGGCGCCGTCGTCGGCGTGCTCACCACGCTGTTCGTCGTCGTGACCTACGTGATCTTCATGGCCGTCGACGCCGCCCGCTACGACAGCGCGCACACGCTGTTCGGCGACACGCAGGGCAACGTCCTGAGCCGCGCCACGACGTTCAACGTCGGCGTCCGCCGCTACTTCGTCGTCAGCGCGAGCTTCGGGGCGGTCGTGGCGATCGTCGACGGCCTCGCCCTGTGGGCGCTCGGCGTCCCCGCGCCGGTCGTCTGGGCGATCCTCGCGTTCGTCACCAACTTCATCCCGAACATCGGGTTCGTCATCGGCGTCATCCCGCCGACGCTCCTCGCGTTCGTCGTCGGTGGGTGGAAGCTCGCGCTCGCGGTCGTCGTGGTCTACAGCGTGGTCAACGTCGTGCTCCAGGTGCTCGTGCAGCCCAAGTTCGTCGCCGACGCGGTCAACATCACGCTGACGCTGAGCTTCGTCTCCGTGCTGTTCTGGACGTTCATCATCGGCCCCCTCGGCGCGATCCTGGCGATCCCGCTGACCCTGCTGGCCCGCGCGGTGCTGCTGCAGGGCGGGCCGAGGACCGCCTGGTACGCGTGGCTGTCCGGCGACGACCTGCCGAAGGCGCCCTCGCCCGAGGCGGAGCCAGAGCCAACCCGGCCCGCCGACTGACCTCGACGGCGCCGCGCGGAACCTCGTCCGAACGACGTACGTTGAGTCTGCGGAGCGATCGCTCTACTGCGCCGACACGGCTGACGGAGGAAGTGACGTGACGATGGACTCCACCGACGAGGTGCGAGCACCGCAGACCGTCGCGCCCACCGACGAGACCCGTGAGGTCGCGACGCCGGAGCCCGAGCACGACGAGATCGCCGCGGCCGAGAAGCACCACTCCGCCATCGGACGCCGCGTCGACGCGCTGCACGAGCGGGTCGACGCCGTCCCCGGCGGGCGCCTCGCGCTGCGGATCGCCGTCGGCGTCGTCGGTGGCCTGCTCGTCCTCGCGGGCATCGCGATGCTCGTGCTGCCCGGGCCCGGCTGGCTCGCGATCTTCCTGGGCCTCGCGGTCCTCGGCACCGAGTTCGCCGTCGCCCGCCGCGTCAACGACTGGCTGCGCGAGCGCGTGCGGCGCATGTGGGCGTGGTGGAAGGCCCGACGCTCGCGCTGATGATCAGCCTCACGCTCGACGCTGACGACGCGCAGCTGCTGCGCGCGTTCTGGAAGGCGGCGCTGGGCTACGTCGACGAGCCGCCGCCCGCGCCCTTCGTCACGCGGGAGGAGTGGCACGCCAGCTTCGGCCTGCCGGCGGACGACCGCGTCGAGGACGGGGCCTGGCTGTGCGACCCGGCTGGGCTCGGGCCGCGGTTGTCGATCCTCAAGGTCCCCGAGCCCAAGGTCGCGAAGAACCGCCTGCACCTGGACGTGCCCGTCCCGGTGCACGGCTCGCCCGACGAGCGGTGGGCGCAGCTGCTCGCCGAGGCCGAGCGACTCGTGGCTCTCGGCGGGTCGGTCCTCGCGACGTTCGCCGGTCACCACGTCGTGATGGCCGACCCCGAGGGGAACGAGTTCTGCCTGGCGCCCTCCTGCCGCTAGCGTCCTGCGCGAGGCTCGCGACGCAGCCGCACCCCGATGCACCCCGGAGCCCGCGATGACCGTCACCCGCTCGATCCTGCTGTTCGTGGCCGCCGCCCTGTTCGAGATCGGCGGTGCGTGGCTCGTCTGGCAGGGCGTGCGCGAGCACAAGGGCTGGGCGTGGATCGGCGCGGGCGTGGTCGCCCTCGGCGTCTACGGTTTCGTCGCGACCCTGCAGCCCGACGCGAGCTTCGGCCGGATCCTCGCCGCGTACGGCGGGGTGTTCGTCGCCGGCTCGCTCGTGTGGGGCATGGCCGTCGACGGCTTCGAGCCGGACCGGTGGGACGTCGCGGGCGCGCTCGTGTGCCTCGTCGGCGTGGCGCTGATCATGTACGGGCCGCGCGGCGCGCAGTGAGCTAGCCGACGTCCCGGAGCGCGTCCTCGTACGCCCGCGGGGCCAGCCGGCCCGCGGCACGGGCCCCGATCGTCAAGCCGAGCCCAAGGCCGTGCAGCACACGCGCGACGTCGTCGGCACGCAGCGAGCCGTGCCTCTCGAGCACGAGGTGCAGACGCCCGTGCGAGCGTTCCGCGCGGTGCAGGCCGAGGATCGTGGTGGAGACGGTGGTGTGCCGCGGGAAGCGGGCCCGTGCCGCGGCGTCGTCGTCGTGCTCCAGGACGAGGACCCCGGGCAGCTCGGCCCGCAGCGCGTCGGCCCGCCAATGGACGGGGGCGTCGAGGCCGCCCGTGACGTGCCGGGAACGGTTGGCCGACGAGATGGACAGCGGCTCGTGCCCGACGGCCTCGGCCGCGGCGGCGAGGAACGCCTGCGACGGGCACGCGTGCCCCGGCACGATGACCTGGGCGGTGCGCAGGTGGCCGTCGAGCGCCGCGAGCCCGGCCGGTACGTGACCCGCTGCAGGCCCGCGGAAGCCGAAGGGTCCGACCGCGCCGAACGCCTCGACGACCTCATGGACCAGGCGGGGCGAGACCCCCGGCGGCAGCGCGGACAGGTCGAACGCGTCGAGCTCGTGGCCGGTCGGCGCGGTGACGCTGCCGGTCTGGCCCAAGGGCCGGCCCTTGAGCGCGTTGACCCGCCGGACCGCGTCGCCGCGGGCGGTCAGCGCGTAGATCGAGCCGAAGCCGTGCGCGACCGGCATGCCGGCGGCGAGCAGCGTCGCCGCGCGGCGGACGTCCGCGCGGCGATGGAGGACGAGACGGTCGTCGGACATGGAGGCCTCCCGGGGGTCACGGGACAAGACCCCGGGGACGGCCCGCAGATACCCCGGGCTCAGGCGTCGGGGGCGAGCTGGGGGACGACCGGAGGGTCCGACTCGAGCGCGCCCAGCAGCCCGCGCATGAACTCGATGATGTCGCGGGCCGCCGCAGCGTTGTCCTCCGGGACGTCCGCGAAGTCCCGCATGCCGACGATCTCGAGCACGGCCATCGTCTGCCGTGCGGTCATCTGGCAGAACACGTCGTCGACCGCCCGGCCCGTACGCTCGGCGATCGCCTGCTCGAGCAGCATGCGCTCGCGCACGAACTCCTCGAGGGCGCGGGCGCGCAGGCCGGCGTTGGACTCGAGCACGGTCCGGAGCTGTCGGATCCGGTCGGTCCCCGGCCGCGGCGTCGTCAGGAGGGCGGCCAGCGCGTGGCCGAGGGCGAGCGCGAGCGGCTCGTCGGCGGGCCTCGTCTGCAGCTCCGCCGCCATCTGCCCGCGCAGCTCGAACGGCTCGATGACCAGCAGGTCCTTGCTCGGGAAGTAGCGGTAGAGGGTGGAGGTGGACACCTGCGCGTGCTCCGCGATCTCCTCCATCGTGGTGGCGTCGTAGCCGTGCTCGACGAACAGCGACAGCGCAGTCCCGGTGATCAGCTCACGGGTGTGCGCCGCGTTGCGCTCCCTCAGACCCATGAGACGAGGGTAACAGTCGGTCCCGTTGTGATAGTCACTCCCAGAATTCTGGTTTACGCTCGCCTTCCGTCGTCCACCCACCCGAGGGGTATCCGTCATGGCCTGGCACCTGTTCCGACTGGGACGCTGGTCGTTCGTCCACCGCAAGGTGGTCGCCCTCGTCTGGCTGGCCCTCCTGGTCCTGGGCGGGACGGGCGCGCTCACGCTGTCCGGGCAGACCAGCGACAACTTCGAGCTCAAGGGCGTCGAGTCGACCGACGCGTTCGCGCTGATCAAGGAGCGCACCCCGCAGGCGACGACGGACGGCGCCACGGCCCAGATCGTGTTCAAGGCCCCCGAGGGCGAGAAGCTCACGTCCGACGAGAACAAGGCGACCGTCGCGGCCGCACTCGCCGAGCTGACCAGCGCGCACGTGGGCACGGTCTCCGACCCGTTCACCACCGGCACGGTCTCGCCGAGCGGCACCGTCGCCTTCTCGTCGGTCTCCTACACGGTCCCGGCCGTGGATCTCACGACGAAGGACACCGCGGCGCTCGAGCAGGCCCGCACCACCGCCGAGGACGGCGCGATCGCGGTCGCCATCGGCGGCGACGCCGAGCCCGCGACGACCTCGCCCGGCAGCGCCGAGGCCATCGGCGTCGTCATCGCCTTCGTCGTCCTGGTCATCACGTTCGGCTCGCTGCTCGCGGCCGGCATGCCCCTGCTGACCGCGATCCTCGGCGTCGGCATCGGCATCACGGCGATCACCACCCTGAGCGGGTTCGTCCAGCTCAGCTCGGTGACCCCCGCCCTGGGGAGCATGCTCGGCCTCGCCGTCGGCATCGACTACGCGCTGTTCATCATGTCCCGCTACCGCAGCGAGGTCCGCAAGGGCCGGCCCATGGCGGAGGCCGCAGGCGTCGCGGTCGGCACCGCAGGGTCGGCCGTCGTCTTCGCCGGCCTCACCGTCGTGATCGCGCTGGCAGGCCTGTCCGTGACGGGCATCGGCTTCCTCACCCAGATGGGCCTCGGCGGCGCCTTCACCGTCGCGATCGCCGTGCTCATCGCGCTGACGCTGCTGCCCGCGCTGCTCGGCTTCGCCGGCGAGCGCGTCACCACCGGTGGCCTGCGGTTCCTCAAGAAGCGCGAGGAGGCACGCGGGCCTGAGGGCCGCACCAACGGCCAGCGCTGGATCGAGCTCGTCAGCCGCTTCAAGGTCCCCGCCGTCATCGTCGGCGTCCTGACCGCCGTGGTCCTGTCGCTCCCGGTCGCGAGCATGCAGCTCGCGCTGCCGGACAACAGCACCGCACCGGCCGGCTCCGACAGCCGCGTCGCGTTCGACACGATCTCGGAGAACTTCGGCGCCGGCTCGAACGGCCCGCTCGTCGTCGTCGTCGACACGAAGGGCGCCGACGACCCGGTCGCGGCCGTGAACGCGGTCGTCGCCAAGCTCGGCACGGTGGCCGACGACGTCGCCGCGATCGTCCCGCCGTCCACGCCCGGCGACGCCGCGTCCGAGGCCGCGCTCGAGCAGCAGCTCCAGGCCGTGCAGTTCGCCACCATCACCGTGGTGCCGAACAGCGGGCCGTCCGACGTCGCGACCAAGGACCTCGTCACGACCATCCGCTCCGACATGGAGTCGCTGCCGGCCGAGACGGGCGCACGCGC
>Ga0160439_1000456_pt1 | contig 19536 bp, 15 predicted proteins | sample HID1975M_E0MG_FD_108201 | JGI IMG/M metagenome (GOLD analysis project Ga0160439, IMG submission 108201) | Enriched soil microbial communities from UW Madison campus, WI, USA - HID1975M_E0 MG | ecosystem: Environmental > Terrestrial > Soil > Unclassified | place: USA: Madison, Wisconsin... | reverse complement strand
CGCGGCGTCCTTCTCCTCCTGCGAGTACCGACGCGTGGTCGGCTTCCCCTGCGACAGATCCTTCGGCATGGCTCCATCCTCGTTTCCAAGGTCAAGAGCCTCCAAGCAACCCAGGGCGGTTCATGCCATCTCAAGGCCTGGGCCTGGCTGAGAATTGCGCGACGCGGCGGTCATGTCTCAGTCCTCCAGATCGGGGTCGTCGCCACGCATGCGTGGTTTCGCCCAGGTCCTATGCGGCGAGAGGGCACCGCACCGTCGGTCGGCCACTGAAGTCGACCACCGCAGCCGCGTTCCCCTGCGCAGGGGGACCCTCACACATCACACGCGCCCACTGCGCCGAGGCGAACTACGACTACGACTTCAGGTTCGAATTCGCGTCGATCGGGAGCCCGATCCTCAACTCGCAAGGATCACTCGCATCGCGCCGATTTGGGAATGGATGCCTGTGTCGACAGGCTGCCCACTCCCTCGCCGCATAGAGGAGGACTAGAGGGACATGGCCCCGAAGTGTCCCCTGGCGACAAGGAGTTACGAGATGAGAACCAAGATCCAGGAGTCACTGGACGCAGAGCGCGCTGGCTGGCAGGGACTGCTCGATGCCTGGGCGGCTGAGCCGCCGGCGTGGTGGACCTCGACCGAGCTCGTCGAGGCGTTCGCCAGCCGTGTCGACCTCCCGTCGCCTCTCGTGTGCGCGCGCCGCGCAACCACACGGGGTCAGGCCGTCCGTTTCGGGCAGGTACTCGGCGAACTGTTTGAGCTCACGTTGCCTGCTTACGGGTACCGCATCGCGCGCCGCCGTGAAGCCGAGAGCCTTCCGTCCTCTTGGCGCATCGTCGAGGCTGCCGAGCCGCAGCACTCCTGATCTGAGACCAGGGAGAAGGTTCCGATCATGCCCACAAATGAGGTGGTCGATCTTGACGACTGGGCGATGGGTATCGCCGAGGACGCCGGGTATCTCGACTTTGACGACGATGGCGCGGCCCCGAGTCCACGGCTTCACATCGTTACGGATGACGAGGCACTGAGCCTCGCCGCGGCGGCCGCACCGCCTCGCGTGAGCGACGACGCGCACGAGCAGTGGCTGGCCTACTGGGCTGCCCTTTGGGGGCGCTTCGACTATGACAGGCCCGCCTATATCGGCCTATCCCGCAACCCCTTCCCCGGTGACGGCAGGTTTGGTCTTGTCGGCACCTACGACGTTTGCGACCCCGAGAAGGCTTGGGCCGCCATCCAGAAGGAGGAGACCTGGGTCCGAGCTGTTCACTCGAACGTCGGTCTGCTCAGCAACCCCATAGCAAAGGGACGCGGCAAGGCGAAGGACGTCGGATACATCACCGCCCTGTGGGTTGACGTCGACATCGCTGATTGCGGCGCGCACGCCCCGACGACCGACCACCGCCCGCACCCGACGGCCGAGCAAGCGCGAGCTCTCGTCGACTCAGTTCCATGGAAGCCCGGTCTCGTCGTCCACTCCGGCTATGGGTTGCACTGCTACTTCTTGCTTAACGAACCGCTCGATGCGCAGTCTGTCGACGCCACAGACCTCCTTGCACGCTGGGATGCCTATTGGACCAACGTGTTCAACTGCGCCGACGTGCACACCTCGTGGATGGACGAGGAGACAGGAAAGTCGGGCACCGTTCGCGGCTTCCACATCGACAAGGGTGTCGCAGGTGACCTCGCGCGAGTCCTGCGTCCAGCGGGTTCCCTGAACCGGAAGTACCGCGGCGACCCCAAACTCGTTCGTATCATCGTCAACGACGAGACGCGATACGGCGCTGACGACTTCTCTGATGCGCTGCCTGACGCGAGTGCGTATCGCACTTCTGGTGAAAACACCGCTCCGATTTCCAGCTCGCCCACCAAGCCCGGCACCGCGCTGCTGAGGAACGAGAGGGCACGGGCAGGCGACTGGTTCGCGCGCTCGGATGGCGCGCTCCACGCGATGCTCCGCCTCCACGGGCTTATCCCCACTGCGCACGAGACAGACAGGTGGACCTACCGACGACCGAACGGGACCTTCGGGGATGAGTCTCACGCCCAGGTGCACCACGATCCCGACGGGATTGACCGCATCTGGCCCGCTACGGGCACACGCTTGCAGTCCGACTGGGAGGGAGTTGAAGGGCACGTCTGGAGCGCGTGGGACATACTCGGTCACCGTCATTGCGAGGGCGACTGGCCGCTCGCTGCCCGCATCGTTCGGCACTGGACGACTGACGGGATCGTCGACATCAGCGGGCTCACGGACTCAATCCGCAACCGGTCAGCGAATGAGCTGCGCGTCGACTACCCCCAGACGGTCGTGGGGCGCCAACGTTCGAATGGCACCGAGACGTCGGTTGGCGAGATCTTCGCCAGCCTGCCGTGCGACGACGCGCGTGGATACGCCTTGCGTTGGGCTCTACTGGAGGGTGCTCAGTTCCTGTGGAGCAGTACCGCGGTCGCAGTAGACGTGGGCGATGTGGTGTGGCGTGGCTGGAACGGATGCGTGTGGCACCGCGAGGCCCGCAGTGGGCCTACCGGCATGCAAGCGAGCCTCAATCGCGTTGCGGCAGCGATCGTCGACGAGGAGGCGCCCGTTCGCCAAGACGAGGCTGCGAAGAGGGCCACAAGTGCCGTCCTCGCCGGTGGCGGCGATAAGGACGCTATCCGTGGCGCCGTGGCCGACGCGAGGGCCCTCGTCCAGAAGCAGATGCGCGCCTACGCGGCAGCCCTCACCCGCACAAACGGGTACAAGGACGCCATCGCGCAGATCACTGCCCTGTCGGACTCGGAACGGGAATACCTCGCGAGGTTCGACCCGAACATCCAGCCTGACCGACGCGTGCGCACTGACGTCTGGAACGCACGCCCCTGGCTGCTGGCACTTGAAGGAGGGCTCGGGGTCGTCGACCTGAGGACCGGCGAGTTGCGCCCCTACGACCCACAGGACCGACTGACAACCGCTGTGGCAGCACCGTTCGACGGACGCGATGAGTGGGAGTCGGTCATGAGGGCCGGCCTGGAGACCATCGCGGCCGGGAGGCGTCTTGTCTGGCCCGACTACATGCAGGAGATGTTCGGCCGGTGGGACCTCAGTGCCACCGGGCTCGCGGAGCATCTCCAGCGCGTCGCCGGTATGGCTGTCTGGGGTGACCAGACCGGATGCATCGTCCTGATCCACAGCCCTGACGCCACGGGCACCGGAAAGAGCACGGTGTTCAACGCGCTAGTCCGCGCCATGGGCACGGAGATGGCCTGTGACACGACGATGGAGGTCTTCTCCGGCAACGACGACCCGAATGCTCCGAAGCCTGCGAAGGCACGTCTCGTGGGGAGGCGCTTCTGGTGGAGCGACGACTCGAAGAGCGCCCAGGACAACGCAGGCAGGCGGAACACCGGATTTCAGGTCGACTCGGGCGACATCAAGCGCATAACGACGCCGGGGGCGCGGCTCGCGGGGGCCCGTGCGTTGCATAAGCCCGAGGAGGAGGAGCCTGTGCGGGGCACTCTGATGGCGTCGTCCCAGCACCTTGTGAGCTTCACTGAGTCGGACGTGGCGCTCCTGCGCCGGCTCGTCGTCATTGTGTTCAACGCGGCATCACAGATCCCTGCGGACCAACTCGACGACGACAAGGGAGCGGTCTGGATGACCCCCGGCGGTCTGGCTTGGGTGCTCCTTTGGGCCATTGAGGGGTCCGTGAAGTCACGCCGCGAGCACGCGCGACGAAAGATCGAGTTGAACAACGGTGCGGGCGTTTCGTTCCTGGACTGCCTGGCCGCGCCACCTGAAGCGGCTGAGTGGAAGGCCTCTTACGGCGAGAAGATCAACGAGGCGAGCGAGTTCTGGAATGCGACTTACGTCGCTGGGGCGACCACCGATATTGTGACCCCGGACGACATTCGCATCGCCTACGAGGCGTGGTACATGGCTCGGTGGAGCCTCGGCGGAAGCCAGGATCGGCTCAAGCCGAATGCGCCCAGGATGCTTTCCGACCAGCGTCTCCTGATGCTGTGCGCGCAACTCGTGTCCGCGATGGGCGGGCGCAAGACACGCCACCCAGTTGTCGGCACGGACGGGAAGAACACCGGGCAGAAGGTAACCGTGTACGAGGGCGTGACGCCTATGGATTCTCGACAGAAATCCGAGCGCAAGGAGGCCGCGCGGCGGGCGGAGCGCCCGTGCACGGTAAAGCTCGAAGGTGGGCGCATCTCGCGCGGAGTCTGCTCAACCGAGGGGTGTGAGGCTGCGTGCGGACGTGGGGAGCATCGCGATGGAGCGCACCAGTGCGCCCCGCATGAGGCTCGAGGGAAGGCCGACGCCCAGGGCGAGCAAGACGCACGAGCGGCTGCGACGAGGGTGCCCATTCGGCCAATTCCACTCGATGACGACGACGACTTCTAGGCCACATCCGACGAAAGAACCTGTGGGCGCACCGAGGGCCATTCTGGGCCACCACCTAGACAGGGGCGGGGGTGCTGAGGACAGGGGCTGTGCAGGGATCCCCTTGTCCTGGTTTCGGCTCATCGGTACAGGCCACAACCGCGGTGAGGCATCCGGCCAGGGGTGGCAGGGGTTTCGAGCTCCTTCTCGTACACAGAATTTGGGAGAGCCTTAACTCGAGATCGGCGAGAGGTAGCAACCGGACCGCCAGAACCCCTGGTACCTCTGTCCACGCGGTGTTCGCGCTCGTCAGCGCCGCAACTGGTGCCCCCGGGCCTCCTGTCTAGCCCCTGTCCTCAGTACCCAGGCCCTGTCCGGAGCACCCACCCGCATAGCACGGGCCTTCCTCCATTCTTGGCGATGCCCCGGACCCTTCCTCGGCCTCGTAGGACGGTCGGACGCTGCCCTCTCCGAGGTCCCGGCAGGAACGTCCGGCACATCGGCGCGTTCCTGGTGCGCGACGCCACGAGCTGACGAGTTCGTCCCAAGGCCGAGATCCGGTCACCCAACGCCAGGAGACGCGGGATAGGCGGGGTGAGAGTTGGCGGCGCACATCTCGATCAACGGCCTGTCCGCCTCGGTAGACCAAGAGCGCGGCGCCTCTTAGCGATGGGCAAGATGGCACCTCGCATTGGAAGCAACGACGCTGTCGCGCTCCATGCTGACGAGGCGTTCGCCGCACAGGATCTAGACGAGGCTGGTCTTAAGCTGCCGCTTTTCCCGCAGCAGTACATCGAGGAGCGATGCTGCTTCCGCGACGGCGACGTTCACGGTACGAGTACGTCGCCAGCGCCATAGAAGTCCTCGAATCGAAGCCGCCGCCAGCCGGATCGCGTGACCGCGCGCCTTCCAGGGCTAGCGCGGCGAACGCTCCCCCTCCTCGTCGTCGGGCGCCTCGGCCTCCTGCCTAGGTGGGGGCTCGGTGGCGAGTGGCCGATTAGGCTCGATGGCGTCTAGCTCCTCAGGATCGGGCGTGTCTGGCCCCTCGGACTCGGGCGCCGACGGCTTCTCCGGATTCGCCTCCAGCTCGGCCCGCAGGTCGCGGAACTGGAGGCGACGCCTCTCATCGAGCACGGCGCCGTCCCGGGTGATCACTGACAGGTGGCGCCCCGCCCCCTCCGTCATGTTCTTGAGCGCCGAGGCGATGTCCCCGAGCGCCTTTGCTGCATGGTGGGTGGTCTTGGTCGTCATGAACAGGCGCGTCTTGAATATCGCCCAGTCGAGCGTGGCGTTGGTGACCTGACGACCAGCACCCTCCACGCCGAGGTAGGAGATGGTCACATGGACAACGTCCTCAGCCTCGAGCTGCCCCTTAGCCCGGTCGGTGGAGAAGTCCCAGAACGTGCGCCACTCCTGGCCGGGCGCCAGGAACGGGATCGCCGTAGGGATGACGACCTCCTCCGGCTCCGCGCCGGACTGCCCGGTCGTCCTCAGCGGCCGGTCCACGGAGATGTTGATGTCCCGCGCGCCGGTAGCACCAAAGTTCTTGAAGACTATTTCGACGACCTCGAACGCGTTCGGGTTGGACTCCATGTAGGCGACGACGTACGCCTGAGCCTGATCGATGCGTAACTGTCGTGCCTCGACGGCCTGGCGAAGAGCAATGACTGCTGCCACGCTGGCTAGCAGAACTGCGGCCCACGTGCCCAGCGCTTCCCACTCCCCCGGATCCCGCACCAGCAGGTGGGCAGGGCTGTCAGGGCTAGCTGCGTACCCAGCGGAGTACGCCAGGGCGGCGACCAGGACGACCGCGATGATCAGCAGGATGGTTCGGAGACGCGACATGCCCGCACCGTAGCGGGAGGCGCCTTCACTCGTCGGACGACCTCCAGTGATCGCGCCTCGGCACAAGCCCTTCGACGCGCGGATCGCTCGCCGGTAAATCTGACGACTTGGACGGGTGCCGAAAGCCGTCAGCGGACCCATCCACCGGCTCCGACGCCCGTGCAAGCGCCTGTCCAACCGCGAGGTGCCCGCTGATGCACCCTTTGCCGCATAGGGGTTAGCGAGAGGATTACTCGCGATACCTCGCGTTATCGGCGGAATCGAAGGCGGGCCTTGGAGGCCCAGATCGACGGGTTGGGGAGGACGAGCTTGAGTACTTCGGAAGTCGTCGCCTTGAACGCTGCGGGGCAGGCTCTGTCCTCCGACCCAGCGTGGGCCGCGCGCGGTATCACCGACGAGCAGGTCGACAAACTCCGAGTCGGCGTCTCAAGGGCAAAGGCGGCGAACACGCGCCGCACGTACGACTCGCACTGGAACGCTTGGAGCCGATGGGCGCTCGCCCATGAATTCTCACCCCTCCCGGCCGACCCGGCTCACGTCGCGCTCTACTTCCACGACTTGGCTGACGGCGTCGGACGATCCGGCCCTGTGGCGACGTCGACTCTGAACGGGCACCTCTCGGCGATCCGCGCGAAGCACAAGAAGGCGCGCGCTGCTGACCCATACGCCGATCCTGACCTCATCGACACAGTCGAGGCACTGCGCCGCGAACTTGGCACGAGGCCGAAGAAGGCACCTGCGCTCCCGCTGACGTCGCTGCTCGCGGCGTGCGCCTCGCTCTACGCCCGGAACGAGGACAACGCCGCCCTGCGCAACCGCATCCTGCTGGTTCTCGGATTCGGCACCGGGGCGCGCCGCTCTGAACTCGTCGCTCTTCGGGTGCGCGACGTCGATATCAAGTCCAACGGCGTCGAGGTGTTCATCGCGAAGCGGAAGCAGGACCAGACAGGAGAAGGACATACCGTCGGCGTGACACGCGGGCACGGCCCGAATGACGCCGTCTTTGCGCTGGAGCAATGGATCGAACGAGCCAGTCTCCAGGCCCACGACCCACTGTTCGTTCGACTAGAGAGGTCGGGCGTGCCCCGAAGGAGTGCAGATGGCAGGCCAATGCCCCTCGACGGCGCTGTAGTCACCACGGTGCTGCGAGACGCCCTTCGCATGGCGGGCCTTCCCGACGTCGCAAAGGCCATGACATCCCACTCTCTGCGTGCTGGCATGATCACCGCAGCACGTGAGGCGGGCATGTCGATCGAGCAGATCATCGAGTCGACCGGACAGTCTCCGGAGACTGCCCGCGGCTACGTCCGCAGCCTCCGGATCATCGAGCGGTCGGCCTCCAATGCGTGGGAATGGTGAGCGGCGCGTGGCCGCGCACACACGTGCATGCCCGCCCCACACAGAACGCAGCGCCCACCGCGGCAGGTGCCTCGATGCCCCGCGACGACGCAGCGTGAGTCGCTGACCTGGTCGGGTGTGAGCATGCCGGCGCGGGCAGGCGCCGCGCGCTCCGAGAGCGTCCTTGGCCCCCGGCCGCGCGCCGAGCTGGTGCGCATGCTGGTCGGAGGGTGGCCGCATAGGGATGCATATGGAATCCCCCCGCACTTTCGGTGTCACCGCTGAACAGGCCTACCAGAACGCCCGCTACGTGGCGAGCATCGGTCTGCCGCCCGCAACGGTTGAGCAGGCCCGCGGCTTCTACCGAGTCGCGGCGGGGGCCGCGGAGCGGGGCGCGCTGCTCGCCGCGGACACCGCCTCAGCCGCGTAGACTCCTCCGCACCAACAACCAGGGGAAGTCGCCGTGAGCACCACGCTGCGAGCCGTCCGCGATGAGGGAACAGCATTGCTGCGCGCTGCGATCTACGCGCGCACTTCGCACGACCCGCACCACCGTGCCCGTTCCACAGAATCTCAGGTTGCCTCATGCCGCCGTGACGTTGAGGAGCACGCCGACTGGGAGCTCGTCGGCACCTACGTTGACGATGACCGATCCGCCTCGTCCCGTGCGACCAAAGCACGCGAGGACTTCGCGGTCCTCGAGGAACGCATCGCGAACGGCGAGATCGACGTCGTCGTCGTCTGGGAGCTCAGCCGCGCGACCCGCGACCTCGAGTTCTACGTTCGGCTAGAGCGCACCCTCGCCGAGCACGGCGTCCTCCTCTCCTACCAAGGTCAGACGTACGACCTGACTCGCGCCGGAGACCGGAGGCGCGTCGCATCCGATGCTGTCGAGGCCCGGCACGAGGCCGACCGCACCTCCGAGCGAGCGTTACGGTCGCAGGCACGCAATGCCGAACTTGGCCGACCGCAGGGGCCGACCCCTTACGGCTACCGCCGCGTCTACGACGTCCGAACGGGCGAATTGCTGCGCCAGGAGCCCGATGAGATCGACAAGGACCACCCGGACGGGCGGGCGCCTGTGGTGCGCGCGATCGTCGATGGCTTCCTCGCTGGCGAAAGCCTCAACGCTCTCGCCCTGACGATGCAGCGCCGAGGACTCCCAACTCCCAAGCCGCCTCGGGCCACGACAGGCTCACCGCGCGGGTGGACGGCGGCTACGGTCGGGCAGCTCCTGCGCCAGCCCGCCATCGCTGGCCTTCGCAAGCACACGCGGAACGCAGAGACTACGTACTACCGCGCCCAGTGGGAAGCGATCATCACCGCCGACGAGCGCGAGAGAATCTTGGCGATCCTTCGCGACCCGAACCGCGTCTACCACCGAGGCGTCGAGCCGGTGCACCTCCTCTCCCACCTTGCTGTGTGCGCGTATTGCGGCGTCCCCGTAGCCTGGAAGATCAAGCGCCAGAAGGGCGTGCAGTACACGGCGTACGCGTGCATGAAGAGCGGATGTGGCGGCGTCTACGTTCAGTCCCGTCCGGCCGATGACGTCGTCACCCAGGCCGTCCTGGCACGCCTCTCGCATCCCGATGCAATTGCCCAGATGACGGACTCGGATCGCGCGACGGCCACCTCCCGGATGGACGCGCGGGCTCGCGTCGTCGAGCTCGAGAGGCAGATGGCCGAGTTGCTCGCGGAGTTCCGTGCACAGCGCCTCTCCGCGGCCGCGTATGCCGCCGCCGCAACCCCGCTGGAGAGAGACATAGAGGCTGCTCGTTCGGCCACGCAGACCCGGGTCATTGGCCGCGTCGTGGTGCGCCTAGCCACCTCGGAGGACGTCGCGGAGACGTGGGTCGCACTCCCAGTGCCCGAGAAGCGCGAAGTGATCCGGTCGTTGTTCGAGGTCCGCCTGCATCGCGCCGAGGTCAAGGGTGCAAGGCGCTGGGACCCGCGGCGGGTGGAACTCATCCCGCGCTAACGATGAATCGAAGTGGCCAACGGACCGCCGCGTGTACGCGAGCCACAACAACAAGAGGGGGCGGAGCGGTTACCGGGCGCGGCGTGCGGCCCGTCCGTGGTCCGGCGGGCCGCACACCGCACTACACCCGGGCGCGTTCCTTCGGGTGCCGGCGCCCCACGAGCGATGGACCGAACAGGAAGAACCGGCGCGCCGAGGTTTCGACCGCGTCGAGTTCCTGCGCGCTCACGTTCGGCATCGTCACGAAGACCAGCCAGGCCCAGTCTCGTGACATGCCGGTGGAGCGGTGTCCAGCGAGCCTGCCGCGGAGAGTGCCTCGTGTCTGGCCCGCGTAGGCCGGCCGGCCCGATTCGTCGAGTGCCAGGTACACGCGCTGCGCCGCGTCAGTCGGCCAGTCGCCGACGGGGTGGCCACCGATGATCTGGTAGACGAGCATCGCGTCACCCCCAGTTTCAACCTTCAGCCCACCGACCCACGTCGCCCACGCTGAGCCGAACTCAGAGCGCGCCAGAAGCCGCGGCGCGCTCACGACTCGGCCGCCGGTCGGGAAAGGTCGTGGATGCGCTGCGACGTGGCGAAGATCGCCATGGCCATCTCATTCGCCTTCGTCGAGGCAACCACGGGGCTCACCCGGCCTCCAGGGACGCGGTTTCTTTCGATCTGCTCGAGGCTTGCGCCGATCTCCTCGATGGCACTCTCGAGCGCCTGGAGCCCGTCACTGACGGCCTTATCGGCGACTGCTCGAGGATCCGGATCGGGGTCCGGCTCGTCCTCCCCTTCGGTGTCGGGCGCGAGCCTCTGCGCGAGGGCGACGAGGTCCGGGCCGAGGATGCCACTGCCCTCGGCCCCGCCCGTCGGCGCACCTGCGCCGTCACGCTGGATCCTGTCGGGCTTGGTCATGTCGACGGCGGGCACAGGGTTGACTGCCGACGTGGGAGCGAACGTGTTCGCGGCGATCGCGAGCTGGATCAAACCCTCCTCCGAACCGCAGAGCCGCCCGAACAGCGTGTTGAGCGACATTCGGGCACGCCGCTGGGACCCGCCGGCGCCGCCGATGATCGACGTCGTAACGACTCCGTTGGAGATCAGAGCGATGCTGCCGGCGATGCGGAGCTCGTCCCGAGCATCCGCGTCGCCCGCGACGGCAGGCGCGACCAGGTCCAGGTAGTCGGCGGGGTGCGACGGGATGAGCGGCCGCCCCAGGACGTGCAGTGCGCCGTCGTATCCCCAGACGGTGCCGACGCCCTTCACCTGCGACCACGGCTCGGTGACGACGGGCCCCAGCAGCTCGGCGACCCGACGTGCCCACACGCTCTTGAAGATGCCCTGACGTCGCATCTCCGTCTTGATCGACTCGAAGCCCGCGCCCATCGCGAACGCAGCGAGCTCGACACCCCGCCGCAACGGCGGCGTGCCCGCGTCGCTGAGGAGGTCGTACACCTCATCGGGGAGCGTGCCGTTGTCGTGCATCGCCTCGAGGACCGTACGCACCTGGTGGTAGTCGGCATCCTCCTCATCCCACTTCTCCACGTCCGTATGGACGTCGGCCACGATGCGGTCGATTGCGGCAGCCAGTCCGGGGCCCTCGTCGCGCAACGCGAGGTGAGTCGTCGCCGGCATCCGGCCGGCCTGTCGGAGCAGGAGCGCGCGCTCCGTCGGCCCCGTCGGCGTCAGGTTGTCCTCGTACTCCTGCTGCACCTTCATAGCCACGACGTGCATCTGCTTAGACAGCGCCCGCGTGTCGGTCGTCGTGGTCAACTTAACCTTCGGGACGAGTTCGCCAACGATCAGTGCCGCCGCCTCGGCCGGAGCCTTGCTCGCCAACCCGAGCCGCAGAACCTGAGCAGACGTCCACCGCGAGATCCCGTCACGGACCAACACGACGTGCTGGTCGGCCGAGCCATCCCGGAAGGCGATGACTGCCAGGTGACATGCCACGTCCCGGCGCACACCAGTCGCCGCGATCTCCAGGTGGCGGTTTCGCTTGATTGCCCGGTCCATGGTGCGTGCGATGGAGTCCTGCAACCACCGAACGAAATGCTCGACGTCGTCGAAGACGAGCCGGATCTGCCCTCGATCGGTGTGCTCAACGGTCGGCTCGAGCGTTGAGCGGTAGTCGCGACCGGTTCGTCCGCGAGGCTGCGGTCCTGGCAAGACACCGCAGGCGAGGACATCTGCGCGGACCGAGACGACTGGCCCGTGTGCGGTGCCGGTCCAGTCGAGCGGGGCGTCAAGTTTCGCCAGCGCCCTGGCTGGATCCGCCACAGCGCGGGAGAACGCCCGGACCAACTCCAAGTCTGGCGCCCGGTCCCCTAATGCGGTTGTCACGGCTCTGAGGAAGGACGCTTCGTGACGGGGCAACGTCTCTAGGGACGGCTCAGCTGCGAGCGCGACGACCTCGACTGCAGTGCTGCCGACGTGCACAACAGGACGGTCGCGGTCGCCTGGCGGCACCGGCGCCATCTCGTTGGTTGCGTCCGAGATCGGCTCGAGGAAAAGCGGTGTGTTGGACATTGGTGTCCCCATCTCCGGGGTCTGCCCGGTGCAGGGATGCGGCGATCCAGACCCCGGTCGGGGTGAGTTCCTGCGCTTCAGCTAAACGACGCGTCGACATCTCGCGCTCTGCTTGAAGTGCAACGACGGCGCCGTGCTGTACGGCGCTGCACCCAAACGGTGGCCGAAGTCGACGCTTCCGCTGGACTCTCCCAGGTGGGTTGCCAGCATCCGCGAATCCTCGGGGCAGGGCCCCGCAGCCGCACAGGCGGCCGTCGTCCATCAAGCAGACACGCGCAGTGTACAGCGGCGCGCGCTCCAGGGACCAGGCCCCAACGGAACGCCCGCGCGGAGATCGGTGCGCCATCCTGCCCGCCGCGGATCCACTTTCACGACGCCAAGCGACGCGACGGCCGCCGCCAACGGGTCCCGATCCACCATTGGCTACCGCGACCTCTCGCGTGGACGCAAGCGGGCTCGCGGCCCCACCCCAGATCATTCGGGGATCACTCCCTTCCTGCGCCAGTGGTGCTGGTGACATCGATGATGGTGGCGCGGCTCGCCTGGCGGCAGCGCTTCGCACCTATACCGACGGGCTTCGTCACCGTGTACGACAACGATGCCGTGGCGAACGAAGTCGACGTCTCCCGATGCACCCGACTGTTCGAGGCCGACATCGAGTGCGTCCGTGCGCGCGTAGCGCACGAGTGGCAACCGAGCCTCCACCCACATCACCCGCCAGTTCCTCGTAGCGTCGCTGCCATGACCGAACCCTGGAAGAGCACCACCGAAGGGCGCCATCTTGCCGGGCGCGTCAAGGTCAGCACGCAGCCCGAGCTAGCGCTCCGCGCAGCGCTCCACCGGGCCGGCTTCCGATTCCGTCTGCACCCACGTATCGCGAAGGGCTGCACGCCCGACCTCGTGTTGCCGCGCCACCGACTGGCGGTGTTCGTCGACGGGTGCTTCTGGCATGGATGCCCGCAGCATGGGAGGAAGGCGCCGTGGACCGGGCCTAACGCAGAACTCTGGGCGCAGAAGATGACTCGGAACGCCGAGCGGGATGCCCGATCGACGAAACTCGCGCAGGACGTTGGCTGGACCGTTGTGCGCATCTGGGAGCACGAAGTAAGAACAGACGTCGACGCAGCAGTCGGGCGCGTCCGGGCGGCATGTCTCGGTGAGTCGCCGGGGGCCGAGGCACGCTAGGTAGTTAGGGTCCCAATCGTGCGCAATGGTGAGCAGGGCGCGTTGGCGCTAGGTGACGACGACGCGAGCAGCGGTTCGGAAGCTTTCGACGCGTTCCGTCGAACGCTGGCGGACAACACCCAACTCCGGTCTGAACTCGAGCAGGCGCTCCGCGCCAACGTCTACCGCGTCAACCCCACGGAGCGCGCGAACCGTTTCGGCAGCGGCGGGGCCGTCGAATGGATTCTCGCCTCTGCTGCGTTCGCCGCTGGAGTGTTGAGCATCCCCGGCGGTCACAACGCAAACGGGTTCGACCTGCGGGCACTACGCGAGGACGCGCGTGGGCTCTGGTCCGTCAAGAATCAGACGTCACCCAAGCCGATGGCGTACCGCATCACCAACGGACTCGGCGGCTCTGGAGGCGGCTTCACCGAGGCGACCGTATTCCTGTCGCCGCACCTCCCGGGGATCGTGTTCGCCGACCCGACCATCCACGCCGACCTCGCGTCGCTCACATACGACTCCGGTGACGCAACGATGCTGGGATTCGCAGCCATCCGCGCACACGCAGCGGCTCACCCTGAGTGTGTTGCCGTGTGCCAGATGCCCGTGAACCCCGGCACCGGTGAAGAGGATCCCTGGCTCGCGTTCATCGAGTCACTGCTCAACCCGCAGCAGTACCCCACCCTTGCCCGCATGTTCGTCGCATCGAAGCCCGTCCAGGGCAACCTCGCCTCCGAACTGCAGACACTCGTTGCGCTGCGAGATGCCGGCTCGCTCACCCCAGCGCAATTCGACGCGGCGGTCCAACGTCTCACCAAGGTGAGCTAGCCATGCCCCCCGCGCTCGCCACGGCGAAGTTTTCCGCGACCCGAGTATCCGTCGATGGCCGCGATCTCCGATGCAGCCGGCATCCGGCACCACGGTTGACCTGGGCGCCCTGGCGACCCGCACACCGCTCCGGTGTGTCCGGAAACCTCCTACTCTGAGGATTCGGCAGTTGCCGGCTCCGGATCTCCGGTACGGCTCACTCCGCCGGGCCTGCCAGACGCACGGATCGGGCTCGTGCTACTCACCGACTTGCACCCGGTACGCCACCGGCCGTCGCTGCGCAGCCACGAGCCGGTCGCGTGTCAGAACGTTCACTCGTGTGGTGCTAGGGAAAAGAACCCCAGTGACCGCAACAATCATGAAACTAGGGTCTTCGAGAACGCGTGCCCATTCTAACGCCGTCAGGTTGAAGTTCAGCGCGGAGCCTTGGATGCCTTTAACCTCAACGTGGCGCCTGACTCCATTCTTGCCGAATTCAAGGTCATAGCCTATGCCCAGTGCCTGGCAATCGCGATGCAATCTCCAACCGTGCGCCGCCATATATCGTCCGGCAAGGTGAATAGCCCGCTTCTCTGCGTACCTATCGAGAGTTCTCCGGGCGCGACCTCGCGGCTTTCGCCTACCGCCTTCGCCCCTACCGTCACCGTCTACCGCTTCATGCCCCGACGAGAGTACGATCGTCTGCTCCGCGGTCGGCTCGCTAACGGTAAGTGGCAGTTCAAGAGGAAAATCGTCAGCTCTACCGGACAGTTCGAAGTCAGCGTCGAACGGGAGAAGCGCCTCCAGAATCCGCACGGCCTCGTTCTCGTCGGCAATCTCGCCGGGAACGGCTGACTCGATCGCCGGCGCCATGGGTGCGTGCGCGGTCAATCCGCCCGCTTCTAACTCAGTTTCGCGGGTTCCCGCCGCGACGAGCTCACGGAGGGTGTGGTAATCGATCTCTGATATTCCATGCTGAGGGTTCCAATTGGCGAGAGCGACGTTGCGATACAGGATCGGACGATCAAACTCCTGGTAACTATGCAAGGCGGCACGGTACCCACCACCCTCGTCAGGTCCGAGTTCGGCGATAACAGCGTGAGCGATGAAGGCTTGCTTGGGTGTCTCGCTAGCTTTGCGGGTTCGGTAGAAGACCACCCTTGAGCCCGGCCCAGCTTCGAGTAGCGCCACTCGACCAGAGACGTCATCGTCGAACCCATGCGACTCGCCTGGAATGTCTGCGTATTCGTCACTAACCGGATGGTCGGCAATGTTAAGGATGAAGCACTGGGGCATGCCCGTGAGGCCGCGGAGCAACTTGCGGTAGCCGCCATTTGTGACCGTGCCGCCACCGTCGGCTCCGAGGTGCTCACTCGAATCCCGGGTCCGGTCATAGACCTCGCCAACCGTCGCGAGTGCGTACTCGATTTTTCTATAGGTGGATTTCAAGGTTCCAGGGTCCCCGCCGAGCACGAGGACCACCTCGTCAAGGAACGCTGTCCCGACCGTACTGCCGCGGGGTACTTCCGGTGCGGTCAAGATCAGGCTATTCGCGATGGCTGACGTAATGTCCTTTCGATAGAGCCGCTTGGCCCTACCGTGAATGACGCCGATTTCCTCGACCACATCTCCACCTTCGCTCGTGCCGGCTTTATCCTGACCTCTTGACGAGCGTAGCGGTGCGGTGGTCGTTCGATCAGCTCGACACCAAGGTCGTCCGCTCCTGGCCGGGCATGAGGACACGCCGCCGGACGAAGAATGCGGCCAACCGTGCTGATCGGGACACAGGGCAGCTAGAAGTATGACGAAGTGGACCTCTCCGTCCTCGCCGCAACCACATCACTGACCACCCTGGGCCGGGCTTCGAGGGCTGCAGATTCACGCGCCAGAACGCCCCAGCCAGCAGCCGTCGCCTTGAAGCGCTGTGGCAGCAGGGAGACTGAGCACGGCTCAGAGCGAATCCTCCTGTGGACGCATCGCCTCGAACGCGTCGTCGGGGCTTGTGTAGCCGCTGTTCAGGACGGCGTCCACGAGGTTAGGCGCGGTCACCTTCAAGATGTCCTGGTCACGCTCAACGTGCTTGCGAAGAACGTGCGCGACGACGCCCACGCTGACGCCGTTGCCCATCTGCTTGTACGACGCGGCGTCTGGCTGGCTCCCGAACTGGAACTCGTCGGGGAGGCCCTGAAGCCTTGCGGCCTCGCGCGGGGAAATACGGCGCTCACGGCTGCCCACGATGCTCGTCTGCGTGATGGCTACAAGCGCCGGGACGTAGGTCGCCCGTTTTGCGCGGATGCCGCTGGGACGCATGTGCATCACGCACTCCCACAGCGTCTGAGCGGTTTGTGCCTGCCACTCGAACTTTTGACGCGACGCAGGGAACGAACGGACCTTGTATGCCTGCAGCCATGCGTCGAGCGCGACCTTGTGACGCTTGTACAGGTCGTCGTTCTTGCGAAGGAAGTTCACCTTCCACGTCGGGGTGCCCTCAGGGATGACGAGGCTCCCCGCAGACCAGGCATCCACCCAGATCGGGTGCCCCGGCAGGCGTGCGTGCGGAGAGTCACCCACGAGCCGCCACATCAACTGCACCCACGCGTCCCACGCATCAATCCACCGGCGCTCATCTTCCGTGAGATCGCACCCAGTGACGTGATGGTCTTCGTCGAGAGGGAGGTCGGCGGCCAGGTCCCACTCTTCGCCACCGCGCAAATCACGCTCGGTTATGGCGGGCTTCACCGGGAGGCCGTCGTCGAGAGCGTCCGGGTTGTACGTCGCGGTGATAAAAACACGCTCACGCACCTGGGGACGCCCACCACGCTCGAGCGGCAGCCAGTGCGGACTCATCACGCTGGGTTCGTCAGACACCCGGTACCCGAGTTCCCTGAGGGTACGGATGATCACGTCCCACTCGTGCCGGTGACGCGGACCCACGAGGTTGCGGACGTTCTCGAGGATGACCACCGGCGGCCGGTTCGCCTCGATGACCCGGGCAACGTTCCAGAAGAGTGTCCCGCGTGCTTCGTCCATACCGCGTTGCGCACCGGACTTGCTGAACGCCTGGCACGGAAAACCTGCTGCTAGGACTGTCGTCGCTGGCACCGTCACAGCCTGCTCATTGGCGGTCTGCGTGATGTCACCGAGCGCGTCCACGCCCCAGTTGAGCTTGTAGACCGCCGCAGCCTGCGAGTCGATCTCCACCGCGTACTCGCACTGGCCGCCGAACGTCGACAGGGCCGCGTGGAAGCCACCGATGCCCGCGAACAGGTCCACAAAGGTGAAGGCCGGTTGCGTCGTCGCGGGCTCGATCACGTTGGCCTCCAAGGTGGTGCGGTGGTGGTGCGGCGTTGCGTCACGTCACGCTAGTTGGAGCCGGTCGGGATAACTAGACCGGGCGGCGTGCGCTTCGTCTCGCACGATAGCTTGCGTTCGAACGGGTGTACAGCTCATCGGCGCGCCGCCAGTCGGCGTGTCTCCCTGAGGGCTCGGCGACCCGCGGAGACCGCGTTGGTCAGACGTGGCCCAGCCTGGCGTCCACACACACGTCGCCCTTCTTGAGGACCAGGCCGAGATCGTCGTTGCCGCGCGACATCATGTGTTGAAGGGTTCCTTCTGCCGGTGGCCAATTCGAGGAGGCCGTGTCTGGCGTCTCCCAAACTTCGTCCCCTCATGGTGTCCTGCTCGTCCTCGGTGTCTTGCGACTAAACCTACGGGCGACAACCCTCACTCAGCGGGCCCCTTCCGGCGCATCGGCAAAGTGCGGTCCGCCGGCCATGGCGCCCGCCGCGGCGGCAGGCCGCGGTCCACGTCCCGACTTTCGTCGGCGAGCAAAGCACTCTGGACGAACCGGGGGCCGGCGCACTGCTGGCGGACGCGCCCAAGCCAGCGGCCTCAGCGCCTGTCGGTCAGAGCCGCTTATCGCAGCAGCCCTCGCAGTCGGCGAGCTCCTTCGCCATCCACCAGCGAAGCGACCCTTACCCAGTCCACCTTGCGCGCCAGGCCGGTCATCGCTTCAACGACGTCAGCAGTGAGTTCGTCGTGCGCGGCATCTAGGTCAACGAGGGTCTGCTCGGGCGTCGTGACGAGGATCGGTCCGATCTCGGTGGCGACTGTGGTCGTATCCAGGGCGGCGACGTCACGGACTACAAAGCACACGACGCCCTGCTCGCGGTCCGTCAACCGCACAGGCTCGTGCTCCCTGCCGACAGCGAGCTCTGCTTGAGCGAGCGCGCGAGGAACGACGCGGTGCAGGCGAGCGGCGGCAAGCCCGGTAACAACAGCACCCTCCCCACCGAACAGAGCCACACCGATCGCGCCGACGGCCGCCTCGAAGCCAGGACGCCAGCGTGTCGGGTCGAAGGTGTCGTCGGGCACGGCGACGAACACTCCCGGCGCGATCTGGTGGCGCCCACCTGCTTCGTCGGTCGTCCCCTCGGCGAGCAGGTCGAGCAGCTTGCGGTCGTCGACCAGGACACGCTCGATGGCAGCCAGGAAGCGGGCGTCGGTCGCCTCGTTGACCCGAACTCGGCCGTCCGCGAAGTCGGCAACGGCCGCGACGTCGGCCGTAGCGAGCCCGTCGACTGTCACGTGAAGCTGTTCGCGTCGCGTCTGCCTATCCATCGCTCGACCGTAGTGCGGGCAGGTTCCGAAGACTACGACTTCTGTTCGTCGCCGGGCGTCGGCGCGGGCAGGCCGAGGTGAGAGTAGATCTCGTCCCCCGCCTCGATAAGGTAGGCGGCAGTCGCCACCGCCTCCTGTGACCACCACGCAGCCTCGGCCTGTTCGCCCTCGTCGGCAGCAAAGGCCCACCCTGAGGCAAGGTTCATGAACTCGACCGTCGCGAAGCGCCGTCCGACCAACTCGGCTAACTCGTGGTCGGAACGCAGGTCGACCGCCGTGCGGAGCTCCGCGGAGAGGGTCCGCAGGCGTGACCCGGTCTCGGCATCGCAGTCGCCGCCGGTTGCGGCTTCATCATCCCAGGAGTCAGCGACAGCAAGAAAGGCCGCGCGCGTAGCCTCGAAGTCGGGCAGCTCTCCTTCATCGTCGAGGAAGTCGTCGGCCGCGGCGACCAGGACGCCCTGCTCCGCAGCCAGGCTGACGGCATACTTTGCGTACATGTCGCAGGACCGCGCCGCGTTGTAGGTTAGAAAACCACGCGTCGCTGCGGCGCGGTCTACTTCCGGCAGCATCATGCGCAGAAGAAGTTCAATTTGGGCGTGCAAGGCAGTCTCCTAGTGGGCAGGCACGAATGGTACGACGCGACGCGCGACGCCTCGTACTCCGTCCCCCACGTCCCCGAAGCCCAGGATGAACCGGCGCTCCGGGAAACTTCCCCAGTACCATCGCGAGCCCATGTGACGCGATGGAGCGCCTGCGCGTTTGCGCCCCGGGAGCTACCCCGCACGCGCGCGGTTGAGGTGCAGTTCAACCTCACCCTCCAAACGATCCGCACGTCGTCGCGCAGGAACGCCGACAGCGTCCGCAGCAGCTTGCCCAGGTCGGTCCCGCCGACGTCGCGCGT
>Ga0160439_1000454_pt1 | contig 19541 bp, 19 predicted proteins | sample HID1975M_E0MG_FD_108201 | JGI IMG/M metagenome (GOLD analysis project Ga0160439, IMG submission 108201) | Enriched soil microbial communities from UW Madison campus, WI, USA - HID1975M_E0 MG | ecosystem: Environmental > Terrestrial > Soil > Unclassified | place: USA: Madison, Wisconsin... | reverse complement strand
ATTCTTCTCATCAATAAAGGTAAAGGCAAGAGCACTGGAAGCAACAAAGGTAATCAGAATGCCCGGTAATGAGTTGTTGTATAACAGTCTTACGCCTTCGGATTGGTAAAGCTTTGAGTGTTCAAGGTTTTTTGTCATTTCCGATCATCTTAACTGAGTCATTCAAAAGGTGCTCAACATCAAGAACGCTAATGTGATTACATCATGTAATTATTTAGGGTGTAATTATAATTAAAAACCGCTCTACAGAGAAGATGGATTATCAGCTAACCCCGCGCAAGCGTAGCGGCAGGGCAGTTTTGGCGACGTTTGGGTATATGCTTACGCGTCCAATCTGACTACAATAGCCGCCTTTCACCCATAACACAGAAAACAGACCGACTATGCGCCTGCACGCCAATCATCTTGAATTACTCAGCCCCGCCCGTGATACCGCCATCGCCCGCGAAGCCATTTTGCATGGTGCGGATGCGGTTTACATTGGTGGCCCTGGTTTTGGCGCTCGCCATAATGCCGGTAACAGTCTACAGGATCTCGCAGAACTGGTGCCGTTTGCTCACCGTTATGGGGCGAAGATTTTCGTTACGCTTAACACCATTTTGCATGACAACGAACTCGAACCCGCGCGTCGAATGATTCACGACCTTTATCAGATTGGCGTCGATGCGCTGATTGTGCAGGATATGGGCGTGCTGGAAATGGATCTGCCGCCGATTGAGCTGCACGCCAGCACTCAGTGCGACATTCGCAGTGCAGAAAAAGCAAAATTCCTGTCCGATGCGGGTTTCTCGCAAATCGTTTTGGCACGTGAGTTGAACCTCAACCAAATCCGCGCAATCCATGAAAATATTGATGCGACGATTGAGTTCTTCATTCATGGTGCGCTCTGCGTGGCGTATTCCGGGCAATGTAATATTTCTCACGCCCAGACCGGACGTAGCGCAAACCGGGGTGATTGCTCCCAGGCTTGCCGCTTGCCGTACACGCTTAAAGACGATCAAGGCCGCGTCGTGGCTTATGAAAAACACCTGCTGTCGATGAAAGATAACGATCAGAGTGCCAACCTGGCGGCACTGGTCGATGCGGGCGTGCGCTCCTTCAAGATTGAAGGGCGCTACAAAGATATGAGCTATGTGAAAAACATCACCTCTTATTATCGCCAGCTACTGGATGAGTTGATGGAGCAGCGCACCGATCTGGTTCGTGCTTCTTCCGGCGTGACCTCGCACTTCTTTATCCCTTCGCCGGATAAAACCTTCCACCGTGGCAGCACCGACTACTTCGTTAACGAGCGCAAAATTGATATCGGCGCGTTTGATTCCCCGAAATTTATCGGCCTGCCGGTGGGCGAAGTGCTCAAAGTGGGCAAAGACTTTCTGGATGTGAATGTCACCGATACGCTGACCAATGGCGATGGGCTGAATGTCCTTATCAAGCGTGATATCGTCGGTTTTCGCGCCAATACCGTAGAAAAAACCGGTAAAAATCAGTATCGCGTCTGGCCTAATGAAATGCCGGACACGCTGAAAAATGTGCGTCCAAACCATCCGCTGAACCGTAACCTCGACCACAACTGGCAACAAGCGTTAACCAAAACCTCCAGTGAGCGCCGGATTCGCGTCGATCTGGAACTCGGTGGCTGGGAAGAGCAACTGGTGTTGACCGCCACGTGCGAAGACGGCGTTAGCGTGACGAAAACGCTGGAAGGGCAGTTTGAAGTGGCAAACAACCCGGAAAAAGCCTACTCGAGCCTGCGCGATAGCCTGGCGAAACTAGGGCAGACGATGTATCAGGCCCGTAAAGTTGACCTGAATTTGCCTGCGCCATTGTTCGTGCCGAACAGCCAACTCAACCAACTGCGCCGTGAAGTGATTGATGCGCTGACGGATGCGCGACTTGAGCAATATCAGCGTGGTAGCCGCAAACCAGTGAGCGTGCCGGCACCGGTTTATCCGGAAGAACACCTCACGTTCCTGGCAAACGTCTACAACCACAAAGCGCGTGAATTTTATCAGCGTTATGGCGTGAAACTGATTGATGCCGCTTATGAAGCGCATGAAGAGAAGGGCGAAGTGCCGGTGATGATCACCAAACACTGCCTGCGTTTTGCGTTTAACTTGTGCCCGAAACAGGCAAAAGGTTCGGTGAAAAGCTGGAAAGCGACGCCGATGCAACTGGTGCATCAGGATGAAGTGTTAACGCTGAAATTCGACTGCCGTCCGTGTGAAATGCACGTGATTGGCAAGATGAAGAATCACATCCTGAAAATGCCGTTGCCGGGCAGCGATATTGTTGCGTCCATTAGCCCCGACGAATTATTGAAGACGATGCCGAAGCGCAAGTAATTTTTGATTGTCGGATGGCGCAGCGTCATCCGACACCTGTTCAAGGATTCTGCGCCCGTAACTGGTCAATCATCCAGCGCCCGGCGGGGCCAGGCGGCGTTTTGTTCGACCACAACACATCCACGTCAATTCGCTGCGGCCAGCCCGCAACGGGCAACTCCTGCAAAACATCGTGACCAAATTGCTCCACCAACCAACGTGGCAAAATTCCCCAGCCAAAACCTTGCTCCGCCATCTCCAGCAGCATCAGCAATGACGGTGACGACCACGTCGGGCCGCCGCTTTTATTGCGCGTCGGGTCGGTGAAGGTGCTCAAACTGAGCTGACGCACGGTTTGCAAGGTGTCCATCTCGACGGCGGGCAGGCGGGCTAACTCATGCTGGCGGTGAATATAAATCGCCATTTCCGCCCCGACCTGCAAACGTGCCACCGTCACATCTACCGGGTAACGAGGCTGCACGCGCAATACGCCAACATGGGCGCGACCAATCTGAATCAGGTCGATAACGTCTTCATCTTCAGCAATTAAACACTCAAATTCAATATCCGGAAAACGTTGCGAAAACCGCTGGAGAATCGACTCGTGATGCGAAGTTTGCCACACATCCGACAGCACAAAACTCAGGCGCGGCTCGACATTTCCCGCCAGGCGCACTGAGACTTCATTCAGCCTCTCGCTTGCCGCCATAATCGACTGGATGTACGGCAAAATGTGTTTCCCCTGGTCGGTCAAAACCGGCTGGCGGCTCTGGCGGTCAAACAGCGTCACCCCCAAATCGGCTTCGAGATTGGCAATGGCGCTGCTTATCGTTGACTGGCTTTTCTTCAGTTTGCGCGCCGCCGCAGAAAACGATCCGGTTTCTACCGCCTGCACAAAGGCTTCGAGGGATTCGGGGGAGTAATTCATGATGTATCGGTTTTTTAGATGGCTAATCACTTAATTCTATCAGAAATTACGATAATAATACGCCGCATAGCCATATTGCTTGATTTATCTGGAGTGAGTTTTATGCAGTCTCAAAAGAGAACTTTTTCCGAACGCATCGTACATGCGGTGGGTTTCGAAGTTATCGCCATTGCGATTTGTGCGCCGCTGGCGGCGTGGATCCTGAACAAACCTTTATTCCAGATGGGCGCGCTGGCGATCATGCTGTCTACCGTCGCCATGGTATGGAACATGATTTATAACGCCGGGTTTGATAAGTTTTTCCCGGTCGGGCAAAAGCGTCGGTTGCCACTGCGCATCGCGCACTCGCTGGGTTTTGAAGGAGGCTTTATTTTGATTGGCCTGCCGTTAGCCGCCTGGATGCTCAACATTTCATTGCTACAGGCGTTTATGGTCGAGATTGGCTTCTTCCTGTTCTTCCTGCCGTATAGCGTGATTTACAACTGGGCGTACGACACCTTGCGTGCGCGTTGGGTGCAGTGCCAGGCCTGAACATAAACATCTGAGCGCACCGCCACGGTGCGCTCTTTTTTTTGCCTGCGCTTTTTGCCTCCAAATCGTGCAAATTTCTGCTCAGAATGCACTAAAACGGACCTGGCATATTTCCTGCTTAAATCATGATCACCGCTACATGACATGAAGAGGGAAATATGATCAATATGGACCCAGGTGCTGCGTCATTTTTTGATGAAATGTTTGCGATGGACGGTAATCATCGTGGCCATTACGGGAATTACTGGAACTGGTTACAGCGGGCCGACAGCTCCGCCGTCATGCGCAAGAAGCAGGAAGCCGCGCTGCTGTTTCATCGCGTGGGGATTACCTTCAACGTTTACGGCGATGAAGACGGGGCCGAACGGCTGATTCCCTTTGATAGCGTGCCGCGCATTATTCCCTCCGCCGAATGGGCGATGCTGGATGCCGGGATCCGCCAGCGCGTACAGGCGCTGAACCTCTTTTTACACGACATCTATCACAGTCAAAATATTCTGAAAGCAGGCGTCATTCCGGCTGAACAAGTGCTGGCAAACGAACAGTATCAGCCCTGTATGCAGGGGATTAACCTGCATCGCGATATCTACGCGCACATTATCGGTGTGGATATGGTGCGCGGAGGCGACGGGCAATATTACGTGCTGGAAGATAACCTGCGCACGCCGTCCGGGGTTTCCTACATGCTGGAAAACCGCAAAATGATGATGCGGCTTTATCCTGAACTCTTCGCCCAACAGCGCATTCGCCCGGTGGAGCGTTATCCCTCACATTTATTGCAAACCCTGCGCGAAAGCTCGCCGGTTAACGATCCGACGGTTGTGGTGCTCACGCCAGGGCGCTTTAACAGCGCCTATTTTGAACACAGTTTCCTGGCGCAACAGATGGGCGTGGAACTGGTGGAAAGTGCCGATTTGTTCGTCAAAGAGGGTGCGGTATTTATGCGCACAACACTTGGGCCATGCAAAGTTGATGTGATATATCGCCGTGTGGATGATGCGTTTCTCGATCCCTTAGCGTTTCGTCCGGACTCCATGCTCGGCGTACCGGGCCTGTTGTCGGTATACCGTACCGGCGGCGTGGTGCTGGCAAATGCCATCGGAACCGGCGTTGCTGACGACAAATCAATCTATCCGTATGTCCCCGCAATGATCCGCTTTTATCTCTCCGAAGAACCGATTCTTAATAATGTCCCGACCTGGCAATGTCGCCATGCGGATCAACTGAGCTACGTGCTGTCGCGCCTGGAACAAATGGTGGTGAAAGAGGTTCACGGCGCGGGTGGCTACGGCATGTTAATTGGCCCGGCGGCCAGCAAAGCCGAAATCGAAGCCTTCCGCGCGGTGCTTAAAGCACGCCCGCAAAACTACATCGCACAGGACACGCTGGCACTTTCAACCTGTCCGACATTCGTTGAAGAAGGGTTGGCTCCTCGCCATATCGATTTGCGCCCGTTCGCGCTATATGGCGCAGAAACGCGATTAATTGCCGGGGGATTAACCCGCGTGGCGCTGAAAAAAGGCTCGCTGGTAGTGAATTCATCGCAAGGCGGTGGCACCAAAGACACCTGGGTACTGGAGGACGACACATCATGCTAAGCCGCACCGCCAGTGAACTCTATTGGATGGCTCGTCATCTGGAACGCGCCGAAAACATTGCCCGCGTCTTAGACGTAACCAACCGTTTATCAATGATGCCGTTTCGTGAAACCGGGCATCAGGATTTGCAGGTACCGCTCAATTTAACCGGCAGCGGGGCGGCGTACTGGGAGTTTTACCAGCAACTCACCATGCCGGGGATTTTCGACTACTTTGCGCTGGATGCCCGCAATCCGAGCAGCATTTATAGCTGCTTGCAGTCCGCCTGGGAAAACGCCCATGCGGTGCGTGGCAGCCTGTCCTCGGAAGTGTGGGAAAGCATTAATACCGCGTGGATTGAGATGAAGCGGCTGCGTAAAGAAGGGGTGAACAGCAGCAACGCCGATGACTTTTTCGACTGGGTGAAAGAGCGCTCGCACCTGTTTCGCGGGGCGATGTTTGGCACCATGCTGCGTAACGATGCGATGTCGTTTATCCGTATCGGCACCTTACTGGAACGTGCCGACAGTACGGCGCGTTTATTGGGTGTGAAAAACCAGCTGCTGGATAACGATCCCGATGCGGTGCGCGAACACTACCGCATGGACACCTTGTTACGTGCGGTCAGCGCACGCGAGGCTTATCACAGCATCTACAAACAGCAACTGGTGCGTGAAATGGTGGCTGATTTGCTTATCCTGCGCAGCGAAAGCCCGCGCTCTTTGCGCTCCTGCATCGAAGAAGTTGTCAATCAGCTGGAATTAATCGGCGGTCACAGCGCCAACGCGCCGCGCCGACTCGCGCACGTTCTGCATGCTGAACTCAGATTTAGCACGCTGGAAGAGGTCTTTGACACAGGGTTGCAACGCTGGTTGGCGAGCTTCTTAAGCCAGGTTAACGCGATTTCCGAAAGCATCCAATACACTTATCTGGAGGCACAATGAGACTGACAATTGAGCACAGCACGCACTATAGCTATGACGAATTAGTGAAGCACAGCACTCAATATTTGCGCCTCACTCCGCAGGAATCGCTGCATCAGCACATCATCTCGTGGGAGCTGGCGCTACCTGAACAGGCGGTACAAACCACCGATGCTTTTGGAAACATTCTGCATGTGCTGACGCTCGATCGCCCGCATCAGTCGATCAGTATTAAAGCGACCGGGGTGGTGGAAATCGCCGAAGGTGAAGCCCTTGATGATGGGGCCGATGAAGCATTGTCGCCGCTGGTGTGGTTGCGCCACACGCCGTTGACTCATCCCGATAGCGCGATCCTGGCCTTTGCCAATATGCACTGGCGTGAAGCGACTCCGCTGGAAAGCCTGACCGTGATGATGGGCGAGGTGCTCGAGCGCATGCCTTACACGCCGGGTGGCACCAATGTTAAAGACAGCGCCGCGCAGGCGTTCGAGGCAGGCCTGGGGGTTTGCCAGGATCACGCGCATGTGTTTGCTGCCTGTTGCCGCAGCCTGAGTATCCCAGCGCGTTATGTCAGCGGGTATCTCTACACGCCAGATAGTGCGCACGTGGCGACGCACGCCTGGGTTGAAGCGTTAGTGGAAGGGCGCTGGCACAGTTTTGATATCACCAACAACACGCGCAATACCTGTCATCACCTGAAGCTAGCGGTGGGTTTTGATTATCTCGATGCCTGCCCGGTTCGTGGCGTAAGGCGTGGCGGAGGCGATGAAGGGATGGAAACGGTGGCCGCGGTGCAGCGCATGCAGGGCCAGCAGTAACAATCACTCGTATCAGGAAAAACCTATGACCTACTGCGTTGCCATGCGCTTAGCAAGCGGCATGATATTTGTCAGCGACTCGCGCACCAATGCGGGCGTTGACCACATCTCAACATTCAAAAAACTGCATGTTTTCCAGCGCGGCGATGACCGCACGCTAATCATGCAAAGCGCCGGAAATCTGGCGACAACGCAAAGCGTGATCAACCTTCTACAACATCGTGCGCAAGACGCCACTACGCAAAATCTGTACACCGTCAGTTCGTTATATGACGCTGCGGTCTTAGTGGGGCAAACCTTAAAAGAGGTGATAGCTCGCGATGGCGCGGACTTCACCGCCACCTTTATTCTCGGCGGGCAGATTCGCGGCGAAGCCATGCGCCTGTTCCATATTTATGCCGAAGGGAATTTCATCGAAGCGACCAGCGACACGCCTTATTTCCAGATTGGCGAAAGCAAATATGGCAAACCGATTATCGACCGTATCGTGAGTTATCACACGGGCCTGGAACAGGCGGTGCAGTGCGCGCTGATTTCCATGGACTCCACGTTAAATTCCAATCTTTCGGTCGGGCTACCGCTCGATGTAATGATTTATCACAGCGAAAGTTACGACGACGGGCATCAGTACGCCATCACCGCCCAGCATGAATACTTCAGTGAAATCCGCAATATGTGGGGCAGTTGCCTGCGTTCGGTGTTTGATCAACTGCCACCGCTGCGGCTTGAGTAAAAGGGATATTTGCAGGATTGTGCAATCATCCGACAGCATTGCGCTACAGAGAAATTCGCCTCCAGGTGACACTAAGTCGGTTAAACACACCTGGAGCGCAACATGAAAACTATCAATAAAATCTATATCAACGGCCAGTTTGTTACCCCTCATGGGGAAGAGATCATCGACCTTATCAATCCCGCTAACGAAACTAAAATCGCACAGGTTCAACTGGCCGATGTGGACGATACGCGTCGGGCAATTGCGGCGGCAAAAGCAGCGTTCCCGGCGATGCGCCTGTCAACACGTGAACAGCGTATGGCGTGGCTGCAACAGTTACACGACGCAGTAAAATCCCGCGAAGCCGAACTTATCGACACCATGGTTGAAGAGTATGGTTGCCCGCGTTTCTTTGCCGAAAGCACCGTTCAACGCTCATACACCGGCTTTTTGCAGATGCGCGATATTCTTGCTGATTACGCCTTTGAAACCCGCGTCGGCGGCGCAAACGTGGTGATGGAACCGCTTGGTGTTGTCGGCCTTATCACGCCATGGAACGCCAACTATGGTTTTATTGCGGGCAAACTCTCAACGGTCATCGCCTCCGGTTCTACGGCGGTAATTAAACCCAGCGAACTGAGCGCTCAACAAACGGCAATTATCACCGAATGCCTGCACGCGGCGGGTCTGCCGGATGGGGTGATTAACATTGTGACCGGGCGCGGTGACGTCGTTGGGGCAGAAATTACCCGCAACCCGGACATCGCTAAAATTTCGTTTACCGGTTCGACTCAGGTCGGCAAAACCATTGCTCGCGGCGCTGTGGATACCTTAAAACGCGTCACGCTGGAGCTGGGCGGGAAGTCAGCCAATGTGCTGCTCGATGATGTCGATCTGGAGCAAGCGATTCCGCTCGCGTTGCAGGTGATGTCGTGGAACAGCGGCCAGGCCTGTATCGCAGGCACCCGTTTACTGGTGCCTGAAAGCCGACTCGAAGCGGTAAAGGAACAACTGCGCAAACACATTTCACACCTGACACCCGGCGAAAACATCGGGACATCCGTCACCGCCCAGCAGTATCAACGCGTGCAGAATTACATCCGCAAAGGCATCGAAGAAGGGGCGGAATTACTGTGTGGTGGATTGGGGCGCCCGCAAGGTTTCGATCGCGGTTACTATGTGAAACCGACTGTTTTTGTTAATGTTCGCAACGATATGATTATCGCCCAACAAGAGATTTTTGGCCCGGTATTATCAGTGATAACTTACAAAGATGATGCCGACGCCGTGGCTATCGCCAACGATACGATTTACGGTTTGCAGGCTTACGTTAGCGGGAAAGATGCGGCGCGAACGGCGGCGGTGGCGAACCAATTGATTGCCGGGCGCGTCTTCGTAAATGGCGTTTATGACGAGCCGAACGCGCCGTTTGGCGGCTTTAAGCAATCAGGGTTGGGGCGCGAGTTTGGCACTTACGGGCTGGAAGGGTATCTTGAGCCAAAAGCCATCATGGGGCAGTGATATGCCAGAAGAAGCAAATATTCAGCGGCCTGAGGGCCACATTTTAACGGAACTATGCCAGCGCGTGGCGGCACATTATCAGCGCAGAGGCACAATGGATCGTGATTTTGTGACGGCGTTGCCATGGCTGAGTTTTGTGCGCATGCCCGAGCCGACGGTGCTTAATCGCGGCATGTTGCAACCCTCGATGTGCATCGTGTTGCAAGGGCGCAAAAAGATGTTGATTGGTGACAACGTCACGGAATATGGACCAGGGAGTTATTCGCTGGCCGCCGTGGATATGCCGGTTTCCGGGCAGGTCACACAAGCCAGTGAATCTGCTCCCTACTATGGCGTGCGCATCGATCTGGACAGCAAAGAAATTGCCGACCTTATTGTCTCGTTGCAAATCACCCTGCCTGAAAAACAGCACGAAGCCTCCAATGCGGGTGCCTGGGTGACGCAATCCGACGAAGCGTTACAGGAGGCCTTTTTGCGCCTGGTTAAACTGCTGGATACGCCAGATGACCTGCCGGTTTTATCAAAACTCATCAAACAGGAAATACTCTATCGCCTGGTGACTGCCCCCGCCGGGTCAGCATTCTGGAAACAGACGCTGGCGTGGACGCAAGGCAAAGGTGTCGGTGAAGCGCTGGCGTGGATTAAGCGCCATTTTGCCGAACCGCTGAAAATTGATGAGCTGGCAAAACGCGTAGGGATGAGTTCATCGAGCCTGCATCACCGCTTTAAGGCACTGACGGTGATGAGTCCGTTGCAGTATCAAAAGCAGATCCGTCTACTCGAAGCGCGGCGATTGCTACTGAGCGGCAGCCTGGATGTGGCGAACGTCGCCTGGCTTGTAGGGTACGAATCGCCGTCACAGTTTAATCGCGAATATCGCCGTTCCTTCGGCGCAGCCCCTTTGCAGGATGTGGAAACGCTGCGCCAGATGGGCGTTACGCTTTAGTTTTACGCGCCACAATAAACAGACGCGGGAACAGCATCAGCACATTTCCGTCGTGTTGCCGCGGATAGGCCTGCTGCAAAAGCGTGTGATAACGAGCCAGAAAAGCCTGCTGCTGGATGTCATCGAGTTTCGCGAGATAAGGGCGCAGGCCGGTAGAACTGAGCCATTCAATAATGGCCTGAGCAGACGGCATCACGTGGAAATAGGTGGTGCGCCAGATATCTACCGTACAACCCGCCTGTGCCAACAAATCGTAATACTGCTGCGCGGGGAGTAATTCCTCACGCCCCGAGTCTGGCTGACCCAATTCAAAAGCGACCTGGCGCATTAATATGTGCGTCGGTTCCTGCCAGTTGTCCGGCATTTGCACCGCTAACACACCGCCTTCAGCCAATTGCGCCGCGAGATGTGGAAAGAGCGACGAATGATCCCCCAGCCATTGCAAAGACGCATTCGCGTAAATCACATCCTGTTTCACCGCGGGTTGCCAGTGGGCAATATCGGCACTTTCAAACTGGCAATCCGGTAATGCCGCGCGGGCTTTATCCAGCATCGCCGGAGAGTTATCGACCCCCGTCACGCTTGAATGTGGGAAGGCTTTGCGTAGTAACGCAGTGCTGTTCCCTGGGCCGCAGCCTAAATCAGAAATGTGTTGCGCGGCGGGGTGTTGGATACGGGCGGCTAACTCGGCTGCCGGGCGGGTGCGCTCTGCTTCAAATTGCAAATAAAGGGCGGGGTTCCAGTCTCGCATGGGCTTCTCCTGAGGCTAAAATTGCATTGAGCGATGTGATGAATTAGGAAATTGTATATATCCTGGATTACACCAAACTGTTGTAACGTAGTCGATCAAATCAGGTAAGGAAAACCGTAATGAAAGTGACACGCAAACAGGAAAAAGTCATCCGGCATACGCTTGAAGGCTGGCGCAAAGAAGGGGTGATCGACGAAACCGAGCAACAGCGCTTGCAACAAAACCTCTCGGTACAGCTTTTTGACTGGCAGCGCCTGAGCCGTTACGCCTTCTGGATTGCGCTGGCCTGCGCCATTATCGCCATTGGAAGCCTGGTCGCCGACGAATATTTGATGGCGTTGCTGTTCAATTTTGGCTACCTCACTCGCGCCATTATTCTGGCGTTAATTTCCGCCGCGTTATATTTCTGGGGTTTTCGCCGCCAAAAAATCACACCTGAAAAACGCTACAGCAACGAAGCGATTCTGTTTATGGGCGTGTTGTTCACTGCGTTATGCCTTTCCCAGGTCGGCATGGCGCTGGACACCGGCAGCGGCAACGTCGCGCCACTGTTCTTACTTGGCTGCGCCATCTACGGCGCAATCGGTTACCTGGGGCGTTCCGGGCTAATCTGGCTATTTTGCCTGCTGGCACTGGGCAGCTTTTTCGGCACTTCCACGGGATACGCATCCGGTTGGGGCGCGTACTGGCTTGGCATGAATTACCCGATTCGCTTTGTGTTATTCGGTGGAGTACTGCTGGCAGCCTGTTATTTGCTGAAACCCATCTTGCAGCAGCGAAATTTGTTTAACACCAGCAAGGCGATGGGATTGCTGTACCTGTTTATCGCGCTGTGGATTTTGTCGATCTTCGGTAACTACGATTACGATATCTGGCAAAGCGTGCGCCAGATGGAGTTGCTGCACTGGTCGTTGCTTTTTGCCATGGCCGCAGGAGCATGTATCTGGATAAGCCTGAAAACCGACGACGGCATGCTGCGTGGTTTTGGTTTAACGTTTTTAGGTATCAACCTCTACACCCGCTATTTCGAAATGTTCTGGGACGATACCAACAAAGTCATTTTCTTCCTGCTGCTGGCGATTTCGCTGGCCCTTGTCGGGCGCTACGCGGAGAAGATTTGGCGCGTGGGAGAAGGGCGTTAATGATTTTGAGGATACCAACCGGTATCCTCAATGCTTAGACGTTGGATTCACTTAATCGCCGTGTACGTCAAATATCCCGCCACGCCGCCACCGCCATCTTTTGGATGGTGCGAGCCTTCCATTACCGTGACTTTGGGGAAATCAAAAGGCGAAACGCCTTCGATGCAGGCAGCGTTAACGCCGTATTGTTCCGGGTTGGAGCGGCGCTGGTGGAAGGTGTAAATCCCGCACACCGAACAGAAAAAATGCACCGCTTCACCGGTGTTAAAACGGTATTCGGTTAGCTTGTCTTTGCCCTTAATGACTTCGATGCCGGATAGCTGCGCCGAAACGGCAACCGCGCCGCGCATACGGCAAAATGAGCAGTTGCAGCGGCGGGCGGTGTTGAACCCGTCCGTCAGTTCAACGGTAAAAGCGACAGCACCACAATGGCATTGAGCAGACAACTTTTTGTTCATAATGACCTCCGTCTGAGTTTTCTTTCCTCAGCTTAGTGGGTATTAGTGGCTTGTCATCACCGCAAGGCTGTATTTTCGCGTCATCTTTTGCGAGGATAGCGCCAAATTTCGGCTATCAGCAAAAGGGTAATAAACATGGCCAAGCATCCTACGGGCAAACACCTGCGCGCACCCATCGTCATCAACGACAAAAATCTGTTGGTTTACGTGGTTCGCGGTTCAAAAATTGAAGATATGCCAGCCGATGAAGACGAAGATTATCCGGGCGATATGCAGATGCTAATGCCGCAGTTGTCGAAAGATTTTGATGCGGAATTAAACGAAGCGATCGAAGAGTGCGAGTCGGGTGATGTGATTGTCTTTATGTGCACCACGGATATGATTTTTGAGTACGGGTATTCAAAAATTAAAGCGATGCGTGTTGCGTAAAAAAATCCCCGGCGCTATGCCGGGGTTTGTTCTGTTAGTGGCCGTAAAAAATCTCGCCTTTCATGGCACGTAAAATTTTGCCTTCCGCGTCAGTAATCAACACGTAGTTCCCACCCATATATGTCCAGTGGCTTCCGGCTTCTGGTGCCGGGAGATGGCGAATCTGCCAGGCATCAATCTGGTAAGGCTTGGTGCGGTATAAATCCGGCACGATGTCGCCAATTTTAAATGGCTTGTAATCGGCGTGGAACTCCTGGATTTCAAAAGAAGAACTTTGCGGCGCAGGTGTCGCGACGGCACCCGGCGCGGTCACAGGTGCGTCTGCGGCGACAGCCGTAAACGTCATTGGCAAAGAACCGGCCATCAAAACCGCTGAAAAAACAAAAACATTCAATTTACGCATATCTTCTCCAGATACATTCATCTGCTGGCTATCAAAATAATGCCGTTATCTCTATCACGTTGTTTCGCGTGAAGTAATCATTTTTTCGTTACCTGAAGTAAATGTTTTACGGTAAGCGGCGGGCGTGGTGTCGAGCTTTGCCCTGAAATGATGACGAAGAGTGGCGGCGCTGCCAAAGCCAACGCGCTCGGCAATTTCATCTATCGAAAGCGTGCTGCTTTCCAGCAAATCGCGGCAGCGTGTCAGGCGCACATTCAGCAACCATCGCGCGGGCGTGGTGCCGGTTGCGGCGCTAAAGCGGCGTAAAAATGTGCGCGGACTCATACCGGTAAAAGCGGCAAGTGATTCCACGCAATGCTCATCGGCAAGGTGAGTGTGGAGATAATCAAACAGCGGGCTGAGGCGCTTGCTTTCATAAGGCGTAGGCACCGGCTGCTCGATAAACTGCGCCTGGCCACCGACGCGATGGGGCGGGACCACTAATCTACGTGCGACACTGTTTGCCGCCGCCTGGCCGTAATCCCGGCGCACAAGATGCAAACTCAAATCGATACCCGCCGCACTGCCCGCGGAGGTCAGAACTGAGCCGTTGTCGATGTAGAGCACATCCGGCATGACCTGAATTTCGGGGTAACGTTGTTGCAGTTTTTCGGTATAACGCCAGTGTGTGGAAGCCTGTAATCCGTTCAGCAAACCGGCAGCAGCCAACACAAATACACCGGAGCAAATCGACATAATTCGCGCCCCGCGAGCATGTGCTGCACGCAGCGCTTCACATAAGGGTTCGGGCACTGGCTCATCGGCACCGCGCCAGCCCGGCACAACTATCGTCCCCGCCAGTGCCAGCAAATCAAGCCCGCCATCGACCGTTAAACGTATGCCACCCGTCGCCCGGAGCTCGCCAGCTTCGATTCCCGCCACTGCAAAACGATACCAGTCGTTGCCCATTTCAGGGCGCGGCAGGCCAAACACTTCAACAGCCACGCCAAATTCAAACGTGCACAGACCGTCATACGCCAGGGCGACAACAAGAGGATTATGTGGAGCAAGAGAGTTTGTCATGATCTTCACGTTATCTGTCATTTCTGCCACACGTCAAGCGGCAAGCAGCAATCTATAGTGGTCTCTCACCCACACGAGGAGGTTGTATGAGTTTCGTCACTGATTATCCTGCCGCTGCGCCTGAAATCGCCGCTGCTCATTTTCTCCAGCGTCTGTGTCTCGAGACAGACTGCGACGATGTGCATAGCGCGATGAAAGACGAAGATATGGATTTTGTTCTGCTGCACGTGGTCGGCTCCCCGGAGGCCTTCGCTCGTCGCCATATTCCTGGCGCTTTGCATTTGCGCCATCGTGATATGTCTGCTGAACGGATGGCCGAGTGGCCTGCCGATACCTTATTCGTGGTTTATTGCGCCGGGCCGCATTGCAACGGTGCCGATCGCGCAGCGCTTAAACTGGCACGCCTGGGTCGCCCGGTAAAAATTATGATTGGTGGAATAACGGGTTGGGCTGGCGAAGGTTTTAGCTTTGCCTGAGTAGTGAATTTGCTATCCGCGAGGCGTGAAGTGCGTGTAATCTTGGCTCACTTTTGTCATCCCTGAAGGAAGTTACAATGTCGATTTACAGCGAAACTAACGCTCAGTTTATTCTCGGTTTAAACAATTTATCTGCGATTCTTGATAAAGCCGCCAACTGGGCAAAAGAGAATGGCAAAACTGAAGAGAGCCTGCTGACAGCAACACTTGCGGAAGATATGTATCCGCTGGTGCGCCAGGTGCAAATTTCTACCGATATGGCCAAACGTGCGGTTGCACGCCTGGCGGGTGTTGACGCTCCAGTGATGGAAGATAACGAAACCACCATTGCCCAGCTTCAGCAACGCATTGCGGCAACGGTTGAATTCATGAAAGGCATTACCGATGCTCAACTTGACGGCGATGACGAGCGCCCAATCGTGGTGATGGCTCGCGAACACGAACTGCGTTTCACCGCTCGCAGCTATGTCTACAAATTCGCCACGCCGAACTTCTATTTCCACTTCACCACCGCTTACGACATCCTGCGTCAGGCGGGTGTGCCATTGGGTAAGCGTGATTTCGTCGGCCCAATCTTCTAATGAAATCCGCGCCCGTTAACTCAACCGATAATGGCGGTTCGGGCGCAACTTCTCCGGTAATTCCTCGCTTTCATCCATATCGTGTAAATCACGCTCAATGCTGTTGCATATCGCATCCAGCGGCAAGTCGTTATCTTCGGTGCCAAACGGCTCTTCCAGCTCTTCGGCCAATGTGTCGAGCGAGATAAACGTATACGAGATAAACACCGACAAAAATGGCGTCATGTAATGCAGGTCTGTCACCAGCGCAAACGGCAGCATAATGCAAAACAGGTAAACGGTGCGGTGCAGAATCAGCGTGTAGGCGAACGGAACGGGAGTGCTCGCAATGCGCTCGCAACCACCGGCAACCGCCGAAAGATCGTTGAGATGATGATTAAGACTGCTCCACACCACATCGGAAATCAGCCCCTGTTTGCGTTTATCGCCTAGCCAGCTCCCCATTAGCAACAAGATGCGTTGGCACGGTGCCTGGCTTTTAACCACCCACTGCAATTCTTCTGCACTCAGGTATTTTTTGAGTGTCTCTTCCACCGGGCGTTTACGCAGCGTCAGCCGCAAAGCATGGCAAAACGCAGTCTGCAAATTCACCAGCGCGGTGATTTGACTTTGATTTTCACCCAGCACGCTTTTTGCCTCACGCAAGAATGAGCGCTGCGTAATGGCCAGATTTCCCCACAGCGTGCGCGCTTCGTTAAAACGTGCGTAGCAGGCGCCGTTTCTGAAGCCTAAAAAGATAGCAATTGCCACGCCGAGAATACTGAACGGGGCGGTGGTCAGTTTAATGCCGAGTGTTTCATACCAGGGCAGAAAGAAAATAATGCCAATCGAAAGGGCAAGGTTTAGTAGCAGGCGGGAGTAGATTTTTTGTAGAACCGAGCCATGCCAGACAAATAAGCGGATAAACCAGTGTTGATGCGGACGAACAATCATAATCAGGATGCTCAAAAACAGGACGTCATATTTAACGGCAAAGTGTGACGCAGATCAACTTTGAATTTACACCGTCTTAACAACATGAATAATTTTCAATAACCATGAAAGATCTTCGTTTGTTCTCATGGTCACTATCTGCCATTCTCATTCAAACAATAGCCGTCCAGATGGCTAAATATTCAAATAATGAATTATCACCTGACTAAATTAATTAGCCAGGGAAGGAGAAGACACATGCCGCAATCCACCGCTCATCGCGCCCCGTTCCGTGCCGACATCGTCGGTAGTTTCTTACGCCCGGCCACCATTAAAAACGCACGTCTTGCTTTTGCAGCGGGAGATATCAACGCTTCTGAGTTGCGAAAAGTGGAAGATGACGCCATTCGTGCCTCGGTTGAACAGCAATGTGCCTGCGGCCTGCATGTGGTGACTGACGGCGAGTTTCGTCGTGCGTGGTGGCATTTTGACTTTTTCGATGGCCTGCAAGGTGTTGAGCGTTATGAGTCCGAGCAGGGCATTCAGTTTAACGGCGTGCAGACCAAAGCGCACAGCGTGCGAGTGGTCGGCAAACTGGGTTTTGGTGAACACCCGATGCTGGAAGATTTCCGCTATCTGAAGAGCATCAGTGGCGATGCCGTGCCGAAAATGACGATCCCAAGCCCGAGCGTGTTGCATTTCCGCGGTGGACGTAATGCAATCGACAGCACCGTATACCCTGATTTGAAAGAGTATTTCGACGATCTGGCGACTACGTGGCGCGATGCGATTCAGGCATTTTACGCAGCAGGCTGCCGTTATTTGCAACTTGACGACACCGTTTGGGCATATTTATGTTCGGACGCGCAGCGTCAGGAAATTCGCCAGCGTGGTGATGACCCGGACCAACTGGCGCAGATTTATGCCGAAGTGCTGAATAAAGCCCTGGCAGGCAAGCCTGATGATTTGGTTATTGGTCTGCATGTTTGTCGCGGTAATTTCCGCTCGACGTGGATTTCTGAAGGCGGTTACGAGCCGGTGGCTGAAGTGCTGTTTGGCACCGTGAACGTTGATGCGTTCTTCCTTGAATATGACAACGATCGTTCCGGTGATTTTGCGCCGTTGCGCTTTGTGCGTCCCGGCCATCAGCAAGTGGTTTTAGGTCTGGTGACGACGAAAAATGGCGAACTGGAAAACCCGGAGTTGATTCAGGCAAGAATAAACGAAGCGGCACAATATGTTGATATCAAACAGATTTGTCTTAGCCCGCAATGCGGTTTTGCTTCGACAGAAGAGGGTAACAGCCTGACGCCTGAGCAGCAGTGGGACAAAGTGCGCCTGGTGACGGAGCTTGCCGAAAAGGTTTGGTAGAGGCTTTTGTCGGGGGCGCTTCGCTTGCCCGACCTACGAACGAAGGTTTTATGGTTTTTGTCGGGGGCGCTAACGCTTGCCCGACCTACAAGGGCATGATTTTGTAGGTCGGTTAAGCGAAGCGTCACCCGACAACAAATTACGCCAGCTTAAACACCGCCACTGTCTCATTGAGCGCCTGCGACTGCTCTTTTAACGACATCGCCGCCGCTGAGGCCTGCTCAACCAGCGCGGCATTCTGCTGCGTCACCACATCCATTTGCACCACGGCCAGGTTGATTTGTTCAATGCCACGGCTTTGCTCGCCGGTCGACACCGCAATTTCTTCCATCAATCCCGTCACTTGCTTAATGGCGTTGGAAATCCGCTGCATACTCTCGCCCGCACGATTCACCAGATTGCTGCCGATATTTACCTGCTCACCAGATAGCTCAATCAGCTCTTTGATCTCTTTCGCGGCAACCGACGAACGTTGCGCCAGGTTGCGGACTTCGCTGGCGACCACGGCAAAACCACGCCCTTGTTCACCGGCTCGCGCCGCTTCAACCGCGGCATTCAGCGCCAGAATATTGGTCTGGAAAGCAATGTCTTCGATAATGCTAATAATATTGTCGATTTTGCTGGAGCTAGACTCAATATTACGCATTGAATCAATCACCTCGCTAACAATCTCGTTGCCGTCATTGGCGGCAATCAACATGCCATTTGCCAGCTTATTTGCCTGGTGAGAGTTGTCGGAAGTAGATTTCACCGTCACGGTAAGCTGTTCCATGCTGGCCGCTGTTTCACCCAAAGACGACGCTTGCTCTTCCGTTCTGGCAGAAAGGTCGGTGTTCCCGGCCGCGATTTCTTCAGACGCATAGGCCACGGTCTGGCTTGATTCGCGCACCTGGCCGATGATACTCGCCAGCGAAACGCGCATCTGCTCCAGCTCGCGCATCATGGCACCAATTTCATCCTGAGCGTTGGCGACAATCGGCGTATGCAGGATGCCGCTGGCAATTTCTGTGCAATGTGCTTTCGCTTTATCCAGTTCATTGAGAACTCGTTTCTTCAACAGCAGGAACGCTGCTCCGAGAATAATGGCGAAGATCAGTGCAAAAATCGCGATGCTCACCAGACTTTGGTTGAAGCCCGATTGCGCATCTTTGTTGAGCTGTTGCGCGTACTGCTCGCGAAACGACAGCAGCTTATCCAGCGCGACTTCAAACTGTTTGTCGAGAAGCGGCAGAGTGGAGGTCACGAGCGTGCGGGCGCGCTGCATATCATTCGCGCCAACCGCATCAAGTAACGGCTGCAAACCTTGCTCGCGATAATTCACAAAAGCGGTTTGATAAGCATCGGCCAGCACTTGTTCGCCAGGCTGTTTTGGCGCTTCCAGATAAGCCTGAAAGGCGGAATTTGCTTTGCCGAGCACCAGCTTTGCGCCATCCAACGCCAGCTGACTTTGGTCGCCTGAACCTTGCTCACGTTCTTCTAACGCTTCCATGGCGCGAACACGCATGGTGCGGCTGTGGTTAATCGGGTCGATCACCGATAACACCACGCGAATTTCCCGGTTGACGTTATCCAGAGACTGGTTGCTACGCGTTAAAGACCAGATATTGGATGCGGTACTGGCTAAGAAAATAAGCAGTAACGTACTGAAAACTAAAATCGAAAAACGCCGTACT
>Ga0160439_1000453_pt1 | contig 19628 bp, 16 predicted proteins | sample HID1975M_E0MG_FD_108201 | JGI IMG/M metagenome (GOLD analysis project Ga0160439, IMG submission 108201) | Enriched soil microbial communities from UW Madison campus, WI, USA - HID1975M_E0 MG | ecosystem: Environmental > Terrestrial > Soil > Unclassified | place: USA: Madison, Wisconsin... | reverse complement strand
GGTCGAGCAGGTGGACGCGCTGCGCGTGCAGCTCGTCGGCGGGCGCGTGGACGTCGTCGCGCACGACGAGCCGACGACGCGCATCGAGGTGCACGCGGTCGACGGTCGCCCCCTGGAGGTCACGCTGAGCGACGGGGAGCTGCGCGTGGGCTACTCGTTCACCCTGGGCGGCTGGGAGGGCTTCCTCGAGAAGTTCCGCAACTTCCGCGACAAGGACCGGGCCGACGTGCACATCGCGATCCCGCGCTCGGTGCGGGCCAAGGTCGGCACCGTGAGCGCCGAGGGCCTGCTGGCCGGGGTCGACGAGGACGCGTCGGTGTCCACGGTCTCCGGCTCGCTCGTCACCGACGGCACGCGCGGGCGGCTGTCCGCCAACACGGTCTCCGGGGAGATCGTCGTGCGCGCCCACGCCGGCGCGCTCAAGCTCAACACCGTCTCGGGCGAGCTGGCGGCGTCGGGCGAGCTCACGCTCGTGCAGGCCAACTCGGTCTCGGGCGACCTGTCACTCGACGTGACCACGGGCTCGTCGTCCGTGACCGCCTCGACCGTCTCGGGAGACGTGACCGTGCGGCTGCCGCAGGAGCAGGGCGTGCGCGTGCAGGCACAGTCGGTCTCCGGGCGCCTGGTCATCGACGGCCGCGAGTACAAGGACGGCAAGCCCGCGCAGCGCAAGGTCGACCTGACGACCGGCGACGGCGGCTGCTTCGTCTCGGCGAGCACGGTCTCCGGCCACGTCACCGTCCTGCGGAGCGCGCCGTGATGTCGCCGGTGTTCGCCCACGGCCAGCTGCGCCTGTACCTGCTGGCGCTGCTCGAGTCCGGCCCCAAGCACGGCTACGAGCTGATCACCGCGCTCTCGGCGCGGTTCGACGGCACGTACCGGCCCAGCGCCGGCACGATCTACCCGCGCCTCGCCCGCCTCGAGGACGAGGGGCTCGTGACGCGGACCGACGAGGAGCGCAAGAGCACCTACGCGCTCACCGACGCCGGCCGTGTCGAGCTCGAGGCCCGCCGCGACGAGCTCACGCACCTCGAGGAGGGCATCTCCGAGACGGTCCGCGACCGGGCGTTCCAGGTGCGCGACGACGTGCGCGGCTCGATGCGCGGGCTGCGCAAGGACCTCGAGGAGCAGGCGCGCCAGGCGCGGGCCGCGGCCAAGCCCGGCCACGACCCGTCGTCGGACGCGCGCCGCGAGTCGCACACGCGCTGGGCCGAGGCCGACGGGCTGCTCACGCGGTTCCGCGACGAGCTGCGCGCGGACCTCAAGCGGGCCTCCGCGCACGGGCGCGTCGACGCCCAGACCGTCGAGCAGGTGCGTCGCGCGCTGGACGACGCGCGCCGCGCCCTGCGGGACACCCTGCGCTGAGGAGGGTCGAGCCGATGTACCGACCGGTGATGGTGCGGGTGCTGCTACGCGCCGTCGTCGGGCTGGCCGAGCCAGGCGTGCCAGCCGGTGTGCAGCACCAGCCACGCCATGAGCCCGTACCCGGCCTGACCGGGCAGCTCGCCGTCGCCGGCGGCCATGTCGCCGAGCCACTGCTCGTGGGCGGCGAGCGGGGAGAAGGTGTCGACGTAGGGCACCCGGCGGCGTGTCGCGACATCACCGAACGCGACGGACAGGTCGCCGAGACGGTCGCTGTCGGCGGCAGGCCCGGGGGGCGGGCCGACGACGAACGCCGGGAGCTTCCACTGGTCGGCGACGTCGAGGATGTTCGCGAGGTTGAGCCGGCTGCGCGCGAGCGAGAGGTTCGCGCCCAGGTCGGCTCGGCCGAGCCCGACCACGAGCCGGTTGTCGGCCGCGGGGTCGAGCCGCCGCCGTACCTCGTCCTCCCAGCGGGACCCGAGCGCGGTCGTCGTCTCCCCGGGCACCGCGAGCGTCACGGTGGTCAGCCGGTCCGGCGCAGTGGTCCGGGCCGCGACGCGCCCCACCCACCCGAGCGCCTTCGGGTCCCCGGCGCCGGCGACGAGCTCGTCACCGATCACCACGAGCCGCAGCTCACCCACCTGCACCACTCCTTCTCGTAGCCGAGGCCCCAGTCTCTCAGGGCGCCCCGGTTCGCGGACGCGGGCTCGACGCGTGTCGCCGCGTGGGCAGCCCCGACGTCGAAGGGTTCGTCACGCCAGGCGTGACGAACCCTTCGACGAGGCGGTCAGCTCAGCGCGCGAACGCCTGCTCGACGAGCGTGGCCTGCTGCGCCTGGTGCTTCTTGGCGGACCCGGCGGCCGGCGACGCCGACTCGGCGCGGGACACGACCCGCAGCGTGCGGTTGAGCAGCTGCGGCAGGTGCATCGAGACGAACGACCAGGGTCCCTGGTTCTGCGGCTCGTCCTGCACCCACACCAGCTCGGCACCGTCGAACGGCGCGAGCGCCGCGGCGGCCGCCTCGGCGTCGAGCGGGTAGAGCTGCTCGAAGCGGACGATCGCGGTGCGCTCGTCGCCCGACTTCACGCGCTCGGCCAGCAGGTCCCAGTAGACCTTGCCCGAGCACAGCAGCACGCGGTCGACCTGCGAGGCCTTCGCCGCGGCGAGCTCGTCACCGATCACCGGCTGGAACGTACCCGTGGTGAAGTCCTCGACCGCGGACGACGCCGACTTCAGGCGCAGCATCGACTTCGGCGTGAAGACCACGAGCGGCTTGCGCGGGCGCTGGTAGGCCTGGCGACGCAGCAGGTGGAAGTGCGACGCGGGCGTCGACGGCTGCGCGACGAACATGTTGTCCTGCGCGCACAGCTGCAGGAAGCGCTCGATGCGGCCCGACGAGTGGTCCGGCCCCTGGCCCTCGTAGCCGTGCGGCAGGAGCAGCACCACGGAGGAGCGCTGCGCCCACTTCTGCTCGGCCGACGAGATGAACTCGTCGATGATCGTCTGCGCGCCGTTGACGAAGTCGCCGAACTGCGCCTCCCACAGGACGAGCGCGTCCGGGCGCTCGACCGAGTAGCCGTACTCGAAGCCGAGCGCGGCGTACTCGCTCAGGGACGAGTCGTAGACCCAGAACTTGGCCTGGTCGCCCGAGAGGTAGAGCAGCGGGGTCCACTCGGCGCCGGTCTCGCGGTCGTGCATGACCGCGTGACGCTGGACGAACGTGCCGCGGCGCGAGTCCTGGCCGGCCAGGCGCACCGGGGTGCCCTCGACCAGCAGCGACCCGAACGCGAGCAGCTCGCCGTAGCCCCAGTCGATGCCACCCTCGCGGGACATCTGCTCGCGCTTGGCCAGCAGCTGCGCGAGCTTCGGGTGGACCGTGAAGCCCTCCGGCGGGCGCACGTGCGCGCGGCCGATGCGCTCGATGAGGCTCGCGTCGACGGCGGTCTTCCAGCCGACCATGACGCCCGCGTCCTCGAGCTGCGACTCCGGGCGCTCGAGGCCCGCGACGGCCTCGGCCTCGGCGGGGGGCGGCGTCCAGCCGTCCTCGCGCGTCTCGGCGAACACCCGCTCGAGCTGCTGCTGGTAGTCCTGCAGCGCCTGCTCGGCGTCGGTGATCGTCAGGTCGCCGCGCGCCACCAGCGTCTCGGTGTAGAGCTTGCGGACCGAGCGCTTGGCCTCGATGAGGTTGTACATGAGCGGCTGCGTCATCGAGGGGTCGTCGCCCTCGTTGTGACCGCGGCGGCGGTAGCAGAGCATGTCGATGATGACGTCGCGGTCGAACTGCTCGCGGTACTCGAACGCGAGCTCCGCGGCGCGCACGCACGCCTCGGGGTCGTCGCCGTTCACGTGGAAGACCGGCACCTGCAGGCCCTTGGCCACGTCGGTCGCGTACTGCGAGGAGCGCGACGACGAGGGGCCCGTGGTGAAGCCGACCTGGTTGTTGATGATCACGTGGATGGTGCCGCCGGTGCGGTACCCGCGCAGCTGCGCGAGGTTGAGCGTCTCGAACACCACGCCCTGCCCCGCGAAGGCCGCGTCGCCGTGGATGAGGATCGGCAGCACGGAGAAGCCGTCGCCGCCCAGGTCGATGCGGTCCTGCTTGGCGCGCACGATGCCCTCGAGCACCGGGTCGACGGCCTCGAGGTGCGACGGGTTGGCCGCGAGGTACACCTGGGTCGTCGCGCCGGACTCGGCGGTGAACGTGCCCTCGGTGCCCAGGTGGTACTTCACGTCGCCCGAGCCCTGCACCGACTTCGGGTCCGCGTTGCCCTCGAACTCGCTGAAGATCTGCGCGTAGGACTTGCCCGCGATGTTCGCCAGGATGTTCAGGCGACCGCGGTGTGCCATGCCGATGCCGACCTCGTCGAGACCGTTGTTGGCGGCCTTCGACAAGATCGCGTCGAGCAGCGGGATGACCGACTCGCCGCCCTCGAGCGAGAAGCGCTTCTGGCCGACGTACTTGGTCTGCAGGAAGGTCTCGAACGCCTCGGCGGCGTTGAGGCGGCGCAGGATCCGCAGCTGGTCCTCGCGCGGGGTGCGGGCGTAGCCGGACTCCAGGCGCTCCTGGAGCCAGCGGCGCTGGCGCGGGTCCTGCAGGTGCATGTACTCGATGCCCGTGGTGCGGCAGTACGAGTCGCGCAGCAGGCCGAGCACGTCGCGCAGCTTGGCGTTGTTCTTGCCGGTGAAGCCGCCGGTCGGGAACGAGCGGTCCAGGTCCCACAGCGTCAGGCCGTGGGTCTGGATGTCCAGGTCCGGGTGCTTGCGCTGCCGGTAGGCGAGCGGGTCGGTGTCCGCCATGAGGTGACCGCGCGAGCGGTAGGAGTGGATGAGCTCGGCGATGCGCGCGGGCTTGATCGCCTCGGCGTCCGGGTCGCTCGAGGTGTCGCGGACCCAGCGCACGGGCTCGTAGGGCACGCGCAGCGACGCGAAGACGCGGTCGTAGAAGCCGTCCTCGCCGAGCAGCTTGACGCCGAGGATCCGCAGGAAGTCGCCCGACTGGGCGCCCTGGATGATCCGGTGGTCGTAAGTGCTCGTCAGGGTGAGGACCTTCGAGATGCCCATCTTGTTCAGGCGGTCCTCGGAGGTGCCCGCGAACTCGGCGGGGTAGTCCATCGCGCCGACGCCGATGATCGTGCCCTGGCCCTGCATCAGGCGCGGGACCGAGTGGACGGTCCCGATGGTGCCCGGGTTGGTCAGCGAGATCGTCGTGCCGGCGAAGTCGTCGACCGTGAGCTTGTTGCCTCGGGCGCGACGCACCACGTCCTCGTACGCGCTCCAGAACTGCGCGAAGTCGAGGGTGTCCGCCTTCTTGATCGACGGGACCATGAGCTGGCGCGTGCCGTCCGGCTTGGCCAGGTCGATCGCGATGCCGAGGTTGACGTGCGCGGGCTGCGTGACGCCCGGCTTGCCGTCGATCGGGGTGTAGGCCGCGTTCATCGCCGGCATCTGTGCGAGCGCCTCGACGAGCGCGTAGCCGATGAGGTGCGTGAACGAGATCTTGCCGCCGCGACCGCGCGTGAGGTGGTTGTTCACCACGATGCGGTTGTCGACCATGAGCTTGGCCGCGACCGCGCGCACCGAGGTGGCCGTCGGGACCTCGAGCGAGGCCTCCATGTTGGTCACGACGCGCGCGGCGGGGCCGCGCAGCTTCTGGACCTCGTCGGTCACGTCGTCGGTCTGCGGCGCGCTCTTGAGCGCGGCCTCGGCGTACGGCGCGGTGGCGGGCTGCGCCGTCGCGACGGGGGAGGTCAGCGGAGCGGGCTCGCGCGAGGGCTTCGCGACGGGCGTCGGCTCGTCGGCCGGCTTCGGGACGGACGGGGTCTTGGGCTCCGTCGACGTCGACGTCGCGGGCTTGACCTCCGCCGGCTTCTGCGCCGCGGGGGGAGCGGCAGCGGTGCCGTTCGCGCTCGCAGGCTTGCCGTCAGGAGCGGCGTCGACGTCCTCGGGCTTGTAGCCCTCGAAGAAGTCCCACCACGCGGGGTCCACCGCGTTCTTGTCCTTCAGGTACTGCTCGTACAACTCGTCCACGAGCCATTCGTTCGCGCCGAAAACGGCGCGCATCGAGTCAGGCTCAGCCTTCTGGGACACGCGAGGATCGCCCACTTCCGCTGCGGACCTGGTCCGCGTCGTTGCCGGTTCTGTCGGTGTCAACACTACGGCCTCCGGACCTTCGTCCCATGCTGGAAGCGGCCATCTTGGACACGGGACCAGTGCTCTTCACTCGCTCGACACATGCGGGTCAACACCGGGCAATTGCGAGCCTTTGCCCGGCAAAAGGCCTGGTCGGCGGACCGTCTGTCAGGTCATGTCTTGGCCGCGCCCCCGAGACGCGCGCCGTGCCCGCCGGCCGACCCCGTCCTTGCGCACGCTTCCGGTCGCGGAAGCGTCCCCAACGACGGGTTCGGCGGCGTCAGAGGGTGGTGAGGGCGATCTCGCCCGTCGGCGGGGCGCCCGCGCCCGGGAGGGTCACGCGCATGGTGCAGCCCGACTCGGTGTCGGCCACCTCGATGCGGCCGCCGTGCAGCTCGACGGCCCAGCGGACGATGGCCAGCCCGAGGCCGGTGCCGCCGGTCGAGACCTGGCCGGTCGTCGACGGGCTGTTCCCGCGCACGAACCGCTCGAAGACGTGGGCCCGCTGCGCCGCGGCGATCCCGGGCCCGTTGTCGACGACGTCGATCTGCACGTCGCCCGCGACCCGGGTGGCGACCAGGCGGACCTCGTCGTCCTCGGGCGAGTGCCGCGCGGCGTTGTGCAGCAGGTTCGCGATCACCTGGTGCAGCCGCTCGGGGTCGGCGGGCACGGACAGGTCGGGCGGCTCGACCGAGACGGGGAAGCGCAGGTGCTTGGCCGCGCCGACGAGCTGCGCGCCGTCGGCCGCCTCGCGCAGGAAGTCGGCCAGCCGGACCTGCTCGATCTCCAGCGGCGCGTCGCCGGCCTCGAGGCGCGACAGGTCGAGGAGGTAGGTGACCAGGCGGCCGAGGCGCTCGGTCTGGGCGAGCGCGGCCTCCATGGTCGCCGGGTCCGCCTCGTCGACGCCGTCGACGATGTTCTCGAGCTGGGCCTGCAGCGCGGTCACCGGCGTGCGCAGCTCGTGCGAGACGTTGGCGACGAGCTCGCGGCGGAACTGGTCGTTCTGCTGCAGGTCGTCGGCCATGGTGTTGAACGCGGACGCGAGCTGACCCACCTCGTCGGCGCTCGTCGCGCGCACGCGCCAGGAGTAGTCGCCCGACGCCATCTGCCGCGCCGCGAACGTCATCTCGCGCAGCGGCGAGGTCATGCCGCGGGCGAGCACCTGGGTGACGACCAGCGAGATGACGATGGCCAGGGGGAGCGTGCGGGTCGGGCCGAGGTGCTTGGAGAGCCCGACCCAGGTGATGAACGAGGCCAGCGTCACGGTCGCGGCGACGAGGATCCCGAGCTTGATCTTGATCGAGCGGAACTGGTCGAGGGGGCGCACGTCGGGCAGCAGGGGCCGGACCGGCCCGCCGCGGACGTGACGGGGGACCGCCACCGGCTCAGGCGCCGTCCTGCTCGTCGCCGGCGGCCGGCTCGAAGGCGTACCCGACTCCGTGCACCGTGCGGATGAGGTCCGGGCCGAGCTTGCGGCGCAGCGCCTTGACGTGCGAGTCCACGGTCCGGGTGCCGCTCGCGTCGACCCAGTCCCAGACCTCGGCGAGCAGCCGCTCGCGCGTGAGCACGGTCTTGGGCGTCGCGGCGAGCGCGAGCAGCAGGTCGAACTCGGTGGGGGTCAGGTGCACCTCGGCGCCGGCCCGCTGGACGCGGCGCTGGGCACGGTCGATGACGACGTCGCCGATCTCGACGGGCGGGTCGGGCTGTGCGGCCTGCGCGATCTCGGCGGCCCGCGCGGCGCGCTCGGTGCGGCGCAGCAGCGCCTTGGTCCGCGCGACGAGCTCACGCATCGAGAAGGGCTTGGTCATGTAGTCGTCGGCGCCCACGCCGAGGCCGATGAGCATGTCCGTCTCGTCGTCGCGCGCGGTGAGCATGAGGACCGGCACGGGGCGGTCGGCCTGGATGCGGCGGCAGACCTCGAGGCCGTCGATCCCGGGGAGCATCACGTCGAGCACGACGACGTCGGGCTGCAGCCGGGCCGCGGCGCTCACGCCCGCGAGGCCGTCGCCGACCGCCTCGACGGCCCAGCCCTCGGCGGTGAACCGGCGCGCGATGGCCTGGGCGATCGCAGGCTCGTCCTCCACCACCAGCACGGTGGTGCCGTTGCGGCCGGACGCGCTCGTCGTCATCATTCCCACACCTTGGCACAGGGCCGCTCGTGTGGCGTGGAGATCGGCACCGGCCCCCTGTGGATCACCCCTGGCGACTCGGCCCGGGACCTTTATGATGGGCGGCACCATGAGCAGCTCAAGTCGCTGCCGGCGTCCCGCCCGGGTCTCGAACCCCGGGCCCGACCATGCCGGCCACCCCACTGAACTGTCCGCCGCCCCGAGCAGCCGGGGCCCCCTGTGCTGAGCGAGTGGCTCCTCGTCGCCCTCGGCATCCTGCTCACCCTCGGCACCGCGGTGTTCGTCGCGAGCGAGTTCTCGCTCGTCACGCTCGACCCGGGCGTCGTGGAGAAGCAGACCGCGCAGGACGATCGCCGCGGCCAAGGCGTGCTCCGCGCGCTGCGCCGCCTGTCCACCGAGCTCTCCGGCGCCCAGGTCGGCATCACCGTGACCACGGTCCTGCTCGGGTACACCACCCAGCCGGCCGTGGGCCGGATGCTGGGCGACCTGTTCGACGGCTGGGTGAGCACTGCCCTCAGCGGGGTCCTCGCCGTGATCTTCGCGGTCGTCATCGTCAACGGGTTCTCGATGGTCGTCGGCGAGCTGATCCCCAAGAACTTCGCGATCGCGAGGCCGCTCGCGACCGCGCGCACCGTCGTGCCGCTCCAGTCCGGCTTCACGACCGCGCTGCACCCGGTGATCGCGTTCTTCAACGGCAGCGCCAACGCGCTGCTGCGCCGGTTCGGCATCGAGCCGCGCGAGGAGCTGTCCGGCGGGCGTTCGCCGCAGGAGCTCGCGGCTCTGGTCCGTCGGTCCGCGCAGGAGGGCACGCTCGACGAGTCCACCGCGACCCTGCTCACCAACTCGATCGACTTCTTCGAGCTCACGGCGGTCGACGTCATGACCGACCGCCAGCGCCTCGTCGTCGTGCGCCGCGACGACTCGGCCGCCGACGTGACGGCCCTGGCCCGAGCGACCGGCCACTCGCGGTTCCCGGTGATTGGGGAGTCGAACGACGACATCGTCGGCCTCGTGCACGTGCGGCGGGCCGTCGCGGTGCCGTTCAAGCGCCGCGCCGAGGTCCCCGCGGCGGCCCTGATGGTCGACGCTCCGCAGGTCCCCGAGACCGTGCACCTCGGGCCGCTGATGGTCGAGCTGCGCGAGCAGGGCCTGCAGATGGCCGTCGTCGTCGACGAGTACGGCGGCACCTCGGGCGTGGTCACGCTCGAGGACGTCGTCGAGGAGCTCGTCGGGGACGTGGCCGACGAGCACGACCGCCGCCGCACCTCCGCCGCGCGCGCCGCGGACGGGTCCTGGCACCTGCCGGGCGTCCTGCGGCCCGACGAGCTCACCGAGACCACCGGCCTGCGGGTGCCTGACGACGGCCCCTACGAGACGTTGGGCGGTCTGCTCATGGCGCGCCTCGGCCGCATCCCCCGGGAGGGCGATGCGGTGGACGTCGACGGCGTGCTCCTGGAGGTCGAGCGGATGGACGGGCGTCGCGTCGAGCGGCTCCGCGTCGTCGCGCTCGAGACCGAGGACGCGGCCGACGAGGGGGCGAAGCGATGAACAGCACCACCGCGCTCCTGATCGCGATCGGCCTGCTGGCCGCCAACGCGTTCTTCGTCGGCGCCGAGTTCGCCATCATCTCCGCGCGCCGCAGCGCCATCGAGCCGCGGGCCGAGGCCGGCGACCGCCGCGCCAAGACCGTGCTGTGGGCCATGGAGAACGTCTCACTCATGCTCGCGTGCGCGCAGCTGGGCATCACGGTCTGCTCGACGAGCCTCGGCGTGGTCGCCGAGCCGGCGATCGCCCACCTCATCGAGGACCCGCTCGAGGCGATGGGCGTCAGCAGCGACCTCACGCACCCGATCGCGTTCGTCGTCGCGCTGCTCGTCGTGGTCTACCTGCACGTGGTGCTCGGCGAGATGGTGCCGAAGAACCTCGCGGTGGCCGGTCCGGACAAGGCCGTGCTGATGTTCGGGCCGCCGCTGGTGTGGGTCGCGCGCGTGGTCAAGCCGATCATCGTGGTCCTCAACTGGATCGCGAACCACGCGCTGCGGGCCGTCGGCGTCGAGCCGAAGGACGAGGTCTCCTCGGCGTTCACCGCGCAGGAGGTGCAGTCGATCGTCGAGCGCTCGCAGGCCGAGGGGCTGCTCGAGGACTCCGAGGGGCTGCTGCGCGGCGCGATCGAGTTCTCGGACCGCACCGCGGGCGACGTCATGGTCGCCACGGCCGAGCTCGTCACGCTGCCGGTCGACGTCACGCCCGACGCCGTCGAGCGGCTCGTGGCGCGCACCGGCTTCTCCCGGTTCCCCGTGCTCGACGAGTCCGGCCTGCCCGTGGGGTACCTGCACCTCAAGGACGTCCTGTACGCCGACGCCGAGTCGCGCACCCAGCCCGTGCCGTCGTGGCGCGTGCGGGCCCTGGCCCTCGTGGGGCCGGACGACGAGGTGGAGGACGCGCTCGCCGCGATGCAGCGCTCCGGCGCCCACCTCGCGCGCGTCGAGGACGACGGGGTGATCGTCGGCGTCGTGTTCCTGGAGGACATCCTCGAGGAGCTGGTCGGCGAGGTGCGTGACGCCATGCAGCGCGAGCAGTGGCCGGGCGCCCGCCGCTGACGTCTCTTGCCGGCCGGCCGGGTCTGCGGGGCGGCCGTCATCACGGGGATCTCGCATCATCACGGTGGTTGCCATCCCCGTGGTGACGCCGATTCCCCGTGATGACGATCGAGGGGCGGGACGTTCCGGCGTCCTCGCTTCCCGGGGATCGATGGTCCGGTCGAGTGAAACTGCACACACCCTTCACAAACCGCCCCGGGGTCGAACCCGGGGCGGCGCGGCGCCCTGATGGCGGCGTGTCGGTCGGCGTGTCGTCGTCGGCGCGCCGCACAGGTGCCCGAGGTGCCCGTTGGACGCCCGTCCAGGGGCTTGGAACCGATCCCATGAGCCGTTACTGTTTCGTGATCGCGCCGGCGTCGACGTCGGCACCTCCTCGCGTCACGCGAGGGCGGATCGATGTCGAGCAGAGTCTCGACGGGCCAGATCGGGTCGCTTCGGCGGCCGTGGTTGTCCTGTGGTTGTCACAGAGTCGTCGGAGCGGGAGGTGTCGTGGGGTCGGTCGAGAGCGCATCACCCGTCGCACCGCTGACCCGACGTGAGCTCCGTGAGGCTGAGCGTCGCGCGCAGGAGGCGGCCGCCGCCGCCGCTGCCCGCCCCTCTGCCGCTCCCACCGCCTCGCGGTCCGCCGACCCGCGCGCGATCTCCCGCCCCGCCCCGACGGGGCACCACGGCGTCCCGTCCTGGACGTCCGGTGCGGCAGCCCACCCGGCTCGCTCCACGTCGGCCCCCCGCGCCTCGCACGGTGCCTTCGTCTCCGGCGCGGACCGACCCGACGCGGTCGACCCGCGGCCCGCGCCCCGCGGCACCGCCAGCGGGCACACCGCGCACGGCGTCACGTCGAGCCTGGACCCGCGCGCGGCGATGCCGCCGTCGCGGACCTCGGCCGAGCCCGTGCGCGAGCCCGAGCCCGAGCAGCCCCGCCCGACGACGGCCTTCTCGACCGCCCGCTACGGCGTCCGGCCCCCGGCCGGCCGGCCCGAGTCGGCACCCGCGGGCTTCGTCCCGGCGCAGGTCAACGGGTCGTGGCAGTCGGACATTCGCGCCGTGGACGCGCGCCTGGTGCGCGAGACGCCGGCGAAGGCCGAGCAGACGAGCAAGCCCGCGCCGTCGGCGCCCGCACCGTCCGACGCGGCACCGACCGCTGCACCGACGGACGCTGGGTCGCCGCAGGGCGAGCCGACGAGCGCACGGCCGACGCAGTCCCGGCCCACGCAGCCGCGACAGACGCGCCGGGCGGCGGCCGCACCCTCGGCGCCGCTCTACCCGGCCACGGCCCCGGAGGAGCAGGCGGCCGCCGAGGCGCCCACCGCTGCGATCCCCGCCGCCCAGCCCGCCTCGGCGCCGGCCTTCCCGGCCGTTGCTCCCGAGTCGGTCGACGCCGACGAGGCCGCACCCGAGACGCAGCAGGCCGCACCGAAGCCGGCCCCGAAGCCCGCCGCGACCGCACAGCCGGGTGTCCACCACGTCTCCCGCGCGATGCGCCGCCAGGCCGCGCCCGCCGCGCACCCCAAGAAGTCGCGCCACCGCCCGGCCCGGGCCGCGACCCGCTTGGGCGTCCTGACCGCGCTGGCCGCCGTCACGGTCGTCATCCCGGTCAGCCAGGGCGCGATCGCGGGCACCGCGGTCATCTCGGGAGAGCCGCTGACGAACGCGACGCTCCCGAACACGGTCAGCGCGCTCACCGCCGCGCAGCCCTCGATGCTCCCGCCCGCCTCGCTCGTCCCGACCGACGGCGCCGTCTCCGTGCGAGCCCTGGCCGCCGCCGCGAGCCGCGACGAGACGCGCTCGCTCCTGCCGGGCTGCGACCCCGCGACCCGCGCACCGGGCAGCAACGGCCTGCTCGCCGAGAAGGACCTGTGCACCCTGTGGGACGGCCACACGCGCCTGCGCGCCGACGCCGCCTCGAGCCTGGCCGAGTTCAACGCCGCCTACGTCGCCCGGTTCGGCGCCGACATGTGCCTCGCGAGCGGCTACCGCACCCTGGCCGAGCAGCGCAGCGTCAAGGCCACCCGCGGCGGGCTCGCAGCGGCGCCCGGCAAGTCCAACCACGGCTGGGGCCTGGCCACCGACTTCTGCAGCCAGCTCACCTACGGCGAGCGCTGGACGTGGATCAACGCCAACGCGCCGACGTTCGGCTGGGAGAACCCCGCGTGGGCCAAGCCCGGCGGCAGCGGCCCGTTCGAGAAGTGGCACTGGGAGTACACCAAGGGCGTCAAGGCCGACGGCGAGTACTACGGCTGATCACGCCCGACGAGAACGAGGCCCCCACTCCGCAGAGTGAGGGCCTCGCGTCGTCCGGGGGTGTCACTCGAGGCGCAGGCCCCAGGTGATCTCGTGCACGTCGCCCGCGGCCAGCTCGACGAGGTCGTCGCCCGTGCGGAACGCGTCCGCGATGCAGCTCATCGGCTCGATCGCCACGCCACGGCGCTCGATGAGCGGGATCCCGTCGCCGGTGCAGATCTGCCACGCGACGCAGCCCGCGTCGGCCCACATCGCCACGGTGCGGCCGTCGGTCGAGGCGAGCCGGGCCCAGGTGAGCCCGTCGTCGTCCCGGTCCGGCGAGACCCACGCGTCGTCGAACGCGACGCCGCGCAGCGCGACGCCGCCGCGCAGGTCGTCGATGCCCGAGACGGGCACGTCGCCCGTGGGCAGGAGGCGGTCGTCGACCGTGACGTGCCGCGAGGCGCCGAGCGTCAGGGTGCAGTCGTCGACGGCGGCGTCGCCGGGGGAGAGCCACGGGTGGAAGCCGACGCCGTACGGGGCGACGCCCGAGCCGACGTTGTCGGCCGCGGTGTGCACGCTCAGGCCCGCCTCGCTCAGGCGGTAGGTCACGCGGACCCGGACGGCCCACGGGTAGCCCGGCGTCGGGACGATCGTGTGCTCGAGCGTCAGGGACGTGCCGTCGTCGGCCCGCTCCGCGACGTCGAACGCGACGTACGCGACCAGGCCGTGCAGCGCGGTGCGGCGGGCGTGCTCGGAGACGGGGACCTCGTAGGTGCGGCCGTCGCGGTCGTACTCGCCGTCGCGCAGCCGGTTGGGCCACGGCGCGAGCACGGCGCCGGAGAAGGCGGGGGCCAGCACGTCCTCGTCGAACGGGAGCACCACGTCGCGCGCGCCGACGCGGTACTCGCGCAGGCTGGCGCCGACGGCGGCGACGACCGCGTGCTGGTCACCGAGGGTGAGGGTGTGCTGGGTGCCGGTCGGGATGTTCACGTTGACACGGTAGTGGGCGGTCGGCCGTGCGACGGCCGGACGCCCGCAGGGCGTGTCACCCGGTCGGGTGAGGGATGGCCCGGCTGTGGACAACGGGCTGTGCGGGCGCGCCGGTTCCCCTAGTCTTCGGGTCCACATAGCGGGGCAGAACGGCAGGAACCGGGCGGGGGGTCCGATGGACGGTGTGGTGATCCTCGAGGGCGAGGTGCGCGAGCTCATCCGTCGTCGGGGTCTGGACCCCGTGCGCGACCGCCCGGGGATCGTCGCGCTCGTCGCGGACGCGATGGCCGACTACGACGAGCGCTCGGTGATCGGGTCGGTCCCTGTGCTGCCGGACCCGGCCGCTGCACATAAGGCCGTGGTGGACGCGGTCGCCGGGCTCGGGCCGCTGCAGAAGTACCTCGACGACCCCGAGGTCGAGGAGATCTGGATCAACAGCCCGTCGCAGGTGTTCGTCGCCCGACGAGGCGAGGCCGAGCTGACCACCACGATGCTCACCGACGCGCAGGTGCGGGACCTGGTCGAGCAGATGCTCAAGGCGTCCGGCCGCCGCCTCGACCTGTCCAGCCCGTTCGTCGACGCGTCGCTGCCCGGCGGCGAGCGGGTGCACGCCGTGATCCCGGACGTGACCCGGCGGCACTGGTCGGTCAACATCCGCAAGTACGTCGTGCGGGCATCGGGGCTCGACGAGATCGTCGCGCTCGGCAGCCTGACGCCGCACGCCGCGACCTTCCTGGCCGCGGCCGTGCGGACCGGGCTCAACGTGCTGGTCTCGGGAGCGACCCAGGCCGGCAAGACGACGATGCTCAACGCGCTCGCGGGGTCGATCGGCCCGCGGGAGCGGATCGTCAGCTGCGAGGAGGTCTTCGAGCTGCGGCTCGCGGCGCGCGACTGGGTCGCGATGCAGTGCCGGCAGGCGAGCCTCGAGGGCACGGGCGAGATCCCGCTGCGACGGCTGGTCAAGGAGGCGCTGCGCATGCGGCCGAGCCGGCTGATCGTCGGCGAGGTGCGCGAGGCGGAGGCGCTCGACCTCCTGATCGCGCTGAACGCGGGCATCCCGGCGATGTGCACGATCCACGCCAACTCCGCGCGCGAGGCGTTGACCAAGCTCTGCACCCTGCCGCTCCTGGCCGGCGAGAACGTGTCGGACCGGTTCGTCGTGCCGACCGTCGCGTCCGCCGTGGACCTCGTCGTGCACCTCGACCACGATGCCGCGGGCCGACGCACCGTGCGCGAGATCGTGGCCGTCCCGGGACGCGTCGAGCAGGGCGTGGTCGAGACCGCGGACCTGTTCGTCACGCGCGGCGACCGCCTCGTACGTACCGACGGCTTCCCGCCGCACGCCGAGCGCTTCGCGCGGCAGGGCGTCGACCTCGCCGCGCTCCTGCGGGCCAGGGACTGAGCGGTGGGGGTCGTCGTCGGGCTGGTCCTCGGTGCTGGGCTGGCGTGCGTCTGGTGGTCGTTCTGGCCGCCGTCCCCGCCCGACGAGGCCGCGACGCGAACGACCTGGCGCGCCCGGACCCAGGACACGCTGGTCCAGGCCGGGGTCGCCGGGGTGCCGCCCGGCGGCATGGTGGCGGCGAGCGCGCTGCTGGCCCTCGTGGTGCTGGTCATCGGGCTCGCGGCCACGCGGACTCCCTCGATCGCGCTGTGCTTCACGGTGTTCGCCGCGTTCGGGCCGTGGGCGCTGCTGCGCGGTCGCGCGCGCCGGCGACGCGTCCGCCTGCGCGAGCTCTGGCCGGACGTCGTCGACCACCTCGGCTCGGGCATCCGCGCCGGGCTCGCGCTGCCCGAGGCCGTGGCACAGCTCGCCGAGCGCGGGCCGGTCGAGCTCCAGGCGTCGTTCCGGGCGTTCGCCGAGGACTACCGCGCGACCGGGCGGTTCGGCGAGTGCCTCGACCGGCTCAAGGCGACGCTCGCCGACCCGGTGGCCGACAGGATCATCGAGGCGCTGCGCCTGACGCGCGACGTCGGGGGCACCGACCTCGGGCGGCTGCTGCGCACGCTCTCGGCGTTCCTCCGTGATGATCTTCGGACCCGCGGGGAGCTCGAGGCGCGCCAGTCGTGGACCGTGAACGCCGCGCGCCTCGCCGTGGCGGCGCCCTGGCTGGTCCTCGCGCTGCTCTCGACCCGCACCGAGGCCGCCCAGGCGTACGACACCGTCGCCGGGTTCGCGGTGCTGGTCGTCGGCGGAGCGTGCACGGTCGTGGCGTACCTGCTGATGCTGCGCGTCGCGCGGCTGCCCGACGAGCCACGGGTGCTGCGATGACCGGCCCGCTGGTGGGCGCAGCCATCGGGCTGCTCGGCGGCCTGGGCCTGGTGCTGATCGTCTCCCGCCTGCGCGCGCGCCGAATCACGCTGGACCAGCGTCTCGCGCCCTACCTGCGGCCGCAGCGGACGGCGTCGGCGCTGCTCGGTGAGCCGGTCGCGCGCGGCCCGCTCACCACGCTCGAACGGCTCGCCGCGCCGCTCATGGCCGACGGCGTGCGGCTCGTCGGGCGGGTCGGGTCGCCGACCGCGGACGTGCGGCGACGGCTCGTGCGGGCAGGACGGTCCGAGTCGGTCGAGCAGTTCCGCGCCGGGCAGGTCGTCGGGGGAGTGCTCGGCCTGGCCGCCGGGCTCACCCTCGCGCTGGCCCTCGCGGCCACGCGGCACACCGCGACGCCGGCGCTCGTCGTGCTCGTCGCGATCTGCGGGGTCACGGGCCTGCTCGCGCGCGACTGGATGCTCACCCGGCAGGTTCGCGCGCGCGAGGCGCGGATGCTGGCCGAGCTCCCGACGATCGCGGAGCTCATCGCGCTCGCGGTCACCGCCGGTGAGGGCGCGACCGGTGCGCTCGAGCGCGTCGTGCGCACCTCGCACGGCGAGCTCACCGCGGAGCTCGCGCGGACGCTCGCCGACGCCCGGTCGGGCACGCCCGTCACCACGGCGCTCGACCGGCTCGCGAGCCGCACCGGGCTCGCGCCGCTCGCGCGGTTCGCCGAAGGCGTCGCGGTCGCGCTCGAGCGCGGCACGCCGCTGGCGGACGTGCTCCGCGCGCAGGCGCAGGACGTGCGCGAGGAGGGGCGGCGCAGCCTCATGGAGTCGGGCGGGCGGCGCGAGGTCGCGATGATGATCCCCGTCGTCTTCGTCATCCTCCCGGTGACTGTCGTCTTCGCCGTCTTCCCGAGCCTCGTCGTGCTGCGGGTGGGCCTGTGAGCCCCCGCGCGCGACCACCGAGCAGCCCAGCACGAGCCCCACGACCGCGCACCACCAGGGAGGACCACCATGACGACCATCCGACGATCCCGACCCCGAGCCGCCTGGGCGGCACTGCTGCGCCGCCTGCCCCGGCCGGGCAGCGACCGCGGCGACGTCCCGGGCTGGGTGCTCGTCACGCTCATGACCGCCGGGCTCGTCACGGCGCTCTGGGTGCTCGCCGGCGACACGCTGAGCGAGGTCTTCTCGGACGCGATCAAGAGCGTCCACGGCTGACCGACGAAGGGTCGGCGATCGTCGACTTCGCCCTCATCGGTGCCCTCGTCACGGTCCTGTTCATCGCGATCGTGCAGCTCACGCTCGTGCTGCACGTGCGCAACACGCTCATCGACTCGGCGAGCGAGGGGGCACGGTACGGCGCGCTCGCGGGCAACGACTCCGACGACGCCGTGGCGCGCACGCGGCTGCTGGTCGACGGCGCGCTGTCGTCGCGGTTCTCCGACGACGTCACGGCGCAGCGCGTCGAGCGCGACGGGCTCGCGCTCGTCGAGGTCGACGTCACCGCACCGCTGCCCGTCATCGGCTTCGTGGGGGCCGTCGGGTCGATGTCCGTACAGGGCCATGCGCTGGCCGAGATCCCGTGAGGCGGTGGGAGCGCCCGCAGGGCGACGAGGGCAGCGCGATCATCGAGTTCCTCGGTGTCTCGCTGGTGCTGCTGGTGCCGCTCGTCTACCTGGTCCTCGTGCTGGCCAAGATCGAGGCCGCGACGTTCGCGGTCGAGGGCGCCGCGCGCGAGGCTGCGCGCGTCTACGTGCGGGCGGACTCGGCCGACGAGGGCTCGCGGGCCGCCGTCGCGTCCGTCGGGATCGCGCTGCAGGACCAGGGGTTCACGAACGACCCCGCCGAGGCGTTGACGCTCGTCTGCTCGGACGACCCGTGCCTGACGCCCGGTGGGGACGTCGAGGCCGACGTGCAGATCCGGGTCCCGCTGCCGTTCGTGCCCGGGTTCGTGCGCGACGTGGTGCCGCTCGAGGTGCCGGTCGGGGCAGCTCGGTCCGCGCCGGTCGACGAGTACCGGGCGACCGGATGACGGCGCGGATGCGGGACGGCCTGCGACGAGGCGACGACGAGGGGCAGATCATGCTCCTGACCATCGGTTTCGTGGTCGTCGCACTGCTGCTCATCTCCGTCGTCGCCTCGGCTGCCGGGGTGCACCTCGAGCGCAAGCGCCTGCTCGCGCTCGCGGACGTCATGGCCCTCGAGACCGCCGACGCCGTGGACGACGACGCCTACTTCGCGCCCGGAGCGGGCCGCGGCGACCCCGACACCGAGCCCGCGGCGATCTCGACGGCCTCGGTCCGCGCCGCCGCGGCCGAGTACCTCGCCGACAACCCGGGGGCGACCGAGCGGTGGCGCGAGTTCGGGTACACCGCCTCGGCGACCGACGGCGGGGCCACCGCGCACGTCGAGCTCGCGGCGGTCGTGCGGCCGGCGATCATCTCCTGGGTGCTCGCGCCGTGGTCCGACGGGATCACGATCACGGCTGTGTCCGACGCGAGCGCCCGGTGACCGGGGCGAGCCCCTGTGGCCAGCGTCGCAGGCCGCGCACCGGGGCCGTGTGTGCCGCGGCGGTCGATGCCCGGTAGCCTGGACGGTCGTGGCCACCACCGACTTTTCCGCCGAGATCCGTGATCTGCGCAGCACCCTGGGCTCCATCCAGGCCGTGAGCGACCCGACCACGCTGAAGGCGAAGATCGCCGAGCTGTCGGAGCAGGCGTCGGTCCCCAACCTGTGGGACGACCCCGAGGCGGCCCAGAAGGTCACCAGCGCGCTGTCCCAGGCGCAGTCGGAGCTCGACCGTGTGAGCAAGCTCGGCGGCCGGATCGACGACCTCGAGACGCTCGTCGAGATGGCCGTCGAGATGGACGACGAGGACACGCTCAACGAGGCCGACGCCGAGCTGGTCAAGATCCGCAAGGACCTCGGCGAGCTCGAGGTCCGCACGCTGCTGGCCGGCGAGTACGACCAGCGCGAGGCGGTCGTCACGATCCGCTCGGGCGCCGGTGGCGTGGACGCCGCCGACTTCGCCGAGATGCTGCTGCGCATGTACCTGCGCTGGGCCGAGCGCCACAACTACCCGACCACGGTGCTCGACACCTCCTACGCGGAGGAGGCTGGCCTGAAGTCGGCCACGTTCGAGGTCAAGGCGCCCTACGCGTTCGGGCACCTGTCGGTCGAGGCCGGCACGCACCGCCTGGTGCGCATCTCGCCGTTCGACAACCAGGGCCGCCGGCAGACGTCCTTCGCCGCGGTCGAGGTCATCCCGCTCATCGAGCAGACCGACTCCGTCGAGATCCCGGAGTCGGAGATCAAGGTCGACGTGTTCCGCTCGTCGGGCCCGGGTGGGCAGTCGGTCAACACGACCGACTCCGCCGTGCGCATGACGCACATCCCGACCGGCATCGTCGTGTCGATGCAGAACGAGAAGTCGCAGATC
>Ga0160439_1000451_pt1 | contig 19644 bp, 16 predicted proteins | sample HID1975M_E0MG_FD_108201 | JGI IMG/M metagenome (GOLD analysis project Ga0160439, IMG submission 108201) | Enriched soil microbial communities from UW Madison campus, WI, USA - HID1975M_E0 MG | ecosystem: Environmental > Terrestrial > Soil > Unclassified | place: USA: Madison, Wisconsin... | reverse complement strand
GTTCTGCGCCAGTGCGCTGGGCAACCTGGCTGCGGGTCTGATTGGCGGGCACGTTAAAGCCGACCAGTTGGATATGCTGCCGAACCTGTTCGCACGTTGTTCCATTGCGCTTCTGATTTGCGCTGCGGTGCTGTTCATTTTGATTATTCCGGTGCGCAGAATGCTGGCAAACGCTCAGGTTAAAGCAGAGCAGAAACCCGCCACCAGTGCCTGATTAAACTCCCAGGCTGGGTGATTAAGTTTGCCCATACGCAGAGGCCGGTCTTTCGACCGGCCTCTGCGTTTATCTTTAACCCTGCTGCTCTTAATAACGGGAGTGTGGTGGATAGCGATAAATTTAACGTTTCCTGTCGGGAATACACACCAATAACAAGCCAATAAAAATCCCCCCCACTCCGGCCAATTTCCCGACGCTAAAACCTTCATGCAACCACGGCAGCCAGATAGCGGCAGCCCACACAATAACGTAACTTAAACTCAGTAACGGATAGGCTTTACTCAGCGCAATTTTGCGCAGCGCCAAAAACCAGCATCCCATCGAACAGGCGTAAGCGCACAATCCTGTAAACAACGCCACGGCACCCGGGGTGAGCGACAAAACGGCTGTGACTAGCTCATGCGGCTGGTTAACCAGAGGCAGTTCCACCATCGCCCATTTCATGATCAGCTGCGCACAACTGACTAACAGCACGCTCATCATTGCCCAGAAGTAGCCCATCAGGCGGCACCCCCGAGAATAGAAATACCCGCAATAATCAGCACCACACCGAGCCAGTGGCGCAGTGAAACAGGCTCATGCCAGATGAAACGTGCGGCAAAGGTAATAAAGATAAAATTCAGGCTTAACATCGGGTAAGCCACGCTGACCGGAATGCGTTGTAACACTAACAACCACAGCAACATTGCGCAGCCGAGCAGTAAAACGCTCAATGCCAGCCAGCAGAGCAAGTGACGACGACCAGGCCGCCAGGTTGCCTGCTTCTGGCAAAGCTGGCCGCCACAACTCAATAAACTGGCCAATACGATTAGCAGATAACTCATGGCGTTTTTTCGTAGAAGAAGAGCACAAAGCGCCCTTTGCGATAAAGGTTATCCGGCGTGGGGACATCATGGTCTTCAGGCAATGTGTCTTTGGACATAAGCATCACCAGCGACACATTGCCTTCTTTGCGGTGAACCGCGAGCCAGTGCGCAAAATCTTCACGCGAGACAAAGTTATCTTTCGCATCAGCGAAATTCTTCAGGCCATAATCCAGCTCACCGGGTTTGGCATAAAGCGTAATATCATCGCGCTTTAATTCCCAGGCAACACCCGCGCCAACGCCTACACTGTCGGCAAGAATATAGCGGCTGCTCTCCAGTTGCGGGCGTACCACATTGATAAATGCCTGCGGGTGCTTGGAGTCGATAACCTTAGCGGGAATAACACCGCCGACTAACAACGCAATACCCAGCGGGCAAATTGCCGCCCACTGCCAGAGCCGGGCGTTATCGCGCGTGGTGATGAATCCCACCAGCGCCCACACCGCAAACGCCACCGTAGCCTGAACCACTTTCAGCACTTCCTGGCTGGCATACACGGGATGTTTTGCCACACCCCACGGAGCCAACACCACCAGCACGACAAGGCTACATAGGGTGCCAAAAATGACGTTAATCCAACCGTTAATTTTCAGCGTGCGTGATGTCGCCAGTAATTGCGTGGCATGACGGGCCAAAAGAATCGCCAACGGAGCAAAACACGGCAGAATGTAGGTCGGTAATTTGCCTTTTGCGATACTGAAAAACAGCAGCGGCATCACCACCCAACCCAGAAGATAGAGCGAACCGCTTTCAAGTTTGCGCTCCTGCCAGCCACGCTTTAAAGCGCCTGGTAGCAACCCTACCCACGGCAAACATCCGGCAATCAGGAAGGGAATGTAATACCAGAATGGGGCTTTATGCTGGGCGTCTTTTTCAGCGAAACGCTGAATGTGCTCCACCCAAAAGAAGTAGTGCCAGAAAGTCGGCTCCGCTTTAGCGATAGCCAACGCCCACGGCAACGTTATCAGCGTGGCGCTGATGATGGCCAGCGGCCCAAACAACAACACTTCTTTCCAGCGTTTTTGCGCAATTACCCACGGCAACACGCCCAGCACCGGCACCGCCAGCGCCAGAAAACCTTTGGTCATGACGCCCATGCCGCAAGCAACACCCAGCAGCAGATAACCGCTCACCTTGCCCGCCGTGGTTTGTGCATTGGCCGCCAGCCAGAAGCTGCACATGGCCGCCACCAGCCACAGGGTGATCATCGGGTCGAGAACGGCATAAGTGCCGATGCCGTAAACCAGCAGGCAGGTCAGGAAAATCACACCTGAGAGCACCGCGACACGTGTATCAAGCCACATGCGAAACGCCAGCCAGGAGACCAACAACGCGCTGAGCGTTATCGAAAACACCGAACCAAACCGCACCGCAAAGTTGGTATGGCCGAAGAAAATCTGGCTGAGGTTATTGATCCAGTACCCGGCGACCGGTTTTTCGAAATAACGCACATCCAGAAAATGCGGGACTATCCAGTTACCCGCCGCCAGCATTTCGCGACTGATTTCCGCATAACGCGTTTCATCCGGTTGCCAGAGGGCGCGGAACTCGATGGGTAACAGGTAAAACAGAGCAAAAAACACCGCCAGGATAAATACAGGTTTTGCTGACTTCATCAGTTCATACCCAAAACAATTTGCTGGCACCCCAGCCATCCTTCTCGGCCGGGGATAACACCACGTACGATTTTACCCAACGGCAGTGAGGTTAAATCTTGCGGTAACAGCTCGCTCAATGGGCAAAATTCAATCCCTTCAAGCGCCGCCATGGTCAGCAATTCGTTAAAATCGTTTTGCATCACGATCCCTTCCACCTCAGCGTGGATGGTGTACACCGGCGTCCCGGCGTCTTGTTTGATGCGGTCAAGAATAAAACGGTTATACCCTTCGCGACTGACGCCTTTACCCATCACTTCATCCCAGGTGGGGAGCGTCACCGGAATTTGTACCGTCCCGGTGCTGCCATCGGGTAACAGCGGACGAAACGGCGTGGTGCCACGGCAGTCGCTGTTATAGCTAAAACCGAAAGACTCTTTTGCCCGTACCACACGCTGATCGGCTCGCCAGCCCGCAACTGCTGAACAAGTCACCGGTTGTTCGATAATCTGGCTCAACGCCTCCCTCCCAAGCCGAATTTGCTTATCAAGATGGTTGTTGTCCCAGATTCCCGCCCAGGTTTGCCAGGCGAAGTGATCCCACGCGTGCAGGCCGACTTCATGATGATCCGCCGCAGCGGAAATGATCTCCGCATTGCCTTCGCCGATTTTCCGGCCCGGCCATGCGGTTCCTGCCAATAAAATATCCCAGCCATAGAGCGATGCCGCTTTGGAACGCAGCATCTTCCACAGGAATTGCGGTTTCACCAGTCGCCACAAATGGCGGCCCATGTTATCCGGCCCAACACTGAAGAAAAATGTGGCCTGAATACCGTGCAAACTTAAGATTTCGAGAAGATGAGGAACCCCTTGTTGGGTGCCCCGCCATGTATCTACATCAATGCGCAGGCCAACTTTTCTCATGCCTGAGGTTCCGTCAGTTCAACTGTTTTAAGGAAGAAATCCAGGGTCTCGTCAACGGTTTTTTCCATCTCGACCGTTGGCGTCCAGTTCAGTAAGCGATGCGCATTACGAATGCTCGGCTTGCGGTGCTCCACGTCCTGATAACCTTTACCATAATAGGTGCTGCTTTCCACTTCGCGGAAACCGGCAAACGGCGGGAAATGGTTACGCAGCGGATGTTTTTCAAAACTCACCAGCAGCATTTCAGCCAATTCTTTAATACTCGCTTCGTTATCGGGGTTGCCGATATTAATAATTTGCCCGTCGCAGTTATTGTCTTTGTTCTCGATAATGCGGAACAGCGCTTCGATACCGTCGCTAATATCGGTGAAACAACGTTTTTGACGCCCGCCATCAATCAGCTTAATCGGCGAGCCTTCCACCAGGTTAAGGATCAATTGAGTAATCGCGCGCGAGCTGCCGATACGGGCGGCATTCAGGTTATCCAGGCGCGGCCCCATCCAGTTAAACGGGCGGAACAGCGTGAAACGTAAACCTTCTTTCTCGCCATAAGCCCAGATCACGCGGTCGAGCAATTGCTTGGATACCGAGTAAATCCAGCGCTGTTTGTTAATCGGGCCAACAATCAGGTTCGAGTTATCTTCATCAAACATTTTGTCGCTGCACATGCCATACACTTCTGAAGTGGACGGGAAAATAATGCGCTTCTGGTATTTCACACAGTCACGAATAATTTTCAGGTTCTCTTCAAAATCCAGCTCAAATACGCGCAATGGGTTACGGGTGTATTCAATCGGCGTGGCAATCGCCACCAGCGGCAGAACCACATCACATTTTTTAATGTGATATTCAATCCACTCGGAATGAATACTGATGTCACCTTCCACAAAGTGGAAACGCTCATTGCCGAGGAAGCGGCTAATAGCATCAGAGCCAATATCCAGGCCATACACTTCAAAGTTATCGTCCTGCAACAGACGCTCGGTCAGGTGGTTGCCGATAAAACCGTTCACCCCAAGAATCAACACGCGCGTGCGGCGTTTAATCGCCGACACCGGCTTGCTGCAAAGCAATGCCCCGGCGACTAAACCGAGACTTTGAGCCAGTTGCGAGCCCTGCATGTAGACGCCGTTTTCAGTTTGCCCGGTCACAATCTCCAGCGCGCCGCCGCCGGTCGCAATCACCAATGGGCTGATTGATAACACGGTTCCTGCTTTCGCTGCCTGCAAACCTTCCAGCACGCGCGATTTCCACACGATAAACTTGCTGCCGCCCACATAGCCAAAAGCACCCGGCCATGGATCCGTCACCGCACGTACCAGGTTATTGATTTCGCGAGCGGTCGATTGCCAGTTAATGCAGCCGTCCTGTGGCGTGCGGCGGCCAAAAACCGTCGCTTTGCTGTGGTCTTGTTCAACCTGCGGGAAATGCCCGGTTTTGATAACCGGCAGCATATCGTCCAACAGGTCAGACGCCGCCTCCGTCAATTTATGGTGCAGCGTTAACGCCGTGTCCGTCGCGGCAATCGCCACGGGATGCTGCGCCACAATGGCACCCGCATCAGCGCGTTTGACCATACGATGCAGCGTGACGCCCGTTTCAGTTTCACCATTGACTAACGCCCAGTTCAACGGCGCGCGGCCACGGTACGCAGGTAACAATGAGCCGTGCAGGTTAAATGCGCCAACGGAGGCGCTATTTAAAATTTCATCGTTGAGCAAGTTGCGGTAATAGAGAGAGAAAATAACATCGGGCTGCGCCGACTTGATGCGATCCACCCACAGCGGGTGATTCACATCGTCAGGTGCGTAAACCGGAATACCGTGTTCCGCTGCCGTTCGCGCCACCGAGCCAAAGAAGTGATTTTCAGCAGGCGAGTCTGGATGGGTATAAATCGCCGTGATGTCATAACCGGCGGCAACCAGGGCATTAACACCGGCGCACCCCATATCGTGATAAGCAAATACGACAGCTTTCATTGCTGATTTTCCTCTGAAGTTGAAACTGAGCTGCGGCTAACGACGCGCTGAATAAAGTAACGGGGGCGAGCACGGACATCGGTATATATTCGACCGATGTATTCCCCTAACAGGCCCATGCCGACAAACTGCGCACCGATAAACATAAACAGCACCGCAAACAGCATGAAGACCCCTTCCGCCGCCCATTGCGGCCCGAAGGCAAGACGTAACACCACCAGCAATACCGAAAGCGCAAAACCCAACACTGCAATAATGCTGCCGAACACGCTGAGCATGCGCAGCGGCGTGGTGGTCAGGCAGGTGACCAGGTCGTACATCAAATTAATCAGGCGCATAAAGCTGTATTTCGATTCACCAAATTCACGCTCGGCGTGATGCACAGGGATCTCAACCGCTTTACGCGCAAAGGTATTGGCGAGAATGGGAATAAAGGTGCTGCGTTCGTGGCAATGCAGCATGGCGTCGATAATGTGGCGGCGATAAGCACGCAACATGCAGCCATAATCACCCATCGCTTTACCGGTGGTACTCTGAATCAGGCGGTTAATCACACGCGATGCGCGCTTGCGAAACCAGGTATCCTGGCGGTTCTGGCGCACGGTACCGACCACGTCATACCCTTCATCGGCTTTGGCGACCAGACGCGGGATCTCTTCCGGCGGGTTTTGCAGATCCGCATCAAGGGTGACAATCAAATCCCCGGTGACATGGCTAAAACCGGCCATAATGGCGTTGTGCTGGCCGTAATTTCGGTTGAGCAAAACCGCGACGATATGGCTGCCGGGTGCTTCGGCAGCATCGCTTAACATTTCTGCCGAGTTATCCGTGCTGCCGTCATCCACCAGCAAAATTTCGTAATCTTTACCCAGGGTTTCGCAGGCAGCCGTGGTTCGCCTGATCAGTTCAGGCAAACTTTCCTGCTCGTTATAAACCGGGATCACGACAGAAACTTTGTGGATTACTTCTGGTTTGGTCATATTATTTTCCTGCTACTTCACGCAAGGCGGTAATTACGCGAGTCACATCGTCATCGGTCATCGTTGGGAATAACGGAATGGAACAAATACGTTCGCTATTCCATTCGGTATCGGGCAACGAAAGAGTGGAATAACGCTCGCGGTAATATTTTTGTGTATGCGCGGCTCTGAAATGCAGCCCGGTGCCAATTCCTTTTGCTTTTAAAGCATCCATGAATTCATTACGGGAAATTCCACAGCGAGTTTCATCTATGCGCAGAATAAAAAGATGCCAGGCATGTTTATGTACCCAGCCTGGGTGAATAAGCGGTAAATAAGGCATATTCACTAATTCGCTTAAATAACGTTCAGCTATTTCAGTGCGGCGCGCGTTGTTTTGTTCGAGTTTTTTTAACTGCACCAGCGCAATGGCTGCATTAATATCCGCGAGGTTGTATTTATAGCCCGGCGAGATAACTTCCGCCTGCGGTGCACGCCCCAGCGTTTGGCGGTCGAACGCATCAACGCCCAGGCCGTGAAACTTCAGGCTGCGCATTTTATTCGCCAGTTGCTCATCATCGGTAACAATCAACCCGCCTTCGGCGCAGGTCATGTTTTTGATGGCGTGGAAGGAGAAAATCGCCGTTCCTTTGTCGCCAACATGTTTGCCTTTGTAGTGAGTTCCCGCCGCGTGTGCAGCATCCTCAATCACAGGAATCCCGTGGCGTTCGCCCACCGCACGGATGGCGTCAATATCCACCGGCGCTCCGGCGTAATGAATCGGGATAATGGCGCGGGTGCGGGGAGTAATCGCGGCTTCAATCGCCTGCGCCGTGACCATCAACGTATCGCGGTCAACATCAATCATCACCGGTTCGCCACCGAGTAATACAATCATATTCAGGGTGGAAACCCAGGTCAGCGACGGCGTGATCACTTCATCGCCCGCCCCAATGCCCAGCGCCATCAATGCGACATGCATACCCGCCGTTGCAGAGCTCACCGCAATCGCATGCTTATTGCCGGTTAACTCGCAAAATGCCTGTTCAAGTGCCTGATTTTTAGGGCCAGTTGTTATCCAACCAGACTGCAAAACTTCACTCACTGCGTTGATTTCTTCTGGTCCCATCGCAGGACGTGAGAAAGGCAGAAATTCACTCATTGGATATCCCTGTAATTATCTAAGTTGCTTTTTAAATCATGAGCCGGGTTAATTAAATGAAAGCACAACATGATTGCGTTATTGCGCTCCAAATTAAACCGGATTAAAACAAAACCATCCTGGCAGAGATTCCTTAGCTCAATATTAAGATGCACGGAATCACAGTGAAAATTTAGAAGGGCAACATTAAGGTTAAATTAAGGTTCAGGGTAAATAATCCCTTTCGTAATTTGCAGGCGTAAATAGTCACGTCAAAAACTTGTTTGCAAATTTGTTAATCCCTTTTTTTAGCTAAAAAAACAATATCGTTGGAGATGTAAATGCCTGTACTTTTCAGGATGAAAGTTATCCCACTGGTTTTGCTGTTGGCGATGGTTTTTGCCTTCCTACTCAACTGGCCCGTGCTGCTGCATTTTTACGATATTTTGTCGCATCTTGAGCATGATAAAGCCGGCTTTGTTATCTCCATCCCGTTTGTCCTGGTGGCCGCGCTCAACTTCGTCTTTATGCCCTTTTCTGTCCGTTATCTGCTCAAACCGTTCTTTGCGTTGCTGCTGATTACCGGGTCGATGGTCAGTTATTCGACACTTAAGTATAAAGTGATGTTTGATCAATCCATGATCCAGAACATCGTTGAAACCAACCCGCAAGAAGCCCATTCCTACCTGAACGGCTCGATAATTTTGTGGTTGTTACTGACGGGTGTTCTTCCGGCTGTCTTGCTGTTTTTAATAAAAATCGAGTACCCATCGAAATGGTATAAAGGTGTTGCCTGGCGCGCGCTGTCGATGGTGGCGTCACTGGCGCTTATCGCCGGTGTGGCCGCAATCTATTACCAGGATTACGCTTCCGTGGGTCGCAATAACTCCACGTTAAACAAAGAAATCATCCCGACCAACTACGTTTACAGCACCTTTGGCTATGTGAAAGACACGTACTTTACGACCAAAGAACCGTTCCAGACGCTGGGTGATGACGCCAAACGTGTAGCCAGTGCAGATAAACCGACGCTGATGTTCCTGGTGATTGGGGAAACGGCGCGCAGCAAAAACTTCTCAATGAATGGCTATTCACGCGACACCAACGCCTGGACCCGCCAGATTGGTGGCGTTATTTCCTTTGCCAATGTGCATTCTTGTGGCACCGCCACCGCAGTCTCTGTGCCGTGTATGTTCTCTGATATGAATCGCACCGAGTACTCCCACAAAAGAGCCGCCAACAGCGAAGGTCTTCTCGATGTGGTGCGCAAAACGGGCGTTTCAATGCTCTGGAAGGACAATGACGGCGGTTGTAAAGGCGCTTGCACGCGCATCCCGACTATCGAGATTAAGCCGACCGCTGACCCAAAACTTTGTGATGGGCAAACCTGCTATGACGAAGTGCTGCTGGATAATATCGATCAGGATATTTCTAAAATGTCAGGCGATAAAATGTTGGCATTCCATTTAATTGGCAGCCACGGCCCAACCTACTTCCAGCGTTATCCTGCGGATCAACGCCATTACATGCCGGAGTGTGCTCGCAGCGATATTGAAAACTGCACCCAGGAACAGCTCGTCAATTCCTACGACAACACCATCCGTAATACCGACCGTGTGATGGCGCAAATGATTGAAAAACTCAAACAATACAGTGACCGCTATAACACCGTACTGATTTACGTTTCCGACCACGGCGAATCATTAGGCGAAAAAGGGTTATACCTGCACGGCACCCCGTACAAAATTGCGCCTGAGGAACAAACGCATATTCCGATGCAAGTGTGGATGTCACCCGGCTTTATTGCCGAGAAACACATGAATATGACGTGCCTGCAAAATAACGCGCTCAAGAACGCTTATTCCCACGACAATTTGTTCTCGTCGGTACTGGGGCTTTGGGATATTAGCACCAGCGTTTATAAACCCGACATGGATATATTCCACGGATGCCGCAGTTAATGCACAATCACTGAAAAGCTTTTTTATGACTCATGCTATGATTTCGGCAAAAAATAGCATGGGTAAATCAAGTGGGTTCGAGTAAAAGAGGTGCGCTGAACGTCTTAACGGCAGCGATTTTGTGGGGAAGTTCTGGGGTTTGCGCGCAATACATTATGGAGCAGAGCCAGATGTCATCGCAGTTTTTAACGATGACGCGCCTGTTGTTTGCCGGGTTAATTTTGCTGACGCTGTCCTTTATTCAGGGCGAGACGATTTTCCGCATTTTCAAAAACCGCCAGGATGCCATCAGCCTGCTGGTATTCTCCCTTGTGGGTGCGCTGGCCGTGCAACTCACCTTCCTGATGACCATTGAAAAATCCAACGCGGCCACCGCCACCGTGCTCCAGTTTTTATCCCCTACCATTATCGTGGCCTGGTTCTCGCTGGTGCGTAAATCCCGCCCCGGCATATTGGTTTTTGCGGCAATTGGCACCTCGTTGTTAGGCACCTTTTTATTAGTGACCCATGGCGACCCGACGTCGCTCACGATTTCCGGTAGCGCATTATTCTGGGGGATTGCCTCGGCTTTCGCCGCCGCGTTTTACACCACCTGGCCTTCGCGTTTAATCGCCCGGTACGGCACCCTGCCGATTGTCGGCTGGAGTATGTTAATAGGCGGCGCGATGCTTCTGCCATTTTATGCCGGCCAGGGAGGCGACTTTGTGATAACCGGAAATGTGCTGTTGGCCTTTTTCTATCTGGTGGTTATCGGAACGTCACTCACTTTCAGCCTCTATTTAAAAGGTGCGCAGCTTATTGGCGGGCCAAAAGCCAGTATTTTGAGTTGCACCGAACCGTTAAGCAGCACGTTCCTTTCGCTATTATTGCTGGGCATTACCTTTACGGTTTCCGACTGGCTGGGCACCCTGATGATTTTATCTTCAGTTATTCTGATTTCGCTGGACTCACGCCGTCGCGTCATCACCCATCAGGCGTAAAAAACGCACATATAAAAGAGGCACCCCATGGGGTGCCTCGAAACATTTAACGCTTTACTCATTCGTGCATTACAGCGTCCCTGTCCCACCATCTGAACACCAGACCTGCCCTGAGGTAAAGCTGGACTCTGGCGACGCAAAGGTCACGTACAGTGACGCAATTTCCGCCGGTTGCCCTGGGCGTCCAAGCGGTGCGGAAGCGCCAAACTTTTCAATTTTTTCCTGCGGCTGCCCGCCGCTGCACTGCAAAACTGTCCAGTACGGGCCTGGCGCGACAGCATTGACCCGGATCCCCTCGGGTGCGAGCTGCTTCGCAAGAGATTTGGTGAATGCCACAATCGCGGCCTTGGTCTGAGAGTAATCAAGCAAATTATCACTGGGTAGATAAGCCTGCACGGACGCGGTATTAATGATTGCCGCACCCCGTGGCAGATAGCTCAGCGCTGCTTTGGTTATCCAGAACATGGCGTACACATTGGTTTTGAAAGTGGCATCAAACGCTTCAGTCGTGAGGTCTTTGATTGATTCGCAGAACTGTTGACGCCCTGCGTTGTTAATCAGCAAATCTAATCCGCCCAGTTCCTGTGCGGCCTGCGTCACCAGTTGCTGGCAAAACGCTTCGTTGCGGATATCGCCCGGAATGGCGACGGCCTTACATCCCTCGGCACGAATCAGCGCAATCACTTCAACGGCATCTTCTTCTTCCTCGGGCAGATAATTAATCGCCACATCGGCCCCTTCACGAGCAAAGGCAATGGCCACGGCCCGCCCTATTCCTGAATCTCCGCCGGTAATTAACGCCTTACGCCCAATAAGTCTGTCGCTGCCTTTATAAGATGTTTCACCGTGATCGGGGACGGGGATCATGTTTTTGGCAAGCCCCGGAAATGGCTGCTTCTGATGTTCAAATGGTGGCGATGGATAAGCATCGGAGTGGGTTCTATTGCGTGAATCGGGGATCCCATTCTTGCTTTGCATATTCAGCTCCTGTGATTTTCATTCGCAGAACAGAAAGCATAGAACAAAAGGCCACCGAGGTGGCCTTAAAGCTGAGAACAAGATTCTTCCCAGGCCGGATAGCGCAGCGCCACCCGACAACACGCTAATCAGAAATCATAGGTCATTGACACTTTCAGCGTGCGCGGCTCGCCCTGGAAGATATAGGTGCCTAAATCTTCTACGCCAGACCAGTATTTCTCGTTGGTGACGTTATCAACGCCCGCCCGCACCACCATTTCATTGCGATCGGCATTCAGGTTCATACGATAGCGGACACCGAGATCAAGCGTGGTGTAACTGTCGAGTTTTTTGGTATTCGCCGCATCGGCATATTGCGAACCGGTGTGGTTCACTTTCGCCGTCGCCGTCAGTCCGTTAACCGGCTTGATGTCGTATTCCGCGCCCACCACCATGTAGAAACGGGAGACACCAATGGCGTCTTTGCCGTCAGTTTTGCCGCCTGCGGTGTGGGTCTGCTCCGGATCCAGCCACATCGTGCTGCCGTTTAAGCGCAAGCCTAACATTGGCTCGCCAAACACGTTCAGCTCCACACCCCGGTTGCGCTGCTCGCCGTCGAGCGCGTAATAGTTACTGGCATTCAAAACGGCAGAGGGTTTTTTGATTTCGAAAAGCGCAAGCGAACCGCCGACACGCTCGTAATCAATTTTCACCCCGGCTTCATCTTGTTTAGAGTGCGCGATGCCGGTGCTTTGCCCGTAGTTGGCCGCCCCTTTTGGCGCATTGCTTCCCGGCTGCAAGGCTTCGGTATGGTTCGCATAGAGAGAGATTTCATTCCATGGCTTGTACACCAGCCCGAAGGTCGGCATCCAGCGGCTTTGCGTATACCGCGAGGAAGTGTCTTCGAGGCCAGTTTTGTTGCTGTAGTTACGCACCACCACTTTTTGATGACGGGCAGCGGCGGTAAACAGCACGCTGTCATCCAGGATGCCAAACGTGTCACTCAGCAGCCAGCCCTGCGTGCGGTTACGCGCCGTGGTCAGCGGGTCAAAATAGTCGCCGCCAAAGTACGCATTCGTCGGTTCTGGCACGGCGTGATTATCATAAATATTGGTGGTTGGATTTTTGGCAGACATGCGCCACGCGGTAGCGTCGCGTTTGATTTGCGCGGAATAGCCAACGTTCACTTTATGAGAAATCGCGCCGGTATCGAAATCACCGCGCACCCCCGCCATGCCGCTGAAGGCATCAATAATACGATTGGTATCCAGACGGCCGACGGTGGCATCGCCGTTTTCATTGAGCAGTTTAGGGGCGCTATAAGTGCCGGTTTCGTGAGCGTGTTGTGCGCCTAATGCCGCGTAGGTTGTCCAGCTATCGGTCAAATCAAACTCGGTTTTCGCCATGCCGAATTCGTTTTCGATATCGCTGTAGCCCCATTTCTGGCTGTAGTTTTTGGTGCTGCCCGGCACGTCAGGAATGAAATCAACGCCGCTGATATTGATGCCCATGGTGCCGCCATGGAACGTTTTCTTCTGATAACCAAAATCCAGAGATGAACGCGAGCGATCGGTTTTATAATCGAGGCCAATGGAGGCAAGCGTGGTACGGCGTTTGTCATCATCGACCGCCGCTTCCCCTTCGCGATGCACCAGATTCACGCGCGCGCCAAACTGGTCGTTATCGCCGAAACGGCGTCCGACATCCAGCGAACCGCCTACCTGGGAATCTGATGTGTAATCGACGCCAATCTGGGTGGTCGGTAACGCCTCGGCACGTTTTGGCTCGAGGTTAATCATGCCGCCAACGCCGCTGCCCGCCGCGCCATTGAGTAAAGCATTCGCGCCTTTAAAGACTTCGACACGTTCGAGCATCTGAGTGTCCATCACCTGGCGCGGTACCACGCCCGACAGGCCACCCATCGTCATATCGTCGCCATCAAGTTTGAAGCCACGAATACGGTAGGTTTCGGAGAAGTTGCCGTAACCCTGCACCGCCTGCACGCCCGCATCATTGCTGACAACATCGCCAATGGTTTTGGCCTGCTGGTCCTGAACCAGTTTGGCGGTATAGCCGATCACGTTGAACGGCACGTCCATCGCTTTTTGTTCGCCTAACATGCCTAAACGCCCGCCGTGGGCGATTTGCCCGTCCATGTATGCCGGAACCAGTTCGTTGCCGCCGGGTTTAAATGCGCTATCGGCATTGCCCTGCACGACAATCGACTCCTCTTGATTCTGCTGTGTGGACGCGTCGTTGCTGGCTGCGTGAGTGGTTTGAGTGACCGCTCCCATTGCCATCGCAATCAGAGATTTACGTAATAAACGGGTTTTGCCCAGGGTGTTGTGCATAATTTTCTCGCCAAAAAATCCAAATAAAACAAAATGGCCCGCAACCGGGCCTGGTGCTTATTTTTTGAGGTCGATTCTCACGATGCTGTCCGGGCCATTCGTGGAATGATCTTTGTTAAAGGCTTGCTTGACGGTGACATACAGAATTTGCCCGTCGTCAGAGAGCAGCAGGCTGTTTGGGTTGGGCTTTAAATCCCACGATTTCTTCAGCGCATAAGTGGTGCCATCGAGGCTCAGTAGCTTGCCGGACTCGCGCTGAGTGATGTAAATCTCATTGCGTTTGGCGTTGAATTTCACTGCCAGCGAATCGCCCACCGCCAGCTGCTTAATCACCTCTCCGGTACGGATATTCAGCACCAGCGTGGTTTTCGCTTTCGAGTTGTCCGTGACAAACAGACGCCCCGTCGCGCTGTCTTCTGCCATATTGAGCAGCAATGCCGGTTTATCACCCAGCGGTTTCCAGCGTTTTTCGACGCGATTTGTTTTCGGGTTAATGACCAGAATCTCACCGCTGCCATTGGCGGCGTAAATGCGGTCGGTGGTTTGGGAATAATGCAGGCCGGTCATCCATTTGCCGGTATTTTTGATGCGCGTTTTAAGCTTCAGAGTTTCGGCATCCACCACCCAGATTTGCGCCGGGTCAGCAACCGCGCCGATGTAAAGCAAGCCGTTATGCAGCAACACTTCACGAGCGCCGTAAGGGAAACCCTCTTTGTTGCGCTCGCTGAATAAAATACGTGATTTCACTTTGCCATCTGCGGTGCTCACCGCACTCAGACCGCCATCCAGAGAGTTAGTCACATACACAATCTGCCCATCCGGCGAGAGAGCCATCCCGAAGTTTTTCAGGTCAGTGTGGCTCGAACCAACGGTTTTCAGCGTAGTGGCATCCAGCTTGTAAATTACCCCGCCCTGCACATCTTTAAATCCTTCAGCGCTGGCGACATACAGCACGTCGCCCTTCGGGCCGAGCGCCATTTCGTAGAGTCCGGCGGCTAAATCGCGCTGAGTGGTATCGGTGGCGACGGCTTTTTGCGTGGCGGGAGGCGTGGTTTGCGAGGTTTGCTGAGTTGCGCAACCGCTCAGTGCCACTGTCAGAAACAGTGCAACGGCGGAGAATTTTATTTTCATCAGGAAAATCCCTGTCAGATCCGTCAATAAAAAAGAGAATGAGAACTATACTCATTAGCATTTTGTAATCAAGCGTAAATGACTGAATCAATAAAAATCTCTGCGTCGGTAAGGGGTACTACATAGTCCATACTAGCCGGTCGGCACGACCGCGACACCGCTCACGCCGGGCATCACCTCTTTCATCATCTCGATAAACTTTCGCAGACGTGCCGGGTAATAACTTGCATAAGGATAAAGCAGATAAACAGGTAACGGCGCGGCCTGCCAGTCGGGCAAAACGTGCTGCAACGTTCCTTGTTCCAGGTCCTCCTTCACCACCCACGAAGAAACCATACCAACGCCTACCCCGCTGATAGCCGCATTGCGCACCGCATACAGGCTGTCGGTGCTCAGCCTTGGAGTAATAGTGAAGCGTAACTCCTCGCCGCGGATCACATGATTTAGCGTGACTTCGTTACGATAAAAACTGCTCAGCGCCACCCACGGTAATGCCGCTAAATCCCCCACGTCCGTCACCGGTTGATAGCCTGCCAAAAGCGACGGCGCAGCGACCACAATGCGCGGTACTTCTGCCAGTCGGATCGCCACCACCGAGGGGTCGGTAATCGCGCCAACGTGAATCGCGCAATCAATACCCTCGGGGATAAAATCCGGAGAATGGTCGTTAAGCACCCACTCAATATTGATATGCGGGTAACGCTGCAAGTAGTCGCCCAGAGGCTTAATAAGCTGATCCTGGCCGAAAGCGTGTGGCGCACGAACGCGCAGCACCCCAACCGGATCATCACTCACGCCGCTGACTTCATCTTCCAGCCTCTGCCAGGTTTCTATTAGCTTGCGCGCATGTTGATAACACCGCTCGCCATCATCGGTGAGTTTCATGCTGTGAGTGGTTCGCTGGATTAATTTTACGCCAAGCAGTTGCTCAAGGCTTTGCAGGCGGCGGCTAATGGTTGGCTGGGTAGTTTCGAGCTGCGCCGCAGCCGCTGAAAGGCTACCGCTCTCAACGATACGAACGAAGGTTTGCAATATGGCTATACGGTCGCCACTGGGATTAATGTTTTTGTTCATACGTAAAGTGTATAACAGTTTTACCCCGCCAGGGGCTACAACGGGCAGCGAATAACGATAAAAATGGCGACACATTCACTTCATGAGCACTTACAGGAGCGCGCCATGAGCCAGCTTTCCGCAGTCTCTTCATCCGTAACCGACAACCCGCTGTCGGGCAAAATTGTTTTTCTTTTGGCACTCGGCGCTGGCCTGAGCGTGGCTTCGATTTATTACAGCCAACCGATGCTCGGAATTATCGCCAGCACTTTCCACGCTCGTGTCGGTGACGTTGGCCTGGTGCCGACGCTGACACAAATCGGTTATGCGCTGGGCATTTTGTTGCTCGCGCCGCTGGGTGACCGCTTCGATCGCCGCCGTATCATTCTGGTTAAAGGCACCCTGCTCGCACTGACTTTGCTGTTATGCGGATTTGCATCTTCCTGGCACGTGTTACTACTCAGCAGCCTGGCAATTGGGCTGGTAGCAACGGTCGCACAGGATATTATTCCCGCTGCCGCAACGCTCGCTCACGAAAGTCGCCGGGGGAAAATCGTCGGTATGGTGATGACCGGGCTGCTGGCAGGGATTCTGCTCTCACGCGTATTTAGCGGCATCGTGGCGGAATTATTCGGCTGGCGCAGCGTTTATGGAATTGCCGCTGCGGGAGTATGGCTTGTCACGTTAACGCTGTGGCGTGTGCTGCCTGATTTCAAGCCGGAAACCACGCTGCGCTATCCGGCACTATTGCGCTCGCTGGGCAAGCTATGGATGGAATACTCCGCTTTACGCCGTGCCGCGCTGGCGCAGGGATTACTGTCGATTGCCTTTAGCGCGTTCTGGTCAACACTGGCAATAATGCTCGCCGAGCGCTTCCATCTTGGCAGTGCGGTAGCAGGGGCTTTTGGACTGGCTGGCGCTGCTGGGGCGCTTGCCGCGCCGCTGGCGGGAACTCTCGCGGACCGTCGTGGCCCGAACTTCGTCACCAAAATCGCCTCAGCGCTAGTGGTTATTTCATTTGCGTTAATGTTTGTCCTGCCGCTGCTGCCAGTCCCTGCGCAGCTGGCGGTTATCATCATCAGCGCTATCGGTTTTGACCTCGGTATTCAGGCTTCATTGGTGGCGCATCAGACCATTATTTATGCTCTTAACCCAGCCGCACGTAGCCGTCTGAACGCCATCATGTTTACGGTGGTATTTATCGGCATGGCGCTGGGTGCAGCATTAGGCAGCAAAGCACTGGAAACCTTCGGTTGGCCGGGGATGGTGGCGCTGGCAACCGGTGCGGCGTTATGCGGATTACTGATTCGTCTAACCACGCGTTCAGGCAAATAACGAATCGCCCCCTGCCCCCGTTTTGCGCTTTCAGGATTAATCCCATCGCTCATGGCGTCTATGCTTACTAGTTCAGTACGAAAACACTGGAGGCGGTATGAGCAACCCGAATACTGGCGCACATAATAATAACGCCGGGCGGCAGGACACCAACCCGATTGAATATTACAGCTTTCGTCTCACACGCCGCAGCCTGCTTAAAGCAGGAGCAGCATCGGCGGCAGTAGCCATCGCGCCCCGGCATGCTTTTGGCGCAAGCGACGCTACCGCAACACCCGCGCCTGAAATGGCAAACGTAACCCTAAAAATCAACGGCGAAACCCGGCAACTGGAGGTCGATACGCGTACCACGTTGCTGGATGCGCTGCGCGAAAACCTGCATCTTACCGGCACCAAAAAAGGCTGTGACCACGGCCAGTGCGGTGCATGTACAGTGTTGGTGGACGGGCGTCGGATAAACGCCTGCCTGACGCTCGCGGTAATGCAAGACGGTGCTGAAGTGACCACCATCGAAGGGATAGGCACACCAGAAAATCTCCATCCGATGCAGGCCGCATTCATCAAACATGATGGCTACCAGTGTGGTTACTGCACGCCAGGGCAAATTTGCTCCTCGTTGGCGGTGCTCAGCGAAATCGAGCAGGGAATTCCCAGCCACGTGACCCTCGATTTAGTCTCAGCGCCTCAGGCCACCAGTGATGAAATTCGCGAGCGGATGAGCGGGAATATCTGCCGCTGCGGCGCTTATGCCAACATTCTTGCCGCCATTGAAGATGTGGCCGGAGGGCGGAAATCATGAAGGCTTTTACTTATGAACGCGTGAAAACCCCCGCTGAGGCTGCCACCAGCGCACAAAAAAAAACCGGTGCTAAATTTATTGCTGGCGGCACCAACCTGCTGGATTTAATGAAGCTCGAGATCGAAACGCCCACGCATCTGATTGATGTCAACGGCCTCGCGCTGGATAAAATTGAGCCGACGCCAGACGGCGGGCTGCGGATTGGCGCCCTGGTGCGTAACACCGATCTTGCCGCAGACGCGCGGGTACGACGGGATTACGCGGTGCTTTCCAGAGCGCTGCTTGCAGGCGCATCGGGCCAGCTTCGCAACCAGGCGACCACCGCCGGGAATTTGCTTCAGCGCACGCGCTGCCCCTACTTTTACGATACCCATCAGCCATGCAACAAGCGGCTTCCCGGTAGCGGTTGCGCGGCACTTAACGGTTTCAGCCGCCAGCATGCCGTGGTGGGCGGCAGTGAAAGCTGCATCGCCACCCATCCGAGCGATATGGCTGTGGCAATGCGCCTGCTGGATGCTGTCATTGAAACCGTGGACCCCAATGGCTTTGAGCGCAAAATCCCGGTTGCGGATTTCTGGCCCGCGCCCGGCAACACGCCCCATCAAGAAACCGTGTTAAATGCGGGAGAACTTATCACCGCCGTCACCCTCCCGGCACCGCTCGGCGGCACCCATATTTATCGTAAAGTCCGTGATCGCGCGTCCTACGCTTTTGCCCTGGTTTCCGTCGCTGCGGTTGTGCAAAAAGATGGATCGGGCCGCGTGGCGCTGGGTGGCGTGGCGCACAAACCCTGGCGGCTTGAAGAAGCGGACGCGCAACTGACCAACGGCAGTCAAAGCGTTTACGAGCGGTTATTCGCAAGCGCCCATCCGACGCCCGAAAACGAATTCAAGTTGCTGCTGGCGAAGCGCACCCTCGCCTCGGTACTGACGGAAGCGAGGGGATAAGCCGATGAAATTTGAAAATCCTGCCAAAGAGAACCCTATCGACCAGCTTAACGTGGTCGGCCAACCGCATGACCGTATCGACGGCCCGTTGAAAACCACCGGCACCGCGCATTATGCCTACGAGTGGCATGACGAACAGCCCGATGCGGCGTATGGCTATGTAGTAGGCGCGGCGATTGCTAAAGGTCGTATTCAATTGATTGATCTTTCTGCCGCCGAAAACGCCGCAGGCGTTATTACGATTGTCACCGCCGAAAACGCCGGGCCTTTGGGTAAAGGCGAGAAAAACCCGGCCAAACTGCTCGGTGGCCCGGAAATTGACCATTACCACCAGGCCATTGCCGTCGTGGTCGCACAAACTTTCGAGCAGGCGCGTGCGGCAGCCGAACTTATTAGCGTGGATTACCATCGCGAGCGCGGTCGTTACGATTTAGCGTCCGAAAAACCGTC